>Ga0307515_10005299_pt1 | contig 26217 bp, 20 predicted proteins | sample 17_EM_MG_FD_194513 | JGI IMG/M metagenome (GOLD analysis project Ga0307515, IMG submission 194513) | Populus trichocarpa ectomycorrhiza microbial communities from riparian zone in the Pacific Northwest, United States - 17_EM | ecosystem: Host-associated > Plants > Roots > Unclassified | place... | reverse complement strand
TTTCTTCAAAAATAAAATTGAACTAATTTTTACAGCAACCAAAATCAGTTAAGTAAAAAGAAATAAATGCAATACAGGAAAGATAGATTTGCATTCAACAACAGTCTTATATTGCTTCAGTTGATAAACTAACTTTATTTTATTAAATCCAAATTTCAAAATAATAATAATTTTTTGGTTATTTGATGATAAAAAAATATATATATTATTCATCCGCAAAGGACATACCCAGTCAACTAAATAATACATTTCGTAAAAACTAAAATGAAAGGTTGTACAGAGGTCCTACCGGGAGTCGAACCCAGGTCGCTGGATTCAAAGTCCAGAGTGCTAACCACTACACCATAGAACCATGGAGTGTTGGTAGGCTCATAAAGCATTATCAAATATTAAATAACCGTATTTATGTGGGGATTGCATTGACATTTTTTTTTTTGTAACAATTAGGCCGAAGACAATCCAAAAAATGGAAAAGATAAATGTGATTGACAGTCGTAGGAGACCTGTATCTAAAGATTATGTGAATATTTAATTTTTTTATTTTAAATTAATATTTTTTTATTTTAAATTAATATTTTTTTATATTTTTAAATTATTTTAATATAATAATATTAAAAATATATATTATTTTAATGTATTTTAAAATTCAACCATTACCACACTTCTACTCTTAAAAGCTTTTCTTCGAAGAGGTAAGGTGGCAGTGTAAAATCTCGTATGTTGAGGCCAAGGTAGCATACGACGACTTGTTAGCTCAGCGGCTTTACGGCTTTGCAAATGGGCAGCAAGAATTGGGAAGTTTTTAAGGTGGTAGTGTAAACTGTAAAGTCTCGTATGTTGAGGCCAAGGGAGCATACAAGAACAAGCTCAGAGGCAGTGGCGCCATTTACAATTTGAGATAATTGTCTATCAGTTCCGTGGCAGGTCCATTCATCACCCTCAAGCCGCTACCTTGGTGTGCTCCTTTTATGCTCTTCGTCTCTCTTTTTTGTGCAGACAGAAGTCGAAATGAAGGCAGGTTCAACAAAATTCACAATGATATTCTCTTCTCACTGATTATACAACAGGTGATTCTAGCATAAACCTACAAACTAGAAACGCAAGAACTATACACAGCAAGCGATCAAGATTGGTACAATGCAGATCTATTTCAACAGCACAAAGTGCTAAAGATTCTAGAACCAGGCATGGTTGAACAAGAAGCAATGATTAGCCCCAGTGGCTTGATAAGAAGAAAAACCACTTTATGAAAATATCTAACAAAGAAATTACAACCACTAATACCAAGCAAAATATTGTTGTAATCTGACAAAAAGAGAAGGGGGGGGAGAGGAACAATAAGTAGCTCAACTTCACTCGCATTCCTTGATGACCATCACAAGATGGCGACATCAAAAGTTTCCTGGCAAGTATAACCTACAATTTTCTTCATTGTCCATATTGCATTTGTTGAGAATAATCAATTAGCTTCTTCAATAGAGGAAAGAGGCTAATCAAAGCAAGTTGAAGCTGTTCTGAGCTATTTACGCGAATACTGATTTGTCCAGCTCCCCTGTTATTTAAATTTGCACGACCAATCAAATTTGTGGATCGTCCTATAGGAATCTGGGATTGTACATTGCAGCCAATAGCGAGATCTCCATGCCAGTCCATGACGGAAAGCCCAAGTGTTGATAATGAACGACCAAGAGGATAATCTTTGTCCCTCAGCTGGACCTCCAGACTGCCACCATAAGCCACATCACCACGACCAGCCATTGCACCACCAGACATTACCATTTGGAGCCGTTTACCAGCAATCAATTTATCCTCGACTTTCACTCCAGCTGATAAGACATCACCCAACAGAGTAACCGATAGACCAGCTGTAGCCTTATTTTTCCTAAAATTACTGAACCGAGTTTCACTTCGAAGAGTATAGGCCAAGTCTTTTCCCACAGTCTGCATATCAAACCCCAGTGAGGTTGCTTTTCCTTCTCCATACTTTAAAGAACTTGCTAATTCCATTTGAACATTGGCATCCTTCTTGTCCTTCGTTACCTGGCCAGAAAACGATATAGGGATTTTGTCTTTAACCACAAACAATCTCTCCACATTTATACCTTCGTAACCAACATCATGGTCCCAACCATGAGTTTCTAGAACTGGCCTCACAAGCCACTGGTTGGAGGTATCGAGGTAACGGTACCTATGAGTGGGATTATCAGAATCAAAGGAAGCAGGTAAGGCTAGATCCGGCATGGGAACAGGAACAGATGCAGCTCCACCTTCTTCCTCTGCATTTTCAGCATACTCGCTGGGCAGGTCCTTAGCAGCTGCAGCCATTTTCTCCATCAACTTCCGTCGCCTTTTATCGTCCTTTAACTGCTTTTTCATGAAAAGTTTCTCTCTGTATTCCAACTCATCAAAATATGCCTTCTTCTGAACTTTAGTAAGCTTTGCAATCTGAGCCTTTGTCAAACTTTTAAATGGTGGCAATTCATCATATTCTGATTCATCCTCGGAATCTGATGACTCATCTAAATCATCATCTAAACCATCCTCATCACCATACTGTTCCTCTGGTAGCTTAACTTGTGGTCTTGACTGGAGAAGCGACGAAAGAAGGAATGGTAAAGGAGGTGCTCTTGCTCGAGTTGCAAAAGGCTTTGCAGGTGTACTATCTTGCAACTTCAAAAGTGCATTTGCCTCGGCGAGAATCTTAGATGCAAATGAGAGCAGCAACAAGTGGGGCTTCCAAACCTGACCGTTTGGCAACACTCTCTGCCCTGCCCTATTAGTTCTACATGCTGAGTGATTCTCAACCAATGAAACAGGATTCATGAGTCGCATATCTCCTGCTGCCAGACGAATTGCTTGTTGGACAGCATGTGAACGCTGAGTGACAAACATGTCATAACTTGAAGCAGTTCCATTGGGACCATCAGGTGGAGCTGAGGCAGCATGAGTCAGGACAACAATTGCATTGAACCATATAGATGGCCCAAATATGTCGGTGATGGTACGCAAGAGAGGCATATCACCAAAATCCCTGCTTTGCATATCCAACCTGTCAAGATACAACACAATATCTGGAGGAGTTTTCTTGATAAAGCACTTGACAGAGTGAAGGATCTTCTCATTCTGGCGCTGGTCAGACCATGAAGGAAGAAGTCCTGGTGTGTCAATGACTCGTACCTTTATCCCCTGAACAGTACCCACAACATCCTGAACCTTTTTTGTACCCAATTGAAAAGCATCGGTGCCAAACTTCACTTCATCAAATATAGAGTTGATAGTGGCACTTTTACCAACACCTGTCTTTCCAAGAACCATAATTGTACAAGAGAAATCAAGGGGTTCCTGCCCAGCAGCCTCAAGATGCTCTGCCATTGCACTGGCACGATCAAAACCAGCAACACGACCACCATTTCTACCTCGCAGCTGCTCAGCTAATCCCAGTCTGTATAAAACCTGTGCAACAACAACATTATGGGGAGTCTGCCCAAGTCTATGTGCAAGCCGCAAAAATTTCACCCTGATCATCTGAAGTTTTTCACGTGTCTCATCAAACTCTTCTGATTCCCCGTTTGTAGGATCTTCAATCTGTTGGGATTGCATATGAGAAACAGTTCCATTAGCACGAAGTTGCGGGGTTGCCCTGGGTGCAGGTTCCAATAGTGGTGCAGCGCGCCCAAGGCCAGCTGGACGAGAAGGTGAGGGGGCTGCACTCAGAGACTTTGCAGATGAAGATGCAATCTCAGGTAAATGCTGAATTTTACGCTCTATATTTGCTGGGGCATTTTTCTTATCCTCCTGACCCTTTTCTGCTGTCTTCTGAGGTGATTCAGTCACAGTAGTGTTTTTGCTGGCTCTGTTGATGTTGTTGTCAGCATGGTGTAATTCAGAACCCTTGTTATCCTCTGATCGCAAAGTAGATGCATGAGCCTGAATCTCCTCATTTCTCTCCATCACAGAATTCTCAGAAGAAGAAGAGGCAAAAACTTCTGGTGCCAGCTTCTCTTCCTCCACAGTCAGTGGGATAGCTGAAGCAGCTTTCAGTTCACTTGTTTTCCCATTTTGGTCTGAATCTATAACAGCTGAAACATCTTTCAAGTTCCCATTGCTACCATCCTGGTTTTCTATGTTTACACCTGCTGAGATGTCCCTGAACTGTTCACTCTTATTTACCTCATTACCAGAATCAAGGCCCACTATTGCACTTTCAAAATTCCCATTTTTCTCAACCTCGTGTTTTATATCTTTTCTTTCCAGATTCTCATCCAATCCTTCACTCTTATCATCTTGAAGATCACCTGATCCGTTAAATAAATCATTGGCCTCCTGATATTCAGCACCCAATTTATCCTCCTTCAGTTCCTCTCTCTTACCATCTTCTGGAAGAATCTCCATGTTCAACTCAATTTCTTGATTGAAATGGGACTCATCCTCACCCTTCAAAGCCTCTGTTCCTCCATTACCAGCAATCTCAGAGACCTCCTCACCTCCACTCATCTCATTGTTCTCTGCTTCCTGAGAAGACTCCTCACCTCCACTCATCTCATTGTTCTCTGCTTCCTGAGAAGACTCATCACCTCCACTCATCTCATTGTTCTCTGCTTCCTGAGAAGACTCTCCATCACTTTTCAGTTCCTTGCTTGAATCAATTCCGCTATTAAAATTGGCCTCATCCTCACTCCTTAAAGCTCTAGTTTCTCCATTACCAGCAATCTCAGAAACCTTCTCACCTCCACTCATCTCATTGTTCCCTGCTTCCTGAGCAGACTCTCCATCACTTTTCAGTTCATTGCTTGACTCAATTCCTCGATTAAAATTGGCCTCATCCTCACTCCTTAAAGCTCGAGTTTCTCCATTAACAGCAATCTCAGAAACTTTCTCACCTCCATTCAATTCATCATTCCCAACTTCCTCAGCAGCCTCTCCATCATCTTTCAATGATCCACTTTTGTCATCCAGATGTTCGGAATCCATTTTTATCAAATTCTGGCCCGTGCCCTCATCCTTATCCTCTGAAATCTTAACAGAATTGTCACTTGTCGCCTGATATTCAATATCCAACTCATCCTCCTCCTTTACCTTCTTCTCATCATCCTTGGGCAGAATCTCCTCAATCAATTCAGTTTCCCGCTTAGAATCCACCTCACCTTCACCCTCAGCCTTCAAAACCTCTGTTCCTCCATTGTCAATAATCTCAGCAACCTCTCCTCCACTCGATTCATTGCTCCCAGCTTCCTTTGCAGTCCCTCCCTCATCAATCTTATCAACACTATCTCCACCCACCAAATCCTCTACCTTCTCTTCACCAACCACTCCACCTAGCTCCTCTGGATTCCCATTATCAGCAGGAACAAAAATCACCTCCTTGAATTTCTCAGTCTCATTTCCTAGATTCAAATTCTCATCGTCAAATGCTGGACTCGACTCACCAATACTCTCAACAAAACCAACTGACTCAACTTTCATTCCCTCCTCCTCCTCCTCCTCCTCCTCCTGCAAGTGCTCATGTGACTCAATTGCCTCCTCAAAAACCTCATCTTCCAAATCTTTCGATTCATCAGACCCCACCACAACTCTCTCCTCCTCTACCTTAACCCCAAAACCCTCATTTCCCACATTGGATTTCTCTTCCACAACAACTCTCTCCACCCCATTTTCCATTTTTTCTTCAAAACCTTGATACACATAAAACCCACAAAATCAAAACACAGAACTCATTTCAATATCATCACAACCAATCACATAACCAACAAAAAGAAACATCATAAAGCTTCCATCTTTTACTCAAAAATCATGACTTTATATAACAACAATCCATACAATATCCAAATTGAAACTTTCAGATCTCAATAAGCAACTTTCACAGGTTTTCATTAGGGCTTTGCACCAAAAAAATGCAATTAAATCAATACAAAATCATAATTAATTAACTAAAACACATAAAAAAATCCTTTTTTTTCTTTTTGCTTACCTTGTTTCCTAGAGAGAGGAAGTGAATGACTTTCAGAGCGAGAGAGAAGGAGAGTTAGTGAACGAATCCTAAATGTAATCTACTGGCTGCAGCTGCTATGGCTTTACCATGTTATATGAATTAAGGAGATAAGAATTTTTTATCGGACGGTGTAGATTTGGAGTTATTGCGTTTTGCTGATCGGACGGTGGAGGAATTTTTGTTGGGTCTGATGGATTGCTTGGATATCATCGTTGAAAGACGCCAAATCTTGCTGACGTGGATTTTCTTGTATAAAATTAGGGTTTAAGTCTAAACCTGGAATGGTCATTAAACTCTTAATTTTCTTAATCATGGTCTTCTACCTTTTTTATCTACTACTCCGGTCCCTGCATGTTGTGCTTCGTCTCTAAAAATTTGTAATAGTGTGTTATTGATTGAATTTTTTATTCTCAATTGATGATTTCTTAAAAAATTCAAGTAGCTCGAAGGTAAGATTTTTTATAATTGATTAATTTTTTAGTTTTAGTAATCTGATTTATTTTTCCTAATCAAAATGGCTGGTGGCTGGTGTCTATTATTTGCAGAAGGTTTCTTTTGGTGAATTTAAGAAATTATTCAATGCTTTAAATAAGTATCTTTTTAGAGAAAAGACAATGATATTTTAAAGAGAGACTCTAAAAATAAATATACAGTGGAGATTCAGAACCTTTTTTTTAAGGATCTAATGGGTTTTTATAGGTCATTATTCTTATCCTTTTATCGAGGGGGTGGCTCAAAAGTTTTTTTTTTCTTGATAGAATTTAACCCTCCTTTTCAAATAGAAAAATATCTCTAACTTTATCAAAGAGGAAAATCTTTGCATGCGTGAGGGCTCAACATTTGACTGAACCTAAGGATGTGATGTTGGGCAGTTCACCAGACATATAAATGCTTAGGCTTAGCGCTTGGCTGAGCCCAATGACGTTGGGTCAACAGTTCACCAAACTCATATATGTTTGGGCTCAATACTAGTCTGGGTAGAAAAGTGTTTCCTTTATAAACCTAATCGTTCTTACCTTTATCTTTTTATTTTATATAATTTTTGAAAAACTACTATGTTAAAAACCCCTAACTATTTTAGTTCTAATCCAATGAAACAAACTCATTAGGTATTTTCCACCACCATCTTCTATCCTTTTCTACTTTAAACCAAAACATGGACCCAAAAGGAGTCAGATTTATCCCTAAAAAAAGGGATATTGCTACCTCTAAAAAGGAGTTCAGGTTCCAACATGAGATTGCGGGAAGTGGTAGGGGGTAGGGGTTCATCTAACTAGGCAACATAACTAGAGAGGGTGATACTCCAACATCAATCTCTAGTAGGGAGGAGAGTAGCTCTCCTCATAGAAGTCCTTCTCCCACCATCACTAGAGATTCCCAAGAGAGAGGGAGGTTACCTCAGACTTCTGAGGATGACGTTCCCAACACTTTAGGTGAGGAGGACATAAAGTTTGTTTCTCGCCTTCAGTTAGGAGAGTACACAACTCAAATGTCTGATTAGGTTGAGCATATCAACCAGAAAACCTTGGGCTATGCCCTAGGGTTATTTTAAGATTACAACATTTTCTTGCATGTACACGATGGTGTGTTCCTTCCTTCTCCAATGATTTATTAGGGAAGTGTTCAGATATTATTAGCTGGGTTTAGGGTAGCTACATCCAAATGGGTGAATGATTATGTCTGTCTTTGATAAGTTTTGTAGGCTTGTCAGAATTAAGCCTACAATCAATGTCTTTAGAAGTTGTTACCATCTGATTGTTGGCACCAGTGGTGGCAATAATGTATATTGGTTATTCACCTTTGCCATAGGCCTAAAGGAGCCATTAAGGGAACTCTTTGTGGAAAGCCTGTGCGTGTTAAAAAATATGGTGGGCCAGTCAATCCTGGAGGTGAAATGTACAAAATATAGGGATGTTCCTATTATTGGAAGGTTCCTTCTCCTGATGTAAACAACAAGCCTCGTCTAAGCTTGGATGAGGAGAAAACATGTGTTGTGCTGGCCTCAACTTCAACAAAGTATGAAGTCAATAGAATAGCCAAAGGATATTATCAAACCATTTTGCAAAGTATGTAACTTTCTTATTCTCTTGTTTCTTTATTAATAAGTTTATTACTAACTTTTTGTTTTTTTATATAAGACAAACAGCTGAAAGAGAATAAGAAACTTCAGCGATGTTTGTAGAAGAAAGTTCAACAAGGAAATCTTCAACTCTTGTCATGGTTAGAAGTAGGGCTGAAGAACATATAAAGGATTACCTCGTCATTGTTGATGAACTCTATGTTCTTGAGGGCTTTGTCCCTAAGAAAACAATGGTGAAAGTCATAACTCCCACAGAAAATGAAGTCGGGGGCGGTCGTACTCCCCCAATTGAGGTTCAAACATATTTGACTTCCCTTGAAGTGATTACAGGTGTTGCTACCCACTTTAGGAGGAAAAAGATTTCCACCTTTGTATAGTTCAATGTTTTAGTCTCGATTGTAAAGGTTCTCTTGGTGGCACCTTTTCTGCCTTAACTTCCAGCTTTATCGGTAGAGGTTGCAGCAGTTAGGCCTTTTACTTGGGTTGTTCCAGTGGAGACTGAGTTCAAAGATGCTTTCACCCACCTTGCTTTTTACCAAGCTCCCTTCAGTTTTTCCACCCTGACCAAGGAAGAGAGGGAGTTTATGGAGGCTATTGTCGGTAGGAGGTCAGTTATTAGAAAGACTAGCATTAAGGTGGTGAAACTACTAGAAAGGATTCTCATCATCCCATCAGACATCATAATAATGTCTGATGAGAGCTACAATCATTATTTGGCTTTAAATGGTCAAATGGCCTTTATTATAAGGAATTTTATATTTCACCTTTTTGTTTAATTCTATGACTATTATTCCTAATATTTGTTATTGAAAAACTTTAATGATATACACTAATTCCATGAGACGTTAGGTGGCTGAGAGAAATCATGTAATGGAGGTCATTGCTATAAACAGGGAAAACCAAACTGCCTTCGAGCAGCTAAAACAAGAAAAAAGTTATTATAGAGGCCGAACTAAAGAGCCTCAATATGGCTTGTGCAACGCTGAAGGAATAAATATAAGGCATTGTTCTTCAGTTGGGCTCCAATGACAAACTATTTCAGGTCATCTATAACCAAGTGGATTCCCTAAAGTAAGAGATCCTTAAGATGAAAATCATTCAAGATGGTCTGAGTATGGAGCTTTTTACTGCCAGGGAAGAACCTAAAATTCTCAGGCTCAGTTGAAGGTTTTGAGGAACTCTCTCAAGGACTTTCATGGATTTTTTAGGGTTTAAGAGCTTTGACTAGAACAGTTGGGAACACGATCTTTCTTGCCATATACAATATGTATTTCTTCAATCAATCAAGGGGGATGCAGGTGGACTTTAGTATTGCATTTCATCTAGTCCCGATGCCTGACTTTACAAATGTGTTCTTTGTCATGACTGTTGTTTCCCGACATGAGAAATATCTAGTTAAGGAGCCTGAGCTAGATATTTAAACCTCATTTCCCCCTATCCTCTTATAAATATTGTACACACCCCTGTTCTTACAGGGTTTATCCATGTAACATTTATCTTTTATTTTATAAAATTTTAATTCCTTTTATTTCTTTGTTTACTCGTGTGTATAGATCTAACGCCTATAATAAACATTCCATGTAGGATTTGAAGCCCTAAGAAAAATCTTTAAAATTTTATATAGGTCCAGCACCTATACTTGAAAAAAGTTAAAGGAATTCCCTAAACAATTGGTGCGAGACCAATGCCCACATTATAATTTCCATATAGGGTCCAGAAACCCTAAGAAAATTGTTAAAAAATTTATAGGTCCAACGCCCGCACCTAGAAAAACATTTAGTAAATTTGAACTTTAAACTTTATCTAACCATAATCAAGATTTAGAAGAGATTTACCCATCTGGAATCGAGATGAGATCTTGGTTTCAGGTATATTCCTGTCAATTTAGATGAATTTGTAGTGGATTAATGAACAATCATTAGGTAGGACATGAAGATTAGTGTTGTTGTCCTTATGGTGACCATGTCAATCCCTTACAATATGATTTGTGCAATCGCACCAGGGAGACTGAGTCGATCCCTTTTAAGGTGAATTTTGTAATCGCACTAAAAAGACTGAGTTCATCCTATCCTTGGAAGGTTATGAGGTTGTTGCCCTAGAAAGATAGTGTGTCAATCTCATTATTTGAGATATGTTTAATTGCACTAAGAAGGCTCATGATCCATCATTCCTGGGTAAATTGGGCAATCATACTAGAGATACTGAATCTGTCTCATCCTCAAAAGGTTACGAGGTTGTTGCCCTAAAGAGATGGTGTGTCAATCTCATCATTAGAGATATCTGCAATCGCACTAAGGAGGCTTTAGATTCATCATCTCTAAGGTAAATTATGCAATCACACTAAGAAAAATGAGTTCATATCATCCTTAAAAGGTTGCGAGGTTGTTGCCTTAGAGAGATTGTGTGTCAATATTATCCTTAGAGATATATGTAGCTGCACTATGGAGGCTCCATATCTATCATTTCCAATGTAAATTATACAACCGCAGTAAAAAAACTAAGTTCATCCCATCCTTGAAATGTTGCGAGGTTGTTTTCTTGGAGAGATGAAATCTTAATCCCATCATTGGAGATATATACAAACACACTAGGGAGGCTTTATATTTATTCCTTCTAAGGTAAATAGTGCAATTGCACCGGGGAGATCGAGTTGATTCCTTTCAAGGTAAATTATGCAATTGTACTATAAAGATTAAGTTCATCCCATCCTTGAAAGGTTGTGAGTTTGTTGCTCTAGATATCACTCAAATAAAAAAAGACATTGTCACTGTGAATAATTTAAATTATATATAAGAAACTTACATTCCTAGTCATTGACCATGATATATTTTTTATTGACCTTTAAGATATAATCATCTTGATAATATTTTTGTTGAAATCATGATCTCAGCTATAAAAGATGAGAGAATAGAGTTTCTATGATAGATGTCTTTTGGGTGGTTAACAACCAAACTTCACATGTTTTACAGTTTGAACCAACATTCCACTTATACTTGTTAAAAGCTTTCCAAAATCTTGAGGCTCCAACTACATTCGTGAAGTTGGCAAATGTTTAGCCAAAACTTGCTCATCTCATTAAGCCCATGGGAAAGTAGAAGAAATTATACTGACTTACAACAATCAAATTGCTACATAGCTTTTCTTAATCATTAAAGAGTTGTTGAAGCTCTAGTGGAGTAGATGTGTCAACAACTATAGGAAGGTTCGTGACACGTCTTGTTCCATGATTTTTTTTATCTACTTTTAATGGTGATTTAGGATGTCAATAAACCAATTATGGAAGAACTATCGATGAATTTTTAATCAGTTTCTCATAGATGACACCACTAATGATGTACAAAAAAATTCAAGTAGCTTGGGGGAAAAGCTTAGATCTTGGATAATCAGTTAATCTTTTTTTTTTATGGAAATTTGATCTATTCTTCCTAGCCAAGGTGGTTGGTATCTAATACCTACAAAAGGTCTCCTTTAGTGAATTTAAAGACTTTTTTATGCTTAAGGAAGTATCTTTTTTAGAGAAAAAACAATGATATTTTAGAAAGAGACTTTGAAAATAAATATGCAGTAGAGAATGAAGATTCAGAACCTCTTCTTTTGAGGATCTAATGGGTATTTATAGCCTACTCTTCTTACCATTTTTATTGTGGGGATGGCTCAAAAGTTTTTTTTTCCTGATAGCATTTAACCCTTATTTTCAATGAGAAAAATATTTCTAACTTTGTCAAAATAAAGATATCTCTGACTCTATTAAAGAGAAAACATCTCTGACTTTATTAGAAAAGAAATATCTTTGTACATGTTAACCCTCATTTTTAAAGAGAAAAATATCTCTAACTTTGTCAAAATAAAGATATCTCTGACTCTATTAAAGAGAAAACATCTCTGACTTTATTAGAAATATATTTGTACATGTGTGGGCTCAGTGCTTAGCTGAACCTAATGATGTTAGGTCTAGCAGCTCGCGGGGTTCATATATGTCTGGGCTTAGTGCTTGGCTGAGCCAAAGGATGATCGGTTTAGTAGTTCACCAAACCCATATATATTTAGGCTCGGCGCTTGGTGAAGCCTAATGATGCTGGGTCTGGCAATTCGCCAGACCCATATATAGTTGGACTCGGTGCTTAGCTAAGCCCAATGATGTTAGGTTATCACCCAGCCTCTAGTTCCTTTAAATAAGGATCCAAAGAAAATAAAAATAGGAATAAAAAATGTTGATCCATCATCAAGAATAAATAATTTCTACATAAAATACATACTTAAAATGATGCATTTGTAGAATTTTTTTTCTTAGAATTAGTTAAATTTAAATTGATATCATAAAATTTTTTGTTACTAAATTTGGTTTTTTCTCCAATTGTATTATTTGTGTTGATTAAATTTTATTTAAATAGTTAAAAATATTTAAAAATACTTTTATTAGTTATTCAATCATGAATTTGATGAATAATTAGTCCAGAACGTGATGTAAAATATATGAATTAGTAAACATAGAAATAAAGGATTTGATTTGAAAGTGTGAAAAGAGAAAAAGTAACATATGTAGAAGGGTCTAAAATAAAATGAAAAGAAAAACAAGAATAAAAATAAAAATGCTTATGTGACTGTTGGGGGGAGCGAGACGAAGGCATGTCTGGAGATGAATGTATGTTTGTTATTGTGCGTGGCAGTATTTTTTTTTAAAAAAATTGCTTAATTGTTTTTTAGATTATATTAATGTGCTGATGTAAAAATAAAATTTTAAAAATATATTAATTTTTTTTTGTTTCCCTTATGCCTATTAATCAATATTTTTTTTAATGTTATAAGATTGCTTTGTTAAATCGCGATAATGTTAATTGTATTTATTCTTTAAAAAAATAATAAATGTATTTTGAGAATCTTGAAATGATAATTGTGTATGTTAACATGCACAATAAATTATTAAAATCTACATATTACACAGTGTGGCTCAAATGCTTACCATTAGATTTATGATTTATAAGGGTTATTACCGTGGCTTGTATACAACTTTTTTTATGTGTTCATGATCAAGTATTTGTTGTGTGTTTATGCTAAATAGCTACTTACATCACTGAATCACTGAATGCACTCTATTTGTCAATATAATAAATGTAGATATCATTTATTTATTATTTTTTTATATTGTGTTCAAACCGTAAATCAATGTAAATGTAGAAATGAATACAAATTAACAAGATAAACGTATATTTGGATGTATTTAAAACTAAGCTCAAATAGATGTAGAAAAGTACAGGAAAGGATAGTTGAGAAATAGCTTTCTAATGTAATACAAGGGATCAAGATCCAAGAATGGCTGAAAAACAGATAAAGGGAAAGGAAGTGACTCTTTGACGTCAAATATACAAGCAGGCAAAGACAAAAACACCTCGATGTTCATCAATCCAGAATCAAAATGGAAGGCACTTGTCGATGAAAGATCTGGATAGGTTGGTTGGTGGCCCATCTCTCATAAAAGTCACAGGATCATGAAAAGGGGATCGGCTCGAGGCCAATGAGAGAGGAGTATGTATCTAACACATCACATTGTTTGGAATTTGAACTTTTAGGGGTACATAAGCCCAGCTCAAAATCGAGAGGACCATGTTGAGCTGTGGCTCAAAACTAGTACAGATTCAAAGATTATTTTTTAAAAAAAAGTTTATATGGTTGGTGGGTTCTTGATGGCTAAAATGTCCATCATTTTTCACCGACCATTTTATCAAGAATTAGTACTCGAGCCAACATCTCGAAGTTGATCGATCCTCGAATGAGTGGGGATAACATGTCTCTCACCCACCTCAGCATCAACTTTCATAGTTTTGCATGAAAAAAAATAGTGTTAGCTTAATATCTTATATACTTGTGCTATGTTGTATATCAGGTCAAAAAAAATTTAAATATAAAATTTTTTTAGATATTATTAATATTTTTTCTTTAATAGAAAAAAATCTAAATAATATGGGTTTATCCTAATATAATCTGGTTGATTTTGCGAGTCAAAAAACAACTTGGACGGCCATAAAAATATAGTTTGACTAAAAAAAGTTCAAATGGAATTTCTTTTTAATATTGAGATAACAACATATTGGATTGACCTATATCAACCTCGGTTAACATGTCAAATCTGTTATCCGGGTTATGAGACTGATAACTTCATAGAAAACAAATGTTATCCGGGTTATGAGACTGATAACCTCATAGAAAATAAATTATGAAGCTTAGATCCTAACCAATCTAATGTTGAATGATGAAATTGAAGAAAAAAATCAATTAAAAAAAAGACCTAAAAAAGCACTTGGGTTAACTTGTTAAACCTACAACCCAGGTCATAAGACCGATATAATATCATAAAAAGCAAATCAAAACAAATTATGACATTCAATACTCAATCAACCCAATATTGAATGATGAGCTTAAAAAATAAATCAATTAAAACAATAATATAAAAAAATAACTCAAGTCAATTCACCAAACTTATAACTTGAAATGAGACTAAGATAACCTCATAGAAAAAAAAATTAAAAAACGACTTGATTTGAACCAGGTTAACCTGCCAATTATATGACTCTGATCATGAGACTAAGATAACCCCACATAGAGTAAATCAAAACAAATTATAAAAAATCAATTCCTAATTGACCTTGTCAGATCCAATGTTGAATAATGAAATTTGTAAAAATTTTAAGTAAAAAATGATACAAAAAATGAGTCAAGTCAACCCGAGTTAACTCGTTAGGCATTATTCTCGAGTCATGAGGTCGGGATAACCTAATAAGAGGCAAACCGGAACAAATCATGAAGTCTAATTCCCAATTAAACACAATATTAAATGATGAAATTGAAAAAATATCAATTAAAAAAAATAAGATAACTGGGTTAACCTGCTAAACCCGCGACTGGGGTCATGAGACATGGACGACCCAGTAAAAAAAATTCAATGTTGAAAGACTCATGAGACAAAAATAACCTCCTAAAAAGAAACTGAAAAAATAATCAGATTTAACTGGGGTTAAAATATCAAAACCTCCAACACTCATCATGAAACCAATATATCCTCGTAGAAAGAAAATAAAAAAATTATGGAACTTAATCCCTAACCAACCCAATATCGAATGATGAAATTAAAAAAAAATCAACTTAAAAATTGACACAAAAAACAACTCGAATCAACTCAAGTTAACCTATTAAGCACTATTCTTGAGTTTTAAAACTGGAATGACCTAATAGAAAGAAAACAAAACAAATTATGAAAATTAATCCCCAATCAACTCAATACTAAAGGATTATTTAGGGAAAAGAAGTTAATTAAATAAAAGAAACAAAACATGAATCAACCGGGTTAACAGGTTAAACCCACGATCCATATCATAAGATTATGATAACTCAATAAAAAAAAATCTAATATTAAAGGATATATATATATTTTTTAAAAAAGCATTGATTCAACCCAATATTAAAGAGCAAGATTGAAAAAACAATAATTAAATAAAACCTAAGCCAATTATGTTAACTCGCTAAATTCAAGATCTATGTCATGTGAGCGAGATAACCCAATAAAAAATAAATTAAATACTAAAAGAAAAAAGCATTGATTGAAAAAAAAATTCTAATAAATAATACTTTGTAAGGAAGTACAATAAAAACTTTTTATTTTTTAGTTTTGTTTTTGTTAACATATATCTTAGTTTTGAAAATATAAATTTATTATGATTAACTGCTACACCTATTAGAAAGCTCGAATATAAAATTAAGAGTTTTAGTCATGAGGTTATTATCACTTCCTTTGAGCACCCACCTTAACATGATGCTTTTACTTAGAATTCAAAAAATAAGTTACCAGATAATTTCAAAGGATGACAATAGTATTTATGGGTTGGATTTTTTTAAATATTTATATTTTATTTATTGGATTTTGACTATCTATTATCTGCTATTATTTATTAATTAATAAAAAAGTAGTTAATATATATATATTTGAAGTATGTATATATATTAAATGATAAAATAATATATATTATTAATATATATGTGTTTTATATTAATATTGAGATATGATGATATATTGCATTAAAAAATCTAAATATTCTACAAATATATTTATATAATATAAATATATATATATTAGGTTAAGTTGGGGTGAATTTTAAATAGATTTTAACAATATCTATATTTTATCCATTATTTATCAAGTCCAAAAAAACATTTATTCATTGAAGTTGGATATAGTCAGTATAGATATATTTCGATTTAAATTGCTATCCCTACCCATTAATAGTGAACATACTTGTATGAAAGAGAGGAGGTAAACATTTTGAATGTTTGGGTATTGAAAATAAAAATAAAAATATGATATATAAGGACACGATTTTAGCTTAATTTCTATGAAATATTATTTAGTTTTACATGTTATCTCACACTTTTACATATAAAAAATAGCGGCCCGGTCCAAGGCTCGGGTTTTGGGTTTTGACCAGGTCGTCCGGGTCAATCCCTATTTTAAAAAAATCAAAACGACGTCGTTTTAGTAAAAAAAAAAAAAACAAAAGTCAATGAGTTGCAACCGGGTTTTTGACCGGGTTTTGCCGGGTCACCGGGTCAACCCGCCAAGTCATGATTTTTTCTATTTTTTCTTCAACCCGACCCGGTTCCAGCCTCAGGTTGGCTGGGTCCTGGGTCGACCCGCCGGGCCGGGCCGGGTTTCAAAACTATGGATATATAATTGAAAAATTGATGGTTTATCTAAATTTAAAATTACTTTAATGTGCATTAGACGTAGACAACAAGCTTGATGTAAATTATCATAATACTGTTTAAGCATATGTCCACTTAAAAAGGCTTGTTTTTGTAACATATTCAAATAAATACTAATTGAACTACATTAATAAATTTAGCTTTTTTATTTATTTCCATGGAAGATTATATTAGAACTGTCCTTATTCCAAATAAAATAAACAAATAACTAGTTGCAAATTGCCAAATTGTGAGAGAGATTGGTTTCACTCTTCTGTGAAAAACAATGGTAGGACACTAATGGGTCCCCACTCCCCACCAACCAGGACCGCCAGAAAGTCCCCAACCCTCCGCCTTCCGCCTTCCGCCTTCCGCCTTCCGCCCACCATCCACCCCTGACCCCACTACACATTTTACTGGACCTAAAGGCCAACCACCACCTCCACCACCACCAATGAAGAGCTACGCATCGTTTGCCCACCCTCACATTGGTTCCCTCTCTCTCCAACGCCCTTCCTCTCTCCTCCACCAAAACTCTACAGTCTCTCAGAACTTCACTCAAATCTCACCACACGTCACATCGCCACAAACCTTCCTTGCATAACCCAACCCTTCGCTAACATCTCCAATCAATCCCTGCTCACACAAGCAGTCTCTTCTCTTCAGATTTTATCATGCAAAGGCATTCATTTGCCTTATACAACAATGTGCAAATTGCAGGTCTCTTGAATTAGGGAAATGGGTTCATATTCATTTGAAACTAATTGGACTAAAAAGACCCAGTTCGTTTGTATACAATAATTTGATCGGATGCATGTACAATGCGGTGATCGTGTTAGTGCTTATAAGTTGTTTGATGAGATGACCGCGAGAAACTTGTACTCTTGAAATAATATGCTTAACTTGTACTCTTGCAATACTATGCTTTCTGGGTATGCTAAATCAGGCATGACAAATCCAGCTAGGAAGTTGTTTGATAAAATGCCTAAGAGAGAAGTTGTTTCCTGGAATACTATGGTTATTGGGTAGGGCAAAGCCGGTTTTTTGGTGAAGGTTTAAGGTTTTATAAGGAGTTAAGGAGATTAGGGATTGGTTATAATGAGTATAGTTTTGCGGGGTTATTGAGTGTTTACGTTAAGTTTTAGGAATTGGTACTTGTTAAACAGGGTCATGGGCCGCTGGATTTTTGTGTAAGATGGTGATTTCAAGCTTGGTTGCTGATGCATACGCAAAATGTGGAGAGATGAGTGATGCGACGAGGTTGTTTGATGGGATGAATGTGAAGGATGTTCTTGCATGGACAACGATGGTTTTGGGGTATGCACAATGCGGAACATGGTGGTGGCTAGGGAATTGTTCGATTTGATGCCTAACAAGAATTCAGTCGCGTGGACGGCTTTGATTTCTGGGTATGTTAGGCATGGTTTGGTGTATAAGGCACCTGAGTTGTTTACGAATATGATGGTGTTAGGCATTAGACGGAATCAATTTACTTTTATTAGCAGTGTTCGCGCTTGTGCCAGTTTAGCTTCGGTTAAGCTTGGTAAGCAAATTGATGGTTACTTGATAAGAAAAAATTTTAGACCTAATACAATTGTTGTGAGTTCTCTCATTGACATGTATTCCAAATGTGGAAGTTGCGAGGCTGGTTTTTTATCTTATGGGTAATAAGCAAGGTGTTGTCTTGTGGAACCCCATGATTTATGCCTTGGAACAACATGATCACGGTGAAGAAGCTATTCAGATGTTTGATGACATGGTGGGAAATGGATTAAGACCAGATAAGATAACATTGGTTGTCATTCTCAATGCATGCAGGTCTTGTGGAGGATGGGCTCAGGTTACTTGAATCCATGACTGGGGTTAATGGTATTTTTCCCGATCAGGAACATTTTGCTCGCTTGATTGATCTCCTGGGTCAGGCGCGGCATTTTGACAAGTTGATGGGCCAACTTGAGAACATGCACTGCAAGATCAATGAACAGATTTGGAATGCTTTAATTAGCGTTTGTGGAATCCATGGCTGAACAACATATAGAGTTGGAGCCACAGTCCCCTGCAGCTTATATACTGCTATCAAGTGTATATGCTGAGCTTGGGAGATGGGACCTGGTAGAGAAGGTCAGGCAGCTTATGTATGAGAGACATGCAAGAAAGGAGCCAAGCTCCTAGTCGGATAGAGATTGAAAATACAGTGCATGCTTTCACTGCCTCGGATAGGTTACACCGTTTGAAAGAAGTAATATATTCATTCTTGGAACAATTAGTTGGCTGGATGGAAGAGGAAGTTTCATCACCTGTTGCTGAAAGGTAGAAGTTTTTCATCTTTACTTCTGCCAGGCAATATTGACGGGTACCTACATAAGTTGTATTTTTGGTACAATTTTCCCAAACTCGTAACATTTTTTTCTACTCCAATGAGAAGGTCTTCTAGTGTTGAAAGCTGTATTTCTGTTTCACATCTCATAGAATTGAACCCCCACATCGTTACATCTGCGGAATTTCTTTCAGTAATTAGATAGAAAAATCATTGTTTTGAATAACAGCGTATCAAATAAAACTGATACAGAGATAATTGTTTGCAATCGTTTTCCATGTTGTAGTATTTGATTACTTTTGTAACGTACAATTGTTTGTGCTTTGTGGCTATGGAGGCTTTTACTGCCTTGATTGAATAAATACATATAGGTTGCAGGTATTTTCTCTTGTGAAACCTCTGATATCACGAAATTTATTATTAGCTCAGCTCAATTCATCAGTCCATCATGAAGTATGTAGAATGTGTTGGGGCTGTTGTTAAGGACTTCAGATACCTGATACGATCCATATCGAATCATTCATTCTCTTAGCTGCTTCATCAGTCGGGATTTTCTCGATTTTAGATGTTCTTATTGCTTGAGTGAAATCGGCACTGTTTTTCTGTTCTGGCAAGTTCATCAATATTTCATCGATTGATTTTCAAAGGAACTACAGAAGTTAGGTCAGTGGAATTGACTCTGAAGACGGAAGAGGAGGAAGAACAAGTTAGATATTACGCCTAATTATTGTTGTACATAACTTCAAACACTGACCACTTACCTTTCTTGATTTCTTAGAAATACGTCTAAACTATCTTACATTGCGATTGATTTCCATGAAGTCCATTGCCTAGTGATGTCCTCGCTGCAATGCAAGAGTTCTCTTTCATGATGAATGTGTGTGAAATCATGATTTTTGCATTTTATATCCGCAGTAACATGATTCAATGGATGCCAATGAGGTTGTGGTTCGACTGGTACTCATACCCCTACTATCTTAAGAGGGGAGCTTCTTCTTTATAACTAGAAAAAAAAACACATGATTCAATGGATGCTGCCTGCCTTTGGCCCTCGTACTCATGTTCCACATCTCCAATTCAGACACGAGATTATCCATTTTCTACTGAGGTAGGAGGGAGCTTGCGTCTTATGACTGCCTTTGAATCATTGTGGCTTGGTCCCTGGATACTAAATGCACATGGCGGGCCCGATTAAACCTCAATGTTCGAGGTCCACGGAAATTTCTTGCTTATCTATTCGAGTAGAGACATTAATCATCATCTCTTGAGGGCCACTCAAGTCTCGAGATAGACTTTCAAGTCCTTTTTTTTTTAATAATATTCGGGACATCTTTTGTGAGTTTTCATGTATCGAGATTTCGCCCTTCTCTAATCATCTTCTAAGTGAATTGATCGAATGTTAATGCATTTACATAACTTTTCTTAATATATATTGGAATTTAAACGTGAAAGGGTACCATTGGAAGAAATCAACCCTATCCAGTTATCTCAAGGATGCCTTTCAGCTCGTTTACTAGTATCACCATGTGGGCTCGGGAGCTGGTATCTGTTTTATGAGTTTTTTCATGCACAATACATGTTAGTTCTTTTATTCCTTCGTCGACTGTTTCTTTTCTTTTTGCAGTTGTTGTAACTTGTAGGCTGTAGCTATCTGGTTGCTCGATCTCTTTCCAGCCAAGTGTTAACTGGTCCATGAGAAGATAGGGATGGGAAGATACTTAGGTATGGGCATCATTGATGAGGTACAATGCTTACTGGCATCAATGTGAAGAAGTTGCTGGAAAAAAAAAGGTGAAGAAAACAGCTATTGATTGATTAAGAAGACCTTGATCCATGAGTTTTTTTAATGGGGAAGACCTTTATCCAAGATTTTTAATCAAGAGATGGCCCACTCCATCTTTTATAAAGGTCATGGAAGAGGACAATTACCTTGAATCATGGACATGATTAAGTGGTTGAACCACAGTTTGAAAAGTTCATTAGGGTAAATAACCATGTGAAAGGAGCTGTAGTTTCTGCTGCCATGTTGCAGTTTATCAAGGGCAAAACCTTTATTACCATGGTGGATTTGGCACCTGTTTTGCGTAAGGCAGGTGGGCGAAGCTGCACAGAACCAACAAGCCTCAAAATCATGTTGGACGGCCACACATGTGGACCAACCAAGGAAACTTATCTGGATTATAACTCTACACCAATAATGCAAGCAAGGCAACCAACTAAACCAAAAGAAACAAAGCATGTCCTTGTCATAATCAATATTATTGCGGGAAAAAAAGAAAATTCTCTGGAGGGAAGGAAATGGTCTTTCTAATCTGTTTTTATAATCTCAGAAGTATTTACTGTATAGTAATTACTTCCAATTAACGTTACAATGCTGTGTATTAAAACCCACAAACCAACTCTTTTTCTGTGCAATAAAGCCTGCCCACGGCCCACCTACCTACAACCAGAAAAGGCAAGGAAAAGGAAGAACTCAACGTTCTTCTTCTTCTTCTTCCTGACATAAGAAAAATGGGTTCTCAGGTCTCTAAACAGTTGGAAAAGCGTAAAGCAATCTCAACAGAGAAGAAAGCTCTAGTTGATCTTGAAGGGAACTCTGGAGAAACGTATCCTGGTTCTGATTATCGCCCTTCTGACAGGAAGAATTGGATGGCTGGGCTCAACCCAGAGAAGCTTCACATAAACCAAATTGTATGGCCTGGAACCCATGATTCTGCTACCAACAAGATTGGCATCCCAATGATTACTCGACCTTTCGCTCAATGCCAGTCTTTGTCCATCTACCGTCAGCTTTGTGTAGGCACCAGAGTTCTTGATGTTAGGGTTCAGGAAGATCGTCGCGTCTGCCATGGAATCTTGACAACATATAGTGTTGATGTTGTTATCCAAGAACTCAAGAAATTCTTGTCAGAAACTCAGTCAGAGATCGTAATTCTTGAGATCAGGACGGAGTTTGGTCATGATGATCCTCCAGAATTTGACAAGTACTTGGAAGAACAGCTTGGAGAATATCTGATCCATCAGGATGATAATGTTTTTGGCAAGAGAATTGCAGAATTGTTGCCAAAGAGGGTAATTTGTGTATGGAAGCCAAGGAAATCACCAGCTCCGAAACACGGAAGCCCGCTGTGGAGCGCCGGATATTTGAAAGATAATTGGATTGACACAGATCTGCCATCAACCAAATTTGAAAGTAACATGAAGCATTTAAGTGAGCAACCACCAGTATCGTCAAGGAAATTCTTTTATAGAGTGGAAAATACTGTTACACCACAAGCAGATAATCCAATTGTGTGTGTTAAACCTGTGACAAACCGGATTCATGGATATGCTAGGGTGTTCATAACACAGTGCGTCTCAAAGGGGTGTGCTGATAAGTTGCAGATCTTCTCTACAGATTTTATTGATGAGGATTTTGTTGAAGCATGTGTTGGATTAACACAGGCAAGAGTTGAAGGGAAGGCTTAATTTGTCTAATCTTCCGGAGTTCTTGTTCTCATTTTAGATTATGAGCCAATATCTCATGTGATTAGTTTCTGGGTGGAAGAAATGCTCCATTATCCTTAATGGGGCAGACTGTTCATTTGTCTGTATGTATGCTAAATTATTTGTTTGTGATGTATAAAGGATTTGTATGTTGGTGTTGGAAGATTCTGATTGGCACACATTTGTTTTTGTTCTTTCCAGCATTGCTCTTTTACCTTTAAAACCTGCCTACTTACTGTTGCGATTTGATGAATTCAGCCTTTGATATTGCCCCATCACAGCTTCACATGTGAGGTAGTTTTGCAATGCGTTTTCAAAAAGATTTAAAATTTTAATTTTTAAATTAATATATTTTTGATTTTTTTAAATTATTTTGATATTTGGATCTCAAAAATAATTTTTAAAAAATAAAAAATATTATTCACATACTTTTCTGAATAAAAAACACTTTAAAAAGCAATCACAATCACACTCACAAACACGCATACATGTTCGAGTATTACAAATCTTAGGTTTATATAATCGTTAATTTCGAGTATTACAAATCTTAGGTTTATATAATCGTTAATTTTAGGATTTTAAATTAGTTGATGTTCGTGTAAGCTGGTTCGAATATCTATTATTATAAAATAAAAATAAAAATAAAAAATAAAAGATTTTTAAATCGAAGAAGGAAAACAAGCTATTATAACTTAATAAGATGATGTTGGTTCCCATACCAAGCCGGGTCTTATCTAAGCTCAATTTGCTGAAAAGAGATGGGAAGGCTTTGTTGCTCCACTTGTTATCATCACATGTTCTTATCTAAGCTCAATTTGCTAAAAAGAAAAACTTCTCATGAATAATCCACATCTGGTTGGCCTAAAACCTGAGAAAAAAATTGATTTTATTTTATGATAATTTATCAGAAAAGACCCTAATTGTTTTAAAAAACCTTCTCCAGGAGGTGCTACATGCTATTGACTTGCACTTCCATGTGCATGTAAACTAATAATATCATTTGAACGAATATTTGATGTATTAAATACATTTGAACAAAACAATTAATAAAAATTATAATTTTTTATACGAATTGATCGACCAATTAAGCTAAAGAATTGATAGTGAGACTATTACCCATCCCAACAATAAATTCCTTAACATCTAAATCCAACAACAAAAATATTTTTTATAAGGTTTATTATTTATTTTGTTAATCTCACTTTTAATTTAGTTAATGATTTTAGAGAGTAAATTTTTTTTTATAATTTTAACAAATTTTCATATATATAGAAACTATACCCAAAATTTTATCTCGCTTTAAAAAACTTGTAAAGAACCACAACAACCAAAATCAACAAGTTCTCGTCAAACTCAACAAATTCTCACGTATTATAATCACAAGTAGCTTCAGGAATGAAAAAAAAATTACATGCAAAATAAATCTGAAATACTTCAATAATACAATATTCTAATTATTGAAACCCTAAAATATATAAACATAACTCATCTATCTATCTACGTCGTCTACTCGATGATCTGAGCTCATTAATAGCAAGAAACCAACCTAATATTAATAAAATACTCATGATAAATTAAAAGATCAATACATAAAACTCAATGTTTATAACATATATTAATTATAAAAGACTTGATTACTTACGTGATTTTGAATCCGTTGTGCATGTTGCTCGTACTGCATGTATCTAATTGGAGGAACCTACTCGAGATCCGGAATAATGACCCGACGTGTGATACTCATGTACCAAATCAAATACTCCCCATCTCTAATCACAGGATGCATCTCTCTAAATAACACGTTTCTCTGTGCATTCCATTGTGATACATAAGCTTTATGGCAGGTTAACCAGTCGTAATACCCCGATGAGTTATGGCCTGCAAAACATCACTCGTATCAATATCGACTAAAATGTGATATTTATAGCCGAATTATCGCATTACTTGATCTAGGTAATATAGCTCAATCATCTTAAAAAATATTTGCTAGACAACTGATGTTCATATATCCATCCCGCTAATGTAAACAACCAGAGCAACTACCAGTCTTTCGTCCAAATAAAGCATCCACATAACCCGTGGAATATAAGTTTCTTAAATATTAAACAACAATAATTCAGTGAAGTTAATTTCTTTATTTAACAAATATTTCAGAAAATACTTGGATAGCATGTTGCCTATCTAACTCACTTTGATAAAATTCTAACACATGTGTTGGGTTATTTTCAAATATTCTACCAGCACACCACCCAACATTACAAATACATGTAATTTTAATTGCATTTTTAAAAATTACAATTAGACAATACAAATTTGCACTAACATTGCAAAATAACTTTGCAATACCAACGTCCTAGTAGAAGCTGTAATGTAACCATTATAGTTTGGATCATTGACAACAATCTCAGTATTTATAGTCGACCAACATAAAAATGCTCACAAGACTATAACTATTATTAAATAAAAACAAGTTGATTATTTATTGTTAAGGATAAATATTGAATGTTAATACTTATAATCAAATTTTTCGATTCATACCTGAAGAAGTAGCAAACATCTCTTAAGTTGTTTGACCTTCTTCATGTATGCCAGACATAAATGTTTGTACTAGCATACTAAGACAACAGATCTCCAACTATATGTGGAGATGACATCAAAGTCATCCAGAAGAATTAGATAAATTAATGGCACATATCTCACTATAAGACACGTGAATAATACACTGCCAAACAAATACAATATATATGCTCCGACATACCTGCACAACACATTAAAATTATCATAATAATTTACGCAAACTTAAAAAATAATTAACACATTTAAATATCATTCAAATCATAATTTAATTTGTATCTCCGCAAGATATCATCGTCAGCATCATTTGGTGATGTCGTAAATATCTTCTCAATCTATTTAAAATGTGTGTTACCCCTTTTCAATTCAGAAGGAGAGGGTGTCAATCCAAATGATCGTTCGTATAACACAATCCGATTACAAGCGCCAGTAGATGTGATTATTCGTCCATCAACAGGCAGTCCAAGCAAAACCGCCACGTCTTCTGATCGATGTTGAATGAGGACGCTCCACATATATAATACTTTTAATTATAATTAAATTAAATATATATTAAAATTAAATATACTTACAATAATAGCGAATACGTTATTCGATTGATGTCGATCCTCGTAAGATAAAAATGCCGGCGAGCCTGATAAGCATGGATTGTGACTAATGTTCTTCATGATCATAATCATGGTCTCCTTGCTCAATAGTCATTATACCCAGAAATATCATCATCCAAATGAAGAATGCTTAAAAAAATATAGCAATATATCATATCATATTTTGCATATAATTATATTGTCATACATCCATTTTTTATTAGAAAATGTTTTTCAATTATAACCTATGTCATTGCATATGTCACACCTATAATGTGCATGACCTTCTCTTATATCCATCTCGTTGTGCAAACGAGTATAAATTCATCGACCACACACTAACTTCCATCTAGATGAGTCTGCTTCAACTCAAGGTTCATTGTAATCACTCCATTCTAGCTCGTCTGGTAATGGACAGAATGACATGTCATATGCTGATCTGTAACTTTGAATCTCA
>Ga0307515_10005298_pt1 | contig 26218 bp, 20 predicted proteins | sample 17_EM_MG_FD_194513 | JGI IMG/M metagenome (GOLD analysis project Ga0307515, IMG submission 194513) | Populus trichocarpa ectomycorrhiza microbial communities from riparian zone in the Pacific Northwest, United States - 17_EM | ecosystem: Host-associated > Plants > Roots > Unclassified | place... | reverse complement strand
TGATCATACGAAAAAGACCTTAGCGAAAGCAAGGAGAGCGCAAAATAGGGTGAGATCCTTGATGACGAAGAAAGGATTAAGCTCGGAAGGATGCAAACGAATTCAGGTTGCGGCGGTTCAGGCAGTGGCGTTGTATGGGTCTGAACTGTGGTGGCATGGACAAGAAAATCGGGCTCAGGAGGTACAAAGGTTGTTGAATGAACAGGGCAGAAGGGTAACCGGATGCTTTAGGACGACACCTCAAGGAGTTTTGATGAATGATGCTGGACTTCGACCGGCAAAGGCTCTTCTTAATAACCGAGTTCGGCGGTATAAGTTGAGACAGATAATGATGCCCGATGCTCAAGGCGGAGGGAAAATGTTAGAAGTACAGAGGAATGTCTTGCAAAGGGTGGAGGGGATTGATGAGTTGATCCCGGAGGATAAACCTTTTGAAAGGAGGAGTTATGAAAGGACGACATTACCGATGGAAAAAAGACGCCTTAAGGGCGAAGTGATAATTGAGGAGGAAAAACAAGCGTTGAGAGAAGCGAAGTTAGAAAGGGAAGGACTTGTTTTTTGGACTGATGGAGCGAGAAAAGAAGATGAGTGGGTTGGGTGTGCAGTGGTATGGAAAGAAGGTGGAAGGTGGAATAAGAGGAGGACACACCTAGGCCGACAGAAGGAAGCGTTTGACGCGGAGATGTATGCGATGTCGGAAGCAATGAAGGTTGCAGATGAGATGGCAGAAAGAAAGGAGGTTACCAGGGTTACGGTTTTTACGGACTCCCAGGCAACTTTAAGACGAATACAATCGGACGAGCCAGGACCAGGACAGGTGCTAGCGCTACGAACGATGAACTGGACCGATGCATTAGCCAGAAAAAATATCCAAGTGGAGTACCGATGGGTACCTGCTCATAAGGGGATAGAAGGCAATGAAGAAGCGGATCAACAGGCAACAAAGGCGGCGTATAAGCATTGCGGAAGTTATATTGAAACGCAAAATCCGCTACCGTTTTTAGATTATGTTTCTTTCTCGCATATTAGCCGAAGGTTAACTGAGGTGAAATGGGAAGAAAGTAAAGAAGAAATAAAAAAGATGGGGAAGAAGTCAAAGCACAGTTACTGGTATGATTTGGTGAAGAGGGGAGGTAATAGTGTGGTGATGGAAGCCAGAAAGACGATTGCGGCGAGGTTTTATCAGCTTAAGTCAGGACACGCACTGATAGCGAAATACCTATTGCGGATCGGAAAAAGAAGTGATATGAAATGCTGGTGGTGTGGGCATGAATATCAGACAAGAGACCACCTTTTTAAGTGGTGTAAAAGATGGAAACGAGAACAAAAAAGGCTTTGGGTGGACGGGCAAGAGGGGGAAGAGGGGTATGAGGGTGTTGAAAAGGTGTTTAAAAAGCCGAAGATTTCATTGCCAATGTCTCTCGTTTTTGCAGAAGAAAAGTGTTCGCAGGCTTTGATGGATTTTTTATCCTGTACAGATGTCGGCAGAATTAGCGGAGTGGTGGAGGAGGCGGAGAACTCAGATCACGAGGAGTCGAGTGATGGGGGGATGTAAAAGTTTGATGTTGTTTTTTGGCGGTTTCTTTTTGTTTTAGGGAGAAGAGGACTCGCGACTTTGCTTTTGTTTCTTTATGTTACAGAAGAAGCGGGGAGGAAATATGTACGGGATATGCCATGGCCGCCAGCGGCCGAATGCAATATGATTACAAACAAACAAACGGCTATATACTCTATGCTCTGATACAGCCTGCCTCAGCACCGGTGCGCACATTGAGAATATTTGCTTCCACTATTTCCTTTTCGGCTACCGCCACCGCAGCCGCAGTCTCCGTCTCAATTAGCCTTTGACTGGTCGCTTGATGTTGGCGATTGCAGTGCTCAGCGCTCTAGTTTCATTGGTGAAAGAGGACTGCATGCTATCGAATGCAGTCAAATACTCTCTGTGGTGGTCGTCCCCACTCCTGCCCTGCTCAACCTGCTCTTGGTTGGCTTTTAATTGAGCTTCTTTTGCCTCCTTCATCTCCGCCTGCAGCTTTTCCTGCAGCTATTTGTTCTCCATTGCGTCCAGCTTGTCTATGATCGCTTGGTACTCAAGCCTGTTTTCGGTGTCCCAAACAAGGTGTTCCAGAAACACAACCTTCTGTCACATTGCGAATTGGATCGACAAGATAAACAGAAGCTTTGAGGTTGGCGATGACTTTGGCCACTTGGACATTGCCGTTTGGGGTGATATTGATCTGAACGTCGTAGTGGTGGAACGACCTTTCATGCTGAGAAAGTGCTGGCAGAATGTCAATAAGGCCACACAATTGTGATATGCTGATATTCCACCTTAAGCGGCCCGATATCATGCAGATTTCTAAAGAGCCAAGTGTCTGGATGCTTCTTGAATGGAATGGCATTATTGGCGACATCGCGTTTCATTCCGAATTAGTATTCTCAAGCAGCGAGTCGGGCCAGATGACCATCCACCAGGCCGAACCAGGCTATTCCGAGCTTAATCCACACCAAGGTTAACTTCCCGGAGTTCCATCCGACCGATTTGTAGATACCTGCAGACCTGACGGACAGACAGTCTTCAATCCGACTTCGATAGGTAGGCGCATGATATGCGCTCTTCAGTAGGCTTATAATTGCTGGGTTGTTCAGGCCAGTATCTGCAGCTATCGGCAGGTGTCGTTAGATATCCATGGATATGTACCGCCCGGCATGTTTTCAGATACAGCAAGCGACGGGTATCTATGGATATCTGCGGATGCCGGCGGCAATTTTCAGTGTGATAACTATGGGAAAGATCTGGAGGGTTCCATCTTATTTGACCGGCCCCTGGATCTGCAAATCACCAGTCGGCCTTTCGAATATAGTCTCACCGTGCGTTGTATTTGGTAATCTGGCAAAAAACCTCTCTCGGGTTGTCGTATACGCGGTAGAAGTAGTTCTCAAATATTGCTTCTCCACAAGTATCCGATTGCTCCTGTCAAGTCTGATCCTCGAGAAGCCGCATACCCAGCCTATTGTAAATTGGTCGCCGTTCTCCGCCCGGGCATGCCAACTTAGTTCCCTAAATCCCGGGCGATGAGATCTGTTTTCCAAGAGACGAGATGTCTCGCGATCTTCCCAAGTTTCGCTTCATCTCGTGGCCAGCACTATGGCGGAGGGGTCTTCCCTTCTATTCCATATTCTTCCACTGCAAGGAAAACCAACATCTAGTGCTGCTGTAGACGACTTGCCCGTACGAACCGCAGATGTAAGCTTCCGTCCTACAGCAAATATCGAAACGGCACGAAAGAGATCTCGGGAATCCTTCGCCATCACTGGCACCGCTCATCACCGCCTGAATGAACTCCTAGCTATAGATGAATTATTAAGCATACAAACCGCCGGCATGAACGTGTGTCCTATGGTAGGTGCCGAAACAGCATGCAAGAGATATCGGAAATCCTTCGCTATCTGCTTTAGCACCACTCATCACTGCCTAAACTCACTCCCAGTGGCTAGCGTTAACCACAGCCGGGAAGCAAACTCATCCCAAGTAATGACAACTGGATGATGCAGGGAAGGTGCGGAATCGAGCTGGAGTGTCTCTCGGCGGCAGTGGAGACTACGGGGTTAATTAGTGATAGGAAGGGAGGAGGAGGGATTGGGGCTATGTTGTTCGTTATTATCACAACTATGACGATGGTTATGTAGGGCGGTGAAGGTGTTTGATGTTGGAGTAGTACCGTTCCCGTGTATCGTGAAACAGAGAGGAGGTGTCGGGGGGACTGGGAGATGAGGTTGCTGGTGGGGTTTATGAGGTGAGAAAGTGTCAAGGGATGAGGGTTCATTAGCCAGGAGTATCTTCCTGTCTAACTACGTTCACAGACAGTCACTCGTGCTTATGTCAATCAAGTCCTAGGACACTGAAGGCAAGCTTGACATTGCTTCTGAACCTCTTCATTTAATGCCCTGAATACTCGGCTTCTCACTCCATTGCCGAACGCTCACTCGGCTGTCCAATCCCGTATATCTGCTGCGGCCCGGTTTCCTATGACGGATACGGGTGACACGCCGACCAGCTTGCTTAATCGACTAGACTCGGAGCAAGCGTACTAAGCATTGGAAGACCATCTAGTCCTATGGCCGACGAGCTTTTTAGGTTTCATTGACCCTCGTTGGAGCTTTTGGTTTCACTTTTAAGTTCCGGTGAATTACAAGATCCGGGTCGTGAACCTAAACCCAGACCAACTCAAACCTTCCCAATAAAGCCTACTCTTATAACTGCAAAGCGTCAACTCACTCCATCAACAAGCTCCGGTAGCTCAGGGGTTAGAGCGGTCGATTGCAGATCGACAGGTCTCTCGTTCAAATCGGGATCGGAGCTTGGTATCTTCTTTTGCTGTCTTTTCCTTTGTTCACATAACGATCTTCACGGGATAGAATGTCACGGTGTCTGCGGTTGGCGTTTATCACTGTTGGGCTGATATCGGTGGACAGGTTTGGATGTTTTCAAACTGCCATCCGAGGCCGCCTTACTACGTTCCGGTTCAACGTCAGATATCCTGAGATTTCTTGGGTATTACGGGTGTTCTCCGGCACCCAAGATCACTCCCTCATACACCTCCCGACATGTCTGGCAGCACCTATCTTATTAACACCGTTATGAACCTGAAACTGCAGAAAGACCTGACGTTTCAAAGCCTCCCTTGCGCGCATAAGAGTTGCATCACTGGTTTCATATACCAGCATCGCCCATGTTGTGGTATCAACTCAGCATCTTCTAGTTAGTTGCAGTCACATGCCGAGAATAGTGAAGTCATTGCGATTATTATTGTTGATAGGGATCTGGAAGCTATAACTTCAAGTTGGAGGTAGATGCAACGAAACGGGTATTGAATTGGCGGGAGACCGGTTCTTGCTTCCTCCTCCGTGTAAACCGCCGAGGACATTCTTCGCTCCATTCGTAGTCGCCATGGATCCTAATTCCTTCCCGCGAAACTTAGACTGAAGTATGTTTATCCTCTCGGGCGGATTCTTTCGGCGATTGACGGGGATTGGCCGGCAAAGGCGACCTGCCTTGTCGCATACAGCCTCCCTAAACATCGTTATCGATAAATACCTTGTTTGGCCTGTCCAGTGACGAGACGTCGCGGTATCGAGGGAAGAGCTGAAACGCAGGTACACATTGTCGTCATCGTCAGCTTACGTCCATCTCGGCAGCGTCATTGCGCCGCCTTCCGCCCGCATCCAGGGGCGCTTCTGGATCCCGCCGTTCATCTAACGGGACTTTTGGAATGACGTATATGTAATCACATGATTATCACTTCTGGAGACGTAGGCGGCCATCTTTGTCGCGGCGTTCAAGTTAGATGGTCTTCTTCTCGCCCGATATCGTGTTGCATCGACATTTCTAAGTAAGATCGCCTAGAGTACTCGTAGTTGATAGGTGGTTGGCCAACGATTTGCATTTTGGCGCCTCGAAGAGAAACAGTCAACCATGTCGATTGTTCCTAGTGAAAGTAGGACGAAGCGCCGGAGTAATAGACACAAGCGCATCGTGCCGTTTGTACCGAACAGACCCAAATGAGCACAAATGATTCCCCTGTCTTGTGAACGTTCAGCCTGTCCCCGCCAAGCCCTATCGAAAGCTTAAACGTTTTGACGGATCATGGAATATCGATGGTGATTCGTCGTCGGCGACTTCTCGTTGTGGAACAGTAATCACAATTAGAGATCAATCGCTCACCCTGTGACTCGTGACTTTTCTCTCTTCAGCTCTGTAGCACACGAGGCATAACATAACGGAAAACCCCACCACCACCAACAGCTGGGTCGAATAGCGGAGTTGAATCCACGATGCCCTCCCACCAGACTGTGTGGGGTGGGGGAGTCGCGTAGTGAAAACGCCATCAGCAACCGTTCTGATTTCTCCGAAACCCGCTGCGAAAAAACCCAGTCGCTCGACACACTAAACACGGAAGCCGTTCCTGAAAATCCTCCACCAACACGCCCATGCGACAGGCAGAAAAAAAAATACACGCCATCTTTCTCCCAGCGGTGGTGGGGAAGGGGATAACCTGGATGGCGGTGTGGCCAACTTCTCGAATTAGCTTCCCTATCCGATTGGGCGGTTACTGCCGCTGCTGCAGAGTGCAGTTGCATGTGCACCCAACCAAATGACCCACTACCCCACCGCATGACCTGAAATCCCAGAGGAGAATCGATTCTACTGGCTGGACATGGCAAAATGGTAAAAGAGAACAGATGGATTGGAAGGTGAAGGGCTGAAAAACACGCGAAAAACATGATAGTGCAAAACATACGACATCACTCGGGCGCACGGTTCGTGGCACGTGTAGGCAGCGTGCGTGTGTGCATGTGGGTTCTTTATTGCTGATGTGTTTTTTCGTGAGAGGGTTCCGATAGGCAGACCGAAATGATCGTGAGATTTTGCCTGAGGAAGGACAACACCAGGTGTCACTGCTGGTCTAATTGGAAACCCCGCGAGTGCGTAGGGAATTAATCCGTGTCAGCACGACGCTGGAGGGAAGATCGTGGGAGGCAAGAGAGTGTGTGTCGTAGGCAAGTCGTGGATCGTGTTCGTGGACGCATCGTGGGTTGGTTGGTGTGGTTAAGGTGGTAGACTCTGGATGTGGTTGTCGGCGAAAGGGCAAGCGCAAATTGCTTTTCTCACGATGCGGCTTCGCACACAGAACGGCTGCTGAGAAGTGACTGACTGACTGAGCCCCCAGCTCACATTTCGCTTCTCCCGGCTGCTAACTTGCTCTCTTCTTCTCCACACTTCGCTTGCTTCCTCCTCCATACCATTACTATCCTCTCCCTCTCCACCACCAAGACGATCAAACGCCTAATGAGCACGGTTGCAATGTCGTCGTCGTCGAATAAAAGAGCTCGCTCCGAGCAGTCATCTGCTGTAAGTTCTCCTCTCTTACACTCGCTCTGGCTCTGCTCTTCTCCACCCTGAGTCATACAACCGAGCTGTAACTGTAATGCAGCCGACAGAGAACTGAACTGACTGACCTTTCTCTTCTCTTCGCCAGTGCACTGAGTGCCAGGTATGAATGACGAATACTCTCTGTCCTGTCGCTTGTTAGGAATGAACAACTGAAGAGTCGCCCGTAATTATATTTGCGCAGCGTAGGAAAGGCAAGGTACGTCACTCGCTCGCTTTTCTCTCTAAGATTGAAAATATCATTCACATGTCGCCCCTGCACTGTGCCCCCTTCCCTTCTCGCCCTTATCACCACCACCACCACCACCACCACCACCACCACCACCACCACTACCACCACCACTACCATCTGCAGCCATCTCCGCCTTCGCTGCAGCCTCAACGTGTCAATTGCTAACTCTGCTCATCGCGCAGTGCATCGGGGGCAGACCCTGTACCTTTTGCACGAAAACCGGCAGAAAATGCATCGACCAACCTCAGATCTCGCGGATACCCTTGACAAGGAAGTCAGTATCCCCCTCCATCTTCCTTCGCTTACGCGTTTTTTCTCGGGTCTCCCGTCTGACGGGATGCAGGAACATGGACGACCTCCATGAACGCTGTCAACGCCTCCAATCCCTCCTCCAATCCATCGATCCTTCAATCGACGTCGAAGATCTCCTCGGCAGCAGTGTTGTCTCCCCTACTCGCTACGGCCATGACCGGAAACAGTCTTCGGGCGCGGAATCATCGGGTGTAGCTACACCGGAGGAGGACGAAGGGGACGGATCCGATACCGAGGAGGATATGAACCCGTGCAAATTCGAATGGCACGAAGGAGACCCAGCAAAGATCGGGGACTTTACGGGAGCGGCATTGGCGGACGGCATGGCGGGCTTGAATATAGACTCGAGGGAGGTGGGCTATCTAGGTTAGTAATCCCGTCCCGAGACTCGGAAATGCAGATAGATGGATGCGTTGCTTATCGGGATGGTTGCACACATACAGGAAGGTCTTCTGCAGCTGCGCTGCTACGACATGTCTACAGGCTTCTTAAAGCCCATGAGCGAACTACGGGCACCTCGGGTGCCGACTTCGAATACATCCTTGCATCACCTCTCCCGTCACCAAAGCTCAGCTCTGCTGAGAAAAGACTCTACATAAGCTGGAATGAAGACGCCCTGATCGATAGCTACTTCCGTTTCCACCATGCGTCGTACCCGATTGTCCACGAGCCCATCTTCAGGGACAAGGTGGTCAAGTGGAAGAACAATGATCTGAAGCTCAATTCACACTGGCAGACGCTCTACCGGATGGTCCTGGTAACCGGTGCTTTCGTGAGCTGCACCGACCACAGTGAACCTGCGGCATTGGTGGACACCGAGATATACAAGATGGTCAACGATAGCTTCTTCCGGTTGGATTTCTTCTCTTACGGAACACTAGAAGGAGTTCAAGCTCTAGCACTGATGGTAAGCATACCCTCGCCATTCTGCACTCTCATAGACCTCTAACCTATCTTCAGGGTGCATACCTCCAAAAGCGCGATAACCCCAATACCGGATATAACTGCCTCGGAATGGCAATGCGCATGGCACTAGGCCTTGGTCTCCATCGCGATGTCTCGGAAAGCAAGGGCCCAACCCTAGGCATGGAGATCCGTCGTCGTATCTGGTGGACACTCTACATTTTTGATGTCGGTGCTTCCATCACCTTTGGCCGCCCCACCATTCCCAGCGACAAGGTGTTCACCAAGATTCCGATAAACGTCAACGACTACCACCTCACCGACCGCAATGCACTGCTCCCTCCACCATGCAATACTGTCACCGTCTACTCGGCGATGATTGCACACGCCCACCTCGTCGTCCTTATGAACCGCATCCACCTCAACTTCTTTATCCACCCACGTTCCCTCAGCTCCTGCCGTCTTCCACTGAGCAGAGAGCTGATTTCCAAATTCGATGAACAAATCACACGCTGGCAGGCATCACTGCCTCCATACTTCTCGGACCGCCATCCGGAGCAATGGTTTGCAGCACCAAAAGCGGTAGTGGAATGGAAAGCGATGAACCTGCGGATGTTGATGTACAAATGTTTCCTTGACTGTCTCTCTTATTCTCCTCCCGACCGCCCAGCACCTGCAACACCCCCTGTCCCGGAAAACCGGCAAACTCACATTGCACTTCTCCCCGAGGTTCGGAAATGCCTCACCTTTGCCCTCTCCACCCTCGCGTCGATCCGGAAGTTCACCAGCGCCCATCAGCCGCTATGGCATGGCGTGGGATGGTACGCTACCTACTACGTCTTCCAAGCCGCTCTGGTCCTTGTCACCGCTATCCTTTCCGTCCCCCGAGACGCATCAGTAAGCGTGTGGAAAGACGGTGTCCTAGAAGCCCTCATGTGTCTCCGCACCATCGAGACCTCGACTGCCAACGCCGGCCGTGTCGCCGCCGTCCTTCGGTGGTGCCTAACCCGCATCGAAGGTGGTGAGGTACAGCGTCCGTGCGTCGGAATCTTTGAGCAGCCCATCGAGGAGTGCAGGATCTCCATCAACGAGTTCCATCAGCAAATGGAGATGGAGTATAACGGTATGCTTGGGGGCGGGGGCGGGGGTGGCGCGGCGGATTGGAATCAGGGATATGCATTCGGGCAGGGAGGATTCGGAGGTGCGGGTTTCTTCGGACAGTTTGAAGTCCCAACACCGCCGGAGCTGGATTTGCCCGTGCCCGTGCCGTCGTTGTCGCTGGGTGCTGAGTTCTGGGGCGACGAGTTCCAGGAGGCTGGGTTGGGGATGGGGCTGGGAATGCCGCATCAGCAGCAGCAGCAAAATAGTTACTCGAGATTACCGCCGGGAGGAGGGTATGGTGTGGCGTAGCGAGGCATGTGAGATTAGATACCCGCAGGCAGTCTGGGGTGGGATGATTGGAGTTTAGGTTGGTCACCAGGCTGGGCGGGCGGGATTTTTTACTTAAGGTTTTTGATGTTTCGCTATTGTTTTACTGCTGCATGCGTTGCTGTTCTGTACTTTCCCCGTAAACTTGTGTAAAGTGTATTGTAGTAATAGAAGTGCGGGTGCCAGGGTTTCCTGTCTATTATGGCTCGCATCGATTTGGTACTGCACAGGGAGCGCGGTCACATATAATCACTCGGTGCTGCGATATCACTACCACCGCAAGATTTTGGAATTTCCACAGCGCCGGCCGAGTGCCACCGTGGACTTCATCAGCCTGCGGCGGCATACTCTTGAGACCAGTACAGTACGTAGTCAGGTACGATTTCCCGTGCCCGAGGGAAAACGGATTATCCGGTGGAGCGCGGTCGGGTATTTCTTTTACCGGCGGAAAGCCTGTGTAGACCGCTCCGTAGTAGAGGGTAACCTTAAGGAAAACAATCCGCAGCCAAACAAGTAGCATGGTACGTCTACGTGAAACCTGACTGGTGATGGTGATGGGTGGACCGGGCCGGGCCGCCATGGGGGACGTTTGGTCTTTGCAGCTATCCCATTGTTAGGATGACCTGTCCATTAAAGTGGCAAGGACGTCTGTAATTCGGAAACTGGGTGAGCAATTCCACACATCAGGGACGTTCCCACACGTCTCGGGTGCCTTCTGTGCTGTAGTTGGACCGAACAGTGTAGACTATCGGTCAAAGGTGACGGTCCAGACAGGTCCTGACGACCAACATTTCCAGAACCGGTGTCCCGACACGAGTTAGAAATATTGAAAACTTCACTACTCTGCTAGCATGCAAAAACTAGAGCCACGGAGTAACTAACTAAACCAAAGCTCGGCTTCTGCATGTATATGTTTGTGGTCATGAGCTTGGGGATACTCCGGGGCTATTACCCGCAAGAACTCCGCCGTAGTCTGGATGGTCTACTAGTCAGGAAAACATAGATTCTTGGCATTTCAGACCAACCATACGTGGCTGTGCGTTGGAGATGGAGGGGGAAGAAGTGTAGCGAGATGTATACCTCCAGTGAATGAGGGAGTAGCAAGATCCAAGGAAGACAATGGGTCAGTTTTTCAGCTACTGTACCGGTCAAGAGGGGTAGATAGTATGTACGTCAGTGGTCAGAGGGAGTGACTTGTAATATTGTCGGCAAGCAGCGTCAGAAGGAGTCTGGATGGACTCTGGATTTGACCAGAATTTCTTAGCCAGGTTGTAACTGTGTACTTGGCAGATAGAGTGCTAGATGGACATCTAAGTGGCATTCCGCCACTTTTTCTAGTGTAAAATGTTGCAAAGTGCTGACTTTGGCCCCGAAATCTGCGAATCCAAGCAGAACCTAAAGCTTTAGTTGCAGATCAGCACACAGCGATCTCATCTTCTTGCTGTGCTAGCCATCCCCAATGTTAGAGGTCCCCGCGCTGTTCCTCAATTTGCGAAGGGCAGAGGAATACACTACGTACTAGCTGCGAACCTGTTCTTTTCGATTCCAGATCTATCTGCCCAAGAAATGCTCCCATCATATACATTGGGTGATGGCCAAGAACAACATCCCCAACGTACAGCCACGTATAGTTGGTTTGCCTGCAATCTCAGTTGGTCGGTTTCATCGAAATCTCTGTTTCCTGACTGGCGGATCACGGTAAGACACCCTCCCTAGATTTTGGAGCCCCAGGAAAACATCATGGTTCCGGGATTGTGTGAGATGGTTGGTGTTTTGTAACTGTAACTGATGCTAGTCGACCACGACTTTCCGTGCGTCTGTGTTTTTCATGGATAGACTGGCAAAATTCTTAGAGCGTGATAATAGGAGCATTATCTACAGCTCTAAATGATCAATATTGCTTCCAGAGACGACACGACATTCACGAGCTCATTGCCACCGCCGCCGCTGCCGCTGTCACTAATGTAGAGAGGGTTCACGTTGGGGCGATCATGTCCCTTGGACGTCCCTCTTACTAGAGACGGTAATATGATCAGGCTGATCTGCGGATTTGATTGGAGCACTCGCTCAGGGACCAGGCTTGTTCAACGTGAACACCCTCCACAACGAGCTCAGTTGTTTCGTGGCTCCAGTTTTGCACGCTGGCCTGCAGGGCGAGCGAGTTTCATCCGAGCTAACTCTGCAGGCTTCCTGCCATCTATTCCGGGGTTTACACAACCGGAGGGTATTGAGATAAGGGGGGATCGCTGATTCTCAAACTCACCAGTATCATATGTAGAAACGCGGGCGTGTGAATTTGAGAAGGGGGGGTATGCACAGTACAACACCACGCAATGCAATGCAATGAAGCAGCATGCGTAATGCTTCGAACAGCCTCCCAAATGTGATGGCAAGTTTTATACTGACTGGGTTGCTTCTGTTGTGACATTTTGAGGCATTTCTTACCAGGGAGCAGTGGAAGAGGAGTGGAATTCCGCCTTACATTTGGCTGCTGCAGATTCTTGGTTTACAGTAGGAGAATTTTATGCTCTAAACTCTTGAGACCTCAGTCGAAGCGTTATAATTGGAGGCGAGTGCGAGTGGTGTACCGTATACGGTACAAACCGTTTGGTAACAGAAAATAGGTATGTATGGCGTGGAGTCTAATAGGATTTGAGTGGTTGTAGCTGTTCAATAAGTACCCTATTTCACACCAATTTAACTCCACTGGAAGTCTCTGGGTCTGTATCTTAAACTCCGCACCATAATTTCTCTTGCTACATGGTTTCTGCCGCACTTTCTTGCAGACCGTTTAATCTCTCAATGCATTCTTCGAGTTCAGTGCTAGCCAGACGGTTCGTGGACACACCTTCTCTATAGGCAAGCGAGCCCACTAATTGGGCAAACAAGGGATGCAGTCACATTGGCAGTTGATGCTCCTACATACCCTCCACAAATCACCATATGCATCCCATCTGCCAACCAGAAATGACCATAATACTGTCGTGAGTGTGGTGAATTCTGATTCGACTACCCCACTCTCCAGTTTCAGAGCCAGAGAATTGTATCTTGGCGGGGAATAGTTATGGAAGAGGGGCTTGGGGACTCGGGGCGTGGTGCTGGCGGGTGGGCCGGCCATTTGGATGGGTCTTCGTACTGATTAAACACGGCCTGAAAATTAAATCCATCACTACGGCCACGCTCGCCATTCGCCCGGTGCCCCCATCGCTCGGCACCCCCGGTAAGTCGTTCGGTCCTATGGTGACTAAACCCCCTCACCGAGTCGGTGCACCTCTCATCGGCATCCCTCTGCATCACTGACTATTCCCCTAACCCCTAATCTGACTCTAATCTGCCTCTAGTCTTAGTCCCCCACTTTTGGTCTCGCACCATTCGTCGATCCCGGGCGGCGCGCACCGCTGGTAGATGTATGGTCTACAGATGGTGCGCCCTTTCCATATTGTCTAACTGTCAAACGCTGTTATCTAAGTGTTATGGGTCCACTGTGACAGTAGCGGGGGCTCCGTTTTTTTTTTACCTACCATACTCGAGTACATAGCTTTGTGATGCGCTATCACACTCTTTACAATATAGATATCTGGAGAGCTGAGCTTCGATCAGTTGGACGTTGGTTCAGCTTTGCATGTTATCCTACACAAGAACGAGGATAGTGGTTCTCCCCACGGCAGACGTCTGCTCTTGTTTGTACACAACCGAGGTAGGGTTGGAGATACGTGCTCAAGCTTGCCATGGCTAGTATCATAGAAATACAGTCCACAATCCGGGGATTCACAAGCAATGGAACACATGAGGGTACAAATTGGAGGGCATTGGTAGTTTATTGTACCGAGTAGGGTGGCTCTCACTGCATTCTCAAGTGACGCGAACCGATGGCTGCGATAACACTCGGAATTGACCATAATATGTTGTTTGAACGCATGTGGAGCCGGCGCGCTTTTCTGCAGCCATTTGGTGCTTCTTGACTCCTGAAAGTGCTCAAGTGACAATAAAAATAACGAACCAGAGTTACGGTTTGTACCTTATTGCTTAGTACGTACAGCAATTGCAAGGCTCTCACTCCGCATCCGTCCGACCACGTCGAGCTGAAACGACACCGTAGGCCGCCATTGTGGCTCCGAAGCTTTGCCCACCACTTTGTATGCAGTGTCAAGCAGGTAGATACTTAAAGAGATATATCCGGCTTCCGACAAGAAACAAGGCTCTGGCGGACGTCATAGTATAGCTGAAATAAGTGGTGACTTTGGCGAGTTTGAGCACGCCCCGACACAAGGCTGTTATAATTAAAGCTTTGGCCATATGTTCCAAGCGACCGATGCGGAAAATTCCTTTTTTTTTAAAGTACACAATTGTGTCCATGTTTCAACCAGGCTGAGGCTGCGCCGGCGGGTGTATTTACCGGCAAGCGAATTGTTCCCAACGACTGGGACCATGTTTTACTTAGGCGTATGTAAACAAGGCTATCGGAAATCTTCTCCAATAAAGCCGTGAGGCTGCAAGAATCTTGATAACCCGCTCGGACGTACGCGGTGAATAGACAAGAATATATCGGATGAAACAACTTGGATGATAAACCAAACACACGGGAATATTTCCGCCATATCGGATCGGATCGATGGACTGCAGTGCATGCGAATGCAGATAGAGTACTGCTGTAGATAGCAAACAACACGACTGATAATGCTGTGTGAGCTGGTGGTGATGTTTTGCCGGGGATTAGGTGGGTACTTGAGTTGGGTCATGAGTACATTTATTTATGCCTTACATATAGAAAGCGGACGGACGAACAGCTCTGGTCGCTTTGTACTCCACCAAATGTATACATGTGCGTCGAGCTATGGTATATAGAGTACATGGTGAATTGTTGTACACTACACTACATGACCAGCTCAGAGGCCGAACCTGTAAGTAGATAGATGGCATTCTTAACAATCCGATAAGTATCGTCGGCAAGCTCGGACGTGCAAAAGAAATAGTTGGCTCTGACTCAAGCTGAGGCAAACGTGGGTTCCGTATTTAGCCTTACTTGTGGTGAAGGCTACATACAGGTGAGCTGTTCGCAGACTGATCGTGATGGGGGGAATCGAAACAGAATGTTTGTTGATGGACTTTTCCCAATTGTTTGGATCGGCAGTTTGTCATACGGCATGCGGTTACCCTAAACAACCCCGCAGCAGGGCGACTGAACAATGAAGCAAATGGGGTATGTATGGATTCGCAACGAGAACTTCTTCATCGTCATTGTCATTATTGGGATTCTTATATCACCCCGGAGTCCGGGGAAATTGATCATTCCATAGCCGCGTGAGAAAGCCGTTCAGGAAAGATCAGCCGCGACGTGGCATTACACATCTCGTCATCGTCTCCGGTCCTGCCCATTTCACTCAATCGGTGACAGTGATGTCTGTTTCCAGAGAGGGGTATGGGTGTTTGACTCGATGTTCGTTCGTTCGTGCGTTCGTCCACGCAATTCGGCCACTGAGAGGGTCGCAATTCTACCAGTGTGACCGGGCACAGCTGTCTGCCGTATCCATCCCAATTTGTCGTTGCTCACCACCTCCCACATTCCCTGAGCTAGCAACGAGCTACCCCTCCCTCCTCTGAAGAAAGAGACCCTTGAAGCTGCACCACCCCTCCATTACCCCTCCATTCAAACTCCCTCTTCAACGGAACGAGAGCGATACTATCGTCTTCTTCACCGTTATTACTGGTTACCAGAGATCCGAAACTCCAACATCAGCATCAGCATCAGCAGCATCATCCTCATCATCACCTTTCTCATCGTCATCGGCAAGCAAAAACTCGCTCGTCGTCATCACATTCACCCCAACCGCCACTCAATCCTTCCAGGCTCAGCCTTCTTCCCCATTCCTCCTCGCCAGCAAATCATACTATCTCTGACCTCCCTGAAAGAAAATATTTTTTTCGCCTTCTGAGCTGTCTCTTGCTTGTTGTAGTTCTAGTTAGAACCGCCTGTCCCCTAACTCTTAACCCACGATCCTCGCTTGTCCGATTTTTGCCTGCATCATCTAGCTGTCTACATTATAGCTAGTCTCTACCTTCACCAAAACCCAAAACCGCTCGCCTCCCAGTATAGCAACAGTAGCTTCCGGGATCAAATCGCTTTATTGATTGACTCTATCGTCACACAAAACACAGATTCTTTGTGCAATGGCTTACCCGAGAAGAGGACACTCCCCCCCTGCGCGTAGCCGAAGACACACATCGATGGACCCGCACCGCGCATCGACAGGGTCATTACCAAGTGGATTCGACATGGTAGGGGTTGGTGGCAGTGAAGGAAGGGGTGGCGGAGGCGGAGGCGGAGGCGGTGGTGGCAGAGCCGACAGAGTAAGAGAAGTGGGAATGGATCGGATGATGCCTGGGGGGTTTCCAGAAGGAGCTGGAAGAGGGGGAGATTCCGTAGGATATCCTTACGGCAATCCCAGCATTCATCACCACCCACCACCACCACCACCACCACCACCCCACCATCATCATCATTTCAGTCACGGAGGTACTCCTCCGGCAGCCCCTCCTCCTCCTCACAGCGGCCAGCCAACTCCATATTCTACACATCCCCCCTCTCCAACTTCGTCATCCGACAACCTCGATTATTATCCCCCCTCTCACCCGTCTGCCCCGCAACACCACCATTCTCAATATCCACCAGCCCCGCTCCAGCAAATACCCCCACCACCTCCACCCGCAATTATGAGGGGCGGCGACGGAAGCCTCGGTCGACGCAACACCACCTCGGGAAACAAACCAGCGATCCACCAATACGTCGATCAGCCCGACTATCATGACTACCAAGCTCGCCAGCGGCCTGTGCTCTCACAGCACAGCCCATCTCACCGTGGCAGATCCCCTCCTGAATCCAGTGCTTTCATGGTGATCCCTGGGACCGGCGGCAATGTCCATCACTCCCCCGCTTACAGGCTGGCGGGCAGCCAATACTCGGATGGCAGCTACGATAGTGGCGATATTCGCAGCCACGGACAAAAGGGCTATCTGATCTCTGCGGGAGCAGATAGACACAGACACACAAACAGCCACGATTTTCAAGCGGGATCTTCGTCCGCAGCAGATCCGTATCTCGACGGCCCTCCAAGACGTCGTGGTAGAGAGACTGGCAGAGAACCCAATAGAGAGAGAAGCTTATCCAGACCCGACCTCCGTCGTGCAATGAGCGAGGACTTGGACTACGATGAGAGTCTAATGCCACCTCGACGTATTGCGAGCGGCCCTGTACCGACCATGAGTGGGGCACTTGTCCGCGCTCGATCCCGGTCCGAATCTCAGGGACCGTCGAGCTCTGGCGGTGCTCTAGTGCGGCGTCGTCCTGAGGAAGACGATGAACCAGCCATGCCCAGCGACGGGACAATCCGTCTTGAATATGGCGGACAGGCAATCGATATTAAATACTCCGGTGGCGGCAACGGCAAACCAATGATGGGAAACATCACTATTAACACCACGGCCCGCACTGTCTCGGTGCCAGAGCCACAATCGGCACCTCCCCAGCTTCAACCTCCACCGCTCGCTCTTCCTCCGAATGTCCAGCCCGTCATTCTTCCCGCACCCCCACCACCAGGCGGACACCCTCAACAGCAGGCCCTCCCGGCCCCCCCATCCCGCCGCGGCCCCCGCTCGGAGAGAGACAGCGACGACACCGATTACTCACACTCTCCTCCTGGCCGTCGTGATCTTCACCGCGACTCCCACCGTGACGAGCTCTTCCAGCCCATGGCCAACCTCCAAATCGAGGGTCCGCCTCCGCAACACTTCCCACCTCCGCAATACCAGCAGCACTCGCAGCACCCGCAGCACCCGCAGCACCCGCAGCACCTGCAGCACCCGCAACACCCACAGCACCCGCAACATCCGCAGCACCCTCAAAGCCGTGCCCCGGTGCACCACGAGCGGGGTCGCGCACCGGCACCAGTACCGGGACCTGCTCCACGCGCGCCCTCTGCACCTCCCTCTGCTCGCTCCCGTTCCCGCGGTCCCTCCGCACCCGAAGACCCGCTCTGGACCAAAATCTCGCGCGACATCGTCTCTAAGCGCGCTGTTCTTGTGCGCGGCTTCGACTTCGAAGAGGTTACCAACGCAATTATCATCTACCGGGTTCTCAACGAGGATGAAATCGACGACCTCGTGGATCTTTCTGAGCGGATCCGCAGTGGGAAAGTTGAGGTTGTCCGCCGCGAGCCGCCACGCCGGAAACCTTCCAACTCGTCATCCCGCAGGAGCAGGAGCAGAGGTGCAAGGAAAGAGCGTCCAATGAGTATCCACGGCTACCCTGGTCCCCTCGGTCCCGGCCCTAGCAAGGAAAGACCCCCACCGATGAAACCTGCGATTGTGCAGCGCCCACCCGAGGCTCCAGCGGCGCCACAGGAATTGGATATGGATATGATGGCGAGAGGACCGCCACCACCGCCACCACCACCACCGGTCACGGTGCAGCAGACGAAGGGCGGGTTGAGGCAAGGAGAAGTTCCAGGGACTTATGTCGGCTATAGGATGAATCCGAAGAGGAGTGGTGGTGGGGGGGCGTAGTGAGTTTTTCCGGGGATTCGGGAGAGAAGCGGAGGAGAAAAACTAACGGTGGATTGCGTGGTAGCCGGACGACGCATTGACAGATGCATTAATAGGATGGAGGGGAAGATGTGAGATGATGACATGGCCATGGTGGTGCGAAAAGGCGACGAACAAAAGTTTAGTTATGCTGTTTTGCCGCATTTTTTTCCTTTTTTGTGACGAAGGGGTTTGTGGTGGATAACTGCATGTAACGAAGGCTTTTGGATACTCTCTCTTTCACTCTTGATTTTTGTCGGATGCAGGATTCCTTTTATACCGTTGATATCGTTGCCGTTGCTATCAAATGTCTGTGTATGTTTGTGTGTATGCTTGATACCTTCCTACCTCCTTTTCATTCTTATTATACTTAACTACCTTTCTTGTTTACTACTATGATGATGGGACGATGGATTGATTGGTTTGGTATATTGTATGCTTGTTGAAAACTATCTACGTATAAAATACAAACGGATGGATGGATTGGATAGTGAGTGGAATGTGGAATGTGGTGGAATACAAGGATAGGATTGGGCAACGGTGACGACGGGAGATGAAGGGATAGAACAAGGGGATGAGATGCATGTGGGGCATATCGAGACCGGTATAAGGATGCCGTTTGGATTCTAGATAATGAGATTCAGAGTCATATCTTAGGATCAAATCATTGGGCGTATCCAGCTCCATATGGAGTGTGTCATAGGGTTGAAACCCGCAGCGAGCCATGTTCTGACAATCCCATCCATCACTTCTATCTACAACCAAGAAGCGGGATCACAGTGCGGCACTCAATATTATGAATCATACAAAAGCAAACAAACAGCACTGCCAAGGGAGAAAGGGCGGCAAAGTTAAAATCAAATTAACCGTGCGCCCCCAACGTGTACCATCAAGTGGAAGGGCCCATCGGCTGCGCATGCATTCTCCGTTCTCGGCCTGACCTGACTGAACCCTCTGGAATTTTTCCAGGTCTAAACTTGTTACGTCGTGTTGGAACTAACCAGCCTCATTGACAGCATCTAAAGCATAGAATATATGGTATGTAATGCAATTATAATGCAGCTGGCACGTACCGGTACTCTTATTTGTATATAACGCCGAATTCCAGCCTAGAGTCCGCATTGACAATTGAACGAACGCTTCCCGCCTCCCAAGTCGGGCATCTAACACGCTGGTTGCGAACTGAATTAGATACGGCTAATTCCGCATGCCGGACGACGGGATCGATATCATAACTCATCACTCTACGGCTCGCAAACTAGTTCGTGGATAACACTAGTTACCGGCACAGCCGCAAGGCTGAGAAACTAGGCATTCAGGGCGGGGCCATTTGGCATCCCTTCATCCATCTAGAGTAGAGACTAGATATCAATATCTCATATTTCATGGATTCCTGGTTCACAATGTCCTCTTGGAACCCTAACCTGCGCAAATGTCTTTGGTAGGCACATCCTCCACCGCTTATATGTACAGCGCTTCACTAACTATCAATTTGTAGAACGTAATCCAATTGGCAAAAATCTCCCCGATTGGAAGTTTTTCGCACCATCACATGGATGTTGGTGGGACGATTGTTAAGCACTATCATTCCCGTTACACAGCCTCAGATTAGATAGTGATCTTCGCGCACTCAGCGCATTCAGCGCATTTCCCAGTACAGGCAGTCTTGAACGACGGCTGAGTTTAAAAACAACATATAACCTCACGTTGGCGGGCCATGAACTTGTGGACAACATTCTCATTCAACAGAACTAGCAATGCAATCCCTCCAAGTCTTCAGTCAAGGAGTTTTCGATTCCCATCAAGTATCAACCCCCCTTTCATATGAGCTCCCTGAGTTCAATTTTCACACTCCACAAGAGCCATCACAATATATCGACATTGCTTCCAAGTCTTCCTCAATTTCACCACCAGCTACTAAAGACCGAACGAGGGCGAGAGAAGGAAGATGTTGGCATTGCACTAATGACCACCAGAAGGTAAACCACTCCTTAGCAAGTAAATTAACGGTGTTGATATAAGAAAGTGCGAGCCCTCGTCCGATCCGCTTTTATGCCAGCGATGTAAAGACCGAAAGTACACTTGCTTGAACGATGGACCAGGAGAGGCGAAACGACGTAAGTTGACTCACCTGAAGTGCCAGCAATGCCGTCAGAAAAAGCAAAAGGTATATTCTGTCCCCAACGGCATTGTGTGTCAACGATAACCGTGATCGTAGTGCGAGCCAGACAATCGGCAATGGCCAGGCCAAAAGTGTAGATTATGCACCATGCAAAACCTTCCGTGTTCTGAACCGCAACGAGCACCGGTGGCTGCTAGACGGACGAAGGCCACAAAGTCTAGAAGGACGATAAGAGTGCAAAGTTCCCATTCCGAGGAACCAACAGAGCTTGACCACCAAATCCTGGATATGTCCTATACGAATCTCGCCCCGCTCTGTGATGATCATACGGCAGCGTTCCCAGCGGACAGAGAGTGCATGACGCCAGATACAATAAGCAGCAGAACTGAGGACCCCACTGCATCGCCCCGGAACATGGCCGGTGGTATACATCCGGATGGTATAAAAGACTTCACGGACGTTCAAACTTTCATTGAACAGCATGAAGATGTGGATGAGTATCCAGACTGGGTGCTTCGTGAATGGTGCGTTCTAAGGGCATCTCCCAACTTCTGAGTTAGGTTCTGACTTACAGTTTCTTCACATTTGATAGCCTCAAAAGACTCGGAATGCTCAAACAATTGGCTCACTGTGTTGCTGCCCTCCACCTTCGGGAGCGGAGTACTGAGGCAATCGATATATCCGAGAAAGTCGCCGCGGCACTTATCACACGACACCGATATATGGAGGCAGAAAAGCTCTATAGAAACATGATATCGTTGCTGCTATCCACACCAGAGGACCGTTTCGTGTTGTGGCACTACAATCGCACAAAGCTCGAGACGCTAGTTGCCAGCTTTGCATTGATACTTGAAAACAATGGCGAAGTAGCTGCAGCCATCGAACTCTATGAAGATTTGTTTGCGTTTTGGGATAAATCGTCCCCCGGATACATTAGAGGGCTCGATCAAGCAACACCACATATTATACGCTTATATCGCCAGTTTTCTGTAGAACTGACTCTTAAACCTGATGATTGCTTCTTGCCTCTGCACCGTGCACTAGAACTTCGGTCGCCTGCACTTGCAAACGCTATTCTAGACAGCAAATACCCAACAGACGGAAGAAACTTCAAAGAACAAACTGCTCTGCACCTAGTCGCTAAAACGAATGAGCCTGGCAAAGAGAAGCACTTTCTTGCTCTTGCGAATCGACTTTTGGATGGAGGTTGCGACTTAGAAGCACGGGACAATGAAGACAGGACGCCTCTTTTTATAGCATCTCAGTATGGCGCTGTACAGATGGTATCTCTACTTTTGGAGAAAGGTGCCAGCCCTTCAGAATTGGGTAATTATAGCTCTTCTAGATGGGTTGAGCCAATCCCAATGACTTCACTCCATGTAGCAAGCATTTGCGGCCATGAGTCTGTTGCACTACATCTATTGTACGAGATACCATCTATCGACGACTTCCAAGGTCTCAATGAGGTACTCTATTACGCAAGCAAATCTGGCCTTTACGATGCTGTAACTCTTCTCCTGGAGATGGGGGTAGATGTGGATACAACCTGGAAGTGGCGGTTTTACCCAAATCCAAATAATCTCTTGGTGTTTGAGAACGCCTTGAGCTGCGCTGTTTATGGCGGATATAGGGCCCTTGCAGAGCTTTTGCTTTGTAAAAGTGCCCGTTCGGTAGCAGAATACTCTGGACTTTTTGGCTTTGCTATCGAAGGAAAAAACGACCAAATTTTGCGATGGTTGTTAACAATAAATGCGAATTATGATGAGCACTATATCATCTACGACGAAGAGGAGGAGGAAGGGGAAGACGATGAATATCGATATCCGGAGACGGCTCTTCAACACGCCTGCAGGACGGGATGGATACGCGGGGTTCAGATACTTCTCCAAGCACGTGTAGACTCGAACCAAGCGCCGCACGAGCAGGAAGGAAGAACCGCCTTGCAAGCAGCTTGCGAAAATGGCCATGAGACAATAGTCCGAATGTTGTTAAACGCTGGTTCAACTGTATATGACCATCTTTCTAAGAAGCAACACGGCCTAACAGCTCTTCAAGCGGCATCCAAAAATGGACATGATCAAATCGTCGGATTACTTCTAGAAGCAGGATTTCCTCTCGAGATGTACTCTTCCTCTGATGAGGAGGGAGAATGTTGGAGAAATACCACCGCCCTCCAATTAGCGTGCGGGGCCGGACATGAGATCGTTGTACGACTATTGGTAAAGGCAGGGGCAAACATCAACGCACCACCACCACCGCTCGAATTTGGGAAGACCGCTCTTCAGGCTGCATGCTCCGGCGGTCAAGGATCAATTGTGAGGTTGCTACTACAGCTTGGAGCAGATATCAACGCACCCCCAGCGGCCAAAAGTGGTACAACCGCTCTTCAAGCTGCCTGTAATAGTGGTCATAAATCAATTGCAAAGTTATTACTGGAATACGGAGCAGACATCAACGCACCTCCAGCAGCCAAGGATGGCCTGACTGCTCTTCAAGCTGCATGCTGGGGTGGTCGTGAATCCATCGTAAAGTTATTGCTTCAACTCGGAGCAGACGTCAACGCACATCCAGCAGCCGAAGATGGAATGACTGCTCTCCAAGCTGCCTGTCGGGGTGGTTACGAATCGATTGTCAAGTTGTTGTTGCAATCTGGAGCAGACATCAATGCACCTCTAGTGACCAAAGATGGGGGAACTGCCCTTCAAGCTGCATGCCGGTGTGGTCACATATCCATTGTGAAGTTATTGCTACAACTCGAAGCAGACGCCAACGCACCTCCGGCGGTCGCATATGGAATGACTGCTCTTCAAGCTGCATGTTATAGCGGTAATGAATCGATTGTAAAATTATTATTGCAATTGGGAGCAGACGTCAATGCACTTCCAGCGGCCGAATATGGAAAGACCGCCCTTCAAGTTGCATGTTACTGCGGTCATGAATCAATTGTAAAATTATTACTGCAATTGGGAGCAGACATTAATGCACCTCCGGTGGCTAGAGGCGGGCGGACTGCTCTTCAGGCTGCATGTTGGGGTGGCCACGAACCCGTCACGAAGTTATTACTGCAGTTTGGGGCAGACGTCAATGCACCTCCAGCGGCCAACAATGGGGATTCTGCTCTTCAGGCTGCATGTTTCCGTGGTCACGAATCCATTGCGAAGCTATTACTACAATTCGGAGCAGACGTCAACGCACCTCCAGCGGCCCATTTTGGTCAGACTGCTCTTCAGGCGGCGAAATACTACGCCTGTACATGTGGGGGAAAGTCCGTTTCAAGCCTAGTAAAGTTGTTAAAGAATGCGGGGGCAATCAAGTAGATCACACAGGCTCGTTTTCTAGATTATGTTCATGTACTTCCTATCTACACTATGAAAAATAACAACTTTTTACCATTAGGAACATGTTAACACCTACCGCGGTGACAACGGGAAATACCTAACGAGAACATCCATTCAAACAGGTATGCGCCCTCGGCGAAGATGCGAGTTCTAGCTCGTGTTCAACAAGGAAACAGTTAGAAAAGGTATTGTGGTAGTTGTGGTGGTTGTGGTGGGCATTCTCAGGTGTTGGGCTGTCATTGTCATTTCCTAGCAGTTGAATTCTGGTGACGTCAAATGGGGTCATTAAAAGATGGATGGCCCAACTCGGCCGAGGAACCTCGAGGACTGGAAGTTTGTCCAAGTACGCTGATCTAAACCGACGGGGCTTTAACTATTACCAGCCCTAAATTTTCACCTTACCCCTACCCTTCCTGGCCATAGCTAAGAAAGGTGATTTGAGAGAATTATAATCCAATCGTCTTACAGCCTAAATCTTGAATCGTGATAAAGGAGGACCTGGGAGGCGACCGTACAGGTGATTTTAACCTCTGGGGAAAGCAATGAATAGATGTTCCGTATTAGCGGCGACCCTTACGATTCGCATCTCCCTCCACCCCAATCACTTCGAGAAGATACACGATATCGATACACCTAGTGCACCACATCCAAATATCGTTCCTAACAAGCTCAACATCACCAATAACGACTAATTATAGTGTAGCAGAGTCGACTCGGGCGAGACCAGCAGGGGGACTCGAGATGCCTTGTCTCGTTTGTAATCTAGGTTTGCAGTCTTGGGACATGGGATAGGTCTTCCTTAAGGCCTCGACATGATACTACAGTGGAGGAGGTGGTGAGTGTAGGTGGTGGTAGAACACCGACGGGATTACCCACAACCTTTTTCTAGTAGGGTCATAGCCCATCACTCATCCAGATCCGAGCCTTTTGAGACCAGACTGATGAAGGTGCTCAATATGGAATCTCGAGGCAGCTCATCTCGTGTGCTAAACTACCAACTCTCATCAAGTACCAGGCACTTCCTACCATCATTCCCTCGCAGCAGCACGGTGCTGAACCTCTTCTATTCTACTTTCATGGAGTACCCCATTAGCATACACAAGCCCATAATCCTTGGGGTGTATACAGCACTCGTCACAATCTTCAAGCTGGCAGGCTATGGTGTTCTGTTTTGGCTTGCTGGCAAGCCACTAGAGTTCACCAGATATTCCCGACGAATCATCGGAGGCCTCGGCGACTCCTCTACTGTAGCCAAGATCATAGAGTGCTTCAATCTGCGGCATCGTCATGCCAACCATTCACACCGGTTATTGCATGGCTGCCCTCGGTGTCGCTGAATGTTTGGCGACCCTATCTGCTGAAATGGCGTACGGTGCTGCAGAGGAGTAGAGAGGAGTAGAGAGGAGTAGAGAAGGTGGGAGTTTGTTTGTAATCATATTGCATTCGGCCGCTTGTGGCCATGGCATATACCCAACATATTTCCTCCCCGCTTCTCCTGTAAAAACAAAAGCAAAGTTGTGAGCCTCATCAAACCCCTAACAAAAAAAAGCCGCCAAAAAAACATCAACTTTTATACCCCCCCATCACTCAACTCCTCGCAATCCAAGTCCGCCTCCTCCTCCACTCCGCTAACTCTGCCAATATCTGTATAGAAAAGAAAATCCAACAGTGCCTGTATACATTCTTCTTTTGCAAAAACAAGAGACATCGGAATTTGGATCTTCTTCTGCTTCACCTCATTTTCAACCCCCTTCCAAAAAAAACCTTCTGTTCTCGTTTCCATCTTTTACACCACTTAAACAAATGGTCTCGAGTCTGATACTCATGTCCACACCACCAACATTTCATATCTTCTCTTTTTCCGATTTGCTTTAGATATGTTGCCATCAATCCTTATCCAGATTTTAGCTGATAATACCTTGCTGCAATCGATTTTCAAGCCTTTATCATGATAGCATCTCGTCTTTTTACCAAATGGTATCTATAACTATGCTTCGCTTTTCCTTTTTGGGCTCCCATCTTTTGAATAATCTCTTTGCTCTCTTCCCACTTCGTCTCCTTTAACCGTCGACTAACGTCAGCGGGAGAAACATAATCCAATGACTTTAGCGGATTTCGCTTCTCAGTATACAACCCCTGATACTTACCCTTCTATTCCCTTATGTGCTGGTACCCACCTGTACTCAACTGGAATATTTCTCTTGAGAATGTCGCTTTCGAGAAGGTGGGAGTTGGACGCACCGGGAAAAGTTAGCAGGGAGAATCAATCTATGTTGGTGGACAACATCCATTATAGTAACTACTTCTATAACATCAGCTATCGCTCTTATTGTCTGCTATTGGCAATTGAAGAA
>Ga0307515_10005297_pt1 | contig 26223 bp, 25 predicted proteins | sample 17_EM_MG_FD_194513 | JGI IMG/M metagenome (GOLD analysis project Ga0307515, IMG submission 194513) | Populus trichocarpa ectomycorrhiza microbial communities from riparian zone in the Pacific Northwest, United States - 17_EM | ecosystem: Host-associated > Plants > Roots > Unclassified | place... | reverse complement strand
AAACCGCAATACTTCGTAAAGCGGCTTTGTAGCCTTTAGTGGTCCTTAAACTACAAAATCCGAAATCTTTTATGGCTAATTTGTATTGTGCGGCGGGATTGGAGGATAATTTATAATTCAAGCAATATATTTATTGATATTCTTTGTTATATGTTTCCGTCCAAAAAAGAAAAAGAGTCATAAACAGAATGGTAACGGAAAGTGCATCCATGTTAACGGCCCGATACTTTTTCACAACTATTTTATTTGCCCTCCCTGATCGGTTGAAAATCTTCTTTTTTCGTAAAATATGCCAGCCCTAAAATTAGGGCTATTGTAGTGGCAAAATTAATTTTCTGCATTATTGGTAAATACTTAAAACTATTAGAGCCATAAAGGTATAGTGTATAATAAAACACAAGGAGACCAACAATACATAGCCATTTAAATAAATGCAGCCTTGACTTTAAAACAAAAACAGTGATATAAAACATCCCTATAAGAAACATTGTACTAGCTATTGTAATCATGATATCGTGCAATGGGGTTGCTATTAAAAAAGTAAAAAACATACCACCGGCCCCTACATATTTTATTATTTTGGAGGCACCCTTTGCTGGTATTTTCTTTGAAAATTCAACAAAGAATATAGCAAAGCTGGCCGAAAAGAAAATCATTCCTCCTATGGCCCAAAAACGAGCTGAATTGTGTGATCCATTAACAGCATTTTTGCCGAAAAGATTACTTATATAATTATTTTTCCAGTCATACCCAACGGAGTTTTTGTCAACTTGCGACCCACCGGGATAGTACCATGTCGCTATAAATAGCAACAATAACGAAATAATTATTCCCAATAGAATTGAATGTTTTTTTAGCATACAATATTGATTTGAAATATTAAGCTCTTGTGCAAAAGCATTTCAATATCGCATTAAGATTTATGATTTACAACGGACAAATTACGGAACTGCCCTTTAAGAAAAAAGCCTTCAGATCTACATCTAAAGGCTTTTTTAATAATCGTTCCCACGGAGGGGTGGAGTGTGGTCTCAAAAGCTCCAATTACAAACCACTTTATTGAAGATTTACGGCTGATCATTGACATTCTAAGTCGTGAAGATAGATTTTAAATTTCTTGGCGTGACAGATTTCAAATTCCCTTGATAAAAACCTATGCTTTAGTTTTACCAGAACTTCCACCATTTATTTCTTTTTTCATTATATTCATCAGCTTCATCCCCTCCATCACGTATTTTTTCTAGCGACACTTTTTCTCCTTTCTCAGGAAATAATATGCCGCCACTATCGACATATTCTATAGGTAGGTACCCAAAATTTTGACCATCCCGCCCGACAATAGTAACATAAGCTTTCGTTAACTTAAAAAAGGCAGCGGGATCTTTCGCTACCCTATCTAAAAAGCCATCAAAAGTTTTAGCAATGGGTTTAAGGATATTAAAATGAGGCTGAGGATTCAATAAAAACACACTGCCAGCATACTCCCCCTCCAAAAAAATCGTTAAGCAGGCCGGGCCACCATCAATTTGTGCAAACGCTAACCATTTGTATTCTCCCCGATAAAGTGTTCTTGTTTTGTTGAGATCAATTGTCCATGCCAGTTTCCCTTTTGGTAGATAAAGTTCGGTAAACTTTATTAAATGACTGGATGGAAATTGTAAGAGCAAAGGTGTCCTGATCGCATTTTCCGGAAGTACCGGTTCCGCTAAACTAAAACCGTTATATTTAGTGTAAAAAGTTAGAAAACCTTCTAAGGCTGGATGGATACAAAGTTCTTCAAGATTTCTTAAACCCTTTGCGTCAACATTTTGTTCGAGTAGATTTCTAACCTCAACCTCTGTTGCTTCTTTAGAAGAAATCGCATTAAATTTTACTTTCAGTATCGGTCGGTTAGTTCCAAACAAGTCAAAAAAAGTTCTATTCTGTTTTACTTTGCTCATTATTCTAAACTGATGTTCTATGTCTAAGATATTAAGATTTTTTATACGATTAAATTCCGGAAACGAATGTTCTTAAACTAAAAAAGCCCATAGACAAAAATCTATAAGCTTTCCAGTTTTGTGGTCCCGACGAGAATATAGGACAGGGGCTTTTTATAGCGTTTCACCGTCATTGGCAGTCAAATTCATGCAGAAAGGCAAGTTTCCATGCCGTTGGAATTTTACCCATTTGTTGCCCGACTTATTTGTAGGATTCAATTCCGTAGGGGAATTAGTTGAGGGGTGTTTTTGCAGCGTTTCGGCTTTATTTGCTATCAAAACAATCGGATTTCGCGTTGTTCAACGTCATTTAAATTTACCCTACATTTTGCATGTAATAACTCTTACGATTTTACTTTAGAATATTCCTTCACGTGTCAGGATGCCATGCGCAATGTCTATATCCGCATAATATATAATATCCGCTGCTGTAGCTTCGGCAGCGAGGTAGGGGTCAAATTGTTTGCTCGGTGCCTTGCTGTAATCCTTTACATTGCTGGAAAGAAAACCAAAGGGTTTACTGGTTTTCTTGCTCATTTGCCTCACAGTTAGGCAGGTTAACCAAATATAGCAATCCTTGAACTCGGCCTTCTTTTTAGCAGGAGGGATTTTCTTTAACAACCTGTCTTCTGCGCTGTTTAAAAAGTAATCGTCACGCTGGATAAATTTAGTCTGAACGACGATATCCTGAACCAGCCCGCTTAATAAAATTTCAAGATTATAGGCTTGGAGATCAACCGAAGGCATCGTAATGGCTGGATTTGCCCTTCGAACAAACTCCATATATTTATTATATAACTGCGAAATTTCCTTTGCAGCAGCAACCACTTCATTTTGTGTATGGCCGACATGATGATTGAATTCGCCAACAGTTAGTTCAGAAGCCAAGCTTATAATGTCACCGCTAACAATCTTCTGCGTGATTGCCATAGCTTGCTCCAGTTTCCTTACCGGGTGCTCTCTTTTTGGCGCTGGGAGCCGTATGATATCAAGCAGGGAACAGGTATCCCAAAAAATTACCGGCTTAGTACTTGCATCCAGAAGAGTTACTAAAACTTCTTTAGTAATTATAGTTGGGTTACTTATTATTGACATAATACTCCAGCAAATTAATCCCATACTCAAACTCTGAACCCAATCGGTCAACGACATCCTGATCCTGCCAGTTCATATCCTCCAGCAGCCAACGTTCTAATAGTCCCGCGTTTATTTTTGACTGGCTAAGAAAGGCGGTAGTCACAAAATCTGCCCATCGCTCAAAGTCATTCGGATGCCCGTTTCCTGAATCTGAATTGCAAGTGACTTCCCATATTCTCAGTTTTTCATACGTTTCATGACCGATTAAATCCTCAATATGTACTTCAGGCGCACTTGATAAGGTATCTAAATTCGTCTCCTCAGCCGCTGGTTTAACGACCTGAAGGTAAAACCGGTCAAAGATGGCGTTATATTCATCATATGATAAACGACCAACTTCTGTCGGCACAATATTGGTAATCGTTACCTCACGACCAGAGATAATAAGCCACACAGTCGCTGTTCGCTTGCATATTTCAGGAGAACCAAAAACAGCTACTTCTCGAAAATCTTTGTAAATGTTTTTGGCATAATCCTTTGCCTTATCTTTTAAGAAAGGCCATCCTTCAACTTCTTTGGACTGCAGAATATCCATAAAAGCCAAGAGGTTTGAACGGTCAGGGTCATAATCAATTATTTTTAAGTTCTTAAAAGTTTGCATAGTATTTACATTAATACACAAATGTACTAAAAGCTATATTAGATATTCCAGCACCGTTGATCATGCTGTTCCGTGCGCATTAGATCATGCAGTTGTGTTAAGGAATAATAGTTGCAAGTTTACAATATAGTCAAAGTGTAACTGAACGCTCTGAACCTTTTCCGGAATGTGTTGATCAATGGACTCGGATTATCCATTCTGATAATCGCCCTTTATATGAATGCATTCTGTCTTTCAAGATAACCGTGTTATTAGGGGCCACAGGCAGAAATTACATATCAAACAAGCCAATTGCCAGGTAAGATTTAAAGGTTTTTCTTTTGTATTCCTGTCCGCCCACCGGGTAGTCGATTGAGTTAATGTTTCCCAAGTAAGCTATCACCCTATCATAAATGGACATATAAAAATGCTGTAAGGCATTTATTTCTGTTCCCTCTTCATTATTAAAGAAGAATGAGCTGTAACCCATTTCGTCACGGAAATATGTGACGTAATCCTGTTTTAGATGGTAGGAGCTATTAATGCCAGTTATTTCATCTGGCAGCAATTGAAATGTATCATGATCAAATCGGGGCCAGTCACCTTTATGCTTATAAGTTTGAAAAAATGAATCTACTGAAGATATATTTATTGAATTATAAATGAATAGATAAGTTGGTTTAAAACAGACTTTCTTTAAGTCGCTGAAATAGTCAATAGTATCGTGGAATATAGCGGCGTTAATGGTGGTCTTCACTTCGATGATGGCGATTACAGAATCTTCGGAAATAACGACAAGGTCATCCAATTTATAAATTGGTTCCTGCTTTGAACTATATATAAGAATGTCACATTGCTTGGATGTTTCCGCCTTACGGTTTTGGACAAAACCCTGTCCTACATTTACCGATCCTGGTAAATGCGCCTTGAGGAATTTACGCAAAATTTCTTCCGTAACGGTGCCAATGGTAGGATTGTGTTTTTTTACCAGCGCCTTTACTACACTTAATTCTGTTAATAATTTTTTAGCGATGGTCTCAAAATAATCTTCCATTACCTAAATGATTGTATAAAAGATTAAGTTAGATAAAAATCACTGGTCATTTCGACAGCAATTTATATGGCAAAAAGTTTTAGCTCAATTTAGAATCATTTTATGTTAAATTAATGCAATGTCGTAAGTAGTGCAATATCATAACGATACTTACTCTTGATATGTAAGTCTTAATGTCATTATATCTTCCATCGAAACGATTTGAGAAATATTTTTTAAACTACCGACATTGAGTATCAACGGCGTGGTGTTATTAGTCGCTGCGTAAAACCGAAACTCATTTTGATATTCAAACTCCTTAGGCTTTTGAAATAACGTTACATCGCCGTTTATTTTATATCTATCATAATAGGTTACAAATCCGTGTCTATATTTTAAGTTTTGTTTTTGCAATGCCTTCTCCATTCTATTTAAGAAAGCCCTGTTGTCTTTTACCATTAAACAGTGTGTTCCAAATCCAGCGACTCTCTCATCAATTGAAAATTCAAATGGCTTTGGAATTGCAAAGGATGAAATGCAATATAAACTGTAAATATTACCTAAAACCTCCTCGTAGGCTGTTTTAAGATGAATATTTATATAGTTGCCCTTAAAATTTAAAGCTGGGATTTCAAACGTTCCTGGAGGGTAATTTTTTATTTTTGAAATACCTTCATACAAATCGCCCCTCAATTCCGCATCTTCAAATGAACGGAAGTATTGTATAGGATTCATGAAAATTGTCCCGTTCTCATGCAAATCTTGAATGTTCTTTTCACTGCCAAACTTCAAGAAAGTCTTAATTGTATGTAAACTGCTATCTGTAGATTTCATATGTTGTTTGTAATTCAATGTTAAATATTAAGCAATTCCAGCAGCAACGGCTTCTTTTTATATATGTGTAAACTAAATAGCCACTCAAGTTTTATTTGAGGGCGACCACCAACAATTAACAGAAGAGGAGATTTAATACCGAGGTGCTTGTTTTTAGCGAAAGTTTGCATTTGCTTTATATCAGGATTGCTTGGGATAGGTCTATTATTGGGATGGCTATGCCATTCACCTATGTAATGCAAGGTCGGTAATATTCGCTTTTGCGCTTGCGCGATCTTTGCATTGATGCCCTTTACGCCTCTTTCAAAAGTCGTTGCATTATGTTGTGAATCCTCGGTTGGGCCAATAGCTAAATAAACTGTAGCGAGGCGAAGATTTACATCATATTCGCCAATTAAAATCCCACCCGTTTCTTGAGGAAAATGTAATAGGATTTCATTCTCAATTATTTTTTTGGCGGTGGGTAAAATATTTACACAAACCGCCCCATCTGATGAACTGAATATCATTAAGCCGCTTTGCTTTTAGGTAACAATTTGATTGACGGTACTTGCCACTCGTGACAAATTTCAACAGTTTCCGTTATATCATCAACGATTACTCGTTCGATCAATTCCACAGCAATTGCAGAAAGCCCTGCTATCCTGCTAAGTTTGGCCGGAGTAACTGGGTTCCAACAACCCGCTCCACGCGGCAAATCTTCTTTTTGAGCTAAAATATGTTCTTGTTCACGAAATGGTTGGAACCAAGTATTAAATTCATCGTCACTGAATGACTCTGCCGTATTAGCATAAAAGAAAAGTTTGTTCGCATGCAATCCGGTTGAGCAACTTATTATTTTAGCGTTACCGTTTAGGCCTAACAAAGGTAATTCAGACATCAGACCATCATCAGCAGAACAGTCAATTAATAAAGTAGCCTTACTAAGTGCTTCTGTAAATGTTTTGTCGTTGCTGGGGATCGACAACATCAGGCCAACAATGGATGCAGTTGGGTTAACTTCGTTCAAGTGTTTTGCTAACGCAACCGCCTTTGATTCGTTGATTTGCCTTACAGTCAATGTGTGGCGAACGATGTTGCCAGGGCTAAACAACTCTTTATCAACAACCGTAAGGTTTGACACCCCCATTCTCACGAGCAGTTCGGCTACGTTTGCACCTAAAGCCCCGCAACCGATCAGGACTATTTCTGATTTTCTTAGTGTTTTATCAACCCTGCCTCTATTTTGAAGAGTGTTTGGATGCCAATTCTCGCTTTCCAAAAACCATTTAATAGGCGATTTGGTCCGCAGGTGATTAACAACCATAATGGCCTTAATTGCTGGATGTTTAATTTTATTTGTGGCCGGCATAACAAATCCCTGCCAATGATATACAAATGGTATCCCATTAACCTTATCCAAAACAGGCATACCAATCAATACAAAATATTCGGAGTTTTCAGGGAAGTTTCCTAATACACCTTTTATAACGGCTGCTAAATCTATGCCTTGGAAACTGGCAGCGGTAAGTAATTCTTGAAATGTAGATGGTGCCTGCCAATGATTGACAACAGGAATTTGGTCGAGGCATACCCATAACGCTTTGCGTTCAGGTAAATTTTGTACTGCTTTCCCCCACCGCGGCTCATACACAGATCGCTGGCCACTTTTATTCATATATCGGCGAACAACAATTGTATTATTAAGTAGACTTACATACGCGATACCGCCTTGACCAGATAATGCCTTCCAGGTATTGAAGCTATCTTTACTTTCATAGTAACCTAAAAATAAAGACTGTGTATTTTTAGGTATGCCAAAGTCTGGCAATTCAAAATTATCGCCAAGAATTGACAAAGTATTCGTTGCCGCAGCTTTCAACCATTCTAATGAGCGTTCAACATGCCAAATTATTCTTTCAATGGTATGCAGGGGTTCTGTAGTAAAAGCTTTTTTTGAAATTGCTAAACCATGGATAGACGACAAAGTACATATATCCCCGTTTCGAACAGGCAAAGTATCGTGTGATCCGCCATTGTATTGTTGATGATAATAAGTATAAGTTATAGCGTTACCATTTAAGGATGGATAAACTTTTACTTTCCCCCATTTGTCGCCGCTTCCAAAGTCAACAATTACACTCCAAGTCGAATATTGCGGAATGTCATTTGCTGGTGCGGTATCAAGCAATTCCAACTGTACAGATAACATAAAAATATTATGAACGACATTAACCGGCACCCAATCGCCTAATATCGTTACTCCTTCAATAGTAGAAAGTTTGATCTTAGTTTGATCGAGTGCCAGTTTGTCGAGTTCGTTCATCATACAATTATGCAAAACGTCCTCCTGATGCAGCACCGCTGGTAACTGGCGTTGAATAGCTGTTACTGCTTTTCTCTTTACCAATTTCTTTAAGCAAGGCTTTAACCTCTGTAATCATGGCTTTGACTTCAGTTTCATCTTTATAGCCTTTTGGGCTGGCAGCGATTATTCTGTTATTACCCGCTTGGAAATGCCAACGCCATTGTTTAGCAGCATCTTCAAAGTATTTCCATTCTGGACCATCACCGTTTGCAACAGAAACAGTACGTTTTACAACCGGCGCATCTGGCCCTAATGTTGTGAATAAAGCTGCACCCTTCTCGCAATCAGGTTTGTTTTGATAACCTTCAGCAGAATCAGCTACAATTACGTCGCTGGCGTTTTTTAATCTCCAACGCCATTCGTTTTTTACATCTTGATAAAATTGAAAACCTTTCATAATATTGATAAATTAAAATACTTTAAAATGTTTAATTATTAATACATTTGTTTCACCAAAGATACAGTAGCAAATACTGTTTCACAAATGAAACAATCGTTTAATTACTAACACAATTATGCAAGTTATCAACATATGAGTACCGCTCTTGACACGACAAAGCTATCGGAGATGCTTAAATCTAAAAGAGGGTCTAAAGGCCTGCGCGCAATCTCAGCAGAAATAGGTGGTGTAAGCGCTCCCACGCTATCGAGAATAGAGCAGGGTAATCTACCTGATATTGATACCTTTTTGAAAATTTGTAATTGGCTTGAAGTATCACCGGACTTTTTCACAATTAAGGATAATACTGTAGTGTCTTCAAAAAATCAGGTGGTCGCGCATTTAAGAGCCGATAGAACTTTAAATCCTGAAACAGCAGAGGCATTGATTAGTATGATAAATCTTGCATATGAATCGGCAACGGCCATCAAAAAAAACAAATAATAATGGGCCAAAGTTGAAGCACGGTTTTAAAACTTTTGCTGAAAAAACTTCTATAGAATATAGGAAACAGTTAAACCTAAAGCCTAATGATTTTCTTTGTGCATTTAAGCTTTGCGACCATTTGAAAGTCCCATTACTTACACCAAGCGAAGTATCTAATCTAAGTCCAAACCATTTAAGTCGTTTGCTGGGAGCAGGTAGTGATGATTGGTCTGCCGCAACAATACCCATAGGAAACGGCGAGTATATCATAATTCATAATAATGTACATTCTTTACCGAGACAACAAAGCAATGTTATGCATGAATTAGGACATATAATTTGTAAGCACGAATCGCCTGATACAGCCTTATATGATTTACCTTCAGTTTTAAGAAGCTATAATTCAGATCAAGAGGATGAGGCTATCTGGCTTGGAGCTGCTTTACAATTGCCAAGAGATTTACTGGTCTACCACTTAAGACAAAACAATACTATTCAAGAAATCGCAACCCTATGTAACGCCAGTGAAGAAATGGTGCAGTACAGAATTAACATAACTGGCGCGAAGCAGCAGTTGGGTAGAGAACGAAAATATCATTGAAAAGCATATGTTGTTCCGGGTTCGATTCCTATCCGGACTTCTTTTCTTTGAATGTGGCTTGTACTACATTATCAATGGGGTAAAACAATAGGTAAATTATGTGATGCGGAATAACATTGTCAAGTGTAGGGTAATTAATATAAATTATTTCAAAGGCCTGACTATAATGCCTCCCAAATAAGCTTCATCAACCAAACATTTGACTCCTTTTATAAAGCAGGTAGCTCCCCTATAAAGCTTGCCGTTTTCAACATACTTTCCCTGGCAACCATGACCGTCTATGGTGATGTTGTAAAACACTATCTGCTTCCCTGATCTGTCGGTAGCTTGATTAACGCACTTTAAACACACATAATTAGTGTACCTTTCATTGTATTTGACATATCGATTGCAAGTTGGGCAGTGTTGTTGTTTATTGTGCTCTTTCTGATGATTCGTTTGATATTTCTTAGTCATGATATAAATAGCTTACAATTCATAAATCAGTTTTGATTAACAAAAGCTGCTGAGAGAGCAAATTTCACTCTCGGGCAGGTCTTTGTCCAGCAAACCCAGTGTTCGTTGTTTTAAGGCAAGATTTAGCCATTAAAAAAGCCTAACCGGGTTAGGGTTAGGCTCGACTTTTAAGCGACCTCTTTTTTCATCCACTGGTCTATTTCGTCCTTAAACCAGTAGGTGAACTTACCTCGTTTGCGACAGGGCATCTGTTCATCGTACACCCAACGGCTTAATGTGCTTTCACTTATGCTAAACAGCTCCATTACTTCTTCCTTGGTTAGCCAAGACTTACTTAATTTCTCCTTTGCTTCCAGCATGATATTCAGTTGCTGTTCGACATCTTCCTTGGTTAATCGTTCCGTTGTGTTATCAAGGTAAAAGAGTTCCGTTTCAATCCATTTGACGGGTTCAAAATGTTCCTGTTCATATTGAAGCTCGACCATCTTTTCAGAATAGAGGTCTTCATTTCCTTTTAGCCAATCAGGATCGGGTATACGTATGGTTTGTTTTGCCAACTTCAAAAAATAATGCAGACATACAATCTTATCTTTTGCCGGTAATTTTTGAACTGTTGCTTCGATCAGTTCAATGAAGTCCCGGTTGATGAAGCATAATTTTACCGCTTTTTCCAACTTCAGCTTACACTCATGAGTCAACCGGGGTGAAGCATGGTAAATTCGCGGAGGTATCGTATTTGCAGTGTGATTTTTCATGATTTTTCATGTTTAAATTTTCGTTTACCATGCAGATGTGTAGCATGGTCATTTTTTAATTTTTAGTTAAGCAGCCCCATGGTTCCGGGCATGGGTTACATGGCTTGGTTCAACCCGTATATGTTGCCCATCTTGTCCATGCTACCAAACAGATCAGAGGATTGGCTCTTCGCATACATTTGGGTTTCCGTGATCTTGGCATGCCCCATAAGATCTTTCAGGTGAATCAAGTTTGTATCCAACTGTACGTGACAAGAAGCAAACGAATGTCTCGATACGTGGAAGGTCAGGTTTTTACTGATGCCTGACAACTTCATCAGCTCTTTTAGGTTGCGGTTTAAAACTTGGTTGTCAACATAGGGGAATACCTTTGTCAATGGTGTTTTGATAGTGTGTTTATTATATCGCTCTATTATAGCCTTCGCAGGAGGTACCAATGGCACCATTACTTGTTTTTTAGTTTTAGTCATTTCAATGGTAATGGCTTCAGGATCGCTTTTGATATTGCAAAACTTAAGGTTCATCAGATCACTATAGCGCAGCCCGGTCATAGAGCTAAATACGAAATAGTCCCTTGTTTTTTGTAGTGTCACATCCTTTTCCGGCAGCTCCAGGTTCATCAACATCTTTACTTCATCAATACTCAAAAATGCTCTTTGTGCTGTTGATGCTTTTATCCTAAAGAACCTATACGGGTTCTCTTTCATATGATTATTCATTATAGCCTGATTGATGATAGACTTTAAGCATTTGTGTTTTACAAACCTCCCACCTATCGCATTACCTTTTTCTTTGGCCATGAACAGGTCGAACTTTTGTATAGTGTTCAAAGTGAGGTCGCCAAAATTTAGCTTGCTGTTAAACGATTTGACCATCTTCAAAACTGAGCGGTAAGATTTAAGAGTGTTCTCCTCTCTATCGTTCTGCCATAATTCAACTTGTTCAGACCAAAAGCTAAACAGGGTTACTTTGCTGTTGCCCCGGAGAAAGTCTGCTGCTATTGTCAAAGTGATCGGTTTTCCCATAGATTGTAATTCCATCATATCAGTTTCCCAGTCACTCATCCGGTCGCTGAGATATTTTAATAACAGTTGATTATATTTACTATTCTTTTTTACACTGCCCTTTTGAATGTCCCAGTTGGACAACTCAACTGTTTTTCCAGTCGGAATGCGGGTAGTAATATTCCCTACGCGCACACTAAAATATATGGGAACAGCACCGTTTTGTTTGATCTTGTCAGTACGTAATACCGTTTTTATGTTCCATGTGATTTTCATAATTTTTCGAGTTTGATGATGGCTAATTTCCAGCGAGTTATTGGGAAATTAAAGTTTTTGATGATGTTTATTTTTAGCATTGTATTGATTTACAATCCTTTAACCTTTATATTTTTCTCTCAATGTGCTGAAATGTTTTTTTGAGGACGTCGGCGACCCATCAGGTAATTTGGGGTAACGTGTCATCAAACCGTCGAAATTGATATAAATCACCCTTTTAAAATTGCGTGATGGAGGAAATTTGATATCAATGAGTTGATGTCCTTCCAACTCCTTTAGATACTTTTTTAACATAGTTCTTTTTAAACCGAGTTTGGCACTAAGCGTATCGTTATTTGCGAAACAAAATCCAGCCATTTTGCTGTAGGAGTTTACGAGAACAAATAATATTTTGGCGTGAGAACTAAGCTCTGGATCTTCAATCAGCGCAATTGGCGCAAATAGATATTTTCTCCCAATTCCATAGGTACTCCAATTCGCCATGAACATTCGATTTTCTTTTGTTATTTCCATTTTTTTAAGTGTTATATACTAAACATAACTTCCCGATAGTTTTGGAAATGGGCAATCGGAGCTTTTTTTATATAAAATCTTTAAAAAAAGATTAAAATGCGATGCAGAAGTAAATTTTTTAAGTATAAAAGGCGGTATTCGGACTGGGTCGTTATTTCGACCCTGGGCTATCGGTAATCCGACTGGGGAGGGGTCGGTCGCGCCGTATTACAAGATATCAATAAGAGATAACAACTAAAGATAACAACTTTAATAAATCCGGTTTACTTCTCTCTTTCGCTTACGCTCAGAAAGAAGTAAACTTTAACGACAGCGCTGCTGTCGGTGTTATTTTGAAGTAGCATCAACTTCGCCGATGATCAAACTTTACTTTCCAGAATAAAACTTCGATATTAGCCAGTGAAACAGTAAATCAATTGCTTATTGAATAGATAACAGAAAAACACATATTGTCATAACGATCTTGCGTTAGTCAGACTTGCAGAGAAAACGGGAAATTTTTAAAGCACAAGTACGAACTAAATGCACATGCTACAGGCGTGCGCTATAGTTTATTGTGCTTGGGATTCCCGTTCCTCTCTGCAGTAGCTACAGTTGTACGCCTGCGTTTTACAGACCTTTTACAACTGGAGGTATTATCAAACCTTCACATGCATATCAAACTTACTTTCCAACTATTTTTTACCGGATTTTTAGCTTTAGTCACTCATTCTGCCATTTGTCAGCAAAAAACGATTGAAATAACTAAATACAACAAACGTACTGTTCCACCAGGCAAAGAGTGGGTAATATCTAACAGTAAATCTTATAAGATTATTTTTTCTGATGGCGTTTTTGAATCTGGAACCTCATGTAATGCCTCCTTTCATTCTACACCAAGTTTTATATTTGGAATATGCTATAAGGAGCCAACCGCAAGTCGACAAGAAATAGGTTTTACATTTAAGGATGTTAGCCGTTTTGACAATGAGGTGTACCTAATTCAACCACGTATTTTTTTACATAGTATATATGCAATTCAATATCTTGAAAAAACGGAATTTAAGTCTGAAGAGCTTGTTTTCAAAGCTGGATCTGAGGTTTGGACATATGGTTTGTATTGCGAACATTATGATTGACGAACGCGCTGCTGATCAAGAGCTTTTATCTTCAAATAATATTCCACACAGGGATAAAAAAACTATACCTCACAACTCGTTAAGCACAATTCAACAAGTTTATATCAATAAGGGTTTTTATTCACATGATACAACTGTTAGTAATAAGGTGATTATCCAATTTTCAAAGACAGGATTCAAATTCATCTATCCTAATCATAAATCCTGTGACGTTACGGTTAATTTAACAGATGAGGAATATATAAATGGAGCAAAAGACCAAAATTATCTGATAAAAAATGGCCCAATAAAAGCGGTATACTTTGCTGATGATAGCTACCAGATACAAGTGGATTTTAGAAATGGTGATAGGATTATCTATAATCTGATTAAACATTCTAAACGAAAATAATCAAATCATTTCGACATGCCTCGCGTTAAAATAAATCGCGAATGGATCTTTAACTATTCGAAGGGGCAATAGTTGCGCTCGCGTGCGCTTTCGTCACTTAAATTGCATGATTCAGTCCGGGAGATCTTACGGTTTCGGGCTTTTAGGTTAATTGGGCATATTTCGCCCTTTGAGTATTTTGTCCAATGATTCCTTATTTGGAAACCCAACTATTACTTCAAATGTGATTAGTTCACAGATTGTTTTACCCGGTTTGATGATGGGTAAAGTTGTCATACCCTCTTTATCTTAACATCAGCAAACCAAATTCTTAAATGGCTAAAATGTTTTTTAGCTTCAAATCAACTGGTTTCAATGTCATTGACCGTCACCAAAATTCGCCCTATTTATTTACCCATTTACGAAAAAACGCCCTTTCCGTACACGAAAAGAGCGCTCTAAGTGGTCCCGACGAGAATCGAACTCATATCTAGAGTTTAGGAAACTCCTATTCTATCCGTTGAACTACGGGACCTGTTATAGCGATAAAAGGCAGAACCTTTAATCAGCTTGCAAAGGTGCAAATTATACCTGAAAAATCACATGCCTTATTGGCAAATTTTTATCGGCACGGAAATGCTGCTCCATCTGCACATCTGAAACGGCGAAGCCTTCAACGAAGTTAATCTATAATCTGCATCTCTGCTACCTAATCACCGCCCCTGTATGAAAATCTTCCAACGGTGCAACAAAGCTTAATTTGCCTTCGCTGTTTTCGGCCATCAGGATCATCCCCTGCGATACGATGCCTTTTATTTCACGCGGCTCTAAATTTACAAGGATGCTCACCTTTTGCCCGATGATGTTTTCCGGCTCGTAATATTCAGCAATACCCGATACCACTATGCGCTCATCGATACCTGTGTCAATAGTAAGTTTCAGCAGTTTTTTGGTTTTGGCAACTTTTTCGGCAGCAAGGATGGTTCCGGTGCGGATATCCATGGTAGCAAAACTATCGTAATTGATATTTTCTTTGGCTGGTTGTACAACAACCGCTTTTACCGGCACGGCAGCTTCCTTTTTGTCCTGTAGTTTTTTTAGCTGAAACCCGATAACTTCATCTTCTATCTTTTCAAACAATAACGCAGCAGGATTTAATTGATGACCATTATTAAACACGATCTCCTGGTCGTAAGTAATAACCTCGTTGGGCAGATTAAGCATGCCAATGATCTTTTTGGCTGTCGCCGGTAAAAATGCCTGGGCAGCAGTTGCCAGGTGACCGATGATAAGCAAACAGTTATGCAGCGTTTCTTTAGTGCCCTCAGGATCGATTTTAATGGCTTTCCATGGTTCTTTTTCGGTAAGGTAACGATTACCAAGGCGCGCTATGTCCATTACGGCCTGCAGCGCCTGGCGGTAGCGATATGCTTCCAGGTTTTTTTCTATCTCATCATAACAAACACCAATTTCGGTGGCCAGGTATTCGTCGTTAAGTTCAATTTTGCCGGCTGCGCTTTCAATTTTACCATCGTAAAATTTATGCATCAGTATCATTACCCGGTTTACAAAGTTGCCCAATATGGCCACCAGCTCGTTATTGATACGTGCCTGGTAATCTTTCCAGGTAAATTCGCTGTCGCTGGTTTCGGGTAGTATCGATGTTAACACGTAGCGCAACTCGTCCTGCTTACCCGGAAATTCTTCCAGGTATTCGTGCAGCCAAACGGCGTGGTTACGGGAGGTGGATAGCTTATCGCCTTCCAGGTTTAAAAATTCGTTGGCAGGTACGTTTTGTGGTAAAATGTATTCGCCATGCGCGTGCAGTATGGATGGGAAAATAATACAGTGAAACACAATATTATCCTTGCCAATAAAATGCAGCAAACACGCGTCGTCCTGCTCATCGGCTTGTTTTTTCCAGTATAATTTCCAGTCCTTATTATTATCAATGGCCCATTGTTTGGTAGCCGAGATATAGCCTATCGGCGCATCCATCCAAACATATAGTTTTTTGCCTTTAGCTTCTTCCAAAGGCACATCAATACCCCAATCTAAATCGCGGGTCATGGAGCGGGGTTGCAGGCCCGATTTAAGCCATGATTTACATTGGCCAAATACGTTGGTTTTCCAATCACCTTCTTTGGTATCTATCCATTGCTCCAGCCATGGCTGGTATTTATCCAGGGGCAGGTACCAATGTTTAGTAGGTTTCAATATAGGCGTTTTGCCGCTTAGGGTTGATACCGGGTTAATCAGGTCGGTAGGGTTTAACGATGTGCCGCAACGCTCGCACTGATCGCCATAGGCATTTTCATTGTGGCAGTTTGGGCAGGTGCCTGTGATGTACCTATCTGCTAAAAATTGCTGGTAATCCTCGTCATAATACTGCTCGCTGAATTTTTCGATAAACTCGTCCTTTTCGTAAAGGTTCAGGAAAAACTCCTGCGACAAATCATGATGTATAGGCGACGATGTACGGTGATAAATGTCAAATGCTATCCCAAACTCTTCAAAACTTTCTTTTATCTGGGTGTGGTATTTATCAATAATAGCCTGGGGTGTAGTGCCTTCTTTTTTTGCCTTAATGGTAATGGCGGCGCCATGCTCGTCAGATCCGCAAACGTATAATACATCCTTTTTTTTGAGCCTCAGGTGCCTTACAAAAATATCGGCAGGCAGGTAAGCACCCGCCAGGTGGCCAATATGGAGTGGCCCATTAGCATAAGGTAATGCTGATGTAACCGTATATCTTTTATATTTGTTGAGTTGTGACATGAATAGAGCGACGTTATAAATAATTTGCAAAGATAGGTTTTTAGTCGGAAAGTCGGGGGAGGAGTCGGAAAGTCCGAAAGTCCGAAAGACGGGAAGACTGAACATTTTTAGTATATATATGGAATCACCTGCCAATCCCGGGCCTTCGCCCGTCCAAACTTCCCGACTTCCCGACTATCCAACTTCCGGACTACCTCCTTACTTAAAAAAAGGCGATAAAATTGCCATTGTATGCCCGGCAAAAAAACTGCCCAATCCAATGACAGATGCGGTTGCCCTGTTACAATCATGGGGATTGGAAGTTGTATTGGGCCAAACCGTAACAGCATCCTACCATCAATTTGCGGGCGATGATGAATTGCGGGCGAAAGATCTGCAACGTTTTATTGATGACGACAGTGTAAAAGCCATTGTAGCCGCGCGCGGCGGTTATGGCACGGTAAGAATGATTGACAAGGTAGATTTTTCCTGTTTTGTTAAAAACCCAAAATGGCTTGTTGGCTTTAGCGATATTACGGTATTGCATACGCATTTGTTTGCCAATTATGGCATGCAAACCATTCACGGGCAAATGCCGGTTAACATTCCCGATGCATCCGCACGGTCGTTAGATACACTGCGAAAGGCGCTATTCGGCGAAGAATTGACTTACGAATTTACATCGCATACCGCCAATCGCGTGGGCGATAGCAGCGGCCTGCTTATCGGTGGCAATTTGTCGTTACTTGTAGCAGTCTCGGGCTCGGTATCTGATATCGACTACACAGGCAAAGTGTTATTCATCGAGGACGTAGGCGAATATCTTTACAGTATCGACCGTATGCTGCGATGCCTGGACAGGGCGGGTAAGCTCAAAAACCTGGCAGGCCTGGTGGTTGGCGGGTTTACCGATGTAAAGGACAACGACATCCCCTTTGGCCAAACCGTGCCCGAAATTATTATGGATATTGTACAGCAATATAATTATCCGGTATGTTTTGATTTCCCGGCAGGGCATATACCGGATAACTGCAGCCTTATACTGGGCCGCAGTGTAACCCTGAGTGTTGGAGAGCAGCACAGCCTTTTGACATTCATTTAACACCCGGGGATTAAAAACCGAGGCTATTGTAAGTCAACAGTACGAAGTCGTAAGTCTAAAGTTGATTTTTTTCTTTTTTCGCTTAGAACTTAAGACTTTGGGCCAAAGACTATCCGTTAATTTATCATTGACATAACTCTATAGGCAATCAAAATTAAAACATCATTTTACTCATTATTACATGGCATTATTTAGCAATTTAGGCAATTACAAAAACGTTGGTCTTTTAATTATCCGCGTGGGTTTGGGCATTATGTTTATTTACCACGGCTATCCTAAACTGATGGGAGGCCCTAAGGAATGGACCGAGCTCGGCGGATCAATGAAATACGTGGGCATTCACTTTTTACCCCTGGTGTGGGGCCTGCTTGCTGCCGCTACCGAACTACTGGGCGGCTTCCTGCTGATTATAGGCCTTGCATTTCGCCCGGTATGTATTTTACTGTTTATCAACCTGGTTATCGCGGCGTTAATGCACTTGCGCACCGGCGGCGGCCTGGGCGAAGCAGCACACGCTGTCGAAGATGCTATAGTGTTTGCCGGCTTAATATTTATAGGGCCGGGTAAATATAGTGTGGATAAAAAATAACCCCAAATTAGCAAGCGGACTGCAAATAATGTGTCCCGATTGCTACTTTATTGATTCAAATAATTGCCGAGGGCAGCTAAAAACGCTTCGTTAATGTCGTCGTCTTTGTGATCTGTAAAAAAGGTTTTTACCTTTTCCGCATCTGCAGCAAACACTTGCTTAATCGCCTTGTTTTTTAAGCCGATTTTTTGTGGAGCCGGCGTTTTAGCATCAACTACATAATAAGCAGGCTCATCAACATATTCATCATATTTGTTGCCGCTTGATGATATACCATCGTTTTTATAATCGGCTTTGATAAACTTTGTTTTGGTAAGCTTATATATTTTGTACCTACTCCCGGCTGCCAATACTTCGCAATAATGGGTGGCATCAATTGCCGGCACGTATTCAAAAGCCATAGCCTTATCGGCCTTATTGTAAACTACAAAGTTTTTTACATGTTCTTTATCAACAGCAATGGCGGTTTGTTTATCCTGGCTCAATAGCAAGGCGCCGCCTATTTTATCATAGTTAAATGTATAATTCTCGCTGTTTACGGCATTGCCTTTGGCGTCGGTAACGTAACCTTTAACCCAGGTGTCAAATAAATACCGGCTGCCTTTGGTATCTTCATTATTAACCAGGTTATAGGCCATCCCTGTGCCTGAGGTTATCCCGGTTGATGAAATGCCGTTTGTACCTGTCTGCGCTTTTAAAACACTCCCTGTTATCATGAACAATGCAAGCGTTGCTATATATCTTATTTTCATTTAAAACCGGTAAAATTTTCACTTAAGTTACAATAAAAAAGACCGTTAGGTTTTATGCTAACGGCCTTTTTTTGAATATAGTCTTATCTTCTTTCTTAATTCAATGAATCAGCAAGGTTGCTCAGGAAGATGTCGTTAATATCATCATCAGCGTGATCGTTAAAATACGCCTTTACTTTATCCGCATCGGCAGCAAAAACCTGCTTAATAGCCTTTGCTTTTAACGAGATTTTTTGCAAGGCCGCGGTTTTAACATTAAGTACATAATAAGTTGGCTCGTCAACGTATTCGTCATAATGGTTTCCGGTTGATGTCATACCATCGGTTTTAAAATCCGACTTTACGAATGTTGTTTTGGTAAACTTATAAACTTTGTATTTGCTGCCATCTGATAATACCTGGCTGTAATGTGTTGGATTTATCGCAGCAACCAATTGGTATGTTTCAGGCTGATCGAGTTTATTATAAATCGTAAAGCTTTTTATCTGGTCGCGGTCTACGTCAACGGCTGCACGTTTGTCTTGTGTTAACAACAGGGAGCCATTTATCTTGTCGTAATTATAGGCAAAATTGTCATTTCTAACAGTAGCACCAGTTTTATCAACCACATAGCCTTTAGCCCAGCCATCGCCAACTAAATAACGGGTACCTTTGGTGTCTTCCTTATGGCTTACATTAAATAAACTTCCGCTCGCGCCCGATACGTTAAAAAAGGTTGTACCCTGGTTTTTATTTTCCAAAGCAGCGCCTGCCGCCGGTTTATTAGGATCTTCAGGTGTCAGTTCCTTAGCAGCAGATTTACCGTGCTTAAGCACAACCACCAGGTTGTCCTTTGCATTTACCTTTTCATCACGATAACCCCTGGCACTTACTATCAAAGCAGTATTGCCCGTTAACGGCAAGGTAAAAAAGCCGGTTGAATCGGTATAGGTTGCCGTTTTTGTATTTGCTTCCTGTACCAGGGCCGAAGCAACAGCTTGCCCATTCTCATTTTTAACTGTACCCGAAGCGGTTGTTTGCGCCATTGCAAAATGAGTAGCTGCAACACATAATAAGGTAGGTAAGATTTGTTTTTTCATTTCAATTATAATAAGTATTAAAGTTAACTATAAATATAAACAGATTCAAAATCAAACATTTATTTATTTTTATATAATATCTGCATACCGAAAAATTTACATCCGTTTGTTAAACCCATAAACAATTACAACAATACATTGATTGTTAATCAGATAACGCAATTATCCTTTTGTTTGATACAACAGCGTTTAATTAAATTTTATGATGATAACAACACTGGCCTGTTACAACGCTTGTTTATCAATTTTATTTAAAAACATAAGAAAAATGGCCGGTTCAAATGAATGAACCGGCCATTAAATACTATTGTGTTATTCTTTTAACAATTACTTGGTGTACTCGTCAATAATTCCTCTTGAAGCCGTTGTGAAGAAAAATCTGAATAACTTCAATGATTGTGCGTAAGTATATACACCATTTGGATCAAATGGGGTAGTATGATAATTTGCCGGTAAAAAATACGGACCGGTAGCCAATACTACACCACCAGGTGTAAATAAGTCAGCTATATCAGTACCGTAAAATTTAATTACAAATTTCGAATAGGTTGCTGTAGGGCCATTACCAGTTTTAACAAAGGTTACATCGTAACGTGGCGCGGTGTAATAAGACGTTGTTACCGTAAACTCCGTAGGGCTTATCGGGTTAAAAATCGAAGTACCTTTATTAACACGATTGCTTGAAGGGGCACTTGCTGTTGTATCTGCCTGCTCCCACCTGGTGTAAAAGTGATTGTATGTTCCTGCAAAGTCGTTACCAATAAAGTGGTAATACTTAACCGTGAAGTTACCACTTAATGCTATAGATGAGCTAACTATCTTGATAGGTAACATATAGCTTTTTGATGGATCAAGCTGATTTTTGTAAAAAGTTACCGGGATATTGGCTAACCGTGATCCGGCTTTTATAGTTACAGATGTTGCCCCTATTTTGAATGAACCTGTTGGAGGTGCTTCATAAACAATTGCTGTGTTTGCAGCGTTATAGGCTGTAAGCAAAGTATTATCTACCGCTATAGTTACTGTTACATCTTTTGTTGGCGGGTATTGGCCGGTAATGTTTACCTGCAGTGTTTTTACAATGGTATCAGCAGCGTCGGTAATTGCAGCTTCGTTAAAGTAAGGCGCACCACTGTGTACCAGCTCCGTGAAAGCACCGATATTTGAAAAATCCACGTTTGGCTTATCCTTTAAGCAAGATGTAAGCGAGACGGTAAGGACTCCTAATAGTATGATTAATTTTTTCATTTCTTTCGTTTTTTAATTGTTCTTAAATATAAGCACAGCTGCTTATTTCATCCAAAATATTTTAGATGTGAATAAATCTGTACCTGTACCGCCCGATGGCACGTTAGCCGAGTTCAAGGTAGTTTCATTAATAGTATAAGGGAAACGATAAGGAATGTGTGTTACCGTAACACCTGGATAATGAGAAACCGGAAGGTTGCTTGGGATATTTAATCTTCTCCAGTCGCTATATGACTCTAATGGGTCAACCGAGTTCATTGCAGCCCATTTTTGCGTAATGATGGTGGTTATTTTATCTAACGAAACTGAATAGTTGGTTAAAGCATCTGGCTGACTTGTATAGTCAGCTGCTCCCGATACGCCAAGGAATGCAAAATCAGCCGCTACTGCCGCATTATAAATGGTCCCGGCATTACCTGCAAGATAACCGCGTTGAACAGCTTCGGCTTGTAAAAACAGGCTTTCAAATGCAGTAATAAGCGGTGCCGACTGAGTTGGGCCCTTTTGTTTGCCACCAGATGTAAAACCAGTACCAACAATAGCCGAGATAACAGAGTTTGACTCACCATTACCATTGGTACTGCCGTAATCCCTGCCTTTTACTTTAGCCCTGTTTGTAGCAACTGTACCATCTAATTGGGTAGTATAAGCGATAGCCTCCTGACCTGATGGCGCATAGATTGCATTTATACGTGGATCGTTATTGTCCTGGTAAAATTTCACAGCAAAGCTGTTTGCACGGTAGTAGGTGGTATTTAATCCATTCTGACCGGTTGCGTTGGCAACTAAATCATAATAAAGAGGATTTAACTGTCCGCTTGTTGCATTTGAATAACCAGGATTAACAGACGCATCTACCGTTAAGAAATCGGCAGTTGCCATACCCGATAAAGCAGTTTTAACACCTGCGCTACCTAAACCAGCTTCGGTTTGGCGCATTAAAAGTTTCAATTTTAATGTTTTGGCAAACGCTATCCAGTTTGTCATGTTACCGCCAAATACTACATCGTAGTTGCCCGGATTTATGGCATTGGTTGGTGCAGCTTTTATAATAGTAACCGCCGAATCGCACTTAGCAACCAGGCTTTTGTAAATAGTAGCCGGATCATCATACTTGTATGAGAATGTTGCATTTGTACTAAGTGCCTGAGAATATGGCACGCTGTTGTACAAGTCAACAAGGCGCTGATACATAAAAGCTTCCATTATGGTAGCCATTGCTTTGTAGTATGACTGTGTTGGATCAGTACCTGCATTTTTTAACAACAGGTTGTAATTTGATAAAATGATGTAAGCGTTATCAAAGTTACCGGTATAGTTACTACTGGTTATCTGGTAAATTACGTAAGTGGTGCTTGGTGTAAAACCACCGCTTTGTGTCCAGTAGCCCATCCAGTTATCCAATACGTCGGAGTTACCCCCATGCATTAAAGACGCAGTTGCAGTTAATGACGAGCTTAGCAGATATTGTGACGGTGCAGAAGTTGGCGCGTTAGGGTTAACTTTGTTAACATCAAATGTTCCCTTCTGACATCCTACAATACCCGTTAACAGCAGCGCAGAGAAAAGCAAACCCAGGTTAACTTTTCGCTTAAATATTGTTTTCGTTTTCATTTTTTCTATCAATTTCTTTGTTAAAAAGTTACAGCTAATGTACCGCTGAATATTCTGGTTGGCGGAGCCTGGTTCAGTGTAGTTCTACCAACAGCGTTGCTGGTATCATCGTTAAACTCAGGATCGGTGTATTTGTTGGTCTTAGGACGTATCATGATCAGGTTACGGCCAGAAACTGCAACGTTAACGTTTTTAATAAACTTAACATCGCGTAACCAGGCTTTAGGGAAGTTATAGTTGATAGTAGCTTCGCGCAATTTCCAGGCAGCAGCGCTGGTTACATAATTGGCATCAACACCTAAGTAGGTAGTTGGCCAAAAGTTGTAGTTACCGTCTTGAGTAAGGATGTTGGTATTATCAACATAATTTCCCTGTGCGTTTTTATAAACCGAGTTGGGGAATACAAAACGCTGACGACCGGCAAGGGTTGAGGTGATACTGTTACCAGCGTGATCAAGTGTGTTAGAAATCTGGTTAAAGATTTTGTAACCACCTCTATAATCAACTGTTAAATTCAGCGTGAAGCCCTTGTAGCTTACTGAAGATGTAAAACCTAATATGTCGGTTGGGTTTACGTTACCTAAGGCAGATGTAGCAGATGCTCTTACCGGCAAACCAGTGTTGGCATCAACAATTACTTTACCAGATGCAGGATCCCTTGACCAGTCATATCCCTTTAATTGCGCATATGGCAGGTTCAGGATAGCAAAGGTGTTACCGCCAATACCTAATTCTTTCAGGCTTGCTGCAATGCTGTTAACTTTACTTTGTTGTTTGGTATAGTTAATGCCCACGTTCCAGCTCACCGCTTGCGATTTGATAACTGTACCGTGTAAATCTAACTCCAAACCTTTGTTCTGTGTGTTAGCCGCATTCAATATAGCCGAGGTAAAGCCCGAAGCACGTGAAATCTGTGCCGGCACGATACCGTCTGTAGTTACCGCTTTGTAAGCCGATGCAGTTAATGTTAACCTGTCTTTAAAGAAGCCCAAATCTAAACCAATTTCGTTTTCAGTAACTTTTTCCGGTTTAATGTCGGGGTTGGCAATGGTGCCGTTAAGTGCGTAACCAGATATACCTGATGCACTGTAAGGGAAGTTTGCAGCGGCACCTACAGTAGGGATAGTTTGATAAGCACCGTAAGCAATGTACTGAGAGCCACCAGCCAGCGGAGATGCGTTACCTGTTAATGAATGGGCAAAACGTAGTTTTACAAAGTTAATGTAATCATTTTCGGCTATACTTTTGAAAATTTCGCTCAATACGATGGTACCGTCGATACCATAATAAGGGATGTATTTATTTTTTTCAGATAACCTTGAATCTAAATCTGTACGGTATGAGCCATGGATAAATGCATAGCTTTTGTAACCGATGGTTGCCGTGCCAAAGTAACCTAACTTACGAGCCTGGAACTGTGCCTGGCCAATGCCTGGGGCACCTGTAAAGTTAGATACATTGTATGGCGTGAAGTTCAAAGATGTTTGGCCGATGTTGGTATAGGTAATTTTGTTGTCCTGATAAGCAACACCTAAAGTACCATCGATCTTGAAATCACTTGGAAGCTTAAAGTTAAAGTTGGCTAAGAAATCTGAGCTGAACAACAGGTTGGTAAAGTTACCGGTGCCATATGAAGGAAGCAAATTGTTGGCCGAAGCTTTTGTGCCGGCTCCATCATCAGGAACCACATCAAGTTTACCATCGCCATTGGTATCCGGGTAAACCATAGTGTTTGCGCTTTTTGTGAAGGCGCTGTAAGTACGGCCCGAATCTTTGTTCTCATATCTGCTGGTGGTGTTATCCAGAGCAGTACGGTATGATAAGCTTAAAAACTTAGCTACTTTTAAATTTGCTTGTAAGTTACCTTGAATGTGGTTTTCAACATTCAAAAATCTTACTTCGTTTATAATTTGACCAGGGCTTATGTAGTAATCATTATAATATTGATCGATACCACCGTACTTGCTATTAGGATCCTTTAAATCAACAATCGGAATGTTTACAGGCGACTCGATCAAGTCATTGTAAACGGCACCGGTGCTGGTTTGATTGGTAGTTTTGTAAGTGTAAGCCATAGAGTACGAAGTTGAAAAAGCTCCATATTTCCTGTCGCCACCTACGCGGAATATATCACGGCGGCCTTCATCTTTAGGCACGATAGCCTTGCTCTTCAAATCCTGGCCCGACATGAAGAAACTTCCGTTCTCATCACCAGAGTTAAAGCTAAAGTTGTGCTGGGTAGTGATACCGGTGTCAAAGAAATCTTTTTTCTGGTTTTTAACTGCAGCATATGGAACCAGTTCTGAAGAACCATCAGCCAATGGGCGACCGATAGGAGCTAACTGACCGTTAAACTCCGGGCCGTAGCTCTGATTCTCATAAGGGTAGTAGTAGTAGTTACCCTTTCCATCTCCAAATTTAGTAAAGTCAAATACTTCGCCCTCACCACCGTTTGCACCAAAACGGGATTGGTATTCCGGAATGTAAGAAACCTTTTCAATCTGATAGGTTGACGATACAGTTAACGAAGAAGTGCCTTTTGTACCATGTTTGGTAGTAATTACGATTACACCGTTTGATGCATCAGAACCGTAAACCGCAGATGCACTTGAACCTTTCAGGGTGTTAATGTCAAGGATATCTTCAGGGTTAAGCGTGCTGATATCGCTATAGAAGATAGCTCCGTCAACAACATACAAAGGTTGGTTGTTACCAAGTAACGACCTGTTACCACGTAATGTAACACGTGTAGGGGCAAACAAACCGTTGTTGGTAGTAGTAACCTGCAAACCGGATACTTTACCGGTTAAACCGTTAACAACACTGATTGGTTTTGCCTGGGTAATTTCTTTACCAGAAACTTTAGCAGTAGAGTAACCTACTGAAATAGCTTGCCTTTGGATACCCAGCGCAGTAACTACAACCTCATTCAACTGGCTGTTTGCACTTGCAAGCACAACATCAACCGTGTTTTTTGTTCCAACTGCCACATCCTGGGCATTGTAACCAATAAATGAGAAGGTAAGTACAGCGCCCGGAGACACGCTAAGAGAGAATTTACCGGAAGCATTGGTTTGGGTTCCGCTCGAGGTTCCCTTTACCTTTACTGATACCCCCGGAATCGGAAGGCCATCGCCTTTGTCCGTAACCGTACCCGTTACTGTACGGTTTTGCGCATAAACCTGTGTTAGGCATAACAACAGAAAGCACAAAC
>Ga0307515_10005296_pt1 | contig 26224 bp, 4 predicted proteins | sample 17_EM_MG_FD_194513 | JGI IMG/M metagenome (GOLD analysis project Ga0307515, IMG submission 194513) | Populus trichocarpa ectomycorrhiza microbial communities from riparian zone in the Pacific Northwest, United States - 17_EM | ecosystem: Host-associated > Plants > Roots > Unclassified | place... | reverse complement strand
TTCTGCCTATGCACGTATTAACTAAGCAACTAAGTTAACGATATATGCCCTTTCTTCCCATTTTCCTACCTTCCTTTCTTATATAACGTCTTGACCTCCTTATATAGTTTATATATATAGCTTAATAATATCTACCTTACTATATATTATTATCGCTTATACTTACTCCGTAACACTACGTTACGTTAACTACCTATACTACTATTAACATACAGAACGAACCTAAAGCCCCTATAACGGCCGCCGGTATTATAACCGCACTCTAAGAATAATTAGTAGGGATATAAAAGTCTTTTATAGACGCCCTTAAATAGAACTAAGCCACTTTAAATTAATAATAAGCTAAACAAGAAGCACGATACTAGCAATTAATTAAGGACCTCCAAGAAGAAGTCCGCGCCCTTAAGATACCCACGCTAGGACCTTAAGACTAAACGCTATCTCCGGAGATGAATACGCGAAACGCAAGCCCCGAACCCATAGTAGCCACTTACCCTAAGCCAACTACTATACTAAAATAATCCAAACAACTACTAGATCCCCTAGTATTTACTAGTAAATAATAAGAGCTCTAATTATTTCTAAGCTAGCTTAAAAATAAGCTAACTAGTAACGCCAACTATTACTTAACTAAAGCCAACCGACTCTGTTACGCCCTAAGTTGACTAGAAGGAGATATAGCCGACCTTATTAAACCTCTTTAGCCAAACTTAGTATAAAGCCTAGTTATACTTCTTAAAGCTATATATAGTAACCTAAACCGCCAAGCTACTGCTTAAAAAAAGATAAACTACATAACTTAAGAAACGAAAAGTTTCCTAGTATACTTCTCCGAATTTAACTATTACGCAAAGGAAATAGGATAGAACGACTCCGCACTAATTAATAGCCTTATTAAATCCCTAAGCCCTAAACTAAAAACCTCCCTAATAGGCGTAGACCTACCGGGAGCCCTTAATGCCTGCGTAAACGTCATTAATAAATGGTACAATAATATACTACGCCTAACACCGAAGCCCACCCCCCGATATAATACGGCAACCCCACGAACGTCCACTAAGCTATCTCAGCTTAAGCACCCTAACGCCATGGATATTAACACTGGGACCCTAGGATATGCCCCACTAGGGTCCTCTAAATAAGAATAACGTATTAAGCTAGGCCTCTACTTTAAATATAGAAGTAACTCCCACCTCTCTAACTACTGCTCCGCCCCTTTTTAAAAAGACCTACAAACAGCTAACGCTAGCAGCCCACTACCCCGATCCTCTAGCCACCATCCCCAATCTTTATCTAGCTCTAGCTTAATAATTAGTAAGCACTATTCGCGAGGACGAAGCTCTAACTAACGTCCTATAAAAACCCTACCCTAATCGCCTCTAAAAGGAAGGTTTTAGAGCTAAGTCGCTCTCCAGGACAGCTCTGCTACAGGATTTTATTAAACGCATTTAACGTCACGAACTCTGACTCTTGGGACCGTAGCATAACCATTAACTATTATCTTTAGCAGAATAGTTAATAGGCTAACGCTCAAATCCTAATTAATATAGGAGCTAGCGGCATAGGATTTATTAACAAGATCTTTACGTAAGATAATAGTTTTACCCTAACCCCCCTTAACCGGCATATTAACGTATTTAGATTTAATGGCAAACACACCGTCTTAGGCCGTATTACCTACATAGTAACCCTAAGACTCCGATACCTAAACCACGAAGAACTAATTAAGCTTTTCATTACCACCCTAGGTTATTTAGTAATCCTTAAACAACCCTAGATGAAGCTATATAAGGTAACTATTAATTAGAACAACCTTAAGCTTCTATTTACCGCCTCCCATTACAAGCAGAAGTGCTTTATAACTTACTACTTAGACCCAAAACCGAAATCTAAAGAATCTACCAGATTCTACTAACGTAAGATTTCTACTAATGTCTACTCTACGCCCAAGGAATCCACCAGATTCCACTAGCACAAGAATTCCACTAAATTCCACCAACATAAGAATTCCACCAACACTTACTAAGGATCCGAAAATTCCACTAAGCTTCATAAGTTATTACTAAGCACTACACCGCCCCAAACTAAACAGAAACTTAAGCTTAGTATACGAAACTACCAGAAGGACTAGTATCCTATAATAAAAAGAATACTTAAAGAACCCGAACCCGAATCTAATACTAACTCCATACCTAATATTAAACCTAAACCTGAATAAGAAACTACGGATAAGCTAAACGAGCTCGGTACCCTAAATATCCGCATAATTAGAGCTACTCCGTTAGTATAACTTGCTAAGAAACCTAAATATATAGTCTTTACTATCACTATAGCTAATATTAAGAAGGCCTTAGCACCGAAGAAGCACACTAACCCTGCTATAAAGGTACCAGTAGAGTACTATAACCGCCTAGAGGCATTCTTATAAAAGGAAGCCAATAAGCTACCGGAACACCGATTATACGACCATAAGATTATACTTAAAGAAGGAAAGCAGCCTGGATTTGGACCCTTATACGGGATGTCCTAAAACGAACTCTAAGTACTATAAAAGTATTTAGATAAGAACCTGAGCAAAGGATTTATTAGAGCAAGCTTATCACCTATAGCCGTACTAGTGATCTTTATCAAGAAACCTAGCGGCGGTCTATGCTTCTATATAGACTACTAAGCTTTTAACGCCGTCACCATTAAGAACTAATATCCAATCCCGTTAATATAGGAGACACTAAACCGACTAAGCAAGGCTCGCTACTATACGAAGCTTGATATTATCTCTACATTTAACCGCCTCCGTATAGCAAAAGGAGATAAATAGCTTACTGCATTTTATACTCGGTATGGACTATTTAAATACTTAGTGACGCCATTTGGCCTCATAAACGCTCCGAGCTCGTTTTAATATTATATAAATAATACCCTGCGCCCCTACCTAGACATCTTCTGTACTGCTTATATCAACGACATCTTAATATATAGTAATAACCTAACCGAATATCGGAAACACGTTAACCTTATCCTATTAGCCCTACACGGAGCTAGTCTACAATTAGATGTAGATAAATGCGAGTTCTATAAAACGGAAGTCCTATACCTTAGACTCCTTATTTCTATAAACGGTATATAAATGGACCTAAAGAAAGTCGAAGCAATTATAAACTAGCAAGAACCCGAGAACGTTAAGGACGTAAGAGCCTTTATAGAATTTGCTAATTTCTACCAATAGTTTATTGATAACTTCTCCGCCCTAGTTTTACCCCTTATAGCTCTAACCCAAAAGGATAAAGTCTTTGTTTTTAACAAGAAATGTAAGAAGGCCTTTACCTATCTAAAGGTTATATTTACTACTACGCCTATACTCTAATACTTTAACCTAAACCGAATAAGTGTTATAAAAGCCGACTTATCCAACTATGTCACTAGAGGCATCCTGTCTCAATATAACGAGAATAGAGTATTACACCCTATAGCATACTTCTTAAAACGACTAAGCCTAGCTAAATATAACTACAAGATCTACAATAAGGAATTATTAGCTATTATTAAATATTTTAAACAATGGCGACCTAAACTAGAAGGCGCTGGATTTCTAATTAAGGTCCTTAGCGACCATAAGAACCTGCAGTACTTCACGACTATAAAACAGCTGAGTTATCGTTAGGCCCGCTGGTTAGAATATCTATCTCGTTTCTAATTCTTAATTACATACTACCTAGGCGTCCAAGGCTAGAAGCCTGATGCCTTAACCTAACGCTTACAAGACGCGCCAGCCCTAGAAGAAGCGCGCTCTTACCGAAATTAGACCCTACTTCGCCCTGAACTATTTAACCCTCCCACTAAAGATCTTATAGTACACGTCCTTAAAATAACTAATTAATTAATTAAACAGATTATAGTTAACAAATACCTAAATAATAAGTTTATTTAAGAGACGCTTAAGCTAATATAAGATAGCATCAGACGCTCTAAAAAGATTTCTCTAAGTAAATGCAAAGCCCGTGGAAACCGCTTATATTACTAAAACTGTCTAGTTGTCCCTAATTATAATAAGCTTAAGCTTAAACTCCTTAAACACGTATATGATCTACCTGTCGCCGGCTACCCGGGCTAAAGAAAGACCCTAGAACTACTCTAACGGGAGTATTATTAGCCAAATATGCATAATATAATATAAAGGTACGTCTCTAGCTGCTATACCTGCCGACGAGCTAAAGCCTTATATAAGACGTATAACGGTCTTTTGAAGCCACTGCCTGTTCCGGACCGAAGATGGAAGGATATCTTAATTAACTTTATTATTAACCTTCCTAAGAGTAAAGGCTGCATAAATATTATAGTAGTTGTAGACCGACTATCTAAAATAAGACACTTAGTCGCCTGCCCTAATATATTAACGCCTGCTGTTACCTAACTATTCCTAGATTATATATAGAAACTCCACAGACTCCCCAAAACGATTATCTCCAATAGAGGTAGCTAGTTTATCTCGGCATTCTAGAAAGAACTAACTACTCAACTCTATATTAAAGTACTATTATCTACCGCGTATTACCCAGAAACGGATAGCTAAACGGAACGCGTAAATGCTATAATGGAACAGTATATTCGGATATACACGTCGTATTTATAGGATGACTGGATTAACTGGCTCGCATTTACCGAGTTTACTGCAAATAATTCCATCTCGGAAACTATGAAAGTCTCCCCGTTCCTAGCCAATTACGGCTAGCACCTACAAATGGGGTTTAAACCCTGTAGTAATATTCCTTACCCCGCTTATTACGCCTTATAAATTGTAGAAGTAAATAAATTTATAAAAAAGATAGAGGAACTATAACAGTTCCTTACTAATGAGATAACATAGGCTTAATCTGTCTATAAGGCCGCAGTAAATAAGAAATAAACCCCAGCACCGGCCTACCAAATTAGTAATTTTGTCTAGCTAGACACAAGAAATCTGAACACAAAATAACCTACTAAGAAACTTAATTAGAAGAACGCTGGCCTTTATAAGGTTAAAAAGGTTATCTCTTCTTATACCTACCAACTGAAGCTCCCTAATACGGTTAAAATCCACCCCATATTCTATACGTCAGTCCTCCGCCCTGCTGCCCCCGTATTAAACGCCCTGCCTAGACAGATATAAGACCCTCCCCCATTAGTTAAAGTGGACGGTAAGAACGAGTACTTTATTAAAAAAATTAATGATATTAAGTACAATAAACGGAAATGCTAATATATATATCTTACGAAATAGAGAGGCTTTACCAAGTCCTTATAGGAACCCGTTAACTCTATAGGACTTATATAAGCCGCAGAAGACTTTTATAAACTCCACCTAGAACTACTACAGCCCTATCTCGCAGAAGCTCGAGTTTAAAGGGGGGGTACTGTTATAGGACACCCCCGTGACACCTTGCACACATCCACCTGTTTCTACTAACTTAGTAAATAGAGACTAACCGCGAAATGGTAATCTAACGGCAATCTAATAGCAATCTAACGGCAATCTATGGCATTCTGCTATATTCTGCTAAGTTCTACTAAATTCTGCTAAGTTCTGCCAGGACCACGACCTGAACCCTATTCTGCCCATGCACGTATTAACTAAGCAACTAAGTCAACAATATATGCCCTTTCTTCCCGTTTTCCTACCTTCCTTCCTTACGCAACGTCTTAACCTCCTTATATAGTTCATGTACATAGCTTAATAATATCTACCTTGCTATATATTATCGTCGCTTATACTCACTCCGTAACACTAAGCAGGAAAGCTAAACTATAAAATAATAAGAAACTATTAGGAGTAATACTATATAGGGATAGTAATAGATTAATTAGATATAGTTTTATCCTAGGATTATAGTAACTTAAGAGTATAAGCTACTAGAAAGCGATTAGATGAGGAGAATTTAAGGACCTAAAAACGGACTAGTATAAGTAGAGAATAAACTCGTATATTCTAAGGGGAATAGCAGAAGAATTTATTAAAGATTTTTATAAGTAAATAATATAGGGATATAATAGAGCTATAGGCTTAGTATTAAAACTTTAAGAGGAGTATATTATTTATGGAATCTAGGGCTTAGTAAGAAAATGTATAAAAGAGTATTTATATTGCTAGAGGAATAAGCTAACGAGGTATAAGCAGTATGGAAAGCTACAGCCTATCAAAGTACTAAAACGTCTATAAGAGATAATATTATAAGACTTTATTATAAAGTTGCTAAAGTTAAAAGATCCTATTACCGGATAGGAGTATAACGTAATTCTAGTAATAGTGGATAAGTTAACTAAATAAGGCTACTTTATAGCATATATAGAAGAAATCTTAGAGGAAGATATTACTAGAATATATGTTAAAGAAGTATTTATAAGATATAGAGCACTAAGCAAGATTATATTGGATAGAGATTTAAGATATATAGCAGCATTTTAGGAAGTATTCTTGGCGGAATAAGGGGTTTAAGCAGTAACTTCTACTATATACTATTAATAGACGGACGGATAAATAGAAAGATTAAATTAGACACTAAAGTAGTATCTAAGATATTATATTAATTACGCGCAGAATAATTAGGTATTACTGTTAATAATAAGCTCTAATATTGCTTATATAAGCGTTATATAAGAATACCTTAGAAGAACCCTACGGCTTTAGGCAGTGTATTAGATGGTATTAGCTAGTGTATTAGCTAGTATATTAGCTAGTATATTAGGTAACGTATTAGAATATAAGCTAGAATATAAACGTTTAAAACTAGGGTTTTTTAGGTATATAGAGACTTAATCCCCCGTAGATAGATATTATTAATTATATTAAGTTTACCCAATTTACTTACTTCACTATATCGTTTACCCTGTTGTCCTCCGACCTCTGCTTACCTAAATTAACAATTATCATTACTAGTTATATAGTTTGCATATAATATAATACCATAGAAAGGCATAGAGATATTACTATTTTTAGGCAAATTACGTGTAACGGCGCTATCGCACGTTACCTGCCAAATTCTGCCAAATTCTGCCAACCTGTAATTGGCCCGCCCAAAGCTAGCGCCTTAGCGGCTTACCCTATATATTTGTTTACATTGGTCCTGGCGACCCCTTTTCCTTCTCTTTAGCTTAGTATCTTCGTAATACAGCATTCTACAAGCTTTGGTTTAGAGGCATTTATATAAGCCGTGATATTATACTAAGCTCACCCTATCTTGCCTAGGAAGGCCTTAATAATATTCTACCCTAAAGAAACTTCATCTGCAATAATGTATTAATACGCTATATTTAGACACTAAAACAACTCTATATTACCTGGGAAGGCCTAAATAATATCCCACCTTATAAGCTAGATAGGACTAGACCTATACCCCCAAAATTAAAACTAAAGCGTATAATACTAACAAACCTTAGGAAGCTAACAATGGCACCTAAAGTAAGCTTATCTAAGAGAGCTACCTTTACCTGAGAGGAACCTAAGATCTAATTGGGATTAGAAATTGAAGATAATAATAACGTTATAGATATACGCGAGTAGATTCGCGCCCTTATAGCCAGCTAGAAAGCCAATTGTCTTAAAGCAAGAAATATATAAGAGACCCTATAAGAGATCCTAGAAAGCCTTATAGCCCTATAAAATAGCCCGGCTTTCCTTTCTTAAAGCCCTAGCCAACCTATTTACTCCACTAAATATAATATACTAGGGAGTACGGATATAATAACAAAGTAATTAAAGTCCGTTAAGCTCCCTAACCCCCTATTACTATCTAACGGAATAGACCCTACCTTTAAGAATTAGAGAATTTAAGTATAAGGAAAGCTCCGTATTAACTATAACTATTTCCTTTCTAAAGAAGCCAAAATGCTCTACCTCTTTAGTCGAACCACTAGGGACGCCTAACGGTACCTTTAAGCCAAGTTTAAGGACGACTCCCCTATCTAATTTATATCTGTTAATAAGATAATATAGCACCTAGCGGCTATTTACGTTAACCTAAATAAAGTATAGGATGCCTGTTATAACTATAATCGCCTAATAATAAAACTAAACTAACCCTTTGCCGAATTCTAGACTTAATTCCTATACCTTACAGGAGAAGGCCAGGTTCCCCTTAAGAACTACTAATTAGACCTATATAATAAGCTAATAATCCGGCTATAAGAAAAGATTACTATAACCTTAGATAACCTACTAACCTATAAAAAACTCGCAGCTTATTGCCTATTATTAAACTTAAAACTAAAGCGGATTAACGCCCGCCCTAATCGGCAGAAGCGACTCCATAATAATTAGAACTCACTAGTTATACCTACAGGAGCTAGAGCAGGAAGACAAGTTACGACTACTCTTATACTAAAGGCGGTTATAACTACGCACCGGCGAGCCTTACCCGACTAGCTATATACTACGCTATTAACTAGTATTCGCCGTAATACTCCAATTAACTCTGCCTCGGCTATATACTTTAACTGTAATAAGTAAGGTTACTTTACCTTATCCTGCCTAGAGCTAAAGGATATAGGCGAGATTAAGGAGATAGAGAAAGGAGAAACGTCCGATAAATTAGGAAAAGAAAAACCCTAGGGAAAGACTCCCCCCTAAGGTACCCTATTAATCTTAAAGAGATTAATCTTAGTTAGTTAATAGGTGGAAAGCATTTTATAGTTTTATATATAGTATCTTAAAATAGATATAGAGTTAATATAACCGCCCTTATTAACACTAAAGCAAATGGCTTCGCCTTTATAAATACTACCTGTATAAATAATATTGCTAAGTTTCTAAATACAGAAGCCATCTAACTAGAGAAGCCTATTTAGGTAAAGGGCTACAACGGCTAAGCCGGTTAGCCTATTACCCACGTCTTAAAGTTACATATCGCTCTTAACGGACAACGCCAATACGGTATCCCCTTTTGCATCCTAGACCTAGGGTCCTACAATATAATCCTTAGACGAAAATAGATGTCCTATTTTAATATTTAGTTAAACGTATAAAAAAGATGGTTTATTTAGCCGGAGGATAGACCGAGGTTGCCCTCCTTTATTAGGGAGATCTAAACCAACCGCAAGACACTAGCCGCAAGGGCTAACCCTACCTACTAGCAGGATATCCGGGCCCGTAACCTAGCCTTTGCCTAAAAAAACGCCCGCCGCGAAGCTAGAAAGAACTCTATACTAATAAAGATACTCTCCCAAAGCGCTATATTTAAAGAGGACTCTATATATAGAAGCGGGACAAATAATAACGTAGATAACGTCTAAATTATATAGATCTAACCGTTATAAAAAAGAACGTATTAACAGGATATAAGGGATAACCTCTAAAAAATATAATAGGAGCTAAAAGGAGTAACGATAACACTAGTACCCCAGAAGTCCCTAAAGTCACATACGCCCCTATTATCAGTTAACCCCCCTACCATAAACATCGCCGTAATTAGCGCTATAGCGTTCTACTTTAATATATACCGGAAGGACAATAAGGTCTTTATAATAAGCCTATATAAGATTAACCAAATTATTAATAATAGAGAGGAAAGGCTAGATAAGGAAACCAATAAGGAACTAGTTAAACGCCTCCTTTTTACTATTTATATAGGCTATAAGAATGCATTCTTAAAGGCGGCCTTAGATAAGTTACCCCTTTACCAGATATACAATTATAAGATTCAATTAGAGGCCAATAACTCGCTAGGCTATAGCCCCCTCTACTATTAATTAACGGATAAGCTAAAAGTAACAAAGTAGTACTTAATTAATAACCTAAATAAAGGGTTTATTAAGCCAAGTTAAGCCCCTTTTACTTCCCCTATTTTGTTTATAAAAAAGCCTAATAGAGGCCTTTGTTTTTATATTAACTATTAAAAGCTAAACGCTATTACTTAAAAGGACCGGTATCCTATTCCTTTAATTAATAAGACCCTTATACGTCTAAGCTAGGCAAAGATCTTTACTAAACTTAATATCCGCTAAGCTTTCTACTAAATCTGGATAAACCCTATATCTAAAGATTTAACAATGTTCCATACCTACTATAGTTCCTATAAATATAAAGTTCTTCCTTTTAGACTAATAAACGGACCGGCTATATACTAAAGATATATAAATAACGTTCTTTTTAATTACCTTAACGAATTTTATACGGTATACTTAGATAACATTCTTATATACTTAGATAATAAACTTAAGTATTAAGTTTATATTAAGAAGGTCCTGGAGAGACTACGGAACGTAGGCTTATAAGTTAATATTAAGAAATATAAGTTTAGGGTAAAACGTATAAAATACCTTAGGTTTATTATAACTACGGAAGAAATTAAGGTTAACCCTAAGAAGGTAGAGGCAATCCGTAACTGGAAGCCCCCTTATATAGTAAAAGGAATCCAGTCCTTCCTTAGTTTTTGTAATTTTTATTACCGGTTTATCTATAACTATAGAATTATAGTAAAACCTCTTATACGACTAACTAGGAAGGGTACGCCTTTTATCTTTAATAATAGCTGCATAGAGGCCTTTAAAGAGGTAAAGAATTGGCTTATCTCTTCCCTAATCCTTTATTACTATAACCCAGACCTTAAATTAATGCTAGAAATAAACGCCTCTAATAAGGTTATAGCGGGAATCCTATTATAGTTATATCCAGACGGCAAATAGTACCCTATAGCTTTCTTCTTAAAGATAATAAACCCGGCTAAGTATAACTATAAAGTATATAATAAAGAAATGCTAGCTATTATTTAATTACTCTTCTAATAGCGCGCAGAGCTTAAAGGTATAAACTCCCGGATTAAGATATATATAGATTATAAAGCCTTAAAGTACTTTATAACTATAAAGTAGCTTATAGGGCAATAAGCCTAGTAGGCCGAAATACTCTCCTAATTCTTCTTTACGATTATATATTGTTCTAGCAAGTAAAACTCTAAGGCTAATACCTTAACCTAAAGAGAATAAGATATAGGACCCTAGAATAAGCTAAAGACCCAATATTAAACGCGCGCCCTTTTCTATCCAGAACAGCTTAACCCGCGGATCCTTAAAGAGCTAAACTTCTAGTAAAACGAGCTAGCACCGATAGAGAAGTCCTTAGATAAGCTAATAGGGCTAATTAACCACCTCCTAACTATAAACCGTACAGCTAATGCCTTAAGGGCCCTCCGCGAATAAGCCGTGAAAGAAAACCCTAATTTTAAGATAGAGGAAGGATTACTCCTATACCAGGAGCGGCTTATAGTCCCTAACATTAACAATCTACGGACTAAACTAATCCGCGAAGCTTATTACTAAGTCTCTATAGCATACCCTAGCAAAAACAAGACCTATAAAATTATTAACTACTACTACTACTAGCCGAGAATAGTTGCGGATATTAATTAATATATACGGAACTGCGAAGACTGCCGAAGAGCTATAATCCCATAGGATAAAACCCTAGGACTACTTAAGCCACTCCTAATACTAGAGCGCCCTTAGTAGTATATTTTTATAAACTTTTATAAACTACCTAGGGACCGTAACGGATACGATATAGTTATAGTTATAGTTAACCGCTTTAGTAAACGCCCATTCTTAATTCTATATTATAAGAACATTAATACTAAAGAGGCAGCCCGGCTATATATCTATTATATTTACCAAATCTACGGACTACTAGATACTATTATGTCCAATTATAGGCCACAGTTTATATTGGCCTTCTAGAATAAGTTTACCCGAATCCTAGGTATTAAGCTAAAGCTTTCTACGGCTTATTACCCCTAAACAGACGGTTAGACAAAGATTGTAAATTAGTACCTAGACTAAAGGCTTAGGCCCTTTATTAACTATTTCTAGAACAACTGGTCTAAACTACTACCCTTAATAGACTACGCGCAAGCAACCCTACCCTATAACTCTACAGGGTTTGCCCTAATTTAGCTAGAAATAGGATACTTACCCCATATAAGCTTTAACTAAAAAAGGCTAGAAGAACCCTAGACTATATAAAAGAAGCTATCCTATACTAAGGCCCAACAGTACGCCAAATAATTAGAGGAAGCCTAAATAGTAGCCTGTAAGAACCTGGAAAAAGCTTAGAGGTTAATAGAACAATAGATAAATAAACACCGTCAAGAGCCCGATTTTGCCCCTAGCAATATAGTCTAGGTTATAATAAGAAATTAGAGGACTGAATAACCCAGCTATAAGCTAGACTACTAGATAGTAGGACCGTATAAAGTTCTTAAGAAGATAGGTAACTTATATAAAATAAAGCTCCTAGACTTAATTAGGGTTTACCCTATCTTCTTGCCAGATAAGTTATAAAAAGCTATAAACAACCTATTACCTGGACAAAAGAATAAGCCTCCCCTACTAGTTTAAGTAAACAGTAATAATAAATAGGAGGTTAACGAAATACTGGCCTATAAAATAGTATAGGGAGCGCTAAAATACTATATCTAATAGAAGGGCTACAATCCTAACCTAACCTAGTACCCTATATAGAACTTTATAGGCTACCCCCAAAAGCTTAAAGAATTCTATAACTAATACCCTAATACGCCTAGACCCCCAAAGTACCTAGACAAATAGATAGAATACTAGCATAATAAAGACGATAAGTTACCGGAAGAATATAGGGATAAAAACGCCCCAAAGCCCTAATACAGCTGTCTGCCAAATTCTGCTATATTCTGTTGTTTTCTGCCAATACCATAAAATTTTAGATATCCAGGAACTTTAACTGCCGGTTAAAGTTATCTAATTAATCAGATCCGTGCTAAGACTTTTAGCGGCTACTCTTTCTAGCCTAGTGCTTCCACTTAGCGTATAATCGCCCTTTATACTTAGTTAGGACGGACTTATATCCCCTTTATCTCCTTATCTTATATTTTTATAATCCTATATTTATAAGCCTAGTGCTACCCTATTTCTAACTAAGCCTAAGGGCAAGCTTTCTTTTAAAGAGGGGGGTAATATAACGGCGCTATCGTACGTTACCTGCCAAATTCTGCCAAATTCTGCCAACCTACGATTGGCCCGCCTAAAGCTAGCGCCTTGGCGGCTTACCCTATATATTTATTTACATCGGTCCTAGCGACCCCTTTTCCTTCTCTTTAGCTTAGTATCCTCGTAATACAGCATTCGTTTAAGCTTTGGTTTAGAGGCATTTATTTAAGCCGTAACACCCAGTAAGCCTATACCTAAGGGCTTTAAGATATAGGTCCTAGCTAATTAGGGTTACGTCCTAGATTAGCTATAGTATACTAAAGGCAATAAAAAGGGCCCGGTTAACCTTAATAAGGCCTTTCTTAATAAGGGCTTTATAAAGGCTTAGGCTGTAGTATTAAACCTCCTTATATAGCGCAATAACGTTACTAATAAGCGACTCTACCTACCAGGAAAGCACGTAGTATAGCTTAATAATCTCTTTAGCAGCGTAAAGCTATTTAAAAGCTGGAAGAGCTAGGGATTAGGGTAGTAGGAATAGTTAAAACAATATATATATAGTGAAAAAAGCTAAAAGAGGAGGAATATAACGTTTAAAAAGAGATAATTAAAGTTAACCGGGTAGCTTTAGCTAGGTCTAAGTTGTCTATAACTTATATAACTCCTTTAAAGTAGCGTATAAAGTAGAAAAAGATGCCTATAAAGCGCTTCTTAGCATTACTTTCCGACCTTAAATTAAGCTATAATATGTAGATTCTATAGAGTACGCTATACGTAGAGTTATCTAAGAGTTATTAGGTAATAGAGTTTGCCTAAAAAAACGCTATAATAGTTTTTTTCCTATCTACAGTTTATAATAATAGGTGTCTCTCCTTTAATACCATATTATAGAGCTATTAATATTATATATTACTAGGTCAAACCTATATTATAAAGCTTTGAAAATAGTCTATTATAATAGCTACAGGCTATAGGCAGACTGTTAAGATGTTTAGAAATAAGCCTAAAGCGGACTTAGATATACCTAACTTTATAAATAAGTATAATTTATAGATATATGGTATAGACGTTGCTAACTAGCTAAGGTCTTACTATAGTACTAAAAGAGTCTACCAGAAGACCTAGAAGCCTCTATTTTCCTTCCTATTAAATACTATTATAGGTAATAGTTATTAGCTCTTAAACTATAGAGCCCTTAACGTATAAATAGCGCAATATTACACCTACCTCGCGTTCTGTTGCCGCCTATACAATGCCTTCTTTTAGGCCTTTATTTAAATTAACGGCTACCTACTCTTATAAAAGTAAAAAGGAATAATGGATATTATATAGCGCCTAGCTAAGAAGTATTAATATTAAAAACTATAGCAAAAATAGGTCCTCTATTCTACCTATACTAAAGCGCACTGTTCTAAAGTTATTAAGCACTTAGGCTCTTATAAACCGCTTATAAACTTATCTATTAATATTATAATAAAGTTATAAAAGAATAGTAGGGGCTAGAAACGCCGTATAAGGCCACTAAAAACGAGATTTGGCCGTTCTATATACTATATTCCGTTCTATATAATAGGGCCCTACTAGGAGGAATACCTAGCTAAGCTTAACTCTAAGGACTGGCTTATAAATATCTATCTATATAGAAAATCTCAAATTTAAATAACTTTATATTGCTGTAGTTTTTATTATAGGCCCTATAAATTAAGTTAAATATGAGCCTCTAATTGGCTGATTCTTATTAATAATTAAGAGCCACGTTAGGAAAAAATTTACTAGCATTTTTGCAGCATTTGGCGGCATTTGGCAGCCAAATGCGCAATCCGCGCACCGCGCCCTATAGCCTATAGTCTCGGGCACAGTGTAGCTAAATACTCTAAATGCTCTAAATGCTCTAAATATTTTAAATGTTCTAAATGCTTAAATGCTCTAAATATATTAAATATACTACTAGTATTAGTAATATATATTAGTTACAGTATAGAGTAAGGTATAAGGTAAAATTATATAAATTAATATTATATAAAGATCTATATATAGGAGGTAAGGTAGGTATATATACGCGTCGCTTAGGACCTATTTACCTATTTACCTACCTACCTACCTACTTATCTATTTGCCTACCGATCTATATCTACCTACCTATTTATATTTACTTACCTATTTATATCTACCTACCTATTAGTATCTACCTACCTATTAGTATCTACCTACCTATCTATATCTACTTACTTATCTGCATCTACTTACCTATCTATATCTACCTATCTATCTACATCTACCTACCTATCTACATCTACCTACCTATCTATATCTACCTACCCATTAGCATCTACCTGTTTATGCCTATCTATCTATACTACCTTAATTCGATCGATTAATTAAATCGTTTATAGTGTTTGCTGGCTAGTTGTTATCGTTTAGCTCCGGCGACGGTTGTCTAGCTCTAGTAATAGTTGTCTAGTTCTAGTAACGGTCGTCTAGTTCTAGTAATAGTCGTCTAGTTTTAGTAACGTCGTTTAGTTCTAGCAACTATTGTCTAGTTCTAGTGACGGTTGTCTAGCTCTAGCGATAGTTGTCTAGTTTTAATAACGGTTGTCTAGTTCTAGTAACGGCCATCTAGTTTTAGTAATAGTTGTTAATTTCTAGCAATAGCTGTCTAGTTCTAGCAATAGTCGTCTAGTTCTAGTAACGGTTCTCTACTAGCTGCCGTTCTAGTACCTCCCTAGGTAGAGAGGATATAAGGAAGGAAGAAAGGGTAAAAAATAAGGCAGGCTATATAGGGGGTATACTTGGCAGAGGTATATATAAAGGCTATTAGGAATATAGCGGGGACCTAATATAGAGCCTTTATATATAGAGCTTTTTGTAAAGCCTTATGTAAAGTTTTAGAGGTAGTAAGTTTAATATTTATTAATAAAGTATATATAAAATATATTAAAATTATTAAAATTATAAAATTATACTTTTATATATACTTACTAATATTAATAAAATTTATATAAAATTTAGAATCATCTAAAATTATTAAAATTATTAGGATTATATTTTTATATTTTTATATATACTTATAAAGCGTTAGGGTTTCTTAATTTCTTATTGTCTTTTCTATTATTTTTAAACTACCTATTAGTTGTTGGCAACCTAGTACTTTACTAGGGAGCAGTAAACCCCTAGTCTAAAGGGTTATAAACTATTAGGACATAGCTACTAGTATATATTAAACTGCCTAAAAGGATTTATGTATATAGAACTATAGCGCTATAGCCTAGAGACTGCATGCGCAGTATTATACGTAGTATAATACAATGGATATATAAAAAATATATAAAAAAATATACTTTTATATATGCTTAGTAATCTTATAGTTAGTACTTAGTAGTTAAATGCTAAGACTTAATTATAAATGCCATATTTAGCTGCTAAATGCTAATACTTAATTATAAATGCCGCTTTTAGCTACTAAATGCTAGAAAATGCTGAAATGGCAGAAAAGTAAAATTAAACGTTATTAAATTTTTTCCTGACGTAGAACTAGCGAGTTAAGAAATAGGTATATATTTACTATAAGCCAGGCCAGATTTTTAATGTATATTAACTTTAAGTAACTATAATAGGGTTAATCTAGTAGCTACGGCTATAGTTCGTAATATAATTAAATTATAACCTTCTCTACTAGTATATATTAATTAATATAGCTAGCTAACCACTATATTAGGGGTTAAAGTGCAGTCTTAAAGTTTAAAAAAACGTGTTTTTTTTTAAAGCTAGGCTAACCTAACTAGCCTTATTAATATAGCAACTATACTCCACTACTATATATCTATTTACCCTAGAACTTCCTAAGGTACCCTTTAATATATTAACTACTTTAATAAGCTAGCTACCTAATTAAGCTACTTTTAGGTCCTAACTCTTATATATATAAACTCTTATCTAAATTAGTTCTATTTCTTGTTACTATATAAAAAGATTAGTTTTTAGTAGTAGTTTATTTAAGACGTTGTTGGCTATATACTCCCTAAACAATACGCGTATACCCCCTAATTAATACATATATACTCCCTACCTAAATAAGCTTAGATTCTTCTATATTAAGTTAGAATATTATATATGTTTAACTTATATATATCTACGTCGCGAAAATTAAACATTTAAAATGTAACTTCCATAACTATATTACTAGAATTAAGTTTTAATTTTAACTATAGTATATCTTATAGAGTTTAAATTAAAGCTAAAATGCGCTAAAAGACCCCTTAGCAAAATTCTCCTAAAAGGGCAAGGCCCTACAATCTCTGTAAGCCTATTAAATACTACTACTAGTACCTTATAAGTTATCTATAATAGCATCTTAACTTTTACTACTATTCTTACTACCTATAATACTCCCTATAATACTACCTACTTACTTCTAAGTTAATTAATTAGATTACGCAGTAGTCTATAAAGTAGTACACGAATTAATTTAACTACTGCTACCTTTACTTATTATCTGTAAGCTGCCTCTATAGGTACGCCCGCGCCTATACCTACACCTACGCTTATAGGTAGTGTATCTAGTATTTTATTTAAATACTAAGGGCTTATAATAAGTTAAGGTATTACGGACCTTATATTAGCAGTAATAGCACTACTAAGAAGAGATAAGAATAGGTTAGTAGTAGAAGCACGAAAGGTACTAAAACTAGTTAAGCTATAGGATAAGGGGTAGCCAAGTTATATAATAAGTTATAAGATAAGATCTATAAGATCTATAGGATCTATAAGATCTGCTTATATACCTTATGTACCTTATATACCTTATATACTTAAGTATTTCTTAGGCGCAGTATTGTATATTTAAAGGACTATAGTCCCTACCTAGATAGTTCTCTTCTTTATAGTAAATCTTAGAATATAATTAGAGTTAATCTATTAGGCAACTACTCCACTAATTATTATTATATTATTAACTTCTTATTTACCTATATACTTAGCCTATTAATAAGTCTACCGTAGTTCCTACTATAAGGCTTCGTTATATATTTACTATTAAGGTTACAGTATTAACAAAGTTAAATAATATGCCACTAAAAGTAGTAGCTATAACATCGTTAACGGCAGTAACTACTTTAGAATTAGGTAATAATACTAGTATAGCAGATACTAACTCTTAACTAGTTACCGTTAAACAGTTATAAGAAATAGTTAATTAATTAATAGATAACAATAGGATATTTAAAGAAAGAATTAATGGAATCGGAGCAGCTAAGGTTAAGTTACCCTTAATTAAGCAATTTTTAGGGGAGAAGTTAAAACTTAAAGAATTCCTTACGTAAATGCACTTTAAGGTTATAGAAGAAGGAGTAAAACTAGGGACGTTTATAGATTAAGTAGCTTATATAGGATTATTCTTAATAGGAAGAGCACTTAAGTAGTTTAAACCTTACCTTATAGAGGTATAAAAGTACAGTATAACGACTACTAACTAAGAGGTGCGATATATATTCTTAAGTTAGAGTGGGTTTATAAAACGCTTAACGCAGATATTTAGAGACCTAGAGGTAACTACTACGGTAAAATAAAAACCTTAAAACCTATTATAAAGAACTTTAGTAATTAAATACATAATATAGTTTTAAATAGAATAATAAGGCGCTTATAGTATAGTATAAGCAAGGACTTAAGGTAAAAGTCTAGGATATAATTATCCTAATAAAAGATACAGATACTCTTAGGGAATTAATTAATTAATTAATTAAGATTAATAATAGGATCTACTAAAGAGAGTAAACTAAGAAGGGTTAGGATAGAGTTCTATAGTTATATAAGGTGTAAGGTACGTAATAATAAAGTTAAAGTTAGAAACTATAGTATAGCGCAGAGCTAATAGACCTAAGCGGTACTAAAGAAAATAGAAAATAAAATAAACAACTATAGAAACCTAAAGGATAAGGATTAAGTAATTAAAGGTCTAAAGAGTAGAGGTTAAATTAGGGATTTTAGTAATAGAAGACGTTTAGGCGGACTCTATAGTAAAAAAAATAGTTTAAAGAAGGGGCTTATATAAATTACGGAAAATAAGGTTATTATATTAAAGACTATAGAAGTAGTTAGAGTTACTATATAGTAAAAGGAATAAGACTAGTAGAAGATATATATATAAAGGGATAATGTTACGAACGCTTTAAGTACGATATTACGACTACTTAGGGAAGAGTTAGAAGAAGCTAGTTGGTTAATATAAGTACGGTCTAGAATAGAGCCAATAGAGCCACGTGACGAGAAATGGTAACCGAGGTCACGTGACGTAATCTATATAATTTATAGGATCTGTGTAATCCATAATAGAGTAGATAGAGTACACGTATATTACGTATAAGAAGGATTTTATAGGAGTACGGTTGTGTATTTAAGGACCCTTAGTTCCTACCTAGATAGTTCCTTCCTTATAGTGATTTTTAGAATATAATTAGAGTTAATCTATTAGGCAACCACTCCACTAGTTATTATTATATTGTTAACTTTAACTTATATTACCTATATACCTAGCCTAATAATAAGCCTATTATAGTATCTGCTATAAGGTTCCGTTATATAATTACTACCTAGTTACAGTATTAAGTACGGAAAGTCGAATAATATGCCACTAAAAGCAGCTACTATAACGCCATTGACGGCAGTAACTACTTTAAGGTTAGGCGACACTAGTATAGCAGATACTAACTCGCAGTAACCTATAACGGTTGGATAACTATAAGAGATAGTTAACTAGTTAATAACAAATAATGCAGCATTAGAAGAAAGGGTTAATGGGATAGGAGTAGCGAAGATTAAGTTACTATTAATTAAAAGGTATTTAGGAGAAAGATTAAAGCTTAAAGCTTAAAGGATTCCTTATATAAATGCACTTTAAAGTTATATAAGAAGGAATAAAGCTATTAATACCTATGGATTGAATAGCTTATGTAGGACTATTCCTATTAGGAAGAGCACTTAAGTGGTTTAAGCCTTACCTTATAGAAATATAGGCAAATAAAATAACGACTACTAATTAAGAGGTGCGGTTTATGTTCTTAAGCTAGGAAGGATTTATAGAGCGACTTATATAAATATTTGGAGACTTAGAGGTAGTAACTATAGTGGAAAGAAAACTCTAAGATATTATATAGCGAACCTTAGCAATTAAGTATATAACGTAGTTTTAAACGCTAGCTATATAAGTTAAGTGGAATAATAAGGCGCTTATAGTATAGTATAAGTAGGGACTTAAGGCTAAAGTCTAGGACGTAATTATCCTAATAGAAGATGCGGACACCCTAAGGGAAATAATAGATTAAGTAATTAAGATTAATAATTGGATCTACTAAAGGGAATAGGCTAAGAGAGGTTAGGATAGAGTTTTATAGTTATATAAAACGCAGAGTACGTAATAACTAAAATTAAGCTAGAAACTATAGTATGGCGCAGAGCTAATAGACCTAAGTGGTACTAAAGAGGCCTATAAGAGATAGAGTAAGAAACTATAAAAACCTAGAGGTTAAGGATCTAGTGATTATAGGACTAAGGAGTAAAGGCTAAACTAGGAATCTTAGCAGTAGAAGACGTTTAGGCGGACTCTATAGTAAAGTTAATAGTTTAAAGATAGAGCTTATATAAATTATGGAAAATAAGGTTACTTTATAAGGGATTATAAAGATGGTTAGAGTTACTATATAATAAAGGGAACTAGACTAATAGTAGAAGATATATACGTATAGAGGGATAATAGTATACTGTGGGGAATAAAAGAATGTTTAATTAGGAGTTTTGCGTTTTATTATAATAACGCATGCCAAATTTATAAAGACGCTAAGTATAGCGTAAGCTATTAGCTATAGGAGCCAAAATCCTTAGAGTATAAAGGAACTAACGAACTAGTTTGTAAATTGGATATTAAGGATAATAAATTTAATAAAGGCGAAACATTTCGTAACAATAAGGTAATAGAGGCGGTTTACTAGGAATATGTAGCTATTAGAGATATTATACTAGAGGTAGAGGATAATTCCACTATAGAATAGGGAATATTAGTAGGGATTAAGACCCTATTAGATATAATATCTATTACTTTATATGACGTAAGAGAAGTAGGATAGCGAACTACTTTAGCACTTAATAAAGGCAAAAGGCTAAAGGCTTAAGATTCTTAAGATGAGATAAGAGGTAACTAAGATTCTTAAAGTGAGATAAGGTAAGCTTAAGGACCTATAATGGACGATAACTAATGGAGTAGAGCAATAGCTTAGTTTAAAGATATACGAATAAGCTCGGGATAGAGTTTCCTATAGGTATAAAACTCTTAAGACGAGATAAGTAAGATTTAAGACTCTTAAGATAAGATAAGAATACTAAGTAAGCCTAGTTGGACTAAGGTAGGAGTTAAGCTTAAGTTAAAAGCAAGCTTAGGATTAAAGAATCTAAGGGACTAAAAATTTAGAGTACGAATAAAGACATTTATAAGTAAGAGGTAAGAGGCTTCTTTATAGATTAGAGAATCTGCGGTATAGATAGCAGTTAAACTAGGAGACAGATATATAGACCTAAAGGACTTACTAGGAGAACGTAGTGTTTGGCCTAAAGATTAAAATGTTAATACTAAGATTAAGAAGTAAGATGACTTTAAGGATCTACCTGTAAGACGTGAAAGAAAAGAAACTATGGAGGAATTTAGAGCAAGAATTATCTTATAGTAAGATTAGAAACTAGATAAGAGATCTAGTAGACTAGACCGTATAAGGGATAGAGTACTAGTATAAAGGATTACTAATAGGCCTAGAATAGGCACACTAAGAGCTAAGTGGCTTACTAAACTAGAGTAAGAAGAGGATCTAGGGATTTTAACTAGGTTTAAGGAACGATATATAAAAGGCTGTTATAACGTAGTAATAAGAAGATACTTCCTTACGGACGAGCCGTATATACTCTAGCAGCTGTATTAAAAGTGGTATAGATAACGATACAATAATAAGTGGGAAGATTTCTATATATAGTTAGATAAGAAAATTGTCTAAGACTACCTAATTATAGAAAAGGCTATAAGTTATATTAAAGGAGTCTTAATTATAATATTAAAGGATTTAGAGGAGTAATTAGAGGACTAGAGAAGTAAGAGGTAAATTATAGTACCTACAAATAAAGTTATAACGCTTAGATTAACGCGAGAAAGGTTTAAACTTAAGGACGAAGACAAGCTAAGAGTTAACCTAAAATACTAAGTATATTATATATTGGCATGGATTACGTATATAGATAATACGTGTAATATATATAGAGCACCTAAAGATAAAAACTAGAAATACCTAGTAAGGATATACTGGTTATTAGATAAGGCGAAATATTAAAATATTAAGTATATATATGGTTAGCACCTAGTAGAAGTATAAAGCTAAGGGGACTTAATACTTTAACTAGGAAGATTTCTTACGGAAGAATACCTAGATGGATAATAGTAGTGGGAATGCCCAGAGAACATATATCTATAGTATATTAAAGACAAAAAACGGACTAAGTATTGGCTAAAAGTGGACTAAGTATAAATAGGATTAACTAGCTAATAGTTAGGAAAAGTAGAGGCCTACAGAACTAGAGGGAACTAGTAGTAGAGCCTTAGACCCTTAAAGGAATTTAAGGATAACACCTAAATTTATAAGTTAAATGGTAAGATTAATAGTTTAAAGCACTAATAGATAGTAGAGCAATAAGAAACTATATCTTACTAGCAATAGTTAAAAGAATGGGGTTACTATATAGGAAAAAAGAATATCTTTACCTATTAGTTATAATTTTAGGAGATCTAATAGCCTACGGAGGAGGTATTATTAATCTTAAAATAGGACCTATTTAGCTAACTATTAAAGGGAGATAAATTAAAATGTCTTTTAATATATTACTATTAGGAAATAATAAGGCAGTACTAGGAATGCCTTAGTTACAGAAATATAATCTAAAGATTAATTGGATTATAGGTTAGGTCAATATTAGAGATACTTAACACCGTAAAATGCGATAATAAGCTAAGTTGGTATAGTACTAAGTCGGAGTAATATATGAGGAGACTAAGCGAGGCTTAAGTTACGTACTAAAAAGATACCATAAGTACGGCAAGAAACTATAGTTACTAGAAAGTAAGAAGCTGTTAGAGTATATAGTATAGAACTATAAGATAGAGTTAGAACTAGGAATAAGTCTAAGGTTTTTTCTAATCTATAAGCTTACTAAAGAGGAAGGTAGAGTATTAAAAGAGTTTATTTAGGAAAATCTATAAAAGGGATATATTAGACTATTATAGTCATTAGTAGGTTATCTAGTACTATTTATACTAAAGAAGAACGGTAAATTAAGGCTGTGTATTAACTATAAATAGTTAAATAGCATTACTAGGAAGGATAGGTATCCTTTACCCTTAATTAGCAAAATTTAAGATAGGATAGGTAATGTATAAATCTTTATAAAGATAGATCTAAGATAGGCGTACTATTAGATTAGAATTAAGGAAGGCAATAAATAGAAGGTAGCCTTTAGGTTAAAGGAAGAACTATATAAACTATTAGTTATATAATTCGGGCTTATAAACGCACTAGTAACGTTTTAGAAGTGTATTAACAATATATTAGGAAAATACTTAGATGAATTTATTATGGTATATCTTAATAATATTATTATCTACTTAATAACTAAAGAAAAACACGGAGAATATATTAAATAGGGTTTAAAGAGACTATAAGAAGAATAGATGCTAGTAGCAATTAAGAAATACGAGTTCTTTACTAGGAAAACCGATTTTATTAGATTTATTATTAAACTAGGCCAACTTAGTATAGATCTAAAGAAGATTAAGGCTATAGTGAATTGGTAAGAACTAGAGAATATTATATAGTTAAAATTATTCCTAAGGTTTTGTAATTACTATAGAAGGTTTATAGCGCAATAGTTAAAGGATATTAAACCATTTACGCGATTAATAAAGAAAGAAGAACTATAGGTATGGGGAGAGGAATAGTAAAAATTGTTTAAAGAAGTTAAGAGGTTGTTTACCTAGGAACTAGTTCTTAAAATCTATTAACTAGAACTAGAAATGGTTATAGAAACGGATATATTAGACTTTATACTAGGGGTATACTTTATATAGAAATATTAAGATAGATGGCACCTAGTGGCATACTATAGTTAAAAGATAACACTACTAGAGTTAAACTACAATATCTATAATAAGGAGTTATTAGGTATAGTTATAGCACTAAAAAAATAGAGAGCATTCTTATAAGGTATAGAGAAACTATTTATAGTTAAAACGGATTATAAAAACCTAATAGGATTCCTAATAATAAAGGAACTTAACTAAAGATAAGTTAGATAGGCAGAGATGCTTACAGAATACTATTTTAAGATTTAGTATACTAAGGGTATAGATAATACGCGAGCAGACGCTCTAAGTTGGAAAGCTAAACTACAAAATAATAAAAAGCTATTAGGAGCTTTACTGCAAAAAGATATAGACGGATTAATTAGGTATAATTATCTAAAGATTATAGTAATATAGGAAGATAAAGAACTAGAAAAAGTTTATAAGTTACTAAAAAGCTTTTAGGTATAAAGAGTTCTAGAAGTATAGCTAAAAGATCTATAGACGGATATATATAAAAACTAAGAAGTAAAGTATATTCTAAGAAGCATAGTAAAGTATTTTATGGAAGATTTCTATAAGGGATTAACTTAAGGATATAATGGAGCTATAGGCTTAGTGTTAAGACTCTAGGAGGAGTATATTATTAATAGAATTTAGGGCTTAGCGCGAAGAGTTATAAAGGAATGCCTAGATTATTAAAGAAATAAACTAGCGAGATATAAGCTATATAGAGGGCTATAACCTATTAAAATACTAGAGAGACTATAGGAGGTTATATTATAGGATTTTATTATTAAGTTACTAAAGTTAAGAGATCCTATTACTAGATAAGATTATAACGCAATCCTAGTAATAGTAGATAAGCTTATAAAGTAGGGATACTTTATAGCATATATAGAAGAAATATTAGTAGAAGATATAGCGAGAATCTATATTAAAGAAGTGTTTATAAGACACGAAGTACTAAGTAAGATTATATTAGATAGAGATTTAAGATTTATAACAGCATTTTAGGAGGTATTTTTAGTGAAATAAGGAGTTAGAGCAGTAACTTCTACCGCGTATTATCCGCAGATAGATAGTTAAATAGAAAGATTAAACTAGACATTAGAATAGTATTTAAGGCACTATATTAATTACATATAGAATAATTGGGTATTACTATTATTAGTTATATAGTTTATATATAATATAACACTATAAGAAGGAATAGGTATATTACTATTTAAGGCAAATTACGGATATAAGCTAAGAATATCGTTATTACTATAGTAAGTAAGAAAAATAAGTAGTATAGCTAAAGAGAGAATAAAGATGTTAATAAATCTTTATATAGACCTTACGGAATTAGTAAAGAAAGTATAAAAAAGAATAAAAAAGTACTATAATACTAAGAGATTTAAGGGACTAGATTTTAAGGAGGGAGATAAAGTATAGCTATTATATAAAAATTTTAAAAGTTAATAACTAAGTAAGAAGTTAGACTATATTAGACTAGGACTTTTTAAAATTAAGTAAAGAATTTTACCAGTTATATTTAAATTAAACCTACTAGCTAAAATAAAAATCTACCCTATATAGTATATCGCAATGCTAGAGCTAGTATATAGGAATATTAAGCCAAGTTTACGACATCGGGAAAATATTCGCAGGATGAGATTCAAGTAGACTTTGGTTTTCGCGTTTCGCGTAATTGACATACAATTTAACCAACTCGACACGCAATTGACCAACTTGACACGCAATTAACTAACTTGACATGCAATTTAACCAACTTAACACGCAGTTGACCTACTTAACATGCAATTTAACCAACTTAACACGCAGTTAACCTACTTAACATGCAATTTAACTAACTTAACACGCAGTTGACCTACTTAACATGCAATTTAACTAACTCAACACGCAGTTAACCTACTTAACATACAATTTAACTAACTTAACACGCAGTTAACCTACTTAAAAGTTAAATAATACGCAGTTAACCTACTTAACAACTTTAAAAGCTAACTGTATATTTCTTAACGTGCGATTAAGGTAAAGTTATATGCTATATATTTAACTATTATATATAATCTTATATAATCTTATACAATCTCATACAATCTTATAGTCTTATTACTTGGAGGCTCTGCACGAGGCTCTACACGA
>Ga0307515_10005295_pt1 | contig 26224 bp, 23 predicted proteins | sample 17_EM_MG_FD_194513 | JGI IMG/M metagenome (GOLD analysis project Ga0307515, IMG submission 194513) | Populus trichocarpa ectomycorrhiza microbial communities from riparian zone in the Pacific Northwest, United States - 17_EM | ecosystem: Host-associated > Plants > Roots > Unclassified | place... | reverse complement strand
TAGTCAAATCTCGTAGCGTCCTGAATGCACCTCCATAACTGCAGGTGCTTTCAGGAGCATCTGAGAATGCTCTTGCAGAGTCTGAGGAAGAAACGGCGAAACTGCGATCGGAGGGCAATGTGCAACGTGACGCGTGGTATTGACGCCGGGCGCGGAGTAATCCGCCACCGGGGTGTCTCTGACGGCTCTGACGGAGCGCGTCCACTCTGACGGAGCCATTCCGCCCGGACGGAAATGTTTTTTGCTGATGATATAATGCATGCCATATTATGATGTAGCGAATCTTGTGACTGTAACAAAGACGAAGTTCCTTGTGGTTATGTAAGAACCACTGCTGTGAGAATATGGCACCAAGTCTCCCGCAGTGCTCTCGAAGTCTCCCGCAGAGCTGCGCAGCGGTCTCAGCTGCTCTTGAAGTCCCCCGCAGATCTGCGCAGAGGTCTCAGAACCTCCAAAATTTGACTATTCTATAAGTCAAATCTAATAGCATCCTGAATGCACCTCCATAACTGCAGGAGCTTTCAGGAGCACCTGAGAATGCTCTTGCACAGTCTGAGAGCACATTGCTTAGCTCCAGGGGGGTCGGGGAGCATCTAGAAGTACCTAGAAGTACTGGTGAGGTTGCCCGGAGTGTCTGGGAGGATTGCGTATTGCTTCCGGACCGATTTACATTTTGCTGATGTATGTATCTATATAGCTACCTATCTACACACGGTTTATCTGGACTTGCAGCATGCGGTGATTGTCCTCTGTTACCCCTGTATCTCTGTACACCCGCCGTCACTCATTAACGATGTACTTAGAGGCTCTGATTGAGCGAGTTGAGAATTGCACTTGGAGGCTGAGATCAAGTGAACTCAGAGATGCACTGGGAGGCCAGGATCAAGTGAACTCAGAGATGCACTTAGAGGCCGTGATCGTGCGAACTTGGAGGCCGTAATCGAGCGAGTTTGGAGATACACTTGGAGGCTGTGATTGAGCGTGTTTGGAGATGCACTTGGAGGCCATGATCGTGCGAGATTGGAGGCCGTAATCGAGCGAGTTTGGATATACACTTGGAGGCCGTGATCGAGTGAGATTGGACGAGTACTTGGAGGCGGTCGATGGACGGCGCGCCAGGTGCTGAGACTCTATTCATCAGTTAGTTAACTCGCAACCGTGGGAATGTGACAAGGTGACTTTACTTTTCAGCTCTCATAGAGAGCTGGCTGATGGCGGTCGATCGTGTAGGGAGGCACGCCGGAAGCTGACATGACATTCAGGGGTCAACTCGTAATTATGAGAATAAAGGAAAGACAAACAATCTTGGGTGTATGCTGTACTCGGTGTATGCTGTACTTGGTGTATGCTGTACTTGGTGTCAACTCATGATCATGCCATGGAGAGATAGAGAGGGATGACTTAACTTTGTGTTCTGCGATGATGGTTGAGATGTAGATGAGAAAGAGAGAGATGCGGGATGAAGATGAGAACGATGTGGAGGATATGAGCGGATATGGGAAATCAGGGGTATGACTTGCCTGGTTGGGTTGGGAAGAACTCGTATCGGTGTTATTACACGCCTGATCGGGACTTGTACCTGCCATATCAGGGATGGTAAATTGACTCGCACACGAAATTCTCTTAAGTTCCAGTTTCTCATGATGATTTGTCCCGTCTCCTCTACCATCACCTAAGAACACGAAGTTAAGTCATCCCTCTCTATCTCTCCATGCCATGATCAAGAGTCAACCTGGCTCGAGGAGCATAGGATGAGGGTGAGAAGTTATGATACTACCCGGCTGCGAGGATTCACGCAATTGCGTGGATCCATGAAATCGTGGAAAGAGTGAGTGAGATCAAAAGATGGGAAAGATAGAGTGTGTATTTCGTATAATGCGATGATGTCTTTCTACACCGGGGTATGCATTGCAATCCCTTCGTATAATGCGATGATGTCTTTCTACTCCGGGGTCTGCAATGCAATCCCGATGCAAGTGTATACCGAATGAACCCATTCCGATGTATGGTCACAGTTGGCCACAATGCCAGAGTGTTTGTTTAAAATAGGAGACCGACAGAGTGAGAAGAAACGGCGAAACGGCGATCAGAGGGCGATATGCAACGCGACGCGTGGTATTGACGCCGGGCGCGGAGCAATCCGCCACCGGGGTGTCTCTGACGGCTCTGACGGAGCGCGTCCACTCTGACGGAGCCACTCCGCCCGGACGGAAATGTTTTCTGCTGATGTATCCCTCAAAGCCTGGCAGACCTCATTCCTTGTTGCGGAAGTTAAAAACTTCCACCACATCTCCGTTTTTGATTGTCGGATCATTCTTCGTAGGTTGCTTCGCTGCTTCTTAATATGTTGCAGTGACGCTTCCCCTTTCTTTCTTGCTCTTCTTATCGATCACAAAATTTTTCGATTTTCCGCAATCTCCGCCGTCCACCACCTCTTGGATCTTGCGCAAAGTTTAACTTTGTTGCAGCACCTATTAAGATGATTAACGAAATTTTGCTGAATCCACTCAGCTTCCTTTTGTAAATCATCCCCACTGCTTTTCTCATCCAACACAGGTCTCTTTGAGCTCTTATCTTTCCATTCTTTTTGTGCTTTTATATAATTTTCTTCCTCCTCCTTCGACTTGAGCCCATCGATATCCCATTCTGTAATCTTTCTTGACACTTTGACTCCTTCCCTTCATCCCATCTTAACTGGGCACACACAACCGCATGACCCGAAGTAGTTGCCCAATCTGTGGAGGTTTCTCATCTATCAGCCATCGAGGCTTTAGTAACAAAAAAGTCAATAAGCGATCCCGAGGTTTCACCATTTCTCGTATTCGTATGGGTTTCTTCCCCATCCGTAACATTGATTAAATCATACTCATCCATATGATTTTCCAAAAAATTCGCATCTCGCTTTGGTGGGCATTGTGGATCCCATCTATCACTGTGAGCATTCCAGTCTCCTCCCAAGAGGATCTTTTCCTGCTCCATAATTTCGTCCCATCTTGCTGTTTGTGCCGATCTGCCTTGACTTCTCACCCCCTCCTTCTGTCTTAGCGGATCATACACATTCACCAATCTCATTTTTCTACCCGACGGGTACTTTATATCAAACACCTGTACATCTCCTTCTCCCCCCTTATCCACTTCCGAAAACTTCAGGTGTGTATCTCTTCTTATTGTGGTCATCGTTCTTCCTCCTCTGACCAATCTATATCCTGGGTGACTGATGTTGTATCCCTCCTTTTCCACGTACTGTTCTTGCATCACCACAACATCAGCCCCCCAAACAATTCCTTTTTCCAACGCCATCATAGTCGCATCATACCCCCTCCCACAATTATGCATTATGCACTTCACCATTGCGTCATGGGGGGTTCTTTTGTCCCTGCGTTAGAAGATTCTCCTTCAGTCTCTTGTGTCGCCACAACCTGGACATCCGGCTTCTTTTCTGTCTGCTCATCATTCTGAGCCTTCTTTTCTGCATCTGCAGTCGATAATTCCCCATCTTCTGTATGATCCGGCTTCTTCTGCTGATCAGTAGTCACATTCCGACGCTCCCCCTCTCTCTCCTTCCAGGTGCGTCTTTCTTCTCTCACAGTCTTAATAGCCTCCTGTTTTTTAACACAACAATTGGCTTTCGTGATATGGTTTCCCTTGCAGTTGACGCACTTGTCGACATTATGGGTGCAGTTCTGTTCTGCATTACCTTTGCAACCTACCACGTTGCACTTATGATCCTTCGTCAGATGTCTCCCCACACACAACATGCATATCGGCATCTTCAAACATCCACACTTCGCTTCAACATGTCCCCATCTGCTGCATACTCCGCAAAAGGAATCTGGTCTGGCATTTATGAACTTCTCCACATCATACTTCACTCCTGCCGCCCTCAGACCTCCTTTCAAAACTTTTTCGGCCATCATACTACCCTTGACCACAAACACAACCGAAGATGCTTTCTTCTTCTGCACATCTTTCGGTCCCCCAATCTAGTTGATAGCAAGGGGCAACACTACTCCCTCATTCTCAGCCTGTAACTCTTGCCTCAATTTTTCAAGCCCCCCTCCTGTCTTCTTCCCCAAATACCTATCAAAATTGACACCGTGCATTTTCACTCTCTCCCAGAGCCCATTCATCTCGATGTCCACAATCCCTGTGCTCACCTTCCTCGCTGCTTTAATCACTATCTCCCTATACCGAATCAACTTTTCGGCCATTGCTTGCGGAGCCGTAATCGTAGACAGGCATCCTCGGGTGTTCTTTGTAACTCCCTGGATGCGAACAAAATGTGGGACCTTTGCCTCAAAAAGTGCTCTATTCACTTCCAACGAAATGTCCAAATCCTTTTTCTGAGAGAGGGGAAGGCCATTATCCCTCTTAAAGGTGACCCTCCTCTTCTCCATCGTATTTTGGCCTGGGGTGACCAGCTTCATCTCCTCGTTCTTACTTTGCTTTTTCTTCACTTCGACAAAGCCATCCCCCCTCTTCTTTTGTTGTTGTCCCGATTGCTGTTGTTGTTGTTGTTGTTCGGGTTGTTTCTTCGGTGGTGGTGGTGGTGGTGCTGCCACTCTCTGCGCCCACGTCTCATTCTTCTTGTCTTCCAGTTTCTTTTCCGGCTTCTTCTCATTCGGCTTCTTAACCTCCGGCTTCTTTCCCTCAGCCTTTGGTCCCTTCAGTATCTCATTTACCTCTGGTTTTTTCGCCTCCTTCTTCTTTTGTTCCAGCACTGCTGGTGCCACCGGTCTTTTTGCGATCGTAACCTGTCCACTTGGTGTGTACCTCGGAAATTCCTGCCCATTTTTTCCCGGTGAAATAACTGGCGCATGCTTCGACACCTCCAGTTCCTCTTCATCCACCTGCATTTGTTCGATAACCATTGCTACTTTCTCATTCTCCTCCTCTGAAAAAGTCGCCCCTGGTTCGAACTCCATATTGCTCATATCCTTCTCCTCAGGGGTGGCTTCTACCTGTTTCCCCTTTCGGATCTCCTCCTTTTTCCTATCTTCTTCAGCTGCATTCTCAAACCTCTTAACTACCTTATCTGTCAGCTGATCAATCATTTCTTCCATGCAACTTTTTAGTGCATTTTCAATCGTCTTGGCCATATTGACTGGTGCAATCTTGGCCAATTTCTTTTCAATTTTGCTCAATCTTTCATCAAGCTTTTCCGCCCTTTCAACCGCATACTCCCTTTCCAACTCCACCTCGGTAAGTATGATCTGGGCTATTTTCCTTGTCGACCCAACTGCCACGTCAGTATGATTTTGCCTCGCTGCAATGTGGCTCGCCTGCTCCCCACACCAGTCCAAATAGCTATCATCATATTTCGCCTTATTGATCATAAAATCCCTCAGCCCATTAGTGTTCTTGAGATACTCACCAATAAACACTTCGAGATTAACCTCCTTCTTTTCATTGGTCACCTCATCTGCAGGCTTGGCCCAATCAGCCTCCAACTTTCTCCTGCTAGGTGTCTGTGGCATATTTGGGATTGGTCTCTCGGGCGTAACCGGCCTCTGAACTCCCTTCCCCTTATTGCGCTTTTTTCCTTTCTTCGTTGGTGTCATGTAGACCTCCTCATTTCTCCACTCCACCTCTGTCATTGTATCATCTTCATCATCACTACTATCGCTGATTTCAAATTTTCTCGGAATGGGTGTGTCGACTTTCCGGGTCTCCTCCTCTCCCACATCCTCTTCATCTTCATTTGCATGTTGACTGGTATTTTCCTCCGACTGGATGTACCATTTCACAATAATCCCAGCGCTTGCCCTAGGAGTCGAAAAAAGATCCGATGGGACAGCACTCGGAGAAAAGCCCAAAAGACTTCCCTCATAATTCGTAGTAGAAGCAGGAGACGAAGCCTTCTCCCTAGGTGTCTGCACTGGGAAGGAAATTTCGCTTCCCCCGTAACTCGTATTCGTAGCTGGCAGGGGGGACAAAACTCTCTCCCTAGGTGTCTGCGACAGGAAGGAAACTTCACTTCCCCCGTAGTTTGTAGTCGGTGTTGGCGACGACAAAGAAGAACCGTCATCGCTCGGGATCATGTAAACTCGCGGTTGCTTGTATACCTCATTTCCATCTTCGTCCACACTGCTTCTGCCGTGAACTGTCGAAACAACTTGGCTGAGATGTCCTTGCTCCTGTGCTTCCTTGTTGTGCATCCTCGCAGCTTCGTTATAAACGTCCCGGGGCAGCACCACCGGTCCTCCCAAAGCTTCCGGGGAGCCTGGTGCGGTGGATTCTTCGAGTAAATCGCCAATATGGCTGCTAGAGACGGCCGAAGCCTCAGATGAAGCAGACTCCATCCTTTTCTCGTAATTCTCTTTCGCTCTCTCAAGCTGTTCCTTGAAACTAGCCGTCTGCTTTTTAGCTCCAAAGAGACTCATTTTGGCTTCTAGGTAACTGAAATCGAAGAAGACAGCTGAAAACCGAAGCAAAAGTTTTCTGATGATAATAGATTTGATTGGACGATAAGGGTCTTGGCAAAACTAAAAGGTGGTGTGGTGTGTTGTCGGAGGTGTGTCGCTGTCGAACGTTGTTGAGGAAGTGCGCGGGGAGCTCGAGGGGTATTACCATATGTCATGGCCAGTAATTGCCGAATACAATATGATACAAACAAACAAATAAAGTTATCCTTGCGAGTCTAGGGGCACGTTCGGTTGTCCAAGTTGTAATTTGGAAAATAATTTCCTTCCCGCCAGGACAGATCTGGTTGACTTGCTAGAGCGTTCGGTTAACCAAAAATTGATAGCTGGCACTTCGAAGTTCTGTGGGTGATAATTTGGAAATACGTGTTTTTTCAAAGTCGCATTTGGGGGCTGATATAGCTGCAATATCTGTACCAACTGAACACGTACTAAAGTACAAACTTTAATATATACTCCTGGATTTGTATGGTATTTTCGAGATATAGTTATTGCACAACCGAACAGGTCTAGAGTTACGATATTTGCCAACCGGTACTGAACACATACCAAATCCCAAAGTGCAACTTCATTACCTATCTCTAAATTTGTATGGTATTCTATATACTACGCAACTAAATGGGCCCTAGATTCATCTTAAGTCGCTCAATCCTGGCGCTATACTTGCTACGTTGGATCTGTGGGCTATATTTGACACTTACTCACGTATAACGGACGATTCCTCGCGCTCGGCTTAAAATAGGAATATGTAAAAACAACTAAGTATACGTAGGAAACCCCCAGAACACCTCCATGAGATACTGTGAAAACTGATACGGGCACGCTTAGTAAACTCAACGAGAAACAGAACTACATGATTTTACCCTTCATTGTATCCAGCAATAAACAAGCAAACTATTCAAGTAAATAGTAAATACCGACGGCGTTGCAGCTTGACGAGCATATCAGTCCTGAATACGAGAGCACTAGGAGCTTACTAACCAGCTATGTACGGCGCATCGACCTTGATGGGAAATCCGACAACTTCAAACCTTCAAAATTTAAATTGCTATCCGCGATGCCATGGACCCCCGGTACCCAGGAACATTGCGCATGGTTGGAATCAAAATATAGATTGTCAATACCTTTCAAGGTTTGAGAGATTGAACGTAAGCATTGGTTCCATGTTTCATCCTCATTGAGTTGATGCTCAGAAATAATTTGTATCAAGTGTCCAAGCTCAATCGCCTCGCACTTCTTACTATTGAGGTTCATCTTGCACTGTTGGAATGGGCGGCCTACGCCCCGTGTGTGGCTTCTTTCTGCTTGGACGCTCTCAATATACTTTCGCATTTGCTCCACATGGTTTTCGCGCACATCAGCCAATTTGTCTAAACAAGACATTGTCAGTATTTACTCATACTGCGGGGGCTGACTTGACTCTCTTACTCATTACACTTTCCGGTGTACAAGGGGATAAAGTTGCTACTGATGTACATGTCTTTCCTCTGAAAATTAACCCGCTGCCAGGAACCCATTCGCCACGGAGAATCAGTTCCTTTGACACATCGGTGAAAATATCTTCATAACCAAAGCAATAAGAGAGGAGGAGCCAGTCTTCGTATCCGTAGTGAGTCGATAACTCTTTTTGCAGCTTAAAGAGCTTATCTGCCGTGGGCTGCAGCGCTTTGTGGAGCTCATACTTCTCACAGATAGCCGCAACTTGCACCATCAGCTGGAAATCGATTATATCTGGTACGCGATCGTGTTGTAGGTGTAAAACGTTGAATATGAACTCTAATGCTGCAGAGTCGTCATCTAGGGGAATCACAGATGGGGGAAACCCAAGGATGTGTGCGCGTCGCAGATTAACAGCCTCCTCAAACTTGGAATCTGGTCCAAACATGGCCCTAAAAACAGGCGATGCTGTCCAAAGAACTTGTGACGAAACTTGATATTGAACTACGATATGTCCCACCAAGAAGTTGGCTTTGATGGTCTCAATAAACATATCCCCGCCACCCGTAATCACTACTATGTTGTCTAGTTGAAGTTTAGACTTTTTTAGGCTGTATTTATACTCGGCGATCTTTGGCGATTGGCTGGCATGCCACACGCGTAAGTGGTCCAGAAGTCTTGTACGAGTCCCAAAAGGTCTGCTGCAGTGTTGGCATCGATGCACGGTCATATCCCAATTGTCGTCAAGCCAAGAATCGTCCACAATGGCATTCGCTATTGGTGGGGAATATAAAGGTGGATGTTCTGGTGACGCTTCTTCGACAACCTTTACCTCGAGGATTTCGTCTGGACCTTGAGCAGAAAGGAGGTCGCTTGAACATGATGTAGCGGGGAAGTCATTAGGACCTGGAGCCTCAGCGAGTTCAAGCCGTTCCTTTTCGAGCCGTTCCTTTTCGAGCTGTTCCTTTTCGAGCTGTTCCTTTTCAACCCGTCCCTGTTCGAGCTGTTCATATTCGAGCCGTTCTCGTTCTCGTTCAACACTTTCCTTAAACTGTCCCTTGTCCAACTGCTCCTGTACAAGTCGCTCTGCTTCGAGCTTCAATTGCCCCTTTTCCTCACATTCCTTTTCCTCCTGTTTTTGTTTCCCCTTGAAATTACCGAGCGTTGCCCAAGGATCACCATCAGCGCTCCCCCATGCGGAAACAGTGTCATCACCCCAGTCGTCGCCGCCATAGTCCGAAGGATCAAGAATGCTCTTCTTTTGCTCCCATATCCCCGGCGACTTTTGTGGTGTTGGAGGCGTCGGTTCTTTCTGCACCTTCTTTGCCGTCTTTTTCAAGATACCCCAAAAACTACCACCATTCTCTTCTTCTTCTCCTTCTTCTTCCTTGCGCTTTCGCTCCTCCTCCTTTCTTTTCCTTTCTTCTTCGGCGCGTCGTCGTAATTCGGCAGCTTGCCGTCGCATCTCTTCTCTCTTGAGTCGCTCTGCTTCGACTCGAGCTGCATGCTCTTTCGGCAAAAGCTCTGCTTCTTCTCGTTTCTCCTCCTCTTCCTCCTCAGCCTTTTGGTAAACCTCCTTCCCCTGCTGCTTCTCTACTTCATCACCATTCCCGTCGCCAGCGCCGCCAGGGCTACCACAGCTTTCTATAGGCGACGGCGCATCCCCGCCACCAGCGCTACCTGAAAGGTCTAGGATGTTCTTTTTCTGTGCGTTCTTGCCCTTCTTCTTCTTAGGCGGCATGTTCTCGAGGATGTTGATGCCGATGGAATAAGGTGTTGATGTTGGAGTTAATCGAGTTGATTAGGGGATCCGATTTTGGGGATGGGAAATGGTGCGGTTTGGGAAGATACAAATTCTATCCGGGCAGCAGGTAAGTGGGGTAGGACCTCAAAGTGATTGGCTGGAATGCTGCACGGAAGTATATACGTATATTCACCGCTGAAACAAGTCAGGCTGCACTTTTGAAGTACCTTTTGCGGTAGAAACCACCAAGAGATACTTGATCGTTGGCGCTTGTGTTGCGTGCTGCTCCAAATGCCTGTACCAAACACAGCATCATGCGTGCGACCGGAGTCGGGTGAGGAAAGAGCGTGTTGTCGATCCTGCAGTCCTCCCGATACGGTTGAACAGCCGATATCAGATTGCAAAGGCTCATAGAACGATATTTTCAAGGGGTGTTCTCATAAAAGAGTTGGTAGATCGAAATCCGTTCACAGCCCATCACTTAGCATCAGCATGATAAATGATGTTGGCTGATTGACGGCAAGGGGGCATGCAATAATTGATCGCTGTCGTTGGACATGTTGAATTGGATATTTTGATTTTTCATCCCCGGAAAACCCAGGGATATGTCAAAAGTTTGGAAAAACTGCGCAAGCCAACTCCCACATAGACCCTCGAGACAGAAATTGGTTCCAAGGACAAGGAAGATTGTAATAACAAAGGATTCATTCGCTCATAAAATATAATATATGCAACAAAAAAGTGTGGCACAGGGCAGTGATGTACCAAGGAGAGAAAGCCATAATTATGCTACTGCACTTTAGAGTAGTGAAATTTAAACTGATGATTAGTGCAACTGCAAGTAATGATAACTCCACAACACCTCCCACGAAGGCGATGGACCTGAAAATCTAAACAAAGATAAGTACGACCATCTGGCAACGAAACGGGATTGAACTGACCAGCTACGGAGCCCTGACCTTGACGGGAAGTCCGACAACTTCAATCCTTGAACGGAAGCCAATGTTTGGTCCACGAATGTGTGGAGTCCCGGAACCCATGAGCAATTTGGGTGCGAGCAATAGCTTACCGTAAGGTACATTTGGTTAATTTTCCGGATCTTGTCAGAAATTGAACGTAAACTCCCACGCCATGTATCGTTGTCATCTAGTTGGTGCTCTATAATAGATTGAATCAAATGTCCAAGCTGCATCGCTTCGCACTCCCTTGGCGAGTAGGATAGACTGGTAGACAACTGACAGACATGTTGTGGGCCTTTGCCTCGTATGTGACTACGTTCCGCTTGGATGGTCTCGATTTGCTTGCGTAGCTGTTCCACGTGAAACGCTCGTGTTTCTGTCAATTTCTCTGGGGGAGGGATAATTAGGGTCAGCCCTGACACTTTAGCGTTGTCTAGTAAACTTACTGATTATACTCTCAGGAGTAAACTCCGACAAACAATTGGTCGATTCTCCTTTACTAAAAACCAGGGCTCCATCCGTACCCAAAGCACCACACAGGATTAAATCTGTAGATACTTCGGTAAAGGTAACTGCATGTCCGAACACGTAACTCACGAATAGCCAGTCTTCATCTTGAATACTTTTCAGTGCACGTGGTGGTTCTGACAGCTTCGACAACTTATTTGCCAAAACGCACTGGAGCTCATACTTGTCGATAATTGCTGCAATGTTGACTAGCTGTTCGAATGGAATTTTATCTGGTAGGAGATCGTCCCGGTGGTGAAGAGCTGCAAGCACCAATCCAAGTGCTTTAGGATCATCGTCTTCTAGTAGAACCAATGCTGGAGGGAACCCAAGAATTTTTGATCGCCGTACTTTGACTGCTTCCTGATAGCTCGAGTCGGGGCCAAACATCGCTCGGAAAACTCGCGATGTCGTCCAAAGGACTTGCGAGGCAACCCACCAATAGTCTACACCGGATGGCGACTTGACTTGAATAACAATGTCTCCTCCCTCGGCGATGACATGTATATCTTCAAAACCGTTCAGTTTAGATAAGATTTCGCTTGTTTGGTGTGTCTCAATATTTGGAGACCCAGGAACGTGCCAGACGCTGAGATGGTCGAGGAGTCTGGTTCGAGTACCGAATGGTCTGTTGCAGTGCTGACATCTATGTATAATCATATCCCAGGTCTCAAGGAAAGAGTCATCGGCTATCTCTGGTATCGGCATTGATTTCCCCTTCTCTTTCTCCTTGGGTATCGATGTATTCTGATCCCAACCAGGACAGATAGTAGAGGTAGTCTCTAGGCTCCCTTGTGGAAGCTGTTCTACAGGTGAGGTTGGTGGTGTCCCAAGGGGGCCGTGCGTAGTTGTGGGATCTCGGGGCAGCAATGATATGTGTTCGTTGTTGTCCTCGTCGTTTTCGTATTCAAATTGATGTCTTTCTCTCTTGCTCTGTGAGGACTCTGCAGTCCAACCGTTATTTTCGACCGGTCTCGTCTCTAGTGACACCGCGTCCGGGTTTTCGCCGTAGCACTTCTCGTCCTTGGTGCCCTCTGCACTTTCGACTTTCCTCACTTCTTCCGCAGTATCCGTCGATATTTTCATAGCTGCCGTTACTATCTGGGCCCCAGAAACTATCGCGCAACCTTTGAGTCCTTGGATCTCGACTGGAGGAGAGGGGGGCGAGGGCGGCGTGGGTTCCGATTTTTTGACTTTGCGCTTGGCCTTCTTCATAATTCAAAGGTATACTAACCAAGCATTTGTCGAGTGAATACGGAACGCTAAAAGGCGGGCAGAGGAAGTTTGGTGGTTTCGAGATCCGAGGTTCGAGGAAGACGATGAACTTGTGCTACTAGAGATTATATCTAAAGTGGGGTTCCGGCTAGAATTGATTGGCTGGTCATGAAACAGGATAAACACCACCGCATTTTCGGCATTTTCGGCTATGAGCCTCATTATCTTCTGCCGTACGAAGTCTCAACCTTCCGTAACACGTACAGAAAATATGCCGACACCATCATCCCCAGCCGCCTGGTATCCGCCGAATAGGGGAGAGCACGCTGCGGGGGTCATGCGTAGAAGTCACTATTTCGCACTCGGCCTTGGCGTCAATGGCCATGTGCATGAGTATGACAAAGCAGCGGAACGGTGGGATCTCGGCGATGGAGGAGATAGAAACAGCAGTAATCATATCGTTGAGGCGTGCATGCGTGTTGGAGATGACGGATGTGAGGAGGTAAAATCTCTTCCGACGGAGTCCCCGGCCATGCTTACACTTGGTACAAGAATGCGAGAGTGCAGTGGATGTGGAATACATGGTGCCGAGGGGGCCATTTTGACTTGGCGCTCAAGGTGTCTATGGGAGTTAGGGCGGGATTAGGGACCTGAGGGGATCACGGAATTAGTTCAGGGTCCGCCGTAAAGAAACTTGGGATCACACTTCCGAAAAACCGCCTGGCCACCGCAACGATTACTCCTATGGATTGGATGTTGAGATGTGGGAGACTGAGTACCGGGCGATACTGGAAACTTGAGATGGCACTGCAAACATACCTAGTGCAGCAGACCTATTATACTCGAGTATAAAGTCCCGGCAGGACTCCCTATACCAGAAACGGGGTATCCGAATCACGAGGCAGGATTTGTCCCGCACCCAGACCTCCTCTGTATCACGTGATACTGTGCCTCGTGCCTCGGCGTCTAAATTAACTCACTTTCAACGTTCAGTTCGCCGGAAGGTTCCGTTGGCCGGGGTAACGTCTGGGTGCGAGACCAATACTCCAGGAATCTGAACTGTAAACTTTGAGGCCGTTTCCAACACAGTGCTCTCTTGCTACTTATTCGACTTGGTACTACATACCTACTATGCCAAAAAACCCCCGTTTATTGATGTGACTGCAGTGCCACATTTACCCGAGTGCAGCATGACTCCCAGAGCCCAGTGAGTGTAGCATATTACTAAATTCAAGATTCCAATTATTGGGGAATAGCTCAAAATACCACAGTAATACAAGATACCAGCAAATATGAAATTGTAAATGATTGAGTATTTAGTTGAATGGGGTAATATTGGTCAATTGAGCAGCATGTGACCAAGGAACTGACTGGGGGGAGTAGGCACTTACCTCGCGTTTTACTTTATTTAGTGTGTAGCACTCTGATAATTCCTCGTTTGGTGGGGATTTCTTCTAGAAATGGGATGCCCGGACTTACTGGCCTTAACAAGCATACTAATTGACTCATGTCTTACAGCCCTATGAAACGGCAGCATATGGCAACATTTATACCCTCCCAACAACCACCGCAACGCCATCCACCATGCCATACCATCAAACCTCACAGTCATGGCACCGCACTTCAACGCCTCCGACATTCCCGACCTCACCGGCAAAGTAGCTATTGTCACTGGGTAAGCCCCGTTGGCCATAGATAGCAGCACTAACTTTCCACAGCCCAAAGCGAGGGTTAGGCTTCGAAACTGTATACCTCCTCGCGCAAGCAGGCTGCACGGTGTACCTCGCTGGCCGCGGTCTCTCCTCTCTTCAAGACTCAATCACGCGCCTAAAAACTACCTACCCAGACCTCTCCACCTCCAATCTCCACCCCCTCGAACTCGACCTCTCCTCCATCGCCACCTCCGTCGCCGGCGCCAAATCCTTCCTCGAGCCCCGTCTCGATATCCTAATCGCCAACGCGGGGATCGCACTTGACAACAACACCGCCCTCTCTTCCGACGGCTGGGAGCGCCACTTCCAAACCAACCATTTGGGACATTTCGCATTCATCACCACGCTTCTACCGCTGGTTGAGGATACGGCGAAGGAATATGGCGAGGCGCGGATAGCTGTTGTGGCCTCGGACGGATACACATTTGTGAACGGGATCGATTTTGATGCGATACGGAAGGAGGTGCCACCGAATATGCTCGGGTTTACCGGCGGGATGAAGCGGTATGGGCAGAGTAAGCTGGCGAATATACTGTTTGCACTCGAGATAGCTCGGAGACTGCGGGAGCGTGGCGTCGAGAATGTTTGGGTTAATGCGGTACACCCAGGTGAAATCACCTTGCTGCACTTTGTTGGGTTGGTGCTGATAAGATGGAAGGTACGATTATCACTACCGGCCTTGGAGGTACCGGACAGCAGTTTGGGGTTCCTACATTTGTAAACAAGATTATTCGGGCGATAGGGGGCTACATTTGGTTTTCGGAGCGAGAGGGGGCGATGACGCAAACGTGGGCGGCAACGTCGAGGCAAATTGTCGAGGAAGGGATTCATGGGCGATATCTAGTGCCGGTTACGGGGTGGACGGGGAGTTATACTTATTCGCGGGTAGAGAAGCTGAAGGAGATGGCGATGGATGAAGAGGTGGCAAAGAGGCTGTGGGAACTCAGCGAGAAGGCTGTTGATGGTGCCCTAAAGGGTGCTGGCGGTAACAACGCTGTTGACGATGGTAGTGGGAATTGACGGAGTTGTATTGATTCCAACTTGTTCGTGTATCGTGAGGTCTGGTTTGGAGTAGCGTTGATAGCAATGAAGTCGGCTAATTGATCGTGAAGGCGATACACTTTGCAGCACTGAATTGGTGAGATGGAGTTTAGGTGTCGCCGTCAGTGAAGCATCAACTATTCCATAAGCCATTGATGAGAGGGCATTTATGAGGTCTCCGGGGCCCAGGAGATCTTGGAAACGAATTGCGGGATAAACTTTATACCACCACCGAAATTTATTTGACACTACGAAGTGATGAGAAGTGTTAGATATCGCCAGTTTAAACGGTAGCAACAAAAATGGTCATGAGAGCCTTGATGTTTACAGCACCAATGCTCATGAGCACTGTAGGTTTCAAGCCTGCTTGCTGGTATTTCTATCACTAATTGAGTGCTACAGGTTCCGAATCTGCTCCCCGCGTTTATAGCACCGTGAGTTTCCAACCCTGGGAGCTTGATGTTTACAACATGCGAGCACTACAGGTTTCGACTTACGTCTTGATTTTTTCAACACCAGCCTAGCTATCTCAGCTAAGAGATCACTTCTTCGTATCATACTCTAATTCGATGATTTAGCCATCACAGTCACCACGGCCATGGTAGAAATACGTGTACAAACAGCAAAAGTGACAATCGCAAGTTTCCAGCCTGGGAAGCTCAGTGTTTTTAGCACAACTTAAGAACTGCAAATTTTGAACCTACTTCCCAATGTTTCTAGCACTGTGGGTTTCCAGCCCGGGAGAACTTAGTGTTTATAACACAACTTAGTACTGAGCACGACAGGTTTCGAACCTGTACCCCGGTGTTTCTTGCACCGTATTCAGCTTTCTTAGCTAAGAGATTGCTTCTTGCTGGTTCGATGATTCCAGGCACTATGGTCATTCCAGCTGAATAGTCACTAACGACCAGGGTCGACTGCTAACAGGGTCGACTACGCATGTAAGAAAAAGAGCAAAAGTTATAACCACAGGTTTCCAGCCTGAGAACTCGGTGTTAAAAGCACCGCAAATTTCGAAGCTGTGCCCCGGTGTTTCTTGCACCACTCTGGCTATCTTAGTTAAAATTGCCTCCTACTGGTTCGATGATTCTAGCCACAATGGACATTGCAGCTGGTCAGTCAACAACGGCGGGGTTCGACTACGCAAGTAAAAAGAAGAGCAAAAGTGATAACCGCAGGTTTCTAGCCTGGGAGAACTCGGTGTTTATAACACCATTGAGCACTGCAGGTTTCGAACCTGCATCCCGGTGGTTCTAGCACCGTGCTCAGCTAACTCGCGTTTAGATAGCTTCTTATTACTTCGGTGTTTTCGTCATCATGGCTGTTCCAGTCAGACTGACCGTTTCGCCAGCGTGCTGGACTACCAGTTGGACGGGATCGACTGTTAGCATTAAAATAAGAACAAAAAAGGGATAGCCCCAGGTTTAGAGCCTGCGGATTTGGTGTTTACAGCACCAGCTGTGCACTACATGTTTGAAACCTGTGTCTTGCTGGTGTCGAATACTGCAGGTTTCGAACCTATTGGTGTTTTTTAGCACCATTGAATGCAACAAGTTTCGTGCCTGAGACTTGGGTGTTTATAGCACCAATTAAGCACCGCAGGGTTCGAACCTGCTTGCTGGTGTTTATAGCACCATGCTGAGCTCGCTAAGTTAAGCTTCCATTTCATATTAATTCAAAAGGAATTCATTCCTTAGAATCTTAATAACCCGAGGACGCGCATTGTGCTCTATGGGGGACACTTTTTGCTGCTGACAGTTTTTTGAATTCCGAATTGACCAAATATGCAAGCACTGTTTGGGGGTGATAAAGTGATAGCCGCAAGTTCGAACCTGGGGCCGGGACCTTGAGTACCTACGCTATATATAGGGGGTTTGATAAACTTATAATACTAAAATTTGTGTATATGGCTTATGAAAGCTTTAGTGAATGATTTTGTGTGGCATTTAGGATGCTTCTCTAAGGATGATAGCCAGATTTTAGTTTTATAAAGCTTAGCACTTTTATCGTACCTTTAATAAGGTACCTACTAAGTACTTAGGTAAGTACTTAAATAGACGAGGGAGCTGCCGCCTCTAAAGCTAAAGCTAAACCCAAACATCTCCTGTCTCATCCACTCCTATCACCGGCACGACATGTCAAATTTACCACGCCGCTCACTTGATGCGGCATATTTCACGTTTCATTGGATATTCATCTTAAACTAAACATTTATATTGATATTTGAATCGATTATTCTACCACTACAAATGCACAACAACCAAGGACTAGAGAAGGTCTATATCTTCCTCAACTTCGCTGTCTGTTCCGTCTCTAATAACCTGTTGCTAACGTCAGCCTTCTACTTCACTCCAATCGACCCGTCATTCGGAAAGGTTTTTCTTACCCATTTGCTGTAAACCGCCTCAAGGACAAACACATCACGGTCAAAGTACGGGATTCTCTTCACATTCAGCACCTTGCCCGTAATTGCGGGCACGACGAATCTGAAAATTGCCCAGTATACAAAGCCGAGTCCGAACAAAGCAAAAGCGACAGTTGGAAAAACGAACCATTTTATGCTCTTCATGATGAGGGGCTCAGCACCCGTATTGTGGATCCAAGGCACGCAGACAAGCACCCCGTTTGCGATGAGGTAGAAAAGAGGAAGCACGGGCCCCAGCCACGGCGAAAATCCGCGAAGCCGCCTCCATTTTTTCCTATCACTGTTGTATCTTTTATACAACAGCCCCGCAGCGAGAAGCAACCCAATACAAGCTTGAATGGAATAGGCGTAGAGATTACTGAGGAGTGTATAGGAATCTTGAGTGGGTGGAGCGAGGACGAGGATGACTGACACCAACCAATGGAGAAATAAGGCTGGAATTGGGGTTTCGCCCAGCTGGGGTCCCAGTGGTGAGTCTGGGTTGATTGGATGCTCGCTTGATCGAGAGAAAATGTTCAGGTTATACTGTTTGCTCCAGAACTTCGAGTATGGCAGGACACCCTCCTTCGCGATTTCTTGCTTCACTACGTTTGTCCCAAGAGTCAAATATAAACACGATTATCTTGGGGGCGAGGTTCTGTACCTTTGGCGCTGACAAATGTAACCGCGATGAGATTTCCTAACGCTGACAATGCAACAAGAGCAGGGAGCACACGGGTTGCTGCGGTATTCACTCCAAATATCTCCCGAGAGTGAGGGCACGGCTTCAGCGGAATCCCGAGGACTATTGACGTACCTTATCGAAAAACAGGACAGCAACTCTTGAACCCGATTTGGTTAGCTCGTTCCGAGGTACCACGATCATGTATGCAATATTAGTGAATATATATAGAACCGAAACGAGTCCGAGGGCAGACATTGTTGATTTCTTCAAGTTTCTTTCTGGCTCGTGGATATCGCTCAGGACGTCTGTTCATGAAATCAGGTATGATGCGGTGTTAGAAATAGAAGGCAAAACTCACAGTGGGCATTCTCAAATCCACCATAGCTGAAGCGTACAGCAAGGAGTGCAATCGCATAGCCGTAAGGCGCCGAGGCCGTGTTGGCGAAAGACTTGTCAACATCATAGTTTCCAATGTCTGCGCTGACGTTATGAAATGCCTCTCCACGGACTGCAAAACCCAGCGCAATTATAAACAACAGCATCATTATTTTGAAAAAAGCGCAGATGTTCGAAGCCCAGATTCCGCCAGCCCGCCAAACTCCGTGAAGAAGACATGCAAGAGTCAAAGCGACTATTGCATACGCTTTGATAACCCAGCGGGATGGGCTTTCGTTGTTAAAACACTCAAGCACACGCTGACTGAAGGTGATGGAGTTGGCGGCCGTGTTTCCTAGGAAGATGAAGATTACAGCGTAAACCTTTTGGTACAGGTTAGTCTATCCCGTATTCGGGAATCTTATGCCCAAGATTGACGTACACAGGATGCTGCGTATTTTGGCCTTTTGTATATCCATTCTAGCTGCGATATTAATTGTCAGTACCCCTCACAAGTGCCACCAGGTCTAATACTCACATAATTCTTTTCCCCTCCAGACCTGGGCACGTAGACGTCTCTTTTGTTGGCACCTTCGCCAATTCGACGCCGAGGGATGGTCAGGCCAAGTTCGAGGTAAACTGAAAGGCCGGCAAAAGCGATCAAAGCTCCGGCGATCCAAAATACCAAAGAGACACCAACACTTTGAGTCCCTATCAGGATCTGTCATCTCTTCGTTAGATTTCCGGCTGCGAACAAGCGGAGTGAACGTACGGTTGAAGGGGTGGAGAAAATTCCCGTTCCTTATAAAATCAGTCATAAGTACTCATGATTCAAGGACACTGACCGATCATCCTGTTGATAATGAGCCCGGCGGTGTCGAACATTCCTAGCTTCTCGATATCGGCATAATGAGAAACGACTGGTGTATCGCTTTCTGACCTTTGATCTAGTAGCTGTTTATTATATGGGTCGAGACCTTCTTCGAATACCTCCTCGGGCTCGCCTCGATGTGTATAAGCCATTGTACCGACAGTGTGCGCGTATCAAAGGCAAGAAGGAGTGTGGTCACAAGGTGGGCATATAAATCACTTCGAGTAGGTTTCACTCTTCAGCCGTACTACAGAACTTATGCACCTCATCATGGCTTAGACGATCGCTACCACTTCGCCCCATAGATTAAAGTTCGCCCCTACACCCACCAACCAACCAACAAGCTGCTCGGCAACCAACGATGCCTGCAAGCCTCGCTAGACAGCGTTTGCACTTTGATATCGACCTAGCGTCTTACTGATCTAGTTCCGTTGCCATACCGCAGTTCGTGCTCCAGCTCTGTTGACACATATCTCGCTACCAAAGGAGGTTAAGCGCCCCAATTTGACTGCTCTTTTGGATGAGTGAATGCTATCTGTTCTAAGCCTTTCATGCAGGTGACCGTCTCATTTTACTGCTGGGTGCATGAGGACTTGCAGCAACCAAGTTGGTGGGATGGAAGTTATCTGTGAGAGCTCGCCCTAAAAATCCCGTTGCCTCACATCCAACGCTCACAACCTTCACCCTAAGAAGACATGGCTTCCCTAGGCGTAGGAGATATCATCAGTGTGGCCAAGTTCTTTAGCAACACATACGATAACATCTACAATGCGGATGCTGAATTTACAACCTTCAAAAATGCTGCGAGGGATCTTGGATCATCGCTTAAGCACCTGGCCGATACCTTCCAGGAACAGCAACATATCATTGAGAACCGGGGAGCGACACCCCATGCTCGCGGCGACGATGTTATGAAAGAGTTGCACAATATTATCGGGGATTTTTCGCTCTTACAGTGAGTATTGGGATTCACTCCAGAGCCTTCTACTAAATATCTGTGATAGACAAGAGACCGATGCATTCCTAAAAAAATACAAGCTCTGCCAAAAAAATGGTTCGATTATTAGTCGCAAAATAGTATGTGACTTTATGCTTATGATACAGCAAAATCGACTGACAACCTTAGGTATGGAAAGCAACCGGGTTGATGAAATCAGAGCTTCGTGAGCTACGGTGCGCACTGCTGCTCCATCTGGCCAGAGTTCAATTGGTAACTCAGACCCTTCATGCGTGAGTGCTTGCCCCACCGCCTCAACACCAGGCGCACTCGGTAGCTAATATACCTGTAGGAAAGTCCAGAGCGGAATAGCACAAAGGCAAGATCTTTTTAACCAAGAGTTGATGCAAAAGTTCGATGGTGTGGTGCCCCCCCCATAATCGGTCATGCACAACTCGAGTCATTGACCCAGCTTGCATAGATCACATGAGGAGGTTTTCGGCGCTGCCCACTATGCTTTCGCAGAGCAACTCCCGGACCACGACATCCTACGGAGCCGATGGGAGGCAGTTGGTCACAACTTTACCGAGTCCACAAGTTATGGCTATAGAAGAAATTAATGAGGAGTTTGCATGGCTCGATAGCAACTTTGCCGCAAACTTGCCATTCCAGTACTCGCAATCGATGTCGAAGATGGTGGATGTCTGTATCTGGTGGTATTTGAAAGTGCGCGCAATTTGTTCCCTTCTGTAGTGGGCAACTGCTGAACACTATGTTTCAGGGTCAAGGCTGGACATTGGAAACCGAAGCTGATTTGCAGCGATACATCAATCTCAGCAAATCATATTGGCTTCTTCGGCAAGTCGTGGCGTTGCAGGAGTTTAAGGGTTTGCAGAAATATTCTATGTGGTCTCAGTACATCGGGAACTTGTCAGAGGTTAAGAACTCTATCGGTATCGGGAGGAACTGGAATAGCTGATACTGGGCACAGAGACTTGCGAATGAGTTTTCTGCCATGCGAGGGATACGATTACCGACTTTGAATGAACTGAAACGCTTTGCGTATGAGAATCCAGGCTGCTTTGACTTGGGCTTTAACACGCCGTGGAGTGCATTTCGATCACAGAGTTTGGGTTCGGGTGCCAATGACTATGGTAACCAGGTACTAAGTCTGTAAGTCCAAAAGCCCATCGGCGGGTCTCAGAAGGGCCAGTCCTTCGTCTTGGTCGGTTCTATTAATGCTCTAGTATTTCCATGCTTACTTTGTTCTTTAGAGACCTACCTGGATATCCGCTGGGCGAGCGAGACCGGAAAGTGACAGTGCTACAACAAGATGTGACAAGCCCAGATGTTCTTACTGTCGAGGATGTACAGACTACCAGGAAGGAGAGCTACATCAACGCCGCAAGTCATATCCCGGCTAATCATAGAGAGACGTTCTCTATTAATCGCAATGACGCCCAGCTTATTCCATGCTACGTCTGGGGTAATGTGAATCAAGTACAACCTTTAACCATCAAGCTGCATTCCGGGGACCGGAAAAAGCCCAGTGGATTCGAATTCTTCAATAGAAAAGGTATGCGTTCCGAGACATACACCGCCAACCATGGTAGTAGTTCTGATACCGGTAGATATGTTTAAATTTCAAAAAACATTCACCTCTTTTACAGTTCAAAGTGACATGTAAGTCCGCATCTCTCCCAGAGTCTTTACTTTTCATAACCCCTTTGCTGAGTTTTCAGACCACAGGTGGAAGCACTCAAGCTCAAGACAGGCTTCTTTAGCGAGACTCACTATAAAACAGCTCGTGTGCAGATATGGTTCGAAGACCTCGGGGCAGAAGACAAAGGCAATGCTCCAGGGCCCATGTCCCCTCCACTTTCGGACGACCGCAGCTCCATGGCGCCTTCTTCTGGATTCACGGGCGCATCACGGAATTCAATTTTGTCTCACTCCAGCACCATCATGCCGGCTAAACATATTCAAAAAATTGAATCCTCTCAGGTGGTGTTGTACACGACCGATGACGATGGCGAGCGTCAACTCATATTTTTCATCTCCCGTAGAGCCCCCCCCCCAATAATCCCACTCACTCATGCCCGCTGACATGTGGCTAGTCGATCAATGCAATCTCGACCACGTTTCCTGCTGCGGTAGAAGTAGAAAATTGAACTTGCGGTCGCAATCAAATCTGACGAGAATCGAATGCTGCGAGCGAGCTGTCTTGGTGGGGCCGTCGAAGTATTTGACGCTGGATAGGTTGACACAAAAGCCTGACAGAAGGACCCCGCTAGGGATACCGCTCGCCGAAAGCTTCCTGAAGCACGATCGCATAGCCAGGAATACACCGAGGCCAGGAGTAAAGCATGTGCAGGTGAAATGGCTCACCATTAAGTTCAAGGATATGGAAGGTATGTTGCCGACAAGAGGTGTAGGGGATGCAGTGTTGACGGGTGCGGATAAAGACAAGGGGAGTTTCGTCAACACGTTCGACCAGCTGAAGAAACTGAAGAATATCAAGATAGGCATGCAGAATGCAGTCCTGAAGGGGGCGCGGCTGAGGGAAATGGGGTTGTTACCGCAAGCCGACTGAATGTGAAACGGAGGACACCAGTAACAATAGCTTTCCCCGCTGCTTCCTCCACGCGACAAAGCAAGCAATTACTTTCACCGTGGGGTTACCTCGTCCTCTAAACAGGTTCATTTGCCTTACCTCCTTTCTTGTTATTTTGCATTGGATTCTGTTCAAGTAATTTGTGGCGTTCTTGGTCACGTTTCGCTTCCGGAGGTCGTTGGTAGTGCTCGAGCGAGCACTTTCATACTTGCCCGCCGTGCGGCAAATCAGGTTTTACGATGAATGGATGATTTGATTTGACTTTAGCGGATGGGTGAGCGATTCGACTGGCTGGATTCATGCTTGAATGTCCGTGAGATGCTGGGAATTGTGGAGTGACAGCATACTTGACTAGTAACAAGGCACCAGAAAACCATGTGTGTGCGGGTATATATACTTGCAAATGGTGACGGATGGATATATGGCAACTCAGAAGAAGGGAAGGGACTGAGTCTGTATTGTACATATTGCTGCAAGTGTGGGATAGAGATTCTGCGACGGGTAACTAGGGTAGAACTACATGTATTGTAATAGTAATATCATTCTAGCATCATTCGGGTGTGAGTCGACGGCTATGAGGACTCGCAGGTATTAAGTTCTTTTGACTTCAGGTGACGGATGACTGGGTCGAGCTGGTGCCTTTGGCCGCAGGTATGTAACTGGGAACATTCTATACTGCCAGCATCACCCCTAAGTTGATACACTAAATACATTACGCTCTGTAAGAAACCAGCTCGATTCTTCGCCCCCGGGTATCAAACAACTCATGACACTATGTACAAAATATCGATATATACTTAAGTATATACCAACTACTTTTTCAGCGGTTCCCTCACCGCGCACAGGAACTAATCTACCCGTCAACACCGCGAGCACCCATCGTAGCCAGGACAGAGGGTTGCTCACAGGAAATATCTGCGCCTTCTCCCAATCCCACACTTCCCCCTTAGTGTATGGGTCATTCTTGAGCTTCTCGATCACCTCTTCCTTGGTAGTAGCGGTTACTGTCAACACGCTACCGTGGAACTTGAAGTTCTTGGGATTGGAGTCGGTGGGGACCTCGTTGAGAATCGCACCTAGAGTGCGCCGACGTCAGCTTGGGGATGATGGCGGAACAGAAGTAACTATGCACCGGCCCATGTAACGAATCCTTTGGAGACGAGGTCATTGATGCCTTCGAAATGACGCGGGCGGACTTCAAGACGCCGTTCGTGGGCCCCTTCTTGGTCAGGGAAGATGCAGAGCCACTCTTGGAGCTTGGGCGATGATGTAGACATTGTGTGGCGGAGAGGTTGAGTGCGGTGGATGGGACGAAGAAGAGAGGCACAAGGTCCGAGGTATTTGTACATGGTACCCACTGCCCCGCTTTCTCGAACGCTTCCCGATGGCCGAACACGCAACAATCTAGAAGTTGGTAACCTCCGAACGGGCGGGTAAGCGCTAGCTAGGAAGCTTATTTGTGGAACACTAAAACCTCCTCTTCCTCATCCTCATCTCGCTATCTCACCAACAACTGCAAAAATGTTCGGATCACCTGCCCGCACTGGTAGCGGTATGTTTAGCCTATACGCGAACCTTCTCGGTGACACCACTACTTCATCCTCCTCCTCAACCATCTCAAAAGCACCAGTTGTGTTCGCCGGGCCTGGCACCTCCGCGTCGCCGCTGCCGGGGCGCGAGGGTGGAACTTCTTCGTCATCCTCGACACAGAAAAAAATCAATGCCGGTAATCTCGTGCATCGGGTTTTGTTACTCTAAGATTGCATTATTTACGGTGTTTCTCTTGCGACGATTATAGTTGCGCTCCGATTCCACCCACCATCACGAAGCGCCCGGCGTCAGCGCAGAAGAGTATGAGCTTCAAGCATATTAGCATGGCCTCTATCGCAAATAAAACTGAAGATACCGCTGCCGCTACTACTATTGCTCCTGCCGCGAGCGCGAAATCCGTCGTCAAAACCACACTCGAAGACTAGGTCGGCGACGATGAAGATGTAAACGGATTCTACAACTCAAATCAGAAGGATCGTCAACGCGGCGACAGAAAGATGCGGAAAAAGAATAAAGCTACCCCCGCCGCTAACAAATTAGGACGACATCTACGATCCCCTCTGACTAAATAGCTACGAGGAGTATAAAGACGGCGAGGGTTTATTTGCTGTTTGCGGACGAGGCGTGTTTGATGTTACCTAAATAGTGCTGTAGTGATGGTGCGATATATATAAAACTATAACCCCAAAATAGCCTGTAATATGTTCAACCAGCAACTCGTACTACTATTCAAACCCAGTAGTAATGTCTCATAATTGCTTAAGCTCTTCTAAGTCTAGTTAGAAGTTATAGACGCTAGAACCGCTCTAACTTATAAAAGTCTAACTTTCCAAATTTTAGAATATTGAATGTATAGTGTGCCAAAGTAGTCAAAATACCATTTCAATGATGTGCATGAAATTAATAGAATTGAGTAACTTCATGCACATCAAATACCCAATTTCAGTAGTTATACACCACATCAGGGTATGACTTTGTGTAGTGATCAACATTATTTGACATCATGTACCACTAGGGGAATCCAGTGTTTATGCACATGTATTAGGAATTTTGGAATTAATGCACATCAGATACTGGGATTTTGCAGATTATTCTTGATGCATGATTTAGGAAATTCAGTATTTCATGTGCATCAGGTTTCAAAAGTCCTTATTCATATTCATATGCACTAGCACTAAATTACATATTGTCAGCCATATACGACATCATGCAGCAATATTGTTAACTTCACAACATTGTGCATGGAATTGGCAGAATTGGGTGTTGGTGCACATGAATTTACCCAATTCCCCTAATTCCATGTACGACAGTGTGAAATGGTATTTTGATTACTTTACACCGCCATGTAAATCGCTAGTTCGCCTGGAACGGTTAGAATGCAGTTTTAACCTATGGGAATTTCTCCAATATATGGAGTAATTGGGGGCATTATTACCGGAGGTGATAAGACAGACCTAAATCACCTCATGCATACGGCCCAGGCGCCTTATTAGGGGTGTGGGCACGCCCAGCGCCCACACCTAACAAGCCATTAGCGGGGTGCCTTGCACTGCACTAAGAAATCCCGGTATTTTTTCAAAATTGCAATTTACTCAACAACAACACAATGGAGAGAAGATCAGAGACTTCAGTATGATAGGTAACTGCAAGGCCTACATATGCATCCAAAAATCAAGTCAAATGGACCAATTTTGAGCAAGTTGAAAATGTGAGTGAGAGTCCATGCAGCTGGCGGATTTTTTGTCTTTCT
>Ga0307515_10005294_pt1 | contig 26226 bp, 12 predicted proteins | sample 17_EM_MG_FD_194513 | JGI IMG/M metagenome (GOLD analysis project Ga0307515, IMG submission 194513) | Populus trichocarpa ectomycorrhiza microbial communities from riparian zone in the Pacific Northwest, United States - 17_EM | ecosystem: Host-associated > Plants > Roots > Unclassified | place... | reverse complement strand
AGTTCCAGATTTTGGTGTTATATTATTCCTTGTCAAGTTGCTTGATGTATCTTTCAAAGTCTTCCTGATTCTATCCAAGAAATTTCGATTATCGTGTAATTGTATCTAATATCTAGATTTATACTACAGAACATAATTTTAAATTTAACCGTTGAATCATGTTAGAATTTTATCAAAAATTTCTAAATATAATTTTATATTTTTCTATATTAAATTAAAACTTCAGGTTAATTAAAGTACAAGAAAGTCTTATAATACATGTCAGTCACCATATATAATACGGATTTTATTATTTTGAACTTTCTTTTTTAAGATGATTTTTTTTCTAATAATACAAGGATATTCAAGAGTTTATTTTTAAAAGTTTTCTAATTCTACAAATATCTTTAATGAATAACAATATAATTTTTAAATGTAATAGAGATTTTTTAATGTTTCAAAATTATTTTTTTTACGAGGATTCCTTGGCTACGCAAGGAAATGAAATATGAAGTATTTAATAGTAGGTAGATTTTGGGCTGTTTTATTTTATTATTTGGATATTTATATTTAATTTAGAATATCTGTTAGTTTAGGTGTGGTTTGATCTAAAATTAATGTTTATTACTATTTTAGATATTAAACTTGTGATAATTAGGTATTAAATTAAATTAAATTCATTGGATTACAACCAAAAAGATATATTAGAACTGTGTAAAGGTGGGCTCAAACTTCAAATAGCAGCCTCATTTATGATTGGAGCGTTTGAAGTGGAAATGTGAAACTTCTTAATTTTGTGGGGTAGGCAGGTAATTTTTGGCCTTTCTATTTTCTATTTCTGGGATTGTGACCTTCCAAGGCGACATTAATGACTTCATTACAGAACACTAATAATGCATTTAATGAATTAGATTACACGCCAGGTCATTATTTATGTGCATAGTTATTACACTCGACTGGTTTAGGTTATAAAATTAAAATAACATAATAGAAAATAAAAATAAATAAATAAATTACAAAGTTTATTTTAATCAATCCAATATTAAATAATAAAAATAAAAATAAAAATAAAAAATTAATTAAAAAAAAAACTTGAGCCATCCGAGTTAACCCACCAAACCCATATAATAAAAGTATAATATTTTAATAAAAAAAATCTCATATTAAAAAATAAAATAGTATAATAAAACCTCTTTTAGTTGATATTTAATACATGGCCATTTTCCCTTCCGTATTGGTCCTTGCATTAGCTATGCCCTCTTCGTCGCGATTCCACATTTTTTTTTGCATTAAATGCGATGTATAAGTGTCGTCTGTGCATTTCAAATAAATATGTAGATGAAGTGACTCGGCTTGTAACCTCGATAACTATAGTAATCAAACAAAGCTTTTTTTAAAAATTGACCACAGTAACCTAGAAAAAATACATTTTGAAATATGTAATTGGATAAAAAAAAAACAAAAAATTCTGGCTCGAGTAAACCCGAGGTTGCATAATAAATATGTAATCTGGATAACAAGAGGCAAGTCAATTACGTTTAACCTGCAACATGTGGTCCATGTAATGAGATCAACATAACCCAATAGATCATTGTTTTAAAACCCGACCTAACTTGATAATTTGACCCGTGATACAGGTAATCCAGGGCTCAGGTCAGGTCAGGTCTTAACAAAAATATGAGAGAATTGACCTGGTATGATCCTGTTAAAAAATCAGATCAACCCGCAACTCAATTGGCCTCGGGAAAACTCAGTCCAAACTTGTTGACCTTCTTTTTTTTATTTTTATTTTCAAAATAATATCATTTTTATAAAAAAAAATAGGTTGGACCTAGGTCAACCTTCTTGACCCATGACTCAAGACTTGCTCGAGATCGGTCCCTGAGTTAGGTTTAAAAATCATGCGATAAATAACTTCTAAAACTCATGCCACATGTTATTAGACCGGAAGCACTATGCATGAAAAAAACGAGAAATTCAATCCTTAAAAATCAATTACATTAAAGGATCTCAAATAAACTATAGCAATTAAAAGAATGAAAGTGAAAATTAAAACTAAAAATAAATTAGAGTGCAAGAACAATTCTTTGATAGGAGGGTTAAATTGAAAAAAAAATAAAAGAATAAAAAGAAAATCAAAAGAATTAGGAGCAAATTAAAAGAAATAAAACACCACAAACCGAGATTGAATGATGGAATTGAAAACCACCAAAAACCTTGACAAAAGGGTAAGGAAAAAATTAAAATTAAAAGAAGAAAGACCAAGTTGAAAAAAAATTAATTATATATGATAAATTAGAATTGAGTATTAAATTGATAATAAATAAAACTTTAACAAAAAAAACCAAGCTTAAAAACTAAAAATATAAGGAATGAAGTTGAAATACTATGAACAAAAAAGACCCACTTGTATTTTTTTAGATAGAAAAAAAAAGAAAAATGTCAATTGATGATAAATTGTTCAACATTCGTCGATAGATAGATGCTGCATTAGAAGGAAGAGAACATGACAACGCATTCAATGACATGGAGAAATTGCATTTTATGCTACCAAAAAATACCACACATGCTATTCAAAATATACGGATCATTAAAGGATAACAACTTTTTAAAATTAAATTAATACAAAAGGATATATATGACCTCGATTACCCTTACAATCACCCAAAACCCAACGTAAAAAGACCTAAAAGCCCCTAACCCTATGGTTTAATTTTCTCGACCTTCATTTTACAGCTACAACACTTTTTTTTAAAAAAAATTCGTTTGAAAACATTATCTAACAGGACAAGTTATATTTGGATTTGAGTATTTCTCCTTCTACGCCTTCTTTTGCTTCGAATCCACAAACATCTCGATCCCCACTCACCTTTGAATTAACCTCAATTTTAAACTTATCAACTAAGGTTGACCCAATTATATTACACGGACCACTAATCTTTCTTGGTTTTAACACGTCATTCTTATTTGTTTCGACAAATTCTTAAGCAGGATAAAGACAGGACTCCAACTTAAAAATATTTTTAAGATTAATGATACGTGGTGCATGCTTATATTTTCCCTGATTTTATTTCCAATTATTTTTGAATTTTTGAAGAAGATTAGTAGGGTGTTTGAGAGTGTTATAACACTTATTTTTCAAAGTATATATTAAAAAAAAAACAAAATAATATATATTTTTATTTTTTAAAATTTATTTTTAACATTAACATATCAAAACAATCCTAAAACACTAAAAATATATTTAATAAATAAATAAATAATTTTTTTAAAAAAATAGATTGAAAAAACCATCTTCCAAACACCCCTAATTTTCTAGCTTCTTGTTTCTTGGTGGGAATAAGAGCCCGTTTGGCTCTGCGGCTGCGGCTGTGTTTTTTTTAAAACGCAGTTGCAGCCGTTTGGTTACAAAAAATTATGGTATACTGTTCACTGGGTCCCACTTTTTTCTGCGTTGGAAACGCAGTAATTGCAAAGCAAGAATTGCTTGCTTTTTTTGCACTGTTCACGTATTAAAAATAGTGAACAGTGCAATTCTCTTGTACTGTTCACTTGCACTGCGGTGGTTTTTTTTTTTTTAGTGTCTTAAGTTTTTTTTTGTTAATTTTTTTTAAAAAAACTAGTTTAGCGTGAATTTTATACATGATAATATTTTATCTAATTTTATTACACGCTAAAAATTATGGAAACTGTTGTTATTGTCAAATAAATTTTGTACGTAATGGAATTGTAGATAGTTTAATAGAACAATAAATTTTTTTTATATAAAGTATGATTTATTTCATAATGTTACCGCAATAGTTAAATCCACAATATTTAAATTAAAAACCATCAATATTAATTTATATTTTTTTAAATTATTTTATAACCTCAATTTCAAAAATATTCTTAACCAAACACATTAAACTACTTTTTCTTCAACCTCAATTTCAACCACAGTTTTAACCAAACACCTATTTTTTCAAATCAACCACAACTAAAAGTACTTTTTATAAACCAATTTTTTTAAAACCACAACCACAACAGCTACCACAATACCAAACACACTCTAACAAGAATCTGGATAATCCAAGTTGCTTGGAAATTGTGGGGGTGAAATTTCCCATGTTCTTCATCCTTTGATTTTATTTTTTTGAGCCATTTTTTTAATTTGAAGATGCACAATATTTTCACCCACCAAATTAATTAGCCCCACGAGTGTGTGAATATTTTATTAATTACAAGGAAAAATATCCAAGGGGGTCATCAATAAGAACAGAACACTATTTTTATTTTGTGTTGAGTTGCCGATACGTGTTGGTTCTCGTATTACTCATACTCATACATGTAAACAAACATAAATTATAGCCTTCTGGTAAAGACTCTGGGTATAAGTCGGTAGCTCCTAAACCCAAGTGATTTTTTTTATTTGGTATTGAAGTTTTATTACTGAGGTTTTTCTTTTATTACGATCCAATTATATATTTTTAAATTTTTTAGTTTTTTCTTAACTTTAAATTAAATTTTTGATATTTTTAGATCATTTTAATGTGTTGATATAAAAAATAAAATTTTAAACAATAAAAAAAATATTATTTTAAAATATTTTCAAGTAAAATATAATTTTGAAAGCAACATAACTGCACTTGCAAACAAACTCTAAGTAAATATTTAAAAGTGAGGTTGTTTCTGTTTTTAGATATGTTTTAAGAATACGTTTCACTTGAAAAAAACATTAAATTTATATTTTAAAAAAACATTTCGATGATTTTGATATGCTGTTATAAAAAATCTAAAAAACTTAATTTGATATATTTTTAAATAAGAAACACGTTTAAAAAATATCATGCATTACGATACCAAATATATGTTACGTAGCGAGAAGTTTTAACTATCAATTTCCATACCATGTATAAATTTTTGTTGAGAACTTTTATTCACCACAAAAAAATATAAACAACAAAAAAAAATGACATGGAAGGAATATTATTGTAGTAAAAACTAGGCACTATTTGTTTTTAATAATAAAGATATTTTCAAGCCAATTTGCATATCCATTAAGACTGAATCGTTTTTCAAATGATTTTAAAGATATATATATATTAACTTGATATATTTAAAATAATTTTTCTCTAAATTCTGAATAAAAAATCAAAATTAACTATATATCTATCAAAGGAATCCCTCAAATTTAACTATATATACTAATAAAAATTCAAGAAAAATCATGTATGCTCATATATCTGACAATATTTTTCTAGAATCATTTTCCAAAACCTCACTCAATTATTTAGACTTGGAGATTTATTAATGGAATCCATTCATTTAACAAGTAAGATTTGTTTCTTAAGAAATAATATTAGAAAGTATATTTCTATAAAACTAATAATATTATTTGATTTATTAATATGTTAAAAAAAGAAACAGACCCAAAGGAAAACAAAATGGAAAGTTGTCATAAATAAATAAATAAATCAGGAAGGGCAAATCTCAATCATTGCAAAAATATAAATCTCCAAATCCCCATCGAACTTTTTTGTACTAGAAAGATTCGACGCCTACGTGGATCCTCCTCCTCATTCTAATCCAGCACGACCAACTTTTCAAAATATGGATGACAGGTGGCGGTTGTTGGTGCGGTGGAGCAGTCCTCTTGCACTTCCTTCCACCCCTTTCTGTTGATTCACATTAGTGTTTTTATCGACTTACATCTATCTTCATTAATTTTATAAATTTTAAAATTTAAAGTTAATAATTATATAAATTTATAGTAATTTTAAAAAAATTCAAATTTATAAATATTAAAAAATAAATTTAAGATCTGACTAATTCAATTAAACTATCTCTCATGATTCATTTTTTTTTATAACTAGTGATAGAGTTGTCCTCTCACCTTGTTATATTATTTTATTATTATTTTTTTAGTGAGGATTTATTTTTATGTTTAAAAAATTTTATTTAAATATATTTTTAATTAAAAAATATTTTTAAAAATACCTAGCACTATAATACTAAATATTAATGATTTTTACTTTCATTACATGCTTAATAAATATTATTTTTAAATTCTATCTTCTTGTATACGAGTTACACTTAGTTAGTATCTTCTAGTAAAAAATATAAAAATATAAAAATATATATTTTGAGGATAGTTCTATACTTTGTTTTTTATTTATTATGAAATAGTAACTCAGCGTTAGCTTAAAACATATAATATATTTTTTATATGAAAAACAAATTCATTTTTTTCTTTAATTAAATGCACAAAAGTCTGGCAGTAATAGGAATTTACAAGAGTTCTTGTTTTTTCCAAATACTCGAAGCAATTTCCAATAAGAAAACAATCACGTGCATATGATCGATTTACTCGACTCACGGCACTTGATTTTATTAATAGAATAAATAATAATTAAATATATAAATACATGGATTTTGGTGAAATGCTAACAATCCATATTTTTTTTTAATAAATGCACACTGATATTATGGGAGTATTTTTAAGAAGATTTAATCTCAGATAATAAAAAGATGATCTAAGAATAATATATATCATAATATTAATTAATTAAATAAATTATTATTTTCTAGAAAACGTAATATATATAGAAGGAACAAAAATATATTGTTTTTTTGTTAAAAATAAGAATATCATTTTAAAATAATAAAAGTACATGTGTATTCATCGTCTTCGCCTCTTCCGTATCCATACAGTAATCAAACACCTCGAGGAGTATATTAGAAGCTTAGACTTTGGTGCAAGGTCTCCCTTCAGAGATACTGAAAAATCAGTTGTGTTTGAATAAGCCATTCAGCCATATTAACACAGAAGCACTCGCTCCTTCCCCCTCTCCTTCTGCTGCCAAAAACACCACCAGCCTCTTCCTAATAATAATACTATCTTTAAACAGTTATCTGTTAATTTTCCAAAATAAATATCTATATTTTTATAAATCTCTCCCGCTCTCATTGATCTCTAAATTTTAAAGCTTTACACCAGGTACAGTCTTTTATTTTTTATTTTTTAATTGATAAATTATTTCTTGTTTAATTGATCAAATCTAAAATCTCAAGCTTTTTTTTTATTAATTGAATTTATTATTTTTGATTGCTTTGTGTGTTCATTAACTGATCTCTGTTTTGTGTGGATTAAAAATTGTAAAAAGAGTGACCCTGTGGTGTCATTTTGATGATTAATGTGATGGGGGATTGGTGTTTTTGTGGTATGTAAGGAAAGGGAGGTTGTAGTGATGCTGACACTTTTGTTGGGATGTTTTCATGATTGTATTTTTCAGCTTTTTAAGAGCTATGGCTATGGAACTTAGTGATTGTTGATGAACTAGAGAATGCAATGATTGACTTGGTTGCCCTTTGATGATTTGGAATGAAATATTTTATATTTATGTAGAAAGTGGGATTCTTTCAAGTTATGAAGTGGGATTAATGCGAAAATTGGTTGAGAATAATGGGTTCTTTTTGTTTGTAGGATTTGTTCATGGATTCTAAATCAGTCGAGGATATGATAGAGGCATCATCAGGGGTTCATTTTTCTGGGTTTCATATGGATGGTTTGGAGATGACAAATACAGAGGTGGGACAACCGACAACCTCAGCAGCTGAAGAGATGTGTAAGCAACCCTTTGTTATTGGTGAGTCAGTGACTGTTCTTTTTGTCAATTTTCATTTAGCTGGAAGCCAGTAGCTCTTAAAATCTTTGATATAGGTTCTCAGTGACTTGTTAATGATCGGTGCATACTGAGAGGTGTTGTATGATTCTTTTCTTGTTTTATGGGATCAAAGCAATGGTTGCAGAAATTCACTTTCTATGATTCATATATGCAATGATCAAGAAATTCCATCTCATCAAAAGGAATCTCTTAATTTTTTCCCCACTGGTATTGTATTTTAGCATGCCCATGGAGACAGTGAGAAGATAACAGATTGGAGAGACCTCATTTGCATTTATTTACCATCAGCACAAAAGACATGTTTTATGCTTATGTGCATGCAAATTGCCTCATGCTTATAGTTATAATGCATTAAGGAAGTGGTTTCATATTGGTTTGGCAGAACATGCGCTTGACATGTACCTTCTTCTTCCATTACAAACTTCTAACTATTTTACTCTTACCTCTCAATTGAATATTTTTCAACAGCAGTTATTAGAGTGCTTTAACCAGAAAATGAGAAAAACAGAAGATATACAAGTACAGCGAGCAGAGCATATGCATTTTAAGAGTGAAAAAATGAGTCTTTATGTGGGTAATGAAACTGGAATCATCTAACTTAGGAAGGTGCATAACATGGATGCTAAAAGAATGGAATAATCTTGTACCAAGTTTTGCTCTTAAAGTTTACCCAGTCAGTCAAGAAATAGGTGAAGCTGGTTTTGGTTTAGATTTTAGGCTTATATTTGGCGGAGTAAATTAAAATGGGAGGGAGAGTTGCAAACAGGGATATGATGCAGAAGAAAAAGAAATCTTGATAGTTGTCATTTTAACTATTTTGTGGTACAGGAGTCGCTGGTGGAGCAGCATCTGGGAAGACTACAGTTTGTGATATGATCATTCAACAGCTTCATGATCAGCGTGTGGTACTTGTTAACCAGGTAATGACTCCCTGATTCTGTTTAAGTTTTGGAAATCAGATGCAGAAAGTTCTTTCATTAAAAAATTTGACACCTTTCAGAGTTACAAAATAGAGCAGTTGGGGGAAACTCCATTAACTGTATCCCTTTTGCAATTTTTAGCTTTACAGTTTGCTTTTTTCTGATCGTGTTTTATTTTAATGGGTATGGGGTTGCCTATTTTAGAAAAGGATCTTATAATGAAGCATAGTATTAAACATTGAGCTCTTAGTCATAAAAGTTTGGTGCTATTATCAGGATTGATTCAATATACAAGTAAATATTGTTCATGGATGAAATGGCAGGATTCTTTTTATCATGATCTAACTGAAGAGGAACTTACAAGAGTTCACGAGTACAACTTTGACCATCCTGGTGAGTAGACTTCTCTAAGATACATTGTGCTATTTAAGGGATCTTGGATACAATGAATAGTGAGTATTTCCTCTTACAGCGCTGTTAACCAAAAGAAGCATGATTCGGGGGGGGGGGGTTCTTGTTCTCTTTTATGTCATGCATTGAGTTTCCTGCTTTCTCTTATCATTTTCCAAACCACGAACATGCTGCAATGTTCCCTGTAGTGAAGGTATTTAAGGGCAGAACTCTGGCTAATTATTTTGAGATGGTGGGGGTAAATTTCTTGCATGGTGAATGCTATATTGCCCTTTTAGCAAAATATTTCTCTTGTTGTCAGATGCATTTGACACTGAGCAACTACTATGTGCTATGGAGAAGTTGAGGCATGGGCAAGCAGTAGATATTCCAAATTATGACTTCAAGAGTTACAAAAACGTTTTTCCTGCAAGAAGGGTACAGTTTTCCTATGCTCCCCTTGTCTTGAAAAACATAACTCTCCTTGATATATGCCAAATCCTATTGCAGATATCTGCAATTTGAAGCTGGCTTCATATAAACTTGGGTTCTGTACTATCATAACAAATGTTCTTCAGAATTTTATAAGATTTTGGTGTGGTATTTACTTGAAGGCTTTGTTATCTATATGGATATATATTTTCCAGGGGCCATTATTTAGTGAGGGTAAAGTCATTAGATTGTGACCATAAGGTTGCAAAAGGAGTTATGAGTAGCTGTTTCATGCAAATATGTTGAAGGTAGGACCATTTACCATTTCAAATCCTCCCTTCTTGGAGTCTTGGACACTGATAGGTGGGACCTTAATTGGATAGTGGTAACTGTATTGCCTGGCTCTATGTTCACATGCTACTTGTAAAATTCTCAAGGTTGAGCAAGATTGTTAGTGAAGCTATAAATTTACTTATATCTAGATTTTTTGGGTTTTGACTTGTGTTATTTTGGGTTCTGTGGCATATATGGTCAACTATGGAATTTTATGGAACAAAGGCAGCATGATCTAGCTCAGAAGATAATGGAATTTATATTTCCAAGGAAAAGAAAAAGGCGAAAAACTAAAGGGAACAATACTATATTATGATTGTATTATACTAATTGCATAGTTGGATTCCTTCTTTTTCTTTGTCTAAACGGGGCTCTTGTTTGAAATAGGGAACTATTAATACAATAAAAAAAGAAGTGAAACTTTAGTAATTAGCAGTTTTTTACTTTTCCACATTAATGATTGTGATCTTTTTGTCAGTGACCAGGGTGTACAGATGTGATATTTTTTTGATGCGTGGCTTCATATTAATTATTTGTGGACAAATGTTTCCTTTCAGCTGTACATGCCATGTTACACTTACCAGTACACTACCATAACCATGCTGAAATTTCCCTACACGATATTTGAATACTTCTTCCATGATGTCTTTGTACAACGTTTAGTGACTGCACTCATGAAATGTAAATCTCATGTTTGATTCCTCAATGTGCATCACATTCTGAACTCTCATTGCTACAAATATTTTGCAGGTCAATCCATCAGATGTTATAATATTGGAAGGCATTCTTATTTTCCATGATCCTCGCATTCGAGAGCTGATGAACATGAAGATATTTGTCGATACAGGTTATTTAGTTTTCCAGCTATCAATTAACTTTGGCATCACTATATTATCTAAACAAACTAAAAGAACTGGAGTTTCTTATGGTGCTTTACTATTATATAAACAGTGAAGCACCTTAATATGTTTTTTAAATCATTTTATAACAATTACATGTCATAGTGCGCATGGCATGGGTGTAGGTCATGGGTTGAAATCTCACTGGCAGCAGTATTTCCTTCCAGGAGATAGATGATATGTCATCTATCTAATTATTTGGATTTTAATTATTATGCATCTGATATAAAAATAATACTACTAATAATAAATTGTTCCTGAAAATTCAATTCAATTTTTTTTTTATTCTTAAAATCTTTAAATAGATTTTAAATATGATTTTTTCACATTTATAATGTTTTTGGCTTTCAATCACATAAAATATGGACATATTATTTTGAATTTTTTTTTTCAAATTGCTTTAACAATCATAAAATATTTGTTTTTTTAATAGAAACAATGATTCCAGTTAAAAAACTTGCATTTGCTAAGATAAAAAAGAAATATATTAATAAGAAAATTTATCTTGAGTGAAATTGTTTTTCAAAACAACTGAATTTTCAAGTTTAAAAACAGTGTCAAAGAATTCTCTAAGACCTGATTTCTTTTTTGCATTTAAAAATTTTGGTCCCTCTGCAGTGTAGCGTGGGCATACAAACTAGTATAACCTATAGGGGGACATTGTTGGAAGATGTGAGAGTTCATAAAATGTGTCTAGAGCTTTTGTGGCATGTTATATTTTAGTTTTAGCCTTGAGGAATATCACAATCCTTAACCTTGCTGGATGGGTTATTGAAGCTTTTTACTGGAAACCTATCCTTTTCAGTATCTCAGATTATCTCAAGTAGCAATTGGTTTTTTTCTTTAACAAAATGTTTACACATGCCTGACTTTCTGCATTCCCCCATTGCCAAACACAACAATTTTATGTTGTTTCAGTTCCTCAACATGTTTCTGCCATTTTTCTTTTCATTTTGTTTTGGAACCAATAGGTTCTGATGTTCCTTATAAAATGATTCAATATACCACACAAATATAACTTATTTGTAGCACTATCACTTGACATTGTTCAATTTTCAGCGCAGATGCTGATGTACGTCTGGCAAGGAGAATAAGGCGTGATATTGTTGAGAAGGGTAGAGATATTGCTACAGTACTTGATCAGGTTAGTGGTTTTTTAATTCGTAGGTTGCATCATGAACTGACGGGGGCCTAAAAGTTGAATTATTCTTTCTTTCTTGCATTATTCTCTACAGTTTTATAGAAAGTAAAATACGGGGAATCTAAAATTTTCCTTTGTTGGTTGTTAAATGTGGTGGAAAAAAAAAACAAGGGAAAATTGATGAAGAACTTTTATGTTTTACTGCCTGTACCCACTCAATTTCTTCAACTTAGAGCATGTGAGGTTTGGACAAGAGAGATAAGAAGTAATTTCCTACATCTCCCCTTTGTTCGTTCCTTTCTTTTTATCTTATTTTCTACCCATGCTATCCCAAAATGATTGTCATTCTTCCTTTTTCACCTTTAGGATGTTAAGAACTTAGTCTGTTTGTAATCTCACCTTTTCCTTGTCGACTCCATCTTTAAAGAAAAAAATCAGTTTCCTTTTCATTTGCTATTAATTTTGGAGGGTGAACAACATCACATGAGATTTATGTAGTCTTGTTATTTTTTCCTTTTGATTTAAAATACTTATTTAGTGATCAAGATAATCTTAAAGTAAGCAAACCAATAGAAAGCCTTTTACGTGTGAGCTAATTTTCATCTCTTCTATTAGGCTATCATGGTGTGTGACTTTTTGTGGGAATTAACAGAATTCTTTTGATGCAGTACTCAAAATTTGTGAAGCCTGCTTTTGATGATTTCATACTCCCAACAAAGAAGTATGCTGACATCATCATTCCTCGTGGAGGAGATAATCATGTAGCCATTGATTTGATTGTGCAACACATTCGTACAAAGCTTGGCCAACATGATCTGTGTAAAATATACCCCAATTTATATGTCATTCAATCAACTTTTCAGGTATGGCATCCTACTCACCAATCAAACCTAACAATGGGGGTTATTTATTCTAATGGAGATCTACATTAATCTTGATTAAGCAGCATATCTTACCTGCTTTTCTGGTTCTGTGTACTGTATTGTTGTTTGCTTCTTTGCTTATTTAGATCCAACAATTCTTGTCTGTCTCATGCAGATACGCGGTATGCATACTCTAATACGTGATTCTCAGACAACAAAACATGACTTTGTTTTTTATGCTGATAGGTTGATTCGTTTGGTGGGTTTATATTTTCTTAATTAATGTTTATTTTATTATTATTATTATTTTTTTTTTTTGCTTGAGAGTCGATATAGTGACCTTTTCTTTTATTCAGTTTGTTCACTCATCCAATCTCCTGTTACGCATGCCAGGTTGTTGAACATGGTCTGGGACATCTACCGTTTACGGAAAAGCAGGTGACCACTCCCACCGGTAAGCTGACAGCTCAGTGTTCTGAGAATCTTTAGGCTACTCAGGTCTTGATTTCAAGTTTACTTTTACCTTGTATTTATTTTGTCAATGAGAGATGAAATCTTGGAGAAATATTTGATGTTTATTCTTCAAATAAAAAGGTTTATACTTTCATTTTACTAGATACTTAAAACATGAATGATGAGCATGTTGGCACCCTGGTAACAGAACTTGTATTACTTGTGATGGTGCGTTTGTAGTTGCAGGATTAGGAAGATGACTTACTCCTCCTCATTTCATACTCTTTAAGTGATGGGTCCATATTTCTCATCTGAGCTGGTTGTTTTTTTAGTTTTGTAACTGTAACTGCTCGGATCGTACTTCTCACCACATTTTTTTCCTGTGTGATGTAGGGTCAGTTTACACTGGTGTGGACTTCTGTAAGAGGTTATGTGGTGTCTCTGTTATTAGGAGGTACTTGTACGATCTCAATTTATGAAGCAGTGGATTGATATGTTCCACTGTCTGCTTAATATTTTGACTTACTAGTATGTTTTATTCTCTTGCATCTGTCACCAGCTACACATGAGATTGAATTATGTGGGCGATGGCAATAAGTTGGCAATAACTTGTATCTTTCTTCCTGCATGATTGATACCCACTGCATTCTTAGGGAATTTCTTCTGCAGATAATATTATGCAAGAGCACTATGAAACCAACTCATTAGCTAGACTGTGTTAAGTTCTCAAGTTCATTGTTACAATCACATGAATGGGTAGCCTTATGATTGATTTGATTATTTAGTTTCTTGGTTAGAGGAAGATAATTAGGAACTGAATTGGAATCTGTAGCCCCAACAACGAATTTCTTATTGTTTACATTTTATGAACTTTTTCTTGCATCTTTCCCAACTGCATGACAAACAACTAAATATTCTCTTTTACATTATGACCAGTGGTGAGAGTATGGAGAATGCTTTACGAGCATGTTGTAAAGGCATCAAGATTGGGAAGATTCTTATTCATAGGGAAGGTGACAATGGTCAGCAGGTTTGTAAAAGCTTCTCTCTTTGTTTTCAAGCATGCGTCTGACTTCATATCTGTATGTGTCATACAATCACTGAGTTCTGGTTATTCTCTCAATGCTTCAACGCTTTGGCAGCTAATATATGAAAAGTTACCACAAGACATCTCAGATAGACATGTGTTGCTATTGGATCCAATTCTAGGGACAGGTTTGTGTTTTTCACTATAGATTTTTGTTTTGGAATGAGTTAGTGATGATAAAAGTTTTACTACCTTCGAGGACTCATAAAAAATCTTTTTGTTTCTTTGTAACTCGACAGAAAAGACCGTTACTCATGTCTTAAAATGCTACTGGCACTTCTAGACTCAATTGAAAGTTTGAATTTGAACATGAAAATTACTCGATTGAGTATATCTCTTGCTCCACTAATTGGTATTAATGACTCTCTACCTTTTGTTCAGGCAATTCAGCTGTTCAGGCTATTTCTTTACTCATTAGCAAGGGTGTGCCGGAATCCCAGATCATATTTCTTAATCTCATATCTGTAAGCGAGTTCTGCCTACTCGATTTTTTGGTTTTATTTTTAGCCTACTCGTTATGAGACATTAATTTTGGACATTCCTGTTTACAAATATACTATTTATGTCCACCAGGCACCTCAGGGAGTGCATGTGGTTTGCAAAAGATTCCCAAGAATAAAGATTGTAACATCTGAGATTGAAATTGGTTTGAATGAAGATTTCCGTGTTATACCTGGTATGGGTGAGTTTGGAGATAGGTATTTCGGTACAGATGACGAGTACCAACCAGTGGTGGCCCCTACACAATAGAGATATTAAAAGCTGTGCTGATTAATCTGCGAAGAGTTGGAGGCGAGCAGCCGAAACTGCCGGACTCTTTTATCTGCTGAGTTGTGCTATTTCAGTTTTCAACAAATTTTGACTCAAATTAAACCTATAGTTTCCTCCTTTCATTTTTATTTTCTTGAAACTTTGAGTCACACAGGGAGGTGTTTGATTCTGTCACCTAGTTCTGTGCAGACGGGTTTCATAGGAAAAAATAAAGAGAGCAAACAATCCATTATCAAAAAGTTACTCGGTCATTGCATGGCTTAGAGGAGAGATTACAGGCACGTACTTGGAACGTGATGGTGACAACCTCCTCATGATATATGTATCTGTGAACCCAGATATTTGATCTCATATATGGTGATACAATTTTATTGTGAACCATTATTTTGGTTCTACTAGAGGTTGAATATCCTTGTTTGATTCTTTGCTATTATTGTGGTGTATGCAAATTTTCTCATCCTAGCTACATGTTCCCTTTTGTTTTCTTCTACTCTACAATAGCAGGGCATTAATTTATCAAAAAATTAAGCTGAAATGAATTAGAAGGGACATTGACATTAATGGTTAGAAATTAGTGGCTGAGACAAATATAGATGTTTGCATCGATATCTTCAAATTTTGGAGGGAGCAAAGCTGCAGACGAGGCAAGAGCTTTTCCTTTTCCACACAATGCTTTTAGGGTTCTCGAGCTGAGATATAATAAAAAGATATCCACTTGGCAAAGAGAGTGATCACTCATTGCTTTATCCAAGGATGATAATCTGTGTTGGGCTGATCTCTTGACACGTGTTGACATTTGTAGGGTGGATTTCTTTTGGTATATTCTATCGAAGATGATCTATATAGAGTGGTGCTTGAGAAAGTTTGTTTTTGCATTTTCGTCTTGTATCTATTTATCTTTCTTTATCCAATATCCATCCTAGAAAAAGCTTTAGCCATGTCGGCCTTTGTTGGAAAGTATGCAGGTATTACTCCTCTCTCTCTCTCTCACACTTGTCTATGTCCAACCTTTTGAACTCCATGAAGCTTAAGTTGAGCACTCGAGTTCACTTTAAAGCATTGTTTTGACTACGAATTCATGAACACTGAAAACTAGAGTGCACCAGTTTCTTTCTCCTTTGCATATCCATCTTTTTTTGCTGGTTACAAAGGAGAGGCTCAAATGTGAGACCTCTTTGGAGATGGGGATATGATTGCAGTTGAACTTCAAGTTCATTGGCAGATATCCAGTTAAGTTGCCACTGGTAGACTTTCATATATAAATGATAGGAGTTTCACCTCATGCATGCACATGGATTGAAGCTTCAAATAATAATGGATAGCTTATCAAATCAAGCCTATATATATATATATAGCTTCTAAGGTTGTTGGTTCTTACCATTGTTTACTCCAGATGAGTTGATCAAGACTGCCAAGTACATTGCCACACCAGGGAAGGGCATTTTGGCTGCGGATGAGAGCACAGGCACCATTGGTAAGCGTTTATCGAGCATAAATGTTGAGAATATTGAGTCCAACCGCCAAGCCCTGCGCGAACTCCTTTTCACATCCGGCAAAGCCCTACCTTACCTCTCTGGTGTCATCCTCTTCGAAGAAACCCTCTACCAGAAAGCCTCTGATGGGAAACCATTTGTTGAAGTCCTCCAAGAAAACAACATTATTCCCGGAATCAAAGTTGACAAAGGTGTAGTTGAATTAGCTGGGACTAATGGTGAAACTACAACCCAAGGCTTTGATTCACTCGGAGCACGTTGCCAGCAATACTACAAGGCCGGTGCACGATTCGCAAAGTGGCGTGCTGTCCTCAAGATTGGCCCAACTGAGCCATCTGAATTGTCAATCCAGCAGAATGCACAAGGGTTGGCTCGTTACGCTATTATTTGTCAGGAGAATGGTCTGGTGCCTATTGTGGAGCCTGAGATTTTGACTGATGGATCTCATGACATTAAGAAATGTGCTGCTGTAACTGAGACTGTGCTTGCAGCTGTTTACAAGGCATTGAATGACCAGCATGTTCTTCTTGAAGGCACCCTCCTCAAGCCTAACATGGTCACTCCAGGTTCTGATAGCCCAAAGGTATCAAAATATCAACATCAACCCTTAATCTAATTAATTGAATTATCTGATACTTGTCTTTATAATTAATTAATCTCAAAAGGGCTAACTTGATTCTGTACAGGTAACACCTGAGGTGATTGCTGAGTACACAGTGACCGCGCTACGCAGAACTGTTCCACCAGCTGTACCAGGCATCGTGTTCTTGTCTGGTGGGCAAAGTGAGGAGGAAGCAACACTGAACCTCAATGCAATGAATAAGCTTGAGGTGTTGAAACCATGGACTCTATCATTCTCCTTCGGCCGAGCATTGCAAAAAAGCACGCTCAAAACATGGGCTGGAAAGAAGGAGAATGTTGAGAAAGCTCAAGAGGTGTTCTTGGTTAGGTGCAAGGGAAATTCAGAGGCAACTCTTGGCAAGTATACTGGAGGAGGTGCTGGTGGGTTGGCTTCAGAGAGCTTGTTTGAGAAGGGGTACAAGTACTAGGCCTCTCTCTGAGTCTCTGTTTATGACTTTACGGGGCTGGTGATTTTATGTATGCAATTACAACTTGTATTTTCCTTCCTTGGAATGCCAATTAATTAATTCCTTTTGCCTTTTGGTGTGTGTGTGTGTGTGTGTGTTCAAATTTGAGTTTGAGTAAGCTCAGTATATAAGGGTATATTGATATTTTTCTTAACTAATTTATAATATTTTTTTCTCTAATTTATAATATATTGCTTAGAGTTATTTATAAATGAATAAATATTTTTTTAAAACAGTCCCATCAACTTTCAATTACAACAAATCTAAGCCAATCAAACAGACATGCTTCCCTTTAACACTGTCATTACTAGAGCTTTTACTTTTAATGGTATCTTGAACCAGACAGAACCCTCTTCACTGTGACAGCATCTTGCCCTTTCGATGATTCAACTACTGAACTCAAAGTTATTAATCCCAGCACGTCAGAGTCATGGACTAAACAGGCTAATTTTAATATATTTAAAACAATGTTTTTTTGGAAATCCATCCAAGTCAAAATTCAAGTCAGGTTTTAAATTCACCTATCAGATCAGACAGGGTTTAATAACGGAGATTAAACTGATTGAGTGGAGTCGTTGATTTCCACTTCAGTCCAATTCACTGTTGGAAGCATTTGGGAACGCATAAACTGTCAAAAACAACAGTTCAAGGTGAATTTTAGATGCTCTATCTACGTTCTACTTTCTTCTAAAAATTTGTGTTAAACTTACAGTAAAACAAAAAAGGGTGGTCAATCAGTCGATTTGGAAAGTTTATTGAGATACAACTTGATAAGCATGGGAAGATCTCTGGTGCTGCTGCAGTTCGTACTTACCTTCTTGAAAGATCACGCGTTTGCCAAGTCTCTGACCCGGAGAGAAACTGCCATTGTTTTTACATGCTCTGCGCAGCACCACCAGAGGTGATTTCCTGACAACCATGCAAGCATTGTGGACCTCGCCCTTCAGACAAAAAGCTATCTGACTGATGTTCCCTTTCAGGATGTCAAGAGTTACAGGTTAGGGCACCCAAGAGCTTTCCACTATTTGCACCAGACATCAAATTACTTTTTGTTTAGACTGCACATTTGTGTTGCTTTAGCTTTGGTGTCAACTGCCACATTAGCTTAATCTTGTATCCCTTTTATCTATCTGCGTTGAGTTGGAAATGGTTTTTCCTCCATGATTCCTTTCTGCAGTGTCCAGATTACTACGTTGCGGGTTACGAAATGGACTTTGCTGAACTATACAGGAATTTGCCTTATGAAGATAGAAATATAAAATAAACATATTTTTAGAACAATTTTAAATGAATTTTTATACTTCAAAACAAAAGATATGAAAAACATGTCTTTTTTTATCTTTACAGTCTCCATTATTTCTGGGTCGAGACAAAATGCAATTGCTTGCAGATACTATAAATCCTTGAAAGAGGTAAAGTTGGAATAATCATGCATATTTTTTGTGTATAGGAATAGGAAAGATACCAAGACAGGAAAAATTCTCCAACTTCCTTTTTGAGAAATAGGCAAATTTTTAACCTGCCCCCCAAAATTTCGTCATTGCCCACCAAAACAAGCGTTTACAGAGGAGCTCGACCTCTCTCTCTATATAGCATACAGTGACACATATTTGGTGTACCCTAGCTAGTGAAGGGGCGTGTCAATGGATGCCACCACTGTTGCTCTCTGCCTCTCTGGGTTGAAAGATTTGCTTTCTGTCTCTTACTGTGCAGTGCTAAACACTGGAAGCTGTGGTCTTGTTATCTTGGTACTATCTAATTTCTTATGCTATAAGTGTGCCATGATTGAAAAAGCTAACACGGTAAGGTTGAAGCCCCACAGAAGCCTAAAAAATTCTGATTCAAGGGTTAGTTCTCTTTCCATGGAAACATGATTGTCTAATATTTCTCTCTTATATGTATGTATGTATGCATGTATGTATGTATGTATCCCTTTACTAACAATTTACTTTCACTAGACCAACGTAGAGCAATCTGATGGAAAGAATGCACTTGATCAGGATGAAGGAGAGGATTCAATCATGAAATCAGCACTTCTTGAAATATTGAGGAAGGCTACAAGTGAAGAAAACATTCCATATCGGGATGGAATATTGGTGAACAAATTGGAAGATGAGTTCAAGAAATACCGAGCACTTCGTGAAGAAGAGCTGAGAAAAGCAAAAGAAACATGTGAAGACGAATTCAGGGAGAAGCTGAAAGTCATGGAGGAAAGATTGGAGGCCAAGTATGATGACGATAGACGCAAGTTGGAGAAAGAGAGGAGGTTTCTGAAGGAAAAATATGAGATGATGCGATGGACATAGGCAGGACACTACAGGAATTTCATGCCCAAGTCTACCCAATATTTTCTTCTTGCTCCAGCAAAAAAGCTGCATGATGGCAGACTGAATATTTTCCCTAGACATAAATATTAATTGAAGCATTAATTCCATTTGCAAGCAAAGTTATTGTTGTTCTGTAGAACTCAAATTGGAGTTCACTGCTCAAATCTTCATGAGGCAAAACATAGATTTGCTGTCATGACTAGCTAGTTTCTTTTTGGTAGATGAAGGGGCAGAAAGTTGCATGCAACATTGTGAGAAACTACTAAAAAAATTAAGTTAATTTATGACGGGTCGATTAAAATAAAATCTGATAAATAATCTATTTATATTTATATTTTTTTAATTTATATGTCAAAACAACAATGTTTTGTTTTTTATTTTTAAATAAATCGTTTTAACATGCCCAATTCATTACTTGACCTCTGATAAATACTCGGGTTGGATTTAATAACCATGTTGTGAACTATAAGCACATTATTTTACTTAATTATTTGAGACAAGATTATCAAATTGTAGTGATAAGTAAAAAAATAAAACAATGTCAACTTCTCGTTTAGTTCTCTCTCACAATCCATTTATATCCTTTCCTCGTTAGAAACCTCTGCATAAGTTCTGTGTTCTTCAACGATGTCTTCCACTTCAATCTCCACTTCTCTTCGCATATTGACCACAAAATTCCCAAGATCTCTTCACTCAACAAAAACCTTAATTTTCTCCTTAGAACCCACGAATCTTTCCTTCTTTATTTTCTCAAAACCTATTTCTTTCCAAAAAATCCCAACAAAGATTCAACCTTTACTTGCATCACCATCAAGCTCTATGTCTTTGCAACCAATTGACGAACTCCCTCCAAAGCTTCAAGAGATCATCAAGCTTTTTCAATCGGTTCAAGAACCCAAAGCTAAGTATGAGCAGTTACTTTTTTATGGAAAGAATTTGAAACCACTTGACAGTGAGTTTAAAACTAGGGAGAATAAAGTTGAAGGTTGTGTTTCTCAAGTTTGGGTTAGGGCTTATTTGGATTTTGAGAAGAATGTTGTCTTTGAAGCTGATTCTGATTCTGTTTTAACTAAGGGTCTTGCTGCTTTGCTTGTTCAAGGGCTTTCGGGCCGGCCGGTTGAGGAGGTTTTGAGGGTTTCTCCCGATTTTGTTGTGTCTCTTGGGTTGCAGCAGAGCTTGACACCTTCTAGGAATAATGGGTTTTTGAATATGTTGAAGTTGATGCAAAAGAAAACACTTGAATTGTATATGGAAGCTGAAAAGGGAAGTGGGGCTGTTGAAAGCTCGAAGCTTCGTGATGGTAGTGGTGAGAATGAGGGAAAAATTGAAAATTTGGGCTCAAATGGTGATGTTGGTGTTGAAAGTTCTGGTGACAATTCGGTCAAAGGCTTGAGTTTTGATGCGAAAATTGATGGTGGTGAGGGTTTGGGACCGGAGGGGAGTGAAAAGGGATCGAATTCGAAGGCTTTAGGGAGTAGGGGAATAAGGGTTAGGGAGAAATTGGAGAGGGAGCTAAGTCCTGTTGAATTGGAAGTAGAGGATATTTCATATCAGCATGCTGGGCATGCTGGTGTGAGAGGGAGTAATGGGGAGACACATTTCAATGTGAAAGTTGTTTCTAAGGAGTTTGACGGGAAGAGCTTAGTGAAGAGGCATAGGCTGATTTATAATTTGTTGCAAGACGAGTTGCAGAGTGGATTACATGCATTGTCTATTGTAGCGAAGACGCTGGATGAAGTTGATGGGAGCTGAAGAGGGGATGAAAATAGAGGTTAATTTTTCTTCTTTCATTTGATTGTATAGCTGAGTTCCAAATATTGTTTCTAGCTTTAAGTTGTTAAAGACAATGTGTTTAGTCAGAAAGTAAAATTGTACTAATAATGATCTTGGAGATGTTTAAATCAGTTGCATATTTTTTAAATCTTGAATGAATTTTGTTTACATGAGTTAATTTTGTAATCCTTTCACCACTGCTGCTGCTAATTCCATTGAATGTGAGTTTCAATTGTTCATACTTGCTTTTAGATATTGTTAATTTACTAACTGGGAGATCAGCGTAGGAAATGTCTAGAGGTCCTTCTATGATAAGCGCTGTCAATAAATTTGTGTGAAATGCTTTGAATTCACAGAAGTTATCTGAATTCCTACACTCAAGGTGCCGAGAAACTTCAAAGTAGATAATAAGCTACTTTAGTTTAGCTGATTAAAGGTGGTTCTAGCACATTTGTTTAATCGAAGCATGTGTCTGAATATCAAAATTCTCAATTTTATCCACACTGTGTGCTTTATCCTTTCCTTTTACATAATTTAAGGTATTAATTTGACTGGACATTTTTTATGCTAGTTCACTTCATATGTTAGCTCATTGAAAACCTAGGTGGCGGAAGTACCAAAATGAAATATTGTCTGTGTTTACTGAGCTTAAGGTTTCAAAATAACATATTTATGGCCTTAGACAATTACAACCTCGAAGAATTCTGTTCGATCCATAGCACAAAATTTTTCAGACCATGTCTTATTATATATATAAAAAATCTATTTAGACATCAATCTGAACAAACCAGGAAAAGAAAAGTTAAAAATCTCTTCTTCTTCATCTCTTTGTTTTGCAACTTCGGGCAACGATAACACCAGTGGGTGGGCCAGTCATCTCTATCTCACACCTTCCATGTAACCAGTATGAATAATGGAGCAGACCCAGGTTAGATCTCACTTTAAAAGTTACTCTCATGTTGTAGTGGACCTTGTTACTCTGCACCTGCTTTTGAAGTTCAAAAGCAAGATTCTGGGGCAAATAGACCAAGCTTGATATGATTTGAACTGATTCCAATCTTGTTTCCCGACTTCTTTGTGTGAAAGGCTGAAGAGCTTGAGTTCCTATAAGTCTATCCGAAAAGTAGAGCTCTATATCCACATACTCGAATCTCACATCAATTTTCTGATTTGGGTTGGAGAAGTCTGCGAGGAAGGTAAGATCCCCATTGAAATACTCTGGTGAATCGAAGTATATGCTGCTTAGATTTGCGTTTGGTATGTCAAACACTGGATTTCTTGGTTTAATGACAAGGTAGATAATCAAAGTTGCTATTCCAAAGAAGATGAGAACAAGGCTGAATATGAGGCAGAGGATTGCACCACACCATATAACTGGGTTGGTACGGCGAGGTCGAGGATGTTTGAATATTGGCGGCTTGCTTAATTTCTTGCTGTCAGAATTTGATGTCTCTGCCGAAGAACTTTGTTGATTTCTGGCTTGCTTTGATATGACTATCTGATTGAGAGAGACTGGAAAGCCTTGCTTTTCTGGTTGTGGAGATGGTTCTGCGGGCAGCGGGGAGGGTGGTGGAGGAGGGAGTGGAAGCATCTCTAAGTGTTTGTAAGGAAAAAAAACCTCTAAAACAAGTTTTGTTGGAGATTAAAATTGTTGTTTCTTTAAATATAACGGGGTGTGGAATAAGTAAAGTAGAAAAGAGAAGGTTTGCTTCAGGGTAGCGGACCTACATGTTTTTAAGAATGGCAAAAGGATGTGCATATGGATTTAAAGTTGGAAATCACAGATTTTGTGTTTGAACATGCACACTGCTGTATAAGAAATTGCTAAAGAAATGGTCCTGCGGCTTATGTTTGTTTACTCTCTTCCAGTACTTTAGTGTTTTGGACCTTTAAGTTACAAATCCAATGGCTATGATTTGGTTATATACAATTTAAGATGGTAATGGAATATGATATCAGCCCTGGACAAGTAAGTTCAACTGCGTTAAGAAAACATTGAGTGGAAAGTTGAAGGTTTAATGCTGTGATCCGCCTACGATAATGAAACCAGTATAAAGAAAACTTGGCATCCTCAAAGGTGGACCTGCAGTGGTAACTGGTATCTTGATAGTGCTGATTGCCGTAGTTATTTGCATGTGATGATTACTTTGGGGAAGATTTGAAAACTTATTACACTCCAGGATTTGCTTCCAAAAGTGGATTTTGCTCATCTGCCCTTTCATTACTGTCGGCCATAAGCCCATGGCCAATGTGCTGTTTTCTGATGCATTAGCCATGGCCTAAGTAACAAAGTGGACTTGTAACAGGGAAGCAGCTTGCGGTGCTCCTCCTATAGAAATTTTGAGTCATATCAGTGATCATTGATTCATGTCTCTGTAGCAGAAGCAAGTCTCCTTATAATTATATATATATATATAAAAAAAGGTAAATTACGTGGGAAAAGTATTTTAGATTTCCTCACAAAATAGTTGTGAATTATTACAGTGTTTTTTTTTATATTGGTTGTTTTTTTTTATTATGATTTTTTTTAAAATTATTTTTTTTAATTTTATTTTTTAATATTAAGATGGATGAGAATTTAATTGTGTAATTTTTTTCTTTTTATTTTGTCTTTCTATGATGTTAGCGTGGTTTGCATGTTTGTCAAGGTAATCCAGATTGCTCCAGTTTATAGATTTGGTGAGTTTTTTTTTAATTGAACTTGATTTTTTTATAATTTATTTTTTTCTCATATTGTTAAAAAAATAATTTTAGAAAAAAACCATATTATTAAACTTTATGAAGTAACAAAAATTAAAGGATGTTGGGGAAACCACTGTTCACCCAACACCCATTGCACTGTGAATTACAATAGCAATCCATATTGTTTTGCTATCTTTTTCCTTCTGTTTTTTTTAATGATTTTTTTTTCAAATCTATTTTTGTCGATTTTATCTTTTAAAATTGAGATTGTTAAGAATTTAGCTTTGTAATTTGCTTCTTTTTATTTTTCCTTTATATGAGGTTAGTGTGGTTTACAAGTTTGCCAAGGTAACTCAGCCTTGGTTTACGAATTTGATGGGTTTTTTTTAATTGAACTTAACTTTTTTATAGTTTATTTTTTCTCATATAGTTTTAAAAAATAGTTTTAGAGAAAAGTCATATTATTAAACTTTATAAAGTAACAAAAATTAAAGGGTGTGAGAAAATAAACCCATAATGTTTTGCTTTCTTTCTTTTTTCTTTATATTTTTGAATTTTTGTCATAATTTTTTTTCAAATTTGTTTTTGTCAATTTCATCTTTTAATATTGAGATAATTGATAATTTGGCTTCATAATTTGTTTATTTTTATTTTACTTTTCTATAACGTGGATTAATTGAGAATTTATTTTCATAATTAAATGTTTAATTCTTAAACGTTTTGCCTTTTATGAAGTTATCGTAATCTAAAAAAATCTCAGTATTGGGTTTGTGTTTAATTTCGCATTCATCTATTTTTGTTATTATGTAGTTAAATAAAAAATAGATTAAAAAAAATATAATCTAGTGAAGTCCAGAAGCTAGTTCACAGGTTTGGCGTGCTAGCTTGGCTTACTCAATTTACATGTTTGATAATTTTACCTTCTGATATGATATGTTTTGTTTTTTGTTTTTTAATTGTTTTAATTTATTCATTTTTTATTTCATCATTTAATATTAAATTGGTTGAGAAATAAACTACATTATTGATTTTTATTTGCTTTCTAGGGATAATTGTCTCAAATAAATGTCTATTTTTAGGTGGTGCTCAATTTTATGAGCATATGTTTTTATCATATAATTAAATAAAAAAATTTATAAAAAAAGTTATTAAACCTAATAGAGTCCATGACCCGGGTCGCGAAGGGGCGAGGTCGATCATTATTTCAATATTTTTTTTAAAAAATTATAAATCTTGAATTTTTTTTTAAAAGGTAAGTCATGTTTTTATCGATTATCAAGATTGTATTTGGACCTATGAAATTAATCAATTTAAATCGAGTTAGTTCTCACATGGTTTAATTAAAAACTTGAGTTAGATAAAGAATTGAATAGAATGGTTTTAAAATTAACCCATTTGATTAGGTTTAATAACACTATTAAAAATTTCTTCATACTTTTAATATAATTTTTAAAAAATAATCTAACCCGCGGTCAACATGAGTCAATATACCCGTGAATGGTTGACAATTCATTGCCAGTTAACCTCTACGAAAGTTGGACTGCATTGACAATTCATCCTCTGGCCTTTATGAAGATCATACACTGAAGACTTCTTCAAATCCAGTCTCTCTCGTTACGAAAGAGAGTACAATAATGGCCGACAAAAAGACATTGAAACAAATTGACATTGGAAAAGGAGAAGAGAAGGACAAAACCGGCGAGACTCATCATCAAATCATCAAATACAAACTTTACCAGGTTTGTCTAATGTCCTTCTGCTGCACAACGAACCAAGTCATAATGCCAGAAAGACAAGGGAAAGTTGATAAATATTACGTGAAAAAAAGGGAAAGAAAAAGAAAGAAAAGACAAAACACAGGCTGTTTGGAATCAATTTTTTATGCTAAAATTGAAATCAATTGATAGGATGAATTGAATTCTCTTTTATAC
>Ga0307515_10005293_pt1 | contig 26228 bp, 35 predicted proteins | sample 17_EM_MG_FD_194513 | JGI IMG/M metagenome (GOLD analysis project Ga0307515, IMG submission 194513) | Populus trichocarpa ectomycorrhiza microbial communities from riparian zone in the Pacific Northwest, United States - 17_EM | ecosystem: Host-associated > Plants > Roots > Unclassified | place... | reverse complement strand
TTAAACCTATCGGTCTTGGCGCGGACTTCCAAGTCCACAGGCCATCTGCATGAGCGTCAATGTACACACCGCCCTCCCGCGGGGGCAGTGACAGTCTTCATTCACCGTCACCTCTACCACTACCACCCCATCGCTCATCCCTGGGGTTGTCCGACCCCCTGAGTGTGTCACCGGTCACCCAAGTGCTCTCCCGTACTGGCAACTACGAGGACCTCACATAAACCCAAACCAAACAGAAGTGAGATCTCGTGGAATCCAGAGTTCTCGAACCACGGATGTATCTCTCCAGGTACAATCTCAATAAGGACCCGCAGAAAATCACGCCTTATCTCGAGCTTCCCAGGGTCAAGTCCGCCGATCCCGCAATTCGATTGCACGACAACAAGTTGACCGTCACCAGAAATCGCTCAGCGCCACCACCGCCTGGTCCAAGCGCTCGGGGGTTCTCTCAATCTTCTGTACCTGGTCCGGAGACTACCGTTTTGCCGTGGCCAATCCACCACGACTCTAGCACCCATCGGGTCAGCAATTTCGCTGAGCCGACCGGGAACGGCCAAACAATGATCGTAGACGGTGTACCTTCTCAGCGAGAGCAGCCCCAGTCTGAAACTGGTGAGCGATCATCCGGTTTTTGTGCTTGCCTCCCGCTGGCTAATGCAGATGTTATTCCCACAACTTTCGCAGTCATATCTCACAGCAAAGAGGTGCCCACTGAAAGGCCGTTGGCTGGTGACCTCGTAGCCTCCTCATTTCCGCTCGGATCGGGTACAGCAGCCATTCCTACGACCCAAGCGCGAGATGGTTCAACAGATCAGCTACGCAGGTCCTCGAACGTGATAAAACCACATAGTCTCAGGTCGCGACCGGTTGAGCCAGACGCCTCGTTTCAAATCGATGACGACGGACCGCTCGCAGGTGCGGCGCCTCCTCGACAGGGGCGGCCTCGGTCTCATTCCACGAAATCTGACACAAGTCGGTCTACAGAAGTGGATCATGTCCTTTCCATATTTGTGGGTAAGAAAGGGTCAAAGCAACTGCTACAACTGGAATCCGACGAAGCTCAGTACTATGCGGACATACTTGATGAGGTTCGGTACACCACAAAACCACGTAGTGCTCCGGCTGATTTAACTCTACGGCCAGTCTCTAAGCGAGGGAACACCGCATAGTCGAACGCGGACAAGACAGTTGAAGTGTTTGCAGAAGCTTTGCGGAACCTTTGGGATTCTTCCATCGTCGTTCATCCTTACGGGCACATTTGACGGACATGAATCTACACCGTTCGCCACAGGCGGTTTCTCGCAGGTGTACCGGATGACGTTCGAAGGGCGTCCTGTTGCCGTAAAATCTCTTACGGTCAATACTGGTGGAGGGGAAGGTCTTCGAAAGATGCGTAGAGTACGTGGTTTAGCCTGCAGATTCAGAAATGTTCCTCACGCTGGGTCTCAAGTTGCTTGCTAGAGAGGTTGTTGGGTGGAAGTGGCTTCAACACGACAACATCTTGCCCTTTGTGGGAGTGACTCCAGAGCTCGCGATCGTTTCCGACCTAATGGAACATGGAAACATCATGGAATTTATCAACAACCACCCACACCACAATCGCCTTCATCTTGTAAGTAACAGCAGGGTATAAAATGTCCCGGACTAACTTTTGGGACCCAGCTCATTAATGCAACAACTGGGTTGGAATTTTTACACAACCGCGGCATTGTCCACGGAGATCTCAAAGGGGTGAGTGGCCAAACCCGCCATAAGGTTTTATCTGACGGATTACATCAAGGCCAACATCCTGATAGATTCCAAGGGCTCAGCCTGCCTAGCCGACTTTGGGCTTGCCGTGGTCATCGACGAGTCAACCGTTGGGTCCACCACCGGCGGTCGTGAGCTACGGGGTACAACTCGGTGGATGGCACCGGAGATGTTACTCCCAGAAGAATTCGGGTTCTCCGATGATTGGCAGAGGCGGCTACCATCCACTAGCACGGATATCTATGCGTTGGGAATGACCATACTTGAGGTATGCGTGTCCACAGAGCGGCTTTTGAAGGTTGAACGTCAGTGACACCCCCGGTAGGTATTGACGGGAAAACGGCCTTTCAATGATATCAAAAGAGAAGCGACTGTTATGCTTGAAGTCATGAGAGGGAAAAAACCTGATCGCCCCCCTTTGGGATTCTCGGATGCACTATGGAACCTCTTGTTAGCGGCTTGGGATGCGGAACATGGATCCCAACCCTCCAAACGGCCGTTCGTCCAATCAATCGTGAACCAGCTGCAGGAAGATGTGAATGAATGGGGTCGATTTATCATTTTACCAACCCCAGAGGGGGGGGACGAAAGTTGTAAGCCTTCCGCGTGCTCTTAAGTACAAGGAAGACCACTCAGACATTCTCCATTGCAACAGGGCTATCGGGGAATCCCGAATCGGCGGGAGATGATGGTAAGCGTGAAGCTTATTCATTGATTCCCTATTCGCTGATACTGATTCCAAAAGTGGTGATTGGCACCACGGTGGCTCCAGACGTGGTACCAAATGCAGGCGTGGCTCCAGGGGCCCCAGGCATTACGGAGCGGCCCAACGTTCCAACGAGCGCGTATGAAGGTCCAGCACCTCCCGAAGCTCCTCGTCCAGATTTGAGGACTGTCCAACAACGACCCAAGGAAAAGGCCAAGGAGTCCCCCCCAGAAGCTCCTCCTCTCGAGTATGTTCGTCCAGTTCGGAGGACCGTTCAACGGCGACCTCGCAAGAGAAATACCAAGAACCCTCTCCCGCCTCCCCCTGAACCTGGGCCTCAATCCCGTGTCTCTTCGTGGGCCAAGCGGGAACGTGAGTGTTCGCGGTTTACCCACGTTTTTACCTTTGCTGACCCTTCGCAGCTGACACCCGATATATACCCACCATCCCGACACTGGAACCTGCACCCGCTTTAAGGAGGCGGGGGAACAGCACGACCTCTCACGAGAAGCGGTTGTCGACTGGCAAAAAGGTTAACCCTAAGCATCTATCTAGGCCCCACCCTGTCTGGAAGGAACCCCCTATTATTCAATCCCGGCGTCACGGGGTTATCGTAGAGGATGATAATTCCTTGTCCAACTCCGAGTTCGAGACCGAGGATTCCGACGACTCCGGATGGACTTCTGAAGAGATCAGCAAGGTCGAGGGTGATGGGTCCCCTGTCGAAACTAACGGAAAGAGCACCAGCCAGGGTGAGGGCGGGGGAGATGACTCGGAGGAGGAAGAGAGGAAGCGCCGCGATTACGAGATGTTCGCCAAACTCCCCAGGACGGCCTACACAAACCTACCGGAAGGTGTCTCCGGAGTCGGAGGTGTCGAGAGTTTCTATGATTCACCTAGGGCCAGGAGAGGCCTTTTGACTCAGTTGCTGAACCCCGACCCATCGATCTTCCCCGCCAACCACCCGTACAGGATGAGATTCTCCAGTCAGGGTGTTACTGCTCATCCGAGAATGAAGGCCCCCCTCTGAATTTTGGGTTGGATTCCAGCCTACGCAACTCCCCCGAACCAGCCCGAAGAAGCCCTGGGTTTCTCGGACCTCGTTCTCCCGGCGACGACCTCCAACGTTGGTTCGACTGTCTTGACTGTATGATATGTGAATTGATCCAATGACAATTCCACGACCACTTACGTTCAATTTCTCTCGTTCGTCCATGCCGTTTCGTTGCTATGCATTGTTACGAATTACTGATCAACCTCATTCCAACACATCACGCTTGTCTACTTGTTTTTTCTTGATTCCTTTCATCACCAGAATGCAGTTTTCATACACGTTTTCATGCTCATATGTTCCACAACCCACCATCCATTTCCCGCTTACTCGTTTCACCTCTCCTGTTGTTGTTATATACTGTCAACCCGCATCGTGCTTACAATATGTTGTTTATACGCCATCAGGATTCGTGTCCGATATCCGTTCCGTTGCTTTCCTCCTTGGGCATTTTCAACACTGACCAGCCTGAGACCCGGCATTCCAACGCTATGACGGCGACAAACCAACGCCTCCAAACCACGCCTATTACCACAGAAACACTCTACACCCTCACTCGAGGTAAATTCGGAGTCTAATTCTCGTGTGTTGGCAGACCCAGAGTGGCCGGACTTCATCGCGTCATCTTCCACTTGCTCGAACCTCCTTCTGCCATAAGCATTTGCAACGTTGAACCACGTGTCCGGTCTGCCGTTTTTAAACACACTAGGGGCCCACCCGCGAACCTTCCGGGCATGAACTTCCCGGGCAACACTTACCGTACAGTGTCTATTCGACCTGAGCCTGTCGGGGGATGTCAGTTGGCATTGTGCCCGGGACCTGCGACCCCGGGCACGCGCAGATCACTGACGGCAGCATGAGCGACGAAAACAACGCAAAGACCGTCCCCCACCTCAATCGTACCACCTGTTTCTCTCTCGCGTGTGTTGAAATACGTTCAGGTGTTTGCAGTTCCCTGCACTAAATAAAAAGTGAAGGGTTCAGTAAAGTGCACACAGGATGACGCAACGACTATCCATCCACCCCAATTGTATCACCTGTTTTTCCTTTGCGCGTATTGGGATATATTCAGATGTTCAGGTTTTTCCGACGTAGATTACAAGTTCCCGCTGAGCTAAATGACTCCCTGTTCACTCTGTGGCACACGGTGCGACCGAAACAAGCATGGTCAAGGTAGTTTTACGCGCTCCTCCTCGGCGGAGGGATGAAGCACAGGTGGGATATAATCCGCGCTCATGATCTCAGCCAAACTCCTCGGGTCGATAACCCAAATCGCGGCCGTCTCGATAACATTTCCCTCTCCATCCTCAATCGCCTTCTCATTCCCCTGAGCTTCTTCATACTCATGCACGCCGGCCCCAGCGGCGTAATACCCGCCACTCAACGCCTTCACCTCCTTCAGAATCTCTTTCACGCTGTGTTTATTCGCCGTGAGAGTCGTCCAGCCCCTTCTCGCACCTTCGAGCAGGCTCTCGACGGTGTGAGCGGTGAGTTTGGGGTTTGCTTTCGTGACGGTGGCTCGTTGAATCTCTCCTCCGTCGTCACCTAGGAGTGATAGTCCTTCCAGTTCGGGAGTATCCGTGCCAGAGGTCGGGTTGAAGGAAGGCGAGGCTGGAATGTCGGAGGTGATATGGGAAGGGAGAGAACGAGGGTGTGGGACGATGTCTTGAGCAAGGACGTGTGTACAAGTCTTGACCAGCCGATTGAAGAACGGAGATCGCGGAAGGGGAGATGTCGGGTCGCAGGAGGGTGGAATTTCGTTCGAGAGTGTAGGGGTTTGAGGGAATATCCGCACAGGCGGAAAAGGGAGATATCCTTCCTCGTACCTCGAATTATTCCAGTACGACTCCGACGCTGCCTTTAAGCCCGCTTCAGGATCGCTCCCGCTCTCAGTAGCCGGCCCAGGGGAGAACAAGAGAGCCTTGGCCCGTTCCCTCTCCCTCGTCCCACTGATCTTCAAAGCGATCCTCAAACACCTCGTTCTGGCTTCTGCTGTCGTCCAAAATTCGACGTCCTTCAGGCTCGAAACATTGCCGTGGACGAGTCGGACGGTTTGCAAGAGCCGATCGTGCATCTTCTCCAGAAGAGCGCTCTCCATCTCCTGCTTTGCTTGGTTCGCAAGGGCTCTAGAATGCTTTACCGACTCTGGTTTTCCTTGGCCAGGGAGCTTCACCTTTTTCATTTTCTTCAACCCTCCACCTCCACTCTCAACGCCACTCTCGTTCTCATCCAGGTCATCTTCCGACGATCCCTGCACGACAATCTCCTCCAGCCTCCTCTTCTTCCATTCCACGTAGCTCGCAGGGGGCACGAACCTCTCCTCTGCATCCTTATGACTCTTCGGCAACGGCACATGTGTGATGTCTGAAATCAGCGCAACGAGCAACGAAAGATCCAGGTTCACTTTCGTCGTAGGGAAGAAAACGCGGGGAGGCGAAGGGGGCGGGGGAGGTGGATGAGGAACAGATTCTCCCAGTTTTACTCGAATACCCATGTTCTCGAGAGCCCGTATCGTCTGTGGTATTCTGGGGTCGAAGTGAGACGGGTCGGAGGGGGAAGGGTTTAGGCGGGTGAGTCGGAATGTGAGTCGGATCCGTGAGGTGTGGGTGTTGCTGGAGCTCGAGGAAGTCTTCTTAGTCGTCCCATCGACAGGTGGTATTGGTATCAGCGTGCTGGCAAGCTTGGCTGCAGAGATTAAGGAACGGCCCATCCGTATCACCGAATTATCGAGCTCATTTTCGTTACGAGAGGATGCGGTGGGACGCTGGGCAGGCCCCAGATCCTCTTCGTCGTCATCATCGTCCGAGTCCGTCAAATACGAATCAATCTCTCGAAACTCGGCGAGGATCTTCGAGTTCTTAATCCTGTCGGGCCCGTCATTTACAAGATATTATCGTAGTCTCGGATAGAAACTAACGTGTTGACTCGAATCCACGACAAGCCCCCGTCCGCCACGATATCAACCTTAACGTCCTGCGCCTTCTGTTTCTTTCTGCTAGTTTCGGGTGCGTCGTCGTTCGAGGTTGAACGGCCCTCTGGATCCGGAAATGCACTCCAAATCCCCACAACGGGCGGGGGTGCGGCCAAAACCTCATCCCACACAGCCACGAGATACGGGGCGTTCGTCGAGAGCGGTGGAAGTTCTTCGTTCCTAGGATCGTTCAAGAACTACTGATCGATGCACTCTATGAGTCCTGAGACCAGCGCACCTTGGCTAAAATTCTCACCTACCTTGTTAAGAACGTCCAGATCACGGCGGATTGATTCCTCCAAACCTCTAAGACCAGGAAGGACCGTCTTACCCACCACCCTAACGCCTCCTAGCCGAGAAGGCTCGTCATTCGCCAGCGATACATCCAACACTGGGGGAAGTCGTATGGGTGGCTCGAACGCGTGGATGGATTCCAAAATTCCTTGTAACCGCGAACGCAATCGATCCAAGTCAGCATGAGCCCCATTGTATCCGCCCGCACTTCGATCTTCAGAAGCAGAAGAAGAGTCGGAAACCATCTCTCGCCTGAAACCTTTCTGATTGTCGACAACGAGCTCCTCGGTGGAGAAACGGGGGTGAGAGCAATTGAGTTCGTGCGGGTCGATCGTCAGATGGTCTTCTGCGATGAGTCAGCCACGGGGCTTGTTCCCGCGCTGATAATCAGATTGATCGGGGGGAGACGAGGTCTCGGAGTCGGAAGCCCGCAGAATACAGGGTTTGTTCTCGAAACACATGCCGACTTAATAGCTTGTACACGCGGTATGCAGGTATTCTACATAGAAACTTTTCGTATTGCCTCGAGCTAACAATCTGATGGTCGGTTATTTAAAGCCGTGCTTGCCACGCGGATCCGTATTCCTTCCTCAGGAATGACAACATTTCATCACCTAAACAGACAAGGTATTCTTGTGAGCAGCCCGTCATCTGTGACCAACGTATGGCGTACCTGTATCTTGTGGTACCTCATGGCAGAGCTTTAGAGGGGAAAAAATGCCGGTCAAGAATGAGGGGTCTATTGTAATTTGAATGCTTACCAGATGGCCAGCCCCAACGATGACCACATGGGAGGAATTCTTTGGTCTCAGGAACGGTAGATACGGTGACGAACCGAGACTGAAATAATGTTCGGCCCTTCGGTACCGTAGCGAGCACCAGGAAAATTACTCACTTGAGTAAGCGGACTTCAGGCATGATGAACTTCAGAGCGACCCGCTCGTCGAGTAGCGATAGGGCATCCCACGCCTCGAGTGGTCCACGATGCCCGGCAAATAGTGAGCCCTCCTACAAAGAGCGATAAGCACCAAGAAACAGGAAACAAGAACGGTACGGCCACCCACCCAGGTACCCGACATCTTCAACTTAGCTACTCCAGCGTCCATATCCTCCCAGAGCTGGCATTCAACGTACAGTTCCAGTGAAAGTGGGTCCCAAGTAGCAAAGAAAGGACTCTTCTTGAACGATTGTAATGCCTTTGTCCTGGAGTAAAATTGCAGATTAAAATCAGCCCCAGCGGGGGGCGTAACACGTACTTTGATTCCCATCCATTCCTCCGGGTGACAGCACCGTCGAGAAGCGCGGTGAGGTTACTGAGGGTACCCCAACCATCCGCCCAGGTCATTCCTGGTTCGATCGGAGCCGGGATGATGACGGGATCCAGCAGAACCAAGGCGGAGAATAGTTCGGGGCGAGATCTAGCTGCGTGTACCCTGGACATAAAATGAGCCAGAGAGTCGAGAGAGGGGAGGCACACATTCTCACAGGGTACAGCCGCCAAAAGAGTGACCAATGCCGACAAGGGTCCTATTGGTGAGGCCACTTTTTGCTCGCGCTTCAGAAACCTCTTGAGGGATGAAAGACAGATGCGTCGGGAGTTCATCTCCAGAGTACCCAATGGTATCGGGGAGATAGTAGGTCAAAAAGTTGATGATATCGCGACTATTGTCCGACCATTCATCTACACCGAAGCAACAGGTATCAGTCAAAACCAATCGGCTTGGAGCAAGTGCTCACAGAGTGCACCAAGGTTCTGCCTGTTTATCAACGCAGAGTCTCCGTGGTTTACAGCTTCCCAAGACCAGATTTCTTCAATAATCGGATCGTCATCCCTGCTGTTTGATAGCATATGCAGGAGGGCAGGCTCCCAGCACTACCACGAGAGAATGAGCAACGAAACGCACGAAACCGAGAAGAGTGTACCTACCTCTTTCCCAAACCCATTCCCATGAGCGAGAAGCAACGTCAGCCGCTTTCTTCCCCTCTCCTGGTCCCCACTCACGGGTACCTTCCTCACAAACCTATTCACACACCCCCAAAATGGTTTCTCGTCATGCCCAGGCAACTCTCCCAACCAGTGCTTCTTTGTAATCTCATACAGCGCGTTTCTCACCTTAATCCCCGTCTCCACCCTTGCCTCCTTCACCGCAGCCGGTCCGCCCTCGACGTTTGGAACGACCAGACCATCCGCGTCACACCCCTCCGGATACGGAACATCCGGACCAGACCTTGGGAACGCAGCCGGTAAGATGTGTGTCGAAAGCGTGAACCATTCGTCGAGGATTCCCTTGCGTTGCGGAGTAGGAAGATCCGGTAAAATAGCGTCGCGACAAACGGAGGGTGGGACATCTCTGGGGTTCGTAATCCCGAGCATCTCCTTCCGCTCCGAAGTGGCAACTCTAGGTGGTGTGCCCGGTGTGTACCTCGACCTAGCTCTCATCCTCAAGCTTGCCGTTCGTTTTCTTGGATAGTGGGGGTTTGACATGAAGCGGTGGGACCGGCAAGCTCACCGGGGTCGACGTCGTTTGATTCATATATTTTCGTCTGAATTTCCCCCGCGTGCCGTTCGTTCCGAGCGCCAACCCGCGTTGCCCTCAAAATCACGGAAGCTGTGCTGGTGGCCGGGGAGGGAAGACCGATCGGGTGTAGTATTTTTACAACATTGGCATCGACAAGGACTACAGCCTAAACTTCGAATAACCATACTCCCACCTGAAGAACCACAATATTAATAGCTCGTGACCCGGAGGGACAGGTATTATACACTCTCGTTACCTCCCTGACGGAATCAAAACTCACCGAGTTTCCATTAGAGCACTCGCTGATGCGTTGGCAGCGTAGAACGGGGTAATCCAACAAAATATTGGTGATGTCCTGGAAGACGCCCGACCGGTCGTCTAAAAATCCTTTTCAGCGCGAGGATACCCTAATGGGTGGTTCAACTGGGGAGACTAGGACCTACAAAGCGACTGAAGTCCTCCTTGTTCAGCAAAGCGGAGTCCTCGTGGTCAGAAACACCTCTCCTTTACCTCCAACACCAAACCTGGCGGGGTACCAAACATCCGGAGTCAGCCTCGGCCAAGCCGCAGGCACGATATGCGTCTTGAGCGTATACCCGTATATCCGTATCGATCGATCAGCTTCAAACATTCTCGCTGGGGGGTTGGTAATTCCGGCAGCGGGGGTGGGCCCGAAAACACTATCGGAATCTTTCCCGTCGTGTTAGAACCGTTAAGGCTTAGGCCCACGGGTCTCCAAGAGGTCTCTCCGTTCCGAACCCCACTCCATCTGGGTTTTAGCTATCGGTTACCACCAACGCGTCCGATCACGTCCCTTCCCTGCCCAAGTCCTTCGAGCACTGAACGCAGCGAGAGCCGAACACTGAGTGTAGGGAATGAGCACAACTTTCTAGCGTCTCTCCTCCTCGATAACTTTTGATCTGCCTGCCACACAACCAAATGCGTCTTAATTAATGCGCCGACCGATACCGCCCCCGGGGACCCATCAACGCGATCGTGTCGCGGTGGGGCCGGATCAAAACAACGACTATCGACTGTTGGGGATACTCGAAGTTGGAAGGGAAGCTTGACATATCTGGAGGAGTGGGACACTCAGGCACAAACCCTTGGATAAACGATTCACGATTCATTGATACCAACTCACCTCTCGGCCAGCTTCAGTTGGAATATCGGGTATCTATTCGAAGACCGAGATACATAATAGTTTGACGTGCTAGTTGGATACAAAAGTTTCAAATAGTGTAAGGTGAGAGAGCGAAACCGGTCAGTGAAGAGAACCAAATCTAGGTAGAAACTAGATGGAACACAAGGATAAAGGTGAGCGCAAAAGGACAGATTACACGGATTATACGCCCACTATTACGGTAATAACGTAAACCTACAGCACAGATACATTGAGAAACATCAGAGAGGAATAAGTTGATAGAAAGAGAGAGAGAGAAAGCAAAGTCCGAGGGAGAGCACAACCAGGCAAAGCCGGGGTGTGTTGAAAGTATAGGGTAACTTCCAAGCCTTGTTTCCCTGGTTATTAATGTGATAGATCTAGATGCCGGTCATACGAATATCAGTATGAGCACATAATGGAATGAGAATGAGGAAGTCTCACTAGTAGAAATAATTTTCGGTAAGTTGATACATCGGCTGGTCTTGGTGGCCTTGGTTGACCAAGTTCACCAAACCCTGGGGAGCCGCCGTCGGATGTGGCCCTTGCGGCGATTGTTGAGATATCATCCCAACGTACGCCGGATCGAGTTGTCCCATAGCGGAGTGATCTGTCCAAAGTGGTTGGGGGTATCGTGCGTTCGGGTCGCCACTACGGTGGCGATGGCTCTGGCCGCCTCGATTCACACCACCGTGTACAAAGCCAGTGCTGTACTGCTGCGGCAGGAGACTCGTCGAGAGGTTGTTCGTTGCGGTGTTTCCAACCAATCCCGTGCTTCCCATCCACCGACTATAGTCGTAATACGGAGAGTTATTGTTCGGATCGACCAAGGGCGGATAAGTCGCCATATCGCCAGTTCCGTTCGTGAAAACCTGGTTAAAGCCGGAAGCCTGGGAACCATTGCCGTTCCTCGGAGCAACGTCGGGGAGCTGCGTATCCGCGGACCGCTTGTTATGCTGCTGCCTCTCCGCTGGGTGGTCAGGGTACATCTTCGGGCTGGGCCCGAGGAGGTTAACTTTGTTGCCGTTGAGAAGCTCCCACGCGCGCCCAGCGCTCGGCCAGATTGCATCCATACTTCGAAGTGTCTCCATACACTTGTTCAACCCCAAACGAGCCTGGGGGTCGTCAGGGAAAGAGGTCACTAACGTGGGAAGGTCAGCCAAACGGCGGGATTCTATTTGACACCACGAGGAAAACGCACGGATTGACACGTGGGTGATGCTGGCCGTGAAGACGTAATAGGATAGGAAGACGGGAGCCTTGCGAATTGAGAACTTTTCCGTGTAGGCAGTCATGATCGCGGTGATTTTATTGGCAGCTTGCGCGCAGATATCCTGACTCCGTTGTGAAGCCTTGGATTCCGTTTCCTTGTTGCTAGAGCAGGGAAGGTTACCATCACAACTCCGTTGAGTAGTGAGAAGTTGCAGACTTACCCCTTGGCACTAGACAAATGCCTGATGAAGGGTCGATGCAACAAAATCACCGTGCACCAGTACTTCATGTGCAAGGTCAACACGTTCGGTGGTGGCAGCTGTGCCGTGGCTCCATTGAACTTCGCCGCCATTGGGTCGTACCGCAGATGTTCTGGAAGCTCGAGAAGCCAATTATCCAAAGTTTTCTCCAGCGTGTGGAATTGCAAGGTCCGAGTCTGTTCTGGCCTGATGGCGTAGATGCACTGAATGACCGAGCTGAGGATCATCGCTGTAATATGAAACCCACGTTGAGGAAAAAAGTGGGTAATAGTGTGAGAAGAATGGGCGTACAGAGTGCCGAGGCAGCATTGAAACATGAAATGGTGTGGCTGTGGATGGTCTCCGTTGTCCCCGGTGGGGCATTCAGACCGGCCTGGAACTCCAGAACTTCGTGCTCTTCCATCTTTTGATGACGAACCCTCATGAGCTAGCGAGAATAAGTATTCAACGAAAGAACTTACCGCGTCCTCGCTCGGCAGCTCCGTATCGAAGTCCCTCGCGGAGATTGCCACCGGCCTCCCGATATAGCTGCTCACATACTTATCCATCACGACGCACGCGTACCAGATCCTCCTCCTCTCCTGCAACTCCGCTCTGGTGAACATGTTCTCTCCTGTCCTCCTCCACTTCTCGGCAGTCTTGTGCATACCCAGATCCTGAGCCATCGTGATCGCCATCCTCACGTATATCCACGCCTGAGCCATAGCACCTATGCCTATTTCTCGATAACCCAGAAGCAGGAGGGCCTGACATGTCCCAATACGTGGCGTGGAGTATGTTAACGCCAAGATGGCTCCAGCCGATTCGAAGTAAGAGTCTCCAGCAGGCCACATCATATCAGAGGTCTCAGATCCGTGTTGACCGGTATAGCGAGCGGCAATAGAGAACATAGCAAGAAGGAGGACCGTAGGTATATGATCCTGTCCACTCGGAGCAGGGCTGACAGATGAACCGGACTCGACGGAACGCGGAGAATTGTTCGCCGTAGAACTGGAAAAATATCAGCGAGGACGTTGAAGAAAACGGGAGACACAATACTGACCCTCGTCGGAAACTCTCCAAGAAACTCTGTTTATACACGATCGGTAGGGCCGTATGCACGTATTTCCAGTACAGATCCAAGAGCTTTTCCTGTTCTTCCAACGGCGGCATTGAGGCAGGAAATTCCCCATCCTCTTTCGTGAGCTGCGCTCGGTCTGTTGGGGGTAAAGGTGGCCATACCCTGGCCTTTGGGAACTTCCAGATACCCCCCTCGCTCCTTCCATCAATCCGTTCTTGTGGAGCAAGCAGATGGAGCCCACTGGCCTTCCCATGGAACCGAACCTGTTGGTCCTCATTCAAGCTTAACTGCCCAACAGCTTCCTCGAGATCTCCCTCTCCTTCAATCTCGCCTTCATCCTCCTCTGACATCGTTGTTGTCGGCGAATCCAGAGACTTGAACATGTTGTGGTTCCGACCCACATGCGATAGTCCGTGGTGATAGGCATGAGGGGAGAGAGGGGAGGTAGACGATTCTGGCGATATTGTTCTCCTAACATCGCTACCGGAGTCAAGTTTCCTCCTCAACCGCCTCGGCGAGTTAGAGTCCCCTGGGCCGGGAACAGAGGTGAACGACGTGTCCAACGTAGGCACCGGTCGTTGTCGACAACCGACGGTCGACCCTGGCAGACTCCGCGGAGGCGATGTTTTGATGGGGCTCGATTTCCCATTGACTCCGGTGCTTCTGAGGCCCTGGATTTTGAAGATGACCTGATCCTGCCATTCGTTTGATGGGCTGTGGATAAGAAGTGAGGCGGATGTCAAAGATTGATGTTCAGATTCAAATCGGGGATTCCGATCGTAGAATGATTAGGAAGGGAGGGCGGAAGTGACACTGACGTTAGAGAAGATTCAATGAAGGGGAGAGAGGGGACTTACTGCGCAGAAGTAGCCAAATAGTCATGCGGTTTCATTTTTGACTGCGCCGCGGTAGACGGTTTACCCCTCGACTTTGATCCATAGGGTGTCTCTTCGACTCGAAGGAGGATAGAATGGGCAAGTGGATCCTACAATAGATGCATGATCAACACATGATACCGAAGTGATTTGATTGCTGAACAAGCCACGGACCCGACACAGGTCTTCGATAAGGGATGTCGCTCCGGGATCGCTATCGCCCCGGCTCCCGTCAAGGCCACCAGCGAGTGACAAGATTATTCCAAGCACCGCTTCGGTTTGATGTAAGCGTGCCTCAATGGCGTCAATATACCCCTTAGGGGGACCACGTTTCCTTGAAGGCCCCAAGAAAGTGCACTCTAGTGTTTCCAGTAAACGTGGCGAATCACAAAGTAAACGAGGCAAATGCACTGACCAGCATTGAGGGTGGCGCAGTTTCTACATGGGATATTTGGTCCCGTCCGTTCGCACTTGCACTTGAGCTTTCGACACTGATCACAAGCTTTATGAAAGACAAAGGGCTATTAACGATCCAACAAAGACTTCGGTAATGGAAGTTAGATTCACCTTTGCTGCTCCTACGCCTGATATGTTTCTCCCCCGATTTATCTGAGGAACCGGCGGATCTGGAGGTTGAAGCGGTTGGCTGGGAGTCGCCATAAGGATCCATATCTGCGTCGTCGTAAGAGTCGTCCTGTGTCCCATGCGAACCGGAATCCAAGAGCGGTAGGTCGAACTTGACACGGCCCGGGTTGTTTGTCGATTCGAATGGATGAGTCCCGTCGAGTTGAGAGCGCATAGGAGCTTTCCACTGCTGAGTGGACATGAAGGTATAGTTGAACCCAACGTCGGAGCCGAAGTTAAATGGGGACTGCTGGCTGGATATAGAAGCACCGAGGTCAGGAGTGTCCGAGGTTTCCAGTTTCACTGAATCTTGTCGGGAATCACGGGATGGGGGATAAGAGTTGTAATCGGCGGGAGATATCCGGGAGTGCTGGAGCATCTGCGGAGGTGATGTCCGGGGGGAGGACGGGGGGGAGGAGAGGGGGAGGTGGGAAGAGAGCAGGTGAAAGAGGCACTATAAGAATCAGGGATATGACAACGCGAAGATCCCTCAGCGGCGCCGATCGACTCTGTGGGACGCGGATGCAGTTGGGGTCACAACGTCGGTTTCGAGAAGTGCAGGTCGAAGGGGGTTCGGTTCTGTTCCGTGCTCCCGGGCCATGATGAGAAAACCTGTTTAGTAAAAAAAAAAAGATGGATCTTCATCAAGTGTCCAACCTTCCGCCCGGACAAATATTACCGAAGGCCCCGCCATCACTCCATCAGCCTTACCACTCCGCGAGCCTAAATCACCTCACCCGCTCCAGTGTCTCGGTCAAAGACACCCGCGGGGGGAACTGGGTCGAAAACGCTCCAGAGGGATTGACGGGCGGACATCGCTCAGCAGCAGTTAAGCCAACAAGCTGCTCGAGGACTCGGAGAATCTGCGGAAGATAGGTTCGGTAGCAGCGGGCCGACTTGGAAGCATCCAGACTGCGTTGAAGGTCGGATGCCAACAAGTAAAAACGTGGTCAGAGGTCTCACAACCATCAGCGGTTATGACACTCATTCCTGATCACGGACTGCCCCTTTCCGAGTCTTCGGTCTGACCCATAATGGACGTCGTCTCAACCGGGTAACTCCCTCGGTAGAGAAGTATTTTTCGGTGGATATTGCCCCTACCGCCTTGGGTTCGATAGCCACACGACCCCTAACTCTGGCGATTCGGGATCACGGATGGTTCCGGCTCGGCTCGTCTAACCTTTCACTACTGTGGCTCCGCCCAAGCGCGTGCCCAGACGCGCTACGCAACACCGCTTTTGTGGGCGCGAGCAACCGACCGCTTTGCTCCTCTGACAACCTTTCATTCAACCAACCACCTAGCTGTCCTTCGACCGTTTACAAACCAGCTGAAACTGCGGGGGGGAACGGTGACAAGAACTTTGATCCTCATATCCTGATGCTTCTTTCATTATTTCAATTCCTACCCGCAGACAACGTCAGAAGCCCAGATAAGAGACCGGCGGAATAACAAACTCAAGCTATATCGCTTGTCGTCTAGATCCACCTCGCCTCTCAAACTCATTCAGTCCTCGACTTGAATCTCAATGCCGCCAAATCGGCTCGGGACGTCAACCACCCCCGACACACCGCCCATTCAACCTTGACTCTCGTATGAATTGCTCTTGTGTTTCGGGAGGAACGCCCACCCCTCGGGCGCGGGACCAAGGAACATCTCGGAGATCCTCACCCAGTCCCTACTATCTGGACTTGAAAGTAGGGTCTCTGTAAGCGAAACGAGGAAACGAGACATCCGAGCAAATGGGGCAAGGTAAATCAGCTGCCAACCAAGATCAGAAAGTACTGACCCAATTCATCCCTTCCCCTGTATGCAGGTGGCCTATCATTAATCTTCCCGGGGAGGTACTCCAGTAATCCTATCGGCACGTAGCGGTATTGAAAAGATAGCGCTTCACATAGATATCTCCTTGTGGTGTTCTGTGTGTCATGATTTGTCATTGAGTGACCGGATCCGGGGGGATGGAACATGGCAACGAACCACACCGGTGGTATCAGTACCGAAATGGCTGCGACGAAAAGAGGAACAAAGGCGTAGTCAGGGTTAGCGATCACCGATCACCCCAAAACGACAGCGAACAAACCTCAACCCATATTCGGCAAACTTTCCTCCACCGAAGAAAGGTCAGTAGAGTTCGGCACTTTTTGAATCAACTCACTCGTCGAATCAGTTCCAACCGTTCCTTCGAACTGATATCCCATTCTCTCCTCTCTTTGATTTCTGTGAAGATCCATGGTTTGATCAATGCCCCACGAGCGACCATGACCCCATCCACTCCACTGTATTCAACCTTTTCCCAATAATCCTGCGAAGAAAAGGTGTCTCCACCGCCAAAAATTGGGATAGGAGGCACTGCCCAATGGAGGAAAAAAATACTCAGTCGATCATTCTAGGCTTTCAAGGAGGGGTAGTCCGCGGCAACAATCCCGATGGTGGAAGGACAGCGTGGCGGCCACTCGAAAGGAGGTAGCTGCACTCACAATCCAAGTCTGCTTCCTTCTTTCGCACAGCGGAAACACACTCCTTGATGTAGTCCCAATCCGCAAGTTTCTGATACCTCTGCTGTCGCGTACGCCCATGCAACTGACCGCGTCACGAAAAATACAAATGTTAGACCTAGCCGACCATCAATCGTCAAGTGAACGCGAGATTCAGTGGGGAGACATGTGCTTGCGACACCCCCTACGTTGACGTTCTCGTGTTGAATAGTTGAATAACAAATATTACTCACAGTCATGCACCCAACACCCCATTCCGAAGCGATCCGAGGCATGAGCTTGTGTGCTGTGTTGCGACCGTCCTTCACGCCAGTTCGAAGCTTGACCGTCACGGGAACTTCCCCAAGTGCTTTGTTCATCCCGATGAGGATCTTGTGTAACTTTCCAGGCGCATCCAACACTGGAAGGAGACGCGATTGGTCGGCATCAGAAAAGCTGAGGTAGCGGGAAAAGACTCGATATGGGATGGACAAAAAAGCAAACGCAGCGGCAACCGTGGAGGAGCACTAGCCCTCCATTCCCAACCGCGCAACTCCGAAGAGGCCACGAGGTCTGAATGAAAAGGTGCCACGTTGGTGAAACTTACGGGCGGAACCACTCCCTGATTTGAAGACAAGATCAATCGGACAGCCACAGTTTAGGTCAACGAAGTCGATATTTGGACCACATTCCCGAGCGATCGCCTCCGCCGCAGGTACCAAGGTGGCGGGTTTATTCCCGGCGAGTTGTACACCAAAAATCCCTTCAGAAGGATGCCTGCGGACCAGGGACCACTCCTCTTTCGATCCAGCCAGAAAGGAGGTGGCTAATCCCACTTTGACGGGTCAATTCAGTGAGTTCTGGTTCGTGATTAAATTTTCAATAGCTCACTTTCACCACACGTAATATCTGCCCCTAAAGAGACGCACAAGCGTCGGAATGGCTGTCAAGTAGCAATGAACAATATCAAAATCCCCCCTTTTAACTCAGGGCAGGCACTGAGACTTACGAGGTTACCCGCTGTTGTCAACGGTGCGAGGTCTGTGCCCACGTCCCACAAACTGTGTCATCACCCGAGCCGCTCAACGGAACGAAACCACTTACAAGTCTTTCCGCTCCAATGTAGCCGTTTCTTTTCCGCGAACCGTATGGGGGCATCGGGCGTGTCAATTTGGGACATGTCAACACCCTGGTTAGACGCCGAGGGTGTCGAAGTCTCAAGGTTTGCACCAGGTGACTCTATTGGATTAACCTCCGCCTCCTTCGGTGGTTCTAGGGTTTCCTCGTCCCTTGCATCGGGCGATTGTTGGATCTCTTTCAGGTAAGCGTCCGAAACCGGCCTCGGATACTGTACGTATATGGGATGGAATGCGCGTAGTGCCACAATGCAGGCAGTCAGTTGAGTTGACCGCGAGGTTGATGAAACGGTATCACCTTCCTCGTGCGGAGTTGCTTCCGAACATCAGGGTCGACAAAGTTCAGTTCAGCCGCTGAAATGGCCGCGTGGGCAGCTTTGTCTCCGTCGACAACGAGTGATAGTTCGTCGGGGAAACCATCCACCGCCGCCATTGCGTGTGCTCCAAGGAACCTGCACTTGAAACCATGTCTGCATTTTCCGGTTTCGGAGTAAATCGGACACAGTGTTGTTGGATCCAGCGACGAGTGGGTTTCGGCAGGTTGATTGGCGACGTTTTTTGCCACCCCATCTCCGAGGATCACGAAGGGAGGTTGGGTTGAGAGGTCAGAGGGAGCTGGGAACTTGACGTCCCCCGGTTTGGCGGAAAGGTACCCCCTGACATCATGTGTGAACCGGCATCTGGCCCCTGCATCAGCCAAAAAGATGAAACACGACGGAGAAGATACTACACGCACTCTGAGCCGAATTCACAAGTTTCGCCTGCAGCAACCTTCCAGCACAAGTCCAGTTCGTCTCGGACTTTCTGAAACCGCCGACCCTTATTCTGTCCCCTCCGCTTTTTCTTCTCCTCCCGCGCCAGTTTCTTGCGTTGGGCGCCGCTAATACGGAACTTTTCTCCCTGAGCCGGCGCGTCCTGGTCGCCATCGTTGGTTTCCGTCGGTCGACCAAGAGAAACATGGCTTGTGCTCCCTTCGGCGGCATCGTCATCCGGGACGGTCAGGTTCTGTAACGAGACGACGTATCTTGTGAAGAAATCACTGGTCAATAAATCCAAAAGCGAAAGTGCATGACTGACTGAGGTTTGATGGGTGCGGTCCCTCGAGGGTATGCGGTCGACATCGTGATCATTAAGGTGAGATCTAAACCCAAGTCAAAACTAAGAAAATCTAATCTCCCAGAGGCACATGACCTCGGACCTCGGCTGCCCCCTTCGGCCTTCCAGTGTTATCAACATCCTTCTACCTTCAACCACGACAAACGATGCCAGCACCAGCTACGTTCCTGAGATACATCGACGAAAATTCGGATCGCTTCATCAAACGATTGGCAGATGCCGTCGCCATTCCAAGGTAATCTCCAGTCTCCGGAAGATATGATCTCCCATGGAATGCTCAGATCCTCAATGCGTTTAGTGTGTCGGGCGACCGTACCCACCGAGAGGATGTCTTCAAAATGGCAAAGTTCATGGAGGATCAGCTCCAGACCCTCGGTGTCCAAACTAGATCAGAAGATCTTGGTACAGAAACCCTCGATGGCCATGAAATCAAGCTGCCGCCGGTAGTTTTGGGAAAGGTTGGCGAGGACCCAAAGAAAAAGACGATCCTCCTTTACGGCCACTTTGATGTCCAACCCGTGAGTGTCGTGGTTGTCGAAAGGATCCCGGGTCAACGGAACCGAACATTTTGAATCCAGGCTTTCGAAAGTGACGGTTGGGACACCAATCCGTTCAATTTGACAATTGCCGATGACGGCCGGCTCATTGGACGTGGATCATCTGACGACAAGGGTCCCATCCTGGGATGGCTCAACGTCCTTGAGGCCCACAAGGACTTGGGGATTGAACTCCCTGTAAACCTCCGTTTCGTATTCGAAGGAATGGAGGAGAGCGGAAGCGTCGGTCTTGATGAATTTATAGCTGTCGAGCATGCTAGGGGGAAGGACGGTTGGTTCCATGGCGTCGACGCTATTTGTATTGTGAGTCTCGGTTCTTCAGGCGGCCCAGAAGCTATGACAAACTCAACTTTCAGTCTGATAACTACTGGCTCAACACCCGTACTCCATGTGTCACCTACGGCCTCCGTGGTCTCGCATACATGTTTGTTGAAGTCACCGGCCCAGCCCGCGACCTTCACTCTGGTAACTTTGGCCGGACCGTACACGAACCCATGACAGACCTCGTCAGCATCTTGGGGAAGTTGGTCGCACCGGACGGAACAATTCTCGTCCCTGGGGTTGAAGATATGATCAGTCCTGCCGATACTGAGGAGAAGTACATGGCCATTATTCATTTTCCAACAATCTGTGGCTGACGTTACCCTTTGCAGGGCACTTTACGACCGCCTCGACTACTCCATTGCTGACATTGAGGATGTCGTCGGCGCATCCATTGCTGTGTCAGATGACAAGACTCAGGTCATCATGAACAAGATGAGGCAACCGTCTTTGTCTATCCACGGAATCGAGGGTGCTTTCTACGGATCTGGGGCTAAGACTGTCATCCCTGCCAAGGTTACAGGAAAATTCAGCATCCGGTTCGCAGTTTCCTTCTCAGGGAAGGTTGGGAGGAGTACCGATATTTTCGCATTGACAGACTAGTTCCTCCCCAAACCCCAGAAAAGGTCGTCCCCCTCGTGATCCAATACCTCGAAGCCGAGTTCTCCAAACTAAACTCAAAGAACAAGCTTCACATCTTCTTCGAACACGGTGGTAAGCCGTGGGTCGCGGACATCAAGCACTGGAACTACGAAGCCGCGATAAAGGCGACGCAAGCAGTTTACAATAAACTTCCGGACATGACCCGTGAAGGCGGTTCAATTCCAGTCACCCTCACTTTCGCCGAGACGCTTGGTGTGAACGTGCTGCTGTTGCCAATGGGAAGGGGGGACGACGGCGCTCAGTAAGTTAAAATTCGCTTGATCTTTCAACCGAGTGAAATCTTTCTTATTTCGGCTTTTCTAGCTCGACGAATGAGAAGTTGGATAGATCCAATTTTATCGAGGGCACGAAGCTTCTCGGAACTTATCTCCACGAAGTCGCCGCAATCAACGCTTGACTATTTCATACCAGGTCACCAGGTCAAGGGAATGTCCCAGTTTGAATAGGAACGTGTATGTATAATGTGGATCATCTAAGATGGTACAGTCGCGAAGTAGGAGTTTCAAAGAGAACGAATAAGGAATGTATAACACCGTACCACACCCGAACAAGAAAGATAACGATAGTAACCTGCTGTTTGGCAACTCCGCCACGATGCAGACCACCTGCACAAATGAGCCGACGGCTCATCTAAGATGGCACACCGCGGTTGGGGACAATTGGGATTTGGCTCACTTCGGCCGGCGTGTAAACGGGGCTTGTAGGCGGTAAGGTTGAGTTTGGCTCAGGGTCCAGGGTGACGTGTGCACTGGGATTATAAAATTTCTCCTGAACCGCGGGAGGAAATTTTCCCAAGAGCTCCAAGGAATCAGCCCTAGTTCCAATCTGAGGATACCAGGAGAAATCAGTCCCCGATACTTACCAAGGGCTCCTGAGGATCTCTGCTGACCTTTACGACGTTCGGCCATTCACTTATTAGTGGCTCGGGCAGCGAACGACTGTAAATAAGGAAGAATGGCCCGGCTCCGAGGTGCATCCCATCCTTGTCGTTCAAGACGGTCTCTAATGTCACCTACAGGACGTCATAAGCCCATTGATTGACGCTAATGTCAAACGAGGAAGAGAACGAACCTTGGTGGCAATGTGATCCACTATCTTCCACCACGCGTCGTCGTGGTGGACGTAAGAATAGACGTGTTTCCGCCCTTTCAACCCATCGTGCATCAACACCGCTCTTAAATAGTACTAGAGGGGAGAGTGGGGATAGTCAGCCACCGACGGACCAACACACCATTGCATCAGTTGAGATGTGACCTTCGTCCGTTGAAACTCTTTTGTCGAGAACACGTTCGACGATTCTTTTTTGAGTCGGTCAATCGTGGCCGTGATCGCTTGAAGTTTCTCAGCAGATCCCTTCACCCAGGAACGTCCTCTGTGGCTCACCTTCCAATTCACCCTCGATGTGCGCAATGATGTTCTTGAGCTTGACCGCAGAACTTTCGATGGCTTCTCGTCGTTCGACATCTGCCGGAGATTGTGCTACACTCTCGTAATAGTAGAGTGAGGATCGGATACTCTTCATCACATCCTTGTTCTGTAACACCAATCAGTTTCCCAAAGACTGACGCAAAGCGAACGCCTCTGACATCTAGTTTTGTGAGCTCGTATTTCTTCTTTACTAATCGCCGGATCTCATCTTCCGCGACGTTCGCATTCTGGATAACCTCTCGAGCTCGCTCGTGATTTGTCATCAAGAATCGGTCCAAATAAAGGGAGTCAGGGAAGGAGAACTTCCTTCGTTGCTGTGGTTTCCCAATCACCGTGTCCTGGTAGGATGGCAAACTTTCGTCCCTTGTGGTTGCAAAAGCGATCACATCCGCGGGTTCAGTGATGGCACGTCCCCCTGCCGTACCGGGGTCCGCGTTGAGTGACCCTCGTTTTGTGGATTTCGGAAATATTTGATTTGCAAGGCACCCAACAAGATCGTTCAACCCATCTTCGTCGTTGTATTTGATGGAGAACAAGGGCCAGTCCGTCTCTACGTCGAAAACCGTCCGTTTATGTGACTGAGGCGCCACGTCGACGATGTGCGAGTGGAATAACCTGTGATATAAAACCACGTTCTTCAAAACCACGCGGAATAAAGGTGTAGAGCGGTGATGATGCCAAAGTTTACCTCGGCCAATCTGGATGTTGGGTAGCAAGACCACCATTCAGGTGGAGCTCTACTGGGTTGGCAAAATCCTTGTATGCCTCTAAGAAGTGTCTCTGTCAATAAATGCAGAAAGGAGCGTATAGAGAAACGCACTTTCAACATCCTCGCGAGGAGAAATACCTTCCCAAGGTCGATATGGAAATTTGGGTATCGAGGTTTCTCCTGCGACTATCGCCAGAATGGATAGTTCCATATACCCAAACAATTCATGCACAGACCAAATCTGCCCCTCTGTAGGACGGAGAATCAGTAAAGGTTCGGAGCAATATACTGCGAAATACCTATGCCAGTGGCAGGCGGATCGACCTCGGTAACACCTTCTGGTGGTGGAGGTCCGCGGTATTGAGAGATCCGGTATCGGACCTGTGGCACGTAGTAAAGAGCTTGCCACAGCTGGCCGACATGTGTAAGCTTTGAGTCTGAAGTTCGTAACACAACTGGCCTACGACAAGTCAGACGAGAGATACCGTGTGGGCACTCGACGCGGCACACCTGTTGTCCTTGCGCACCATAGCTTCTGGCGGAAGCGATTCCTCTACTTCATCCACAGTCGTCGTCATCGCCAAACTTTCCGCGATAGCCTTGTTCAGTTGCTCGTCTTGAACAACGTCGACATCCATAGTAGAACCATTACCGTGGTTCATGGGCACCTGCGGGCCTAAGTATGTGAGGCGATGTCCGCAGTCACGAGAAACCAAGAACCATGCACATTCGACCGAACCAGTGCCCACTCTTGCTTCGGCGGCACGATCTCATCCTTCGTTAGATCCACAACCACCTTGTTCGGACTAGGTGCTGAACAATGAATACGTCATTGGCAGTCTTCGAGAGAGAAAGCGCGGACTCACGAGGAGCGGAAGCGTAATCGGTATAGCCCTCCAAGTTACCAGGTGGCGTAGAAAGGTTCAAAGTATGGGCTTCACCACCCAGGAGCGCGTCGGCAGCTTTATCGATGTCTCCATTGTAGTATTGGAGGACCCTTCGAGCGAAATCCCGATCGGTGTCACCCATCATCGTCGCGAGCGTGTCGACCTTTTCGTCGAGTGGATCGATACCATAGCTGCTTGTCGTCGCCGTCATTCTGAGTCAGGAACGGGAGTGGTGCTGGTGATGGTGGTGATCTTTCTCGTCTGTAGCGGATCAATTTGTGAGCGGGTTTGGGTTATGGGAGGGGGATGTTTGTAGTTGTTTGGCAAGGGCCCCTTCAACTTCAAGTCGCCCGTCTGCTAGCAATCTACGATGGCCGCCAACGCTCAGCAACAGATCAGCGTCACAGATCTCGACGTCTCTCAGCTGGCAGATGTACAAAGGCAGCTGGATGAGGTTCGTCTTTGTCCGCCGTGTAGATTACCCCCGTCGCAATTGATCAGGATCGCAGGAGTTGACGCATCTCACCAACTCGTTCACCCAACTGAAACAGGCCCAGGCAAAGTTCAGGTCATGTATAGACAATGTGGCCGAAGTGAAGCCGAGTAACAAAAGTGCGTGGCAGTCCGATTCCTGAGATATATATCTTGAACGACCGGCGCTCACCACAGACACCACCATCCTGGTGCCCCTCACGAACTCATTGTATGTTCCTGGGAAACTCAGCGATCTGGACAACGTCATCGTGGATGTTGGCACTGGTTACTATGTCAAGAAGGTGCGAGCCGGTCATTAGAAATGTCGTTCGCGATATTTACCACTCATCCGCTAGAGTCGAGCCCAAGCCACGAAACATTATCAGTCGAAAGTAGATTACCTACAATCCAACCTAGAAACTCTGCAGGAGACGATCCTCAAAAAGCAAGAAAACTTGACCTTCGTGGCAAACGTTCTCCAGTCAAAAATACAAGCTCAGTCACAGGCTGGTACCCGCAATACAAAAGATTGATAGCCCTCGCTGGCCACTTCATCGGCCTCTGGTAAATGTACACATTAACAAATGGTAATGTATCCCGTAGACGACCTACAGTTGGATCATAGAAATACTGGGTGCGGATCAGGCAAGCCACAAGACCAGCCACAGACTGGTCAGTTCACTCCAGTACTGCGGCAGCGCGGTGAGATGTGGACAGGACGTCATCTATCGTTGTGCTCTTTGTGGGCCCCACCCCGAATACGAAAAACCTCGCGGATTATGGAGCCACGGGATGTCGTCCCACGTCGCGCAACGCTGAGGGAATTCCAATGGCGTATCTTTCCCCGAGTCCGAATGATCCTGTTGACAGTTATCCCATTGAGCCTTCCGGCCTCATTGTCGCTGAGGGGCCTGGCGCGGAGACATAGCTTCCGATACGCCGCGTAAAGCCATTCCTGGTCTGCTCCAGGGTTCTGCTCCGCGATGACGACAGCCATGATGGGGTTCTGTTGGATAAGGATGTTGAATAGTTCTCCATACGCCCTCTCTTCGACGTTTGTGATGCGGTAGTATTGGGAAACTCGTTTCAGCCTATCCCAGAATTGAAACGGGGTAGTGCCGATGGGAATCCCCTGTTTCCTGTCCATCTTATGTCAGTTCACTTGGCAACAACAGTTGTCAAGGCGTCACCGACTCGAGATCATTGTAGAAGTAAACCAGTGCCTCAAAATCTTCTGGTGTAACGTCATCCAACCTGAGAGCTTGCTCTTCCGACGTTCCGTCGCTCTCCAGACCGAGCGTTGCGAACATTTCGCACAACGTGCTGGGTTCCGATAGGACTAAGCCCTTCTTTACCCAATAAACCTTGTTGTATCCGTTAATCTGTAAAATGTTAAACGTTAGGCTGGCCCGGTCAGCAAGTGCCAGCAAACGTAGCGCACTTTGAAAGCCACCATCTCCGACTGCGCGGTTGGAGGTTGTTGGACGGCCCCGCCGCTCACCCGTCCGCTCAGCCTGCTGGAACCCTGTGAGGGGTTCGGGGTCCATCCTCTGTCGGACATCTTGGTGGCAGGCAACTAAGAGTGAAAACTCCCATGCGTGTGAAGTCGACCGAGGAAACCTCGCGACACGCTCGAAATGAAACAGTCATTTCCGAATCCCGGAGGTAAATTCTCACGTTCGTGACGCTACGTAATGCAGACACTCGGCTCCGGGGCTCGGCGTTCAGCGTAAGCAGAAGGTGGGTGTGGGGAAATCCGGATCACAACCTCCAGTGGGATACACATAACGTGATGAAATGACGACGCATAAACCGAGAAAACGAGCACACAACAAACTAGAAAATAAAGCGACATCACGACAATGTACCTTTGAATGCATCCTTCACTACTCTATCTGCGGAGAACGAAGTGTGAGTAGAAAAGTTGTAGATCGCCTCCCTAGCTCGCGCAATCCGTGCCACAGTGACAATGCCCAACT
>Ga0307515_10005292_pt1 | contig 26232 bp, 30 predicted proteins | sample 17_EM_MG_FD_194513 | JGI IMG/M metagenome (GOLD analysis project Ga0307515, IMG submission 194513) | Populus trichocarpa ectomycorrhiza microbial communities from riparian zone in the Pacific Northwest, United States - 17_EM | ecosystem: Host-associated > Plants > Roots > Unclassified | place... | reverse complement strand
CTTATAGGGAGTCAACATATAATATTCAAAATCAATTATACATTGATAATAAAAATAATTTAGTTTATGCATCGTTTTCTTATTAACATATACATATGTTATAGCACATATCAATTTAATCACTTTCAATTTCGCTATTTACATCCAATTTATTATTCGAACCCTTCATGCTAGATTTATATAGATATATTTCTATACTCATCATGTCATCTAATAAATAATTTTTTCCACCCACATGTTAATAGGCAACATTATCTATATAAAAAGAAACATCATTAAGACTCACTCTTTTACAAATAGAAATAATATCATATACTTTTTAGTGATTCGACTTTTATACTCTACAATTTAAAATTCGTGTTCTTCATACTCTAGGTCATTTAGCAATTGATTTGTTTTATGACAATTGACTTTAGATAGGCAACATTATCTATATAAAAAAAAACATCATTAAAACTCACTCCTTTATAAACAGAAATGATATCATATATTTTTTAATGATTTGACTTTTATACTCTACAAAAATTCGTGTTCTTCATACTCTAGGTCATTTAGCAATTGATTTGTTTTATGACAATTGACTTTAGTTGTATTATCACTATTTTTATCTTATAATATTATATCAATACCATTACCTCGTCGCCAAATAAAAACATATTCATAGTTTACTTCACCTTTCAGCTTAGTGGTCCATTACATTACATGATTGGAATATTATTACATTACTTTTACTTTGTATGCTCATGCTTAAAATGAATTTTCCTCACATTACTTTATGATTTTAACCATAATTTCTAACCTTTTTTTTTATATGAACACACGGTTGGCAATCACTTTCCAACACGTGATCACCATCATTGCTGATGGAATGTCATTTTACCACTAATACAACCACAAATTATTTTCATAGCATATTGACTGTCAGGTTAATTTATATCATTTTTATATCATATTACAAACATGTTATTATATTAACTTAAATCAACAAACAAACTGATTGACAAAGCTAGCCTATTACTGGGCACCAACCCTAACCCTATTACTGGGTGATTAGTTCCACAACATAGCTTGTTTTTAATGGTAGTTCAAATGTTAAAAAATCTTCTTAAAAGTGTTTAATGTGCTTGAACAAATGAAATAAATAAAAACCTATAGATACCAGTTTCAAATATTTTACTTTTAAAAGAAAGTCAACCATTTCACTTGTGTAATGGCCAATGAGCCTTTCAAGAAAACCAAAAAAAACCCCTGGAAAGGGCAAACTAAGAAGTTCACTATTTAAAATGTGTATAAACTCAGTAAAGACACGTTCCGTTTTCATGGACTCCTAAGACTGTAAAATCCTCCATCTGATTGTAGAATTTTCATGATGCAACTGCTTAATTCAATTAATGAACATTCATATATAAAGCCTACCGTTAACTATTTAGACTTCAAAATGAATGACAACTAGCAGCAATTTCCAGATTCAGCTGTGCATAATAATCTTTATTTACAATAGAAAACCACTATTGACATTCAATCGCTACTCTCCATTCATGGCTTAAAACCAGGGATGCCATGTTGGATCCATCATGCACAAGTTCCTTGGTGTCAAAGCAGCTTCTACCAACTCAGTGACACCCCTCTGCACCGACTGTGGTGGGTCCACAGCATTTTCCTCCTGATGCAGCACAAAATGGGAAAGAAAACAAAACACGTCCATCAGCAAAGGAAACGAATTAGTTTTAGATCTTCCGTTGATCACATTTTTGGGCATCATGCACATTGCCGCATCATGACAGATTTGGGACAACAGTCACCTTTCTTATCATATATGCTTATTGACTGCTTCACAGAAAGATGAATAATTTCTGTTCGAATACGATTGGTAAAGTCAATATGAAGAAATCAGCTACTTTTGTCTTAGTTTTAACTCCAACCAATTAGGGTTGCAATGCTAATGAATTTCCTTATATCCGATCCAAACCATAAAGCCATGGTGCTTTAAGTTCAATCCTGAACTCTACAATATTTTAAATCTCAGCACACCATAAAGAATGTGTGAGATGATGATTCAAGATATCCAATGCAAATCAGGCAGCTTATCTTCAAGCCTCACCACTACAATATACATGATGGTTTTGCCACAGATTTACCAAAATATGTCAGGGCCTGTATCTCTGCTATTCATAACTACCAAAATATGTAATTGAGACATCACATTTGATGGGATATCGGAGATAGAGGTTACCTCTTCAGAGAGAAACTGTGGAGCAATTCCAGTGATACGGTTGATGACATTGTCTACGTTGGTAGTGACCTTATGCTTGAAATCAGCAGGGTTCATACTACTCCCACTGGCAGCAGGTCCCAGATTCAACCCAAGTGGTCGTCTCCAAGACCAAGACAGAAGTTCATCACGGAAAAACATGGCTAATTGATGCCATAAATGTTTGCTTTGCTGCAAAATAGAAATTTGAAAACATTACATCTGGATGATATCCATCAAAGTAACTCACCAACTTAATGGATGGTCACCGAAACTTACTTTTGGTGAAACCACAGCCTGTGCTGCAGCACACATGGCAGACACAATAAGACCTTCTACTCCAAAATGGGAGAAGAATGCCTGCATGTTCCTTGTTAGCCGAAAAGGAACGGGTTCATTGAACTCAATCATGCCATTTGCATCATATGCAGGGTGAAAATCTGTCTGGAAAATCTTGCCAGTGTTCTTAGCAAATAGTATCTTATTTGGGGACCTTCCTCCGATCTGCAGCATGAAAGACATGAAACTTGAAAGCGCTAACTGGATTGCAAATTGCTTTTTAAAAGCCCACATATGATTGCCATTCAGAAGAGTCTTGTACATATACTGGGAAAAGATGCCATCAGACACATAAATCTTAGTTATCTCATTGTAAGCTTGGAGGCGAAGATCTACAACAGCTTCAGGAGAGATTTGGCCAGATATAGCTTGGTTTAGTTGCTCCTTGAAGTAGGTGATTGGGAGATCTGCTTCTCGGTCATTCCTTGCACAATGGTTCTCATACACTTCAAGAAAAGTGCTATACATTAAATCATCTTCGACCATGCGGACCTGCCCATGCAGAAAATCATTATCAGAATTACAATTCAGATAGGCCCTTGTTAGCACTATCAGGTGCAATCTATCAGCAAAAACTGTACTAGTAAGAAAGAGAGGAAACAAAGAACAGAAAACCACGGATTCAATGTCCCACTATAAGATGCTATTTCCTGTCTTTGTATGATTTTCATCATGCTTATCCATTTAAAGATTCAAATAAATTCAGCAGTGATAATCACCTGGGACCAAACAGGAATGATGATTGGAGTGTGAATGCATATATGACGACGTCTTGATTCTTTGTGCTTATCAAACATCTGGTTCATTACACGGAAAAGCTGCAGTATTCGTTCATCACTTCTTGCATTAGGGGTCAAGGATGTCTGGACAATGAAATGACGTTGAGAACCATCAGAACCGATAAGAGTCAGACGCCTGAAGCTGCTTCCATGCCTTCGAACAATTGGAATGTCAGCTCCAACCCTGTCTAACTTAACTGTGTGGTCTGGTGCAATATCCTGGAAATAGTTAAATAGTATCATAAAAACAAGAAAAATAAAAACCATAAATACGCTATTGAATACAAAAAAGGCTAATGATGTGGTACAAGTTCCAATAATAATATCAGTTTCCAAGATCTATTCACCCATACCAGACAAGAAAACTTCACTATGTAAAGCAGAAATCCATCACAGAAATTAATGTGTCAAGAATGGCTCAATTACCTGATCACAAAAATACTGTCCTGGAACCTCTACATCAACAACATGAAAGTCACGCAGAACCCTGCTTTCCTCTTCAAGTTTCAAGACAGTTGGAAACCGGTCCTCTACATTGCTCTGTAGAACATTTTTCCAATGTTTCAATCGAGCAGTCAGTTCGGAAAGAGTGGCAGGGAAAGTAGCTATGCTTTCCGGATCAAGATCACGCTCAAAATCCTGTTTGTAATCTCTCACAAAATCAACATGCTTGTTCACAGCATCAACAGAGAAGCAAGCCCTGCAAACACCAGAGAGTTCTTTCTTGAGAGATTGGGGAACCTCTCCTGTAGTGGCAGTTGGGTACTTGTAGCAGCGGTGGAGCAGTGCATTAACCACAGCAAGAAGTCTCTCCTCTGGCAGAGTCACAAACCGGGAACCAATTTCTGTAAGTAGACTCTGCAAAACCAGAATTTTATTATGAACCAAAAGGTTGAAAACAATTTTCTATTAACTAATATAATTGAACATTAGTGGAAAAAAACAAAAAAAAAAAAACAGTATTCATATTATCATGGGCGAGCATTTAGAAATAGAGAACTTGGTTTGTTATTATTTCTCCTTTTCCATGAGGTGGTAGATATTCTGTCATAACATGTATAAGAGTTTTGTGAGGTATATAATAAAAACATAATTGAAGCAAGAAATCTAGCATGACAATCATCACCTCAAGTTCACTAGCCAAATTACTGTGTTTGCTTCTAAGAGCCTCCATTATCTCCTTTGCAGCTTCAAAAGCACTGGCAGCAGAAGCAACAAAGCCCAAAGCAACATTACGCCTCACAGCATTCTGACCACTTTCACTGATCATCGAAGAACTTTGTTGTAAAGTTTGATCATTCCCCGCATGCACACTGCTTTCAACTGCTGTGGATCTTTCAGGTTCATGTCCATGAGTGTTTCCACCATCATGAGACCCAATCCCACCACTAGACTGAGTGCCTTGATGAACAGTATTGTCTGTGGCTAAAGCACCACCGCCTCCATGACTCTGCACTCTCGCATTTCCATCAGTCAATCCAAGAGAAGCAGCCCCAGCACCAGATGCATTTTGCTGCAGTCTTTGCTGAGCCATTGCCAATCTACCTAGTTCAGATTTATTTGCAACATCACGACGCTCAAGCAAATATGTGCGGAGCCAGTAATACAAAGCCTGTAAAATTTTAGACGGGAGAAAATCAAGATTAACGTAAAATATGGCATAACATATTTGGTAACAATCTTTTGAACAAGGAACGACATCTACCTGTGGAAACACAGTGGCAATTTTCAGTAGAACAAGTTTGCAATGAGGTGCCTCTGTCCTCTGCAAAGAAAGTAATAGCTGTGGAATCCACGAAAGCCAAACCCAGTGGGGTATTTGGTCCAAGTATTTATCAAATGCTCTCCCCACAGATTCACTGGGAGTATCAAAGCTGAGAAGATACAGCACCCGAGCTAGATGGCTTCTGGAATTGGAAACACCAAATTTGATGCCTTGAAGAAAGCAGCTAACAGCATATTCCAGCCAAATTTCATCTTGAGTATCTCGATAAGCCTGAAACACCAGATAGCAGATCAGTACTGGGTAACAGAACCTGGCAACACACATTGTAATGCAAGTAAATAATAACATATACCGTGTCACAATAATTCCCCCAGCTTATCCATCCTTTAGGCAAGTTTTTGAAAACGCTGATAGCATTTGAATATGCAATATTGGCATCTTCAGAGTCATTAAGCTTCAACAAAAAATCCCCTCTAAGACGAAAAATCTCAGCTTTGTGTTTCACAGGAAAATATTCCAGATTTGTGCTGTTAATCAAATTGAGACCACTGGTAAGCTCTCCCTTCATCTCTAGATAAGCCTTTGCCTGCTCTCTTATCTTAACAAAAGCTTCCTGCAAACATGAAACAAGAGAACAGATGACATACTTCCTCTATTCTCCATCCCAAAAAGGAGAATCAGAACAGCACAATCACCAAAGAGAAAAGAAAGAACAAAAAATTGATGTGCAAAATACAAAACGACCAACACACTGCTTAGATGACAATGAGATTTACTAGAGCATTAACAGTCCTTGACTATTGAGGATATTAAAAAACTAGAGTATTCATAAAAATTGAATATTTAAATAACAAATTCCAATTCCAGGCTGCAACATATTAATTAAGAGATGGTCCCAAGAATATATATTAAGAAATAGTCAGGACAATCCTACATCTCCTTTTAAGTACCCGCCAATTCAACAAAGCAGCAAATAAAAACACCCATAATAGATGTCAATCTTTTGGCAGTGGAAAAAAATTCTGGGCCAGAAGCAAAGCCTTCTAAAGATTTCATACCTGCACTTCCATGGTTGAATGGCCATACATCTTTTCAAGAATTGTTACACAAACATCATTAAGGCCTTGCTTACGAGCAATATGAGCAAGCTTATTCACATTCCATGCTTTGTCACGAAATCCGAGGTGATATAGTTGTGGATTTGTGGTTACAAAATCCTTGAATGCATCAATTACAGAATTATACATTTCATTACGCCACTGGAGCAGATCATACCAAACAGACATGTTATCCCATTCATTTGGGGTTCTCAGTCTCCAAGTTTCAAGGATGTCCTTGAGATCTGCATAGAGATTACCATGCACACCAACAGAAGTGCTAGAAAGTTTGTTTCCATTTGCAATGTCTACAAGAATTCGAGCAGATTCTTGAACTTCAATGAGCTGCTGGAATTGCTGCAAAAGAGGAATCCTGGAATGTACAGACATTTCAGGCAACTGCCACCACTGTTCTAAAGCAAGATCAACTCCTTTTCCCACTGTGTTTTCTGCATCACCCACACCATTTGTATTTCTATCATGAAGCGCAAAAAAGGCTTGAATTAAACGGAGTTTTGGAGTTTCTTCTACTTGAGCCTTAGGGATCACATGATCCTTCATATACGCCCAATCAGGCAATTTCCAGAGGCTATCAAGAAGAATTTCATAATTCTCCATACTTTTACCAAAGTCAACCAATGCATCCCACTGACTCAATTGACTTGCACAGTAAAGCCACTGCTCTTCCCAGAGACACATCTCAGCCTTAGGTACTGTGTTATTATATGTGCCTTGTGTTGCCTTAACCATGGCTTGATAAAAGAGGCTTTGAGCACGCTGCCAGTAACCATGCTGAACTAGTGAAAGTCCAGCTCTAGTTTCTGCAGTGATTGACCTCTTTTTCCACAGCCCACATCTCATATCATCTTCATTGAGCAAACGATAAAGCTCAGCCAGAGACTCAGAGCACTTTGTTTCATTCATGAATAGCATGACATGACTTTCTAACAAAGCCAAGGCTATGTGCCATGCATTATATGTTTTTCCAATGTACTTAATAAGCTCACTTGGCATCCGAGGTTGTGGGTGGCTCCACTTAAGGCCTTCTAGGAGAGCTTGCACCACATTTGGTCTACTGGCTTGCTGCTTCTTGTGATAATCTTTTGATAAGAGAGTAATCATTGGTTTAGCTAATGTAACTTGTTCTTCTTTGTGCAGGGTCACCCAGACAATGGGAAATACCAGCACCCACAATTGGTATGCGACATTTGCATCTGTATGGGCCAGTTCTCTTAATGGAATAACCAGATCAGCCACCTGGAAGAATATAGAAGGAGTTAAACCTGAAATGACATTTAGTAAAGCAAACCTCTCAACTCACATGCTGGGCTGGACAGCAAGAAAAGCACTGCACAAGGACATATGACATCAATAAAGTTAATAATGAAGCAGCTGAATCATTAGTTGCTTTCAAGTGATATTGACATGAAGTAAGGTCCAGAGGCAGAATATGTATTGCTTGTATTATTTATAAAACAATCGTTGCTACTTAAAAACAACGATTTCAGCAAAATGGGGTACGAAACAATGCACAAATATCAATTGAGCACACTAGAGTCTACCAACACTTAAAGTTCATGGTAATACAGATACTTAGTTGTTAAAGCATGACATAGCACTGAGTAGCAGAGATTTAAATATAAATGCAATAACCTGAAGTTTATTCATCTCATTCAGAAACTGAGCATGCTTAAGAACAAGACTATCAAAAGTGAGAGGAGCTTCCTCAGAACCCTCTGGAACATCAGCAACCAGTTGCTGCATCCCAGAACTATCCGGAAGGGAACTTGAGACCACAACTGGCTGAACCCTGGCAGAATTAGGGGCAAGAGTGATTGGTTTGTCCTCAACTAAAATTGCCAGAAGAAGATCAAGACCCTGTTTGAGCCAGAAAACATCACTTAAAGCTTCCCAGTCCTGGAGTTGGATAATATATTGCAGTCTTGTAAACAATGATTTCCCAAGAGATTCATGATAAAGCAAAAAGAATTTCTTCCTAATGTCAGGATCTCTTGCTCGTAAACCAAGCATGAATTGTCTTTCCACCTTCTGAAACACCTCCTGGCGTAGGGCCAACAAATATCTGGACGTCAATGAAGTAATATAGTTAAAACCCTAATAAAATAAGAAACACCAATTATCTCAAAATATTGCTTACTTTGAATCAGCACAAATTCCATAAAGAAGCTGAAGATATTTCCTGTCCCAATCTTCATGAGCATCAGGACCGAAGTTTTGCTTATCAACTTGTGACAGCTTTTGAAGAAAAGAGACTATTTCCTTATGACTGATAAAACCGCTTGATGTGACTCTTCCTGGTTTGCAGAAATCATCTTCAATCCACCCTTTTATAACATCTAAAATGCAAAGAAGCACGCTAGAATCGGTGCCCTTCTCTGAAAGCAAGGCATTCAAGACTTGAGTTACAGATCGTTTGCAATCAGGAACAACCATCACTTTTTCACAAATAAGCTTCAGCACGGATTTTAGATTACAGATGACTGCTCCGAGATCAGCACCTTGACGAGAAGAAGACACTGCCGAATCTGGATCAGTTCGCTGACCCTGATGTAGAGATGTAGAGAATAACACGATATAAAATCAATGTTAGTGAAAAAGGGCAGTACATTATACATTACTACTAGTGGAGGGTCCAGGGTGACCCTAGATAGAAATTGGTTTACTTTTATTTTTTATTTCTGTTAGTGAAAGAGAGCAGGATATGTCCTCTGTTAATTTCAGGTTTTGGGGGATTAAGGCCTGCAGAGTTTTGTGGAAACATGCGAAGTTTGACATTAATTGGAGATTTGGTCAGAGCATAGCTAAAAAATTCATCAAAATCAAACTACATCTAGATAACTGCTTTGTCATAGAATAGTGTTTTTACTGGCCTTGATGGTGTTCTGCTTAACATGGATGGAAGTGATATCACAGGATTTAAAAGCTCTCAATAGAGGCAGATTTGGCATATGAGCACGTGGAATGGTGCAAAAGCATCCATAAAGTCAACCATTACAGGTTTGGAATTGAGGCTGGATTGTTGTTGGTGGTGTTCTTACTCAAAGGGCCTTCCAAAGAGTTTCATTAACTAAATATTCAAGAGGGATTGGTATTACCAAAAGTTTTAAGTTTTGTTTATCTTTTGGTTTAGTCCCGGAAGATACAATATTCTTTTGGTTGCAATGACTCACTTTCCCTCCTCAAAGGAAATAGTTGCCCACCAGCAGAGAAAAGCCACGCAACTTGGTGTTTATCACAACACAGATTAAGCATATTAGATGAATATGGCATGGATGTATGTCAAACAAAGAGTTGTGATTCAAATTTCTGACAAGATACCAAAGAAGCAATAGGTTTTCCCATGTATGAAAACCAACAGATAGAATGTTGGTGCAATGCCATTCTGCTTCATGCAAATTCCATTCGTAATTAAAGCTTTTTCATGTGAGTATAGCTATTTACTAGTTTAAATGTTTTCTGCAAAAGCATTGGCATGAAAAAAAGGAAAGGAAATGTTTTACCCCTAACAAAAAGAAACCAGAAAGCACATTAGGTGCTTTGTAATTATACTTCACCACAAGTACTATGTAAGTTTAAATGGAAAAAGAAGAAAGGAAAAGAAGCAATGACATACTTGTCTCAAATGAGAACCTGCTGATGATCCCATATCACGTGCTAGTCGTTGAAGGATACGAACCAATATGGGTGGTTCAATGTACTTCCCCACCTCTGTCAGGGTTTTGATGACAAGCAGTACAAAGGAAATCGAACTAACAGATGTATCCTCACCCAATGTCTGAGGAGAGGTAACAGAGTCAATGTGCTTCTGTATCAAGTCATCGACCTTCTGATACAATAGCTTCACATCAGGTGGTGTACTGGCCACATCTGGTGGAAAAGCAACAAAAACCATCTTCAACAGAGAGCACAATGACTTTCCAGCATCTAACATTTTCTGCTTGAAACAGGGTTCTAGAATCTGATACAAACATAAGAGAAACATGAATGCCAAAAAATAATGATTATAAACCCAAGGAATAAAAAAACAAGCAAGTGCTTATTATATGTGACTACCTGAGAGATCTGGTTTATGTTATTTCTAATGAACAAATGAGGTTGCTTCTCCAAGACCTTATTCATTACATCCAAGCCCTGAGCAAGAGCTGTAGAAGGATCCTTTGACTGTGATGGTTGCATGCTGTTGAACAATTTTTCTAAGTAATTGAACTTAACATTAGCATTGGGCCACACCTCCAAAGCTTGTGAAAGTAGCTCCAAGGCTTGTTTGTACATAGTAGTAGCTTCCTTGTCCTTGGGCTCTATGACCAAGGCAACCTGTTCCACACAGCTGACCACATTGTCAACTTTTCTCTCCATGCTAAATAAAGAAAAAGATAACTATTATATGAAATGCAGCTGCTCCACAACAGTGTGATAAAATAGGTGCAAATTTTGACCAGGCACAATGATGGTAATGTAAATCATAAATGATCTCGATGTTCTTCAATTTGCAGAGAGATGCAGACTGAAACATTTTATCCATCTTGGACACAGATCAGCTTTCTATCATGGTGTCAGTGTAACTTCATTTTTTGTAAATTATGCCCTCATTTCTGCAGGTTTTGTCACCTTGAATTGGAAAAGATTGGGTAGAAGTAGAGAGATCATTTGACTAGACAGGTCATATTTTAGCTAAATTCAAGAGGTCTTACACGATTTCGTAAAGAATAAATAGTATATAAGAGTATTTTGGTTGCAATATTTTGTTTGTCCCGTGGTCATCTAATTCATGCAGGTTATGCACTACGCTGTAAAATCAAAGCCTACCAAGGATCTGTAAACAGAAAATGCAAACATTTATCAAATGGAAAGCACGATCTCATCCAATCTTGCTCTCGTATTAAAACCCAAGATGAAAAAAAAGACTCACTCTTATAAGAAAATTGATAATCATTTCTTCCATAGCAGCATTAGGCTTGAATTCTTCATCAGGTTGGCCACCAGGTCCAGGGGTTTCTATATTTGGTATTGATGAGGCAACACCAGGTGACATGACACAGATGGATTGAAGACCAGGTTCCACTTTAACTCTCTTACTTGCATCTTCAGGGAAGGTAGATCCATCCACAGCACGCTTAGAATCAGTACCAGCAGACCCAGGGTTAAATCCATCATTAGACTGACTGGGGACATCACCATCAGTCATGACTTTCATTTCATGTTGCCTTTGCCTTTCCCAGCCAACGACCAACCCAGCAAGTTCTATCGCAAGGCGCCTGTTTTCTGTTGTTGTGTTGCATGGCAGTCCAAGCCGACTGAGAGAATTGACCATTTGGGGAACAAACTGTGCTCTACAGCTGTAGAAGAGATCTGAATGACGCACAATAAGCTGGAAAATGTGAATCAGATTGGGAATCGAATGACCTTCCTCAACCAAAATTTTTTTTGTGTATCGTATCCAAATTGGCATCCGAGAATCGCCGAGAGGCAACCTCCGTGGTAAAGCTGGCATCAGTATATCAAGAGCCTGCTTGACCAGAAGTTTATTTTCCGGCTGGCAAGTTCTGAGAAGTGCAACAAAAACCTGCATTTTTTAATTTGTGTAAGGTCCATTTTCATGATATGTGAGGCACAAGGGTAAATATAGATGCAGTAGGTTTACATGTTTTCTTTTCCTGCATGCTTGATCATTATTTCAGACTGATGATAGCATATCAAGATTTGTAGGCAGAATTGCAGGGTTATATAATCCGCACATAGGTTGTTCTTCAGTGATCACAACCATTGGTGTACTCTATAAATTAAACTCTCATAATGTACAATCCATTTAAGAAAAGCAATTCATGTAGGAAATGGGTTGTTCACACCCACTTCATTTGACAGAAGTTAGGTTGAGGTTTGAAGGTTATGTCAAAAGATATGATATGAACACAACTTGACAAATAAGAGAAAAGAGACATCTCTGCAGAAGATTTGTCATTAATTATTTCTTAAGGTACCTGAAGTATAATTTTTTCTGGGGCCTGATAGGCTTCCAAGAAATGGCACACATTGACAAATGCCCACTGCTTACTAGCACTGTCCTCACGTTTGAGATGATTCCAGCCAAATTTAATGAGCTCTTTCCGATGATGAACAAGGTCGTTTTGGAGATATTTTAGCAGTAAAGTGGCGAGCTGCAAGAGTTCTATCCTCAAAGGCTCATCATATTCAGCAGAAACCTAATCACCAAATTAGGGAATAAATTAATGCACCTACAGAATATTTTGATACTATGGTTCTTTCATTAAGGAATAAATTAAGGCACCTACAGAAGGCACAATGACAAACAAAATACATTAAATAAATAAAAGAAAAATGAAACTTCCAAGGGAGAACCTCTTCCGGTGGATCAAGAAGTTTGTCAACAATGGTTTTTATAATACCAGGGTCAACAACCTCCCAGCTTTGGGCATTCTGGAAAGCATGAGCAAGCATCGGAAGAATGAGCATTTGCATAACAACCACCAAATGATCATGACCAAGTTGTTTTGATTGGAAAAGGTTCAAGAAATGCAAGAGGAGCGCTCTCTTCATGTTCGGCGGATATCCTTCTGCGACCTGATATAGAATGATAATTTGTGCAAAAGCCATAAAAGCCAAATGAACTAATAAAAGAAAAGGTAATCTTCACTATGGGGAAAAATCAGCTTAAGTACCTCAATAATATAAAACTCCTTCAAAAAAGTGTAGTCAATGCGACTGTGGAATAAGAAGATGGAGAGGATATCAAAGAGAACATTAACTTCTTTTTTGTCATGACGCAAGTAATTCAGGAAGCATTTGACAAGCCATTTGCTTTCTTTAACCTGCATTTGAAAAATGAATAAAAACCAAAGGTTTTAGAATAATAAGTCAATCTAACTCAACCAATTAAGTGGACCTTTCATTTCTTCAAAATACAGGCACTGTTTGTTTGATTCACAATTAATATGGTCAACATTATAGGATTGATAAAAACTGATTGAACCAACTGCAGAACATTGTTGCAAAAGCAAAACCCAACTGTGTGCAAGGCATATGCACATAAGACCAATTCAAATTTTTTTCCTTTAGTTTTTGGGAGCTGGGGCAGAAAGACCATGCTTTCAGCAGAAGAAGGAAAAATCATGAACACACTTCTGTGCAAGTTAAGCATAACTAGAATAGGGCAATGATAACACAAAAGGCATGTTTAAGGCAATTGAAGAGATAAAAGATAGAGAGGAGAAATTTAACCAGCTATCATTAATCAAATTCAGTGTTCAACATTGTTTTATAATCAATTGTGTTATGAGAATAAAACTTTATTGTTCCCCAGTCAACAAGGTTATCTCAATAATATTATAGCCAAGAAGAAACTTGGTACAGCAGATATTACCATAAATGATTACTAAACTTACTTGCACTAAGTTTAACTCCTGTTCATTGTGCAAACGGGATACTCTAGCGGGTGACTTCCATACTAGTACCAAGGTATCAAACACAAGTTGATTACTATGCAACCAGCCCGGTATCAATTTGACCAGCATTTTAATAAGTGCAAGACCTTGAAAATAAGCATCCGAAGTTGCACCAGTGGGGATAGATGGTAAATTTGCACCGTCAGCTGGAGGGGCAACAAGACTTTCTTCACCCAACAAAGCAGAAGGTGGAGTTGAAGAGCTAGAAGTCATCTCCACGTCTGATTTTGGCAGAAACTCAGGAAAGGCACTTGCAAGTATTTTCTGGGGGGATTTAGCCAGCTCGTCTCTCAATGGTTGGCCAGCATCTGATCTCAAAATGTACATGAACCTGCATTTCACAAAAGAGCAGAAAAGTTAAGAACACCAACAATGTCATTTCCAGAAACATAATTTAGAAATTAACTATAGTGTTTAAGCTTACCGCCTGAAGTATTTTGGATCACTTAATCGGGCTAGAAAATAATCAACAGCTAGTGTTGCATATCGATTTAAGAATTTTGTAAGAGGTAGACGATATGGACTGTTAATTTCACTGTATACTTGTCCAGGAGGAAGAGCCCCTTCCAAATCAATAGTCAAGGTCACAAGTTCATCAAGAAACTTCGATGCAGCATGGGGAAGTAAGTGGAATAGCTCAATGATAGCTGCACAGAACCAGTTAAAGGAATCACAATTAGGAATACACATACGTAAATTTAACCAAGACGCACAAAATCAGACCACACATGTTCATATCTCACCAAGCGTCTATGCAGGCATACATTACATAAGCTGCTAGCTAGGCAAACAAACTGTGTCCACTAAAGTGGATGGTCTAGATGCTTACCTGCTGCAATTTTTGGCTCTTCACCAGCCTTCCATGACTTTATACTCTGGGAAAGCTTGTCAGGTTCCATCCATTTCTTAAGGTGCTCCAACAGCTTACCACCCAGGGTGACATTAAACCAGCTAGACAAAAGTTCAAGCAAGCGAGCCAGACCTTGCAGAAGAGGCATGCTAAGATTCTTGGTGTGAGCCAAGTTAACTAGAATAGGCCTGAGGCTGCTCTGCAGAAGTTCTTTCGGCATTCTTTGCTGGTTAATAACCTAAAAAAAGTCAAGACAAATAAGGAAAGTAATTTCTGTTAAATAAAAGCAAGATCAGAAGCAAAAGCATTCCCTAGCCAGAATGAGAAAGCGAATAATATGACATGTTGAGTTCATTAGAGAAACTTGAAGAAGTGTTTTTATAGGAAGACAAATGGAAACTGAATAAAACAGATAGCTCATGATGGATGTATGGGAAAAGGGGGCTTATTTTATTTATTTATTTATTTATTAGCCATTTGTGATGTGATATATGCCTCTCTCCCCCTGGTTCAATGTTTCCATTTTTCAAAAAAGAAAAGTACACTTATATTCCTAATGCATTATGTTAATTCTTGGTCAAACAATATTATGGACAGACTCGAATATACACATCAGTTGAGATGGGATACCCACAGAATCATCTATGAAGATCTCTGCTCCTTGCAACACAGCTGTTAAACGTAAATTATATACAAAAACTGAAATCATGGCCAAGCTATAAGGAAATGGAGATGAATATCTACATGCAAGCTAAGCCTCTGAGAAAAGCTAAACAATACCTGGCGTAACCCCTCCTTGGCAACAGCAACAATTTCTGGTGTCCGACATGTCAAGGACTTGAAGAACATGGAAATGATCTTTGCACGCAATTCAGAATGATTTTGAGTCTTGAAATCAGCCCATGCCATAGCAGTACAGAGTAGCTCAATGCAAGCTGTTCGAAGCTTATTTAGTGACAAGGTGTACTTGGGGTTCATAAACTTCACAGGCCATACATTTTCATCAGCCTCTGCTATTTGCAACGCTTCTTGCAGAAAGTTAACTAGCTCTTGAGTCAACTTGAGAAGTGGCGGCCTCAAGGCCAGGCAAAAATTCAGAGCTGTAACTATCCCAACCTATAAGTACCAAATCAGGTTAGCAAAGAAAATTGATAAATTGCATTAGTTGTAGGCAGCAACACAGCATACCTGTTGATCAACAGTCTTTGACCTGAGTGGCCGTGTGATATGGGGCTGAAGCAAAGGCTGATACAGAGGCTCAAGTAACTCTGATACCTCACTACCAGTCCTACTAGCCAATAGTGCCAAACATGATTGCACATTCTTTCTTACAATAATAGATGCATTGGGATTGAACAATTCTGAAGCAAGAAAATCAACTACCCCTTGAAAACTTTTCCTGCGTGGTTCACTGTTAGCTTCATCAACATTATTCACCACACGAAGAACCTGTGTAAGCACTTGACTAGTCTCATCCTGCTCTTTGCTTGCATAGGGAGGAAGTCTTTTGAGTACATAGACTAGACCCCGCACAATTCTTACTTGGAAGTGGCACAGAGTCTCAACAGTTACCTTTCCCACCAAAGCACCAAGTCCCATAACACCTCCCATCTGTGCTTGCCATGTCGTTCCATAGCAACAATGCAAAAGACGTGGAAGAAGTTGCTCAAAAACTGGGATGCAAACACTTGGGGGTGGTGAATATACAGGATTCATTGATGGACTAGACACAATCATAGGTGTACCAGGGCCTGCTCTTGACATCAGCACATCACCATGTTTTGAGCGAGCAAGGAAGAGAAGTGTTTCAGCAAAGATATTTAAAGCACCTAGAGCAGCTTTGGCATGGACCCTATTGTCATCAGATAGCACATCAACCAAAGCATCCAAGAATATCAAAGGGTCCAGCTCTTTCAGATTAGTGCTAGTCTTTGACCTGGAACTGACACTACTACTTGATGAAAGCATAGGCCCACCAAGAGCACTTGGAATTGAAGGGTTATTTGAGTTATAATCTATATGAAATATCATAGCAAAATGGCGGCAAACATTGACAACAAAATCATCTTTGGGGTCATGCAGATCTGGTTCAGCACTGGAAGCAATTATGGTCATTAACAGAATCTTGAAAACTGATTTCTCAGCCATAAGCTGGGTTTTTGTCTTCACGCCTAAATCAGCCTGAAATAATACACCATTTATGTCATTATGCAATGCTGTACCATACACCATATATGTCATTATGCAATGCTGTACCATTCTACACAAACGACGTCATAAGAAAGAATTAGTACTTTCTGTTCAAATATGAAGAAAAGAAAATTCAAATATGACAAATTAATAGAACAAAGGGGATCAGTAAAAGGAGCTTATAAATATCATTATAAACATATATTTATGCTATAGAGTATGAGAGAGTGTGGGCCCCAAGGTGTCTCTCTCTCTTTCATTATATATTATATTTTTATTAGAGAATATATCATTTTACTTTAATATATTTTGAGTACAATAAATGTATTAATTATATATTAATAATCTGATAAAAAAATTACATAATTAAACAAAACTTGCAAGCTTTGAGTGATAAATCAGAATGAGCTAAAATTTCATAGGAATAAAATGCTAAATTGGTTAAAGATGAACATTTGTGAGATTGAAATATTAAACGAACAATCTTATCTAAAATTGAGGAAGAAAGGAAAATTTGTTCTTAACTTTTGTAGTGGTTTTTGGAGGAAGGGATTTTCAGAATTTTTGAAATGCATTACGAAGTGTCCTAGAAAATTTTAACTGAACTTACTAAAGGGAAAAGGAATGAGAAAATAATGGAGATGGTGAACAGCAACAAGGCTTGGTGGCTGGATATTTCACGCAAAACAAGAATTCCCAACATGCAGAATATACAAACTTGAATTACAGAGACATTCCATCATAATGCACAAGACACTCAGGTTAATCTACTGAAGTACTAGATCAGGCACTATAAAGCACGTGCTGGAAAAGAATGTACAAGATGGTTTTGGAGACCATGTCATCCATAAAACAAACGGAAGCAGGAAAAAGAAAAGGAGATAGAAATAAAAAAACAAAATCCAAATATGAGGACACTTGGATCCCGGTGAATATCAGCTAGGGAAGTGCCTCAGGAAGTGCCTGCAGCATAGCACTACAAAAAAGCAAGAAACTCAATCCCATGCCACAACAGTACCAAAGTCAGTATTCCAAAGATGATATGATCCAAAGTAAATTTTTGTTTTCCTTTAAAAGGATGGGTGGAACACGAGGACTTCCTATGAGATCACAAATCCTAGCACTATTCAGGCCCAAGAGCAGTCAACTTCAGGCACATTAGTGGTACTATGATTGCATCCACATCCAAAAGTAAATTCAATTCAAATGGACATGACATCGGTACTGTGGGAAAACCTGAAATTGCTAATGTAGATTAGAAAGCACTAACAATTGAGATTCAGCAGCATTTCAATCAATATTTTTCAACTACCTTTATATCTGATGTCTCGGACCTACGCCAGGATGAATCAACTGCAGAAACTAAGGTGGTTGACAGCTCTCTGACTGTATATCCCTCGTCAGAAACATTCCCAGGCAAATTAAGCTGAGATGATAAGCAAACACGGAGGAACTTCAAAGACTGTTTTCGGTAGAAAGCATCCATGCCACTGTTTTTGTTTATGACAGCTGCTACTGCAAGATTTATGCATCGATCCAAAGGCACCAAAAACGGAGTTGAAGGCTCAAATGTAAGTATAAGACGAAGCCCATGCTCTGGGTTATCTTTGCATTCAGGTGCAAGGGGCTCTTTAAGAAAACGTCTGTTGCGGCCACCTAACTTGCCAAGGAGTTGCAGAGCTTTTCCACCCCAGGGATAAGGTGCAGGCCTCAGGTGAGACCATAAGGATAAAATTACCTCTGACATGACATTAGCCATACTGGGTTCCAGGAAATCAGGATTTAAACTATCTACCCAAAATTCAAGTGTTCTTAAACCTAAACTCACTAGGTCATCACTTCCCTTCAGACACAAAACAAGAGGTCTCATAAGACGTGGAAGGTGCGGCAGCAATGAGCTTAAGCGTGCAGGCATTGTTAAGCATAGTTCAAGTAAAAGGTCCCTCATATCTTCACCAGTTGGACCCTCAAGCATTGTCAATAACATATTCAGGCAGGGCTGTAACATTGGAATCAGATCCCGGAGGAGAAGCTCAAATTTACATCCAGCAAGAGCCCTAAACATTGTTCGAAGAAGCTGCATATAACCAAGAGGTTTTTCAACTTCAGTAGCATTCTTCATGCAAACTTCCATTATAACAAGGACATGAGGCTGCAAAATACGTTCAAACTCTGCAGGTGCTTTAGAGACAGCACCAAATATAAACCGAAAGAGATTCAGAACCAGTTTTGCTGCAGGTGAATCTGGGTTCTTCAAAACATCAAGTTTGCTGCATACAAGAAAGTTAACCAAGACATCTGCAAATGGGCGATATACTTTCGAAGATTGCAAAAGCGAAGAAAAAATGTGAACCAGTTGAGTATTGCTAATCATGCATTCAAAAAGTTCAGGCATGCACAATGAGAACATGTCCATAAGATCTCGAGGTTCCATTATGGACAGTATTTGGGAAAATAGATTAAGCATGTCCCTCTCCTCATCCTTCTCCTTAAAGAGAGCTAAACAATGCACCCCACTCTTCAGGACACCTGAGGCTTTCCACACCTGTCAAAAATCAAAGTCAGACCAAGCCAATTGAGAGACAAGCAAGAAGATGCATCACATAATACCTCATCTTCTCTCATCCCTTTGAATGCTTGGGGAGCCGGTAAGCTAGAAGACGGTGAAACAAGCACTTGAGAATGTGTTCCATGCGTGGAAGGAGAAACCTAAACCAATGGAATTAAGCTATGAAAAAGAACAAGAAGCTAACACGTAAAGAAATGTTAAATGAGAAGCAATTTTTGAACGTGGTTAAATTTTGAAACAGAAACCTGTGATCGTGGCAAATGTGCATGAGTGATGCTCCATATAATAGTCTTCATTCCTGAAAACATAACCACCCAAAGATTCTTAAGTTCTCTGAGAATAGGTAAATTAACAATTAGAAACATAATTCAGAAGCATTCATCTCCATTGTGTAGTATCAAATGGTGCTTGAAACTCTATAGGTTATCATAATCATCATCATAAAACATTGAAAGAGAACAAGGATGGTATTGTGAGAGGATCTATTATTACCCATAACTAAGGTCTTGATCAAATTCTTACAATCACTGACTTCCTTAGAATGTTCCACCGGAACTTGCAAATTCAAAACTGCCTGCAACCAATTACAAGTCAAGATTGAAGGAAGACAAACCCAAGATTGTGTATATGATGGATTTGGAAAAGAAAATATCAACCATTTGTATTCATCCATCAAACGAAAGAGGACACTCCTGTAACACATCAATGACAGTGCTTCACTGAAACATGCAAAATGTTCCTAAATATTTTCCAGTACACAAGGATATTTATGCACAGATATTCAAAATAACTCCCGCAATACTAGAGAAAACATTTAATGTTTTCAACCTATGCAAAGTTCATTGATATATAAAATAAAGAGATTCACAGATAAACTAAAAGGCCTTTTATTTCAAGGATCAACTAAACACATTCTATTTATTGATACAACAACTTTCATGTGAGATACTTCAGGACTTTAGCAGTTTGCTTTTACCAGAAACAACTAACTTGATCACAGTTAGGCTTTAGCAGTTTGCTTGACCCACAAACAGCCAACTTCACCACAGTTAAAGTTCCATGTCTTAAACCATGCGCAAATAAATAGCACTTCTGAAGACTGCGTAACCTCAGGCCATTGCCAGTATTTTTTGTTGAATATATTTCTAGACTCCAGCTTTGGTTCAAGGAAAGCAAACTACAGGTGGTATTCCAAATGCTTTATCACAGGATCCTTCAAAAGGGTTCCAATACACAAGCAACAAATAAACAAGTCCTAACAGCATACAGCTAGCAAATACTAAATACTTAAATCCAATAGTAACATAGAGCAGTAGTTTATCAATTGTGGAACATAGTAAGTGTAGCAATCTAGCAAGGCTTATCATTTGTAACAATCATATCTACAGAGTAAAATTTAAAATCAGAGAATGGGTTAACAAAGTATATTCTTGTAACAGCAGAAACAAGAAGCGTGAAGAACAAGAGCTAAAGTTCAAACAGGTGCGTCGTGCAACATTAGACAGTGATTTAAAAGCACGTGGAAAGTCACAGAGCAACCTGCACAGGGAGTTCAAGCTTTGACCTCAAAGTAGCACGCTCCTTTCCATCCTCCCCTTCCTCCAACAGCTATCAACCAAAAAGGAAGTGCATTAATGATCACAGGCAAAAAATATGATTTGAAGACGAGAACAAGAAAATAGAGAGCAAAGAAGACAGGCTTCTGAAAAATGGAAAGAAAAATAATCAAATATTGCTATCTAGAAAGAAAAATGGCAATGATAAGGCTATCAGAAAGTTGGCTCAACATACTTTGAACCTTGAACAAGCATGTGGATGCAAGTATGCCATTTAATTAACACAGTGCAAAAGGTCAGGAAAAATCTTATTATATTTCAATTTATTTTCTGTTTTTTTAACTAAAATATCAACGGAATTGTTTGAAGACCGACAATAAGAAGGGCTATAGCAAAACTGGAGCAGGAACATTTGAGAGCTAAAACTCTGCAGCAAAGTACTTTAGATAGGTACCTCCAAAAGTAACATCAAAAACCTAAACATATTTCGATGAGCTAGTATCCAGCAGAGAATAGTAAACAATAAAAAAGGGGGCTTATGTTAGCGTCACTGCATTTTTAGACCCTTCAAATCCATAGCAATGAAGAAACCAGATAAAATAACACAAATATTCCATCTGCTCCAAAATGCTAATCAGAACTATGCCAAAAGATGATACTTATAAAGGAACCATCCTATAACCCAGATCAAACAACAACATGAACCTGTAGATTCCTATCTCTAATACAATAGTTCCAAGGTATAATCCAGATCATACAACAACATGAACCTGTAAATTCCAATCTCTAATACATGTTCCAAGGTCATGAAATACTTCACATGCCAAGACAGTTTAGGCACTGAAAACTAATTTAACACCAGCTCCTGCGACTGAAACATGAAAAGCTAATGATATCCACAAACTCTCAGAACGAAAAATACAAAATGAAGATTGCATGTTAACCATAGAAAGTGAGAAAATAAAAGCAAATGGCATCTAAATACACTCGAAGCATCAACTTAACCATATCCTAACACCAATTGCTGCACGAGGAAATAAAAAAAAAAAAAGAAGCACGCGTGCCCTAAACTTCAATCCAGTAACTAACCAAAATTTTGTCCCAGCAAAAATACCACATGGAAAAGGGATCACCAAGCAAGGATTACCTGCGGAATGGTGCGCTTAAAAGTGCTGAATTTGCCAACAAAAGCATCCAAAATACGCCCCTGTAGGACCACATAAGTTATTCCCAGATATAATGAGAAAATCCAACCAAAAGATATTTACAATACTTAAACTGACGTTCATACCAGTAAAATCCGAGCTTCATCCATGGTTGAATGGTCCACACCTTTCTCAAAAATTGGCTCTACCTACACCCAACAAAAACAATTTAAAAGAATAAAAAAGAAGGTCTGTGGAACTAATCATAATTATGCCCCTAATTAGGAAGCTAAGCCTTTAAGGACAGAATAAAGTATACACACCAGATTTAACATTAACCGGGCACAGGTGGTGTGGATGCTGAGAGATAATGAAGCATCATGCATGTTACTTGAGAACAGGTAAATAATCCGTGACAGCTGCAGTAGAGTAAGAAAAAGGAAGTTAGAAGACTGATTTTCAATAAGAAGAACCAAAAGAATCTCATGGATAAAATATATTGAACCAGCAGGAACTTTTTCACTTTTTATGTTAATAAACTGGCAACAGAACTGACCAATAATTGTCTAGTACAGTGCACAACACATAGGTGAGAAAGCAAGAGATGAAATAGTAATTGAGAAATTTGATATCAGAAAGTAAAATTGACATCAGATATCCCATAAGAAACAGCACCTGTGATAAGGAAAGGTCACTCCGAACATGATGAACAATCTCTGCAAGTAGGCTATAAGCCAATGGCCTCAGAGTTTCATAGCATGCCCGACCAGTTCCAACTAGAACTCTAGAATGGATAGGAAAACTAAGTGTTAAACAGGAAATGTTCAGTGCCAGAACCACCAATAATGAAATTCTTAAAATCGAAGGGCCAAATATTCACAACTATCTGAAAATGATCGGAGTAGATGTACATACCATCAAAAGGAAAATTATAAGAAATTTTTAATATACAAACTAAAAATAAGCAAAATAAAATATGGACCAGGAAAATTGGCTCCATTTTATACAAATAATTGCACAAAATACATTCTGAAGAAATGTGATGGACCTCTTCCAGTAAAGCCACCAACCACATGATGCTTCCTTGAATAAGCTCAGAATCAAATGATTCAATCTTTTGTCAGCAATTTATACAGAACCTCTATCAATTTATTATTTTCCAGGAGTAGGTATAGATTGCCAACTGTGACGTTCATGCTCAATTTTCTCTTCCTCTGTTGTAATTTTTGCATTGAATTCTTTAACACTCAAGTCATTACTTCACATAGTACCATTAAGCCCACACAACAAACAGATTAGAGTGCTATTTCAATTGTCTTCCATGTGCCCCAAAAATTTAATAATTAGACATTTTTAGCATCTCCTGAGAATTTGTGATCATGAAAGCTCATTGACACGTATGACCCATAATAAGATAGAAGATTTTACCGCTCTTCTAAAAGTGTGTCAATTAAAGGAAATAAACCCCTCTTGAAATCTGTCCCTAGAACATGTTTTAAGGCAACTAGCAGTTCCTGCAACAAATGTGCTCAGACATCAGTTTTTGAAACTACAAGAGACCAACATTCATAAAGAGAAAATCAATTAAAACACAATCATTAACCTTTCTAATGGCTACAGAGTCTGAGCATGTAACAAGCAAATTCACAATGCTTTTACATATACTTTCTTCATGTGGCCTAATATAGTCAGCAAAACTCTTCAACAGGTAGGTTAAGAAAGAAACTGTCTGCAAAAGGCAAAATAGTGTAATTAGTGTAATGATGCGATAGAAACAAATAGAGGGGCACACAGTTCTGGAAGTTTGATTACAACAATATGATTTCTGCCGAAGCTCTATTTGTTATTTCCACAGATATCACATCTATTTTATGTACCTCTCCCCCAGCTTTTTGAGGACAAAAGGTGGCAAAATTGAAGAGTAGCTCTGAGCACAAGAAAGGATGTCAAGTTTAGATCAAAACAGTAAACTTTCATCCATTTGGGAGCAGAGGCACATAAAAGCTTTTGTGAATATGTTTGAAAGTTTTTACATTATTCAAGTAAAGAGTTGCTTGACATTTTATATGCTCTAGCACTTAAGTGATCATTCGTTGGATCCTTACAGCCTGGAATCCCATTGCGCCTTCATATCCTCAAATTAAAATCTAAAAGCAAGACAAGAAACTACTTCAAGTGGTTTCACAAGCCCACAACAAAAGATTTTAACTTATTGAAGGAGCTTCAATAACATCACTGTTTCTGCAATCATGCTAGATTACAGAATCAAAAACATGAATATCTTCCGATAACACCATGATTCCAAGGCAAGTGAGAACTATGGTTTCCCTTCAAAAACAATCTCTCTTATTTATAAACGTGAAGAGCACATATTTAAGTCATTTTAATTACTAAAAAATCTACTCTAAGAAAAAACTGGTTTTCTCCCCTCCAAAATCAGTATAAATATACAAACAGCTAAGTACTGCCTTAAGTCATCAGCAACATCTACATGAAACGAGCTTTATCTCATGCAGGAAAAGACAATGAAGGGACATCATGAGCAAACAAAACTTACCTTAACCTGTGCACCCTTCAGTTCAATGAAGTTAGTTTTCAGATGGGGAGGAACCTTGTCAGGGCCCGGGACAGATATTGCAGCAACCATCAATGGCAATAAGTGAGGAATATTAGTTTGTACAAGACGGCTATACAATTGGAACAGAAACATAACCACAAGTGGACTCTCAGTAACTATCTTAAATGAACGAGTACTAGGATTAAGCTGGCCATTCCCAATGTGTCCAGTACTCAAAAGCCCTTGATCTGAAGAAGTAGAAATTTCCATTGGTTTAACATCCTCAACAGCCGCACTTGCGTTATCAAAGAAATGGCTAACAGTCAATCTAAAATTCTGATAAATCTTACATACAAAGTCTAAAAATGGCTGAACCTCATTTTCTAATGTTGGCCTAAAATTCCTCAAAAGATCAAAAATAATACGAATGCATATCAACCCATTTTCTTCATTATCGGTAGTAAGCACTTGCATTGCAACTTTTAAAAGATCCTGAACAAAGGGCCGAAGAACCTCACTATGCGGTAAGCGATTCAGAATCTCCACCACAATATTTCGTAACTTATGCTCAGAATTATCTACAAATTGCGGTTTTGTAATTTGTAACAGAATAATAGAAGATGCCGGGAAGTAACATTTAAGAAAATTCAAATACTCCGCCGTGTGCGCAATCTCAAGACTATCCCGCACCTCCATAGCCATCTGTAGCCTCGTTTGAATCGCTGTTCAAAAATTATAAACAGAACATAATTAAGAAAAAGAAAAGGGACTTAAATTTCTATAACTATTATCAGCTTTAACCTAATAAGACTATCATCTCTCTTATATTACTTCAAGTTCCATGATAAACAACAAAAAACACACAAATTACACTCATTTCCTTCATTTTCTCAACGAACTAACAGGAAAATGAAAAAAGAAGGGGAGGGAAAGAAAGACTTACGGAGGTCAGGCTCCACGAGATGGCGAGAATGCTGCTCGAAATTCTGAATTGGACTCATGGCGTCAAAAACCCTAAGTTTTGTTCTCAATTTGAATTTCTAGGGTTTTTCTAGGGTTTCATGGTGGTGAACTGCTGCTAAACTCTCTCGCTTCGGTTCTGGTACAATTTTATGGTTGTGTAAAGAGAGAGAAATTGATTTCTGTGAGAGAGATTTCGGGTTTTAGCGAGTGAAAATTTGGGGGATTGTATCTATCGGCTCTGAAAGGGAAGGGTGAAGAAGCACTGCTATTAATCTATTACTAGAGGTGAGAGTACTGACCTCTGCTATAAATAACTTTCTCTCGCTTTGTTTTGTTTTCTTTGTCTCTGGTCCCTACCCAAGGACTCTCGAGAGATTTTTGAGACCTAAAAAATGAAAATTAGGTACTTCAGAGGAGAACCGACATCCACGAACCGGGTCCATCGGTAAAAGGTTTTTTTTTTTTTTTACTGTTTTTCATCCACTTTTACAATTTTTTATTTGATTACGGTTGCGATAGATATATTCATTGGACTGTTTAAAATGAAATAGTTGAAAAAGTATTAACAATGAAATAACTGTTTATCTACTCATTGATTATTATTTATTAGAATAGTGTAAAGAAGATCTTGCCCTCGCAAGCTAATACCTTTAAACTTGAGGTTGGAAACAAAATGGTGTTTTCACTGTGATTGGTTTGTCACTGTCAATTTTAACAGCGACATGAGGT
>Ga0307515_10005291_pt1 | contig 26238 bp, 27 predicted proteins | sample 17_EM_MG_FD_194513 | JGI IMG/M metagenome (GOLD analysis project Ga0307515, IMG submission 194513) | Populus trichocarpa ectomycorrhiza microbial communities from riparian zone in the Pacific Northwest, United States - 17_EM | ecosystem: Host-associated > Plants > Roots > Unclassified | place... | reverse complement strand
TTGATCCAGCCATAGATTGACCCGGTCGAAGCCAGGTTTGTTGATCGCGTAAATCCGCTTCGTTCCGCTTGGGGAAACGGAGACGAGATTTGAGTCCAGCAGTGCCTTGAGGTGCTGCGATACGGCCGGACGGCTGATCGGCAACCCCTCGGCAAGTTCATTCACGGTGCGCGGTGCGCGACGTAACTCCTCCAGCAGATATCGCCGGTTCGGATCCGAGATCGCATCGAAGGGATCAGCGTGTGACATGCGCAAAAGCTAGGAGAATTCAAAGCACTCGGCAAGTAAATTGTGCGATGCGGCAATGGAATTTTGCCGTGCGGTATACAAGTCCGGCGTGCAGGATTTCCCGGTTTTGAAACATGCCGCGCCGGTTAGAGCATCGTAAGCTCAATGAGACGCCGCAAGCACGACAATCCCGTCATAGACGAGTTTCAGGCCGGCCAGAAACGCCATCGTGTACATGAACGGGTAGAATGTCTGCGGCTGCATGCGCCGGACAACCCAGGCTCCGGCCATCGTCGCCAGCATCGCCAGCGGAAAAAGCGTCAGCGAGGTGGTCAGATTGCTGAGATCCAGCTGCCCGAGCGCGAAATAGGGAATGAGCTTGACGGCGTTGAGAATGGCGAAGAACCGCACCATCGTGCCGGTATATTCGCGCGGTGGTAGCTTGAGCGGCAGCGCGTAGATCTGGAAAGGTGGGCCGCCGGCATGGGCGACGAAGCTGCCGTAGCCGGCGAAGGCGCCGAAGAACGTCGCCTGCACCGGCCTTTGCGGCTTGGCCGGGATGACGATGCCGAGCCGCGCGCGCCAGAGATTGTAGACGTAACGCAGAACGAAAAGGACGGTAATCAGGCCGATGATCAGCCGCAGCGCATCGCGTGCAACATAGGCTGATGTGGCCCAGCCGATGGCGATGCCGATGAGCGCGCCCGGCAACAGAATCTTCAATGTCTTCGTGTCGCCGTGCTGGCGCCATGTCCACAGCGCGACCAGATCCATGGCGATCAGGATCGGCAGCAGAAGGGCTGCCGCCTGCACCGGCGAAACGGCGAGCGACAAAAGCGGCACGCCCATGAGCGAAAGAGCTTCGCCCATGCCGCCCTTGCTGAAGCCGACGAGCAGGACCGCGGGGATGGCGATGGCATAGAAGTGAAAATCGGGAAGCATGGGTATCGGTTGATCCTTTTGCCCGCAGGGTCTATCGCTTTTGCAGATCGAAATCGAGTAGGGATGGTGCGCGGACGCGCATTTCATCGGGAACAGAGACATTATGAGCAAACAAGACAATCGCTGCCGCCTCGTCCTCATTGCGCCGGATATCGCCGATGTCGATAGCCGCGCGCAGATGCTGGGCGGCGCATTGCGCGGCGGCGACGTTGCCTCGGTCATCGTGCCGCAATACGGGCTGGACGATCAGGCTTTTCAGAAACATGCCGAAGTGCTGGTTCCGCTGATCCAGGAAACGGGCGCCGCGGCACTTGTTGCCGGTGATACGCGGGTTGCGGGTCGCGCAAAGGCGGATGGCCTGCATGTCACCGGCAATGCGGCGGAACTGGCCGAGGCGATGGAGAAATTTTCGCCCAAGCTGATCGTCGGCGGCGGCAATGCGACGGACCGCCATCATGCGCTGGAAATGGGCGAAATCCGTCCGGATTATGTGTTCTTCGGCAAGCTCGATGGCGATATCAAGCCGGAAGCGCATCCGAAGAATGTGGCGCTGGCCGAATGGTGGGCATCGATGATCGAGATCCCCTGCATCGTCATGGGTGGCACCGATCCGGAATCGGTGCTGACCGTTGCCGAAAGCGGCGCGGAATTCGTGGCGCTGCGTCTGGCCGTTTTTTCGGAGCCGGAACAGGCGCCTGCCATCGTTGCGAGCGTGAATGCGCTTCTTGACGAAAAAGCGCCACGGTTTGAAGCTTAAGACATTTCCATGTTGATCCGTCCTTCTCCATCGCCGTACCGATTTCCGCTTCTGTTGCTGGGCGCGGCCCTTTTGGGTGCGCCTGTCTGTGCTCGCGCCGACGATGCCCTGCCGGGTGTCAACGATACCGCACCGGTGGTGGTGCAGGGCGAGAACGATGAAGGCGCGGTTGCCAAGCGCGGCCGCATCACGCCGTTCAATGGTGCGGCCCTGCCTGAAGGCGAGATTCCGGCGCTGCAGTCTCCCGAGGAGGCCAAGAAGGTCGATGCGGAAAAGCTCGAACCCTCGAGCGGCGTCAACGTGCTTGAGCGGATGGGCGCCGAACTGCCCGCCCTGCCGCAGGAAAAGCCCTTTGCCGGCAAGGCCGACGACGCCTATGGCGCATTCCAGCGGGGATATTATCTGACGGCGATGGAGCTGGCCTTGCCGCGGGCGCAGCTCGGCGATGCGGCGGCACAGACTCTGGTCGCGGAAATCTTCGCGCAGGGGCTCGGTGTTGCACGCAATAGCAAGGACGCGGCCTTTTGGTACGGCCAGGCGGCCAATTCCGGTGATCCGGCTGCCATGTTCAAATACGCGCTGCTGCTGATGGAAGGTCGCGATGTCCCACGGGACAAGAAGAGGTCGGAAGAGCTGATGAAGAAGGCCGCCGATCTTGGCAATTCTTCCGCCCAGTTCAACTACGGCCAGCTGCTGGTTGCCGACATGCCGGGCGAAAAGGGCTTGAAGGCGGCATTGCCCTATTATGAAAAATCGGCCGAACAGGGCATCGCCGATGCGCAATATGCCTTGTCGCAGATATATCTGAATGTCGACGGGATCGATGAGAACAAGCGCGCGAAAGCGCGCGACTGGCTGCTCAGGGCAGCGCGGGCCGGTTTCGATACCGCCCAGCTCGATCTCGCCATCTGGATGGTTGACGGCATTGGCGGCGACCGCAATCTCGACGAGGGCTTTACGTGGATGCTGCGCGCAGCGCGGGGCGGCAACGTCGTCGCCCAGAACAAGCTTTCGCATCTCTACATCAATGCCATTGGCACACGCCCAGATCCGATCGAGGCTGCCAAGTGGTATGTGCTCTCGCGCCGGGCCGGGTTGAAGGATCTTGCCCTTGAAGATTTTTATCTCGGTCTGACCGACGAGCAGCAGAAGGCGGCGTTGAGCGCTGCCAACAAATACCGGTCGTCCTGATCCTGTTTTTGCCTCAAGACTTGAACTTTCAGGGGTTTTGTGGTCTTGAAGCGCCGGATTGGCTGGCCGCAGGGGCGGCTTTCGGTTCTTTAGGGAATGCTCCCCATGAAAATCAACGGTAATGAAATTCGCCCCGGCAGCGTGGTCGAGCACAATGGCGGTCTCTGGGCTGCCGTGAAGTGCAACACGGTCAAGCCCGGCAAGGGTGGCGCTTTCAATCAGGTGGAACTCAAGAACCTGATCGATGGCACCAAGCTCAACGAGCGTTTTCGTTCGTCGGAAACGGTTGAACTGGTCAGCCTCGAACTGAAAGACTTCCAGTTTCTCTATGAACAGGGCGACGCGCTGGTGTTCATGGACAATGAGAGCTATGAACAGCTGGAATTGCAGAAGGACTTTGTCGGCGATCGCGCCACCTTCCTGCAGGACGGCATGATGGTGACGGTCAAGCTCTACGACGAGAAACCGATCGGCATCTCGCTGCCCGACCAGGTGGTTCTGACCATCGCGGAAGCTGATCCGGTTGTGAGGGGGCAGACGGCAGCGTCGTCCTACAAGCCGGCGATCATGGAAAATGGCGTTCGCGTCATGGTCCCGCCATTCGTTGAAGCCGGCGAGCGCATTCTGGTCGATACCAATGAAATTGCTTATCTCCGCCGCGCGGACTGATCCGCAGCGGCACGTCTAAAATTCTCCGGCCGTTGCTGCGGCCGGTTTTCTGTTTCGAAGGAAAGCCAAAATGGCACGCTCAGCTCTTCTCAATGTCATGGTTCAGGCCGCGTTCAAGGCCGGCAAGTCCCTGGCGCGCGATTTCGGCGAAGTGCAGAACCTGCAGGTCTCGCTGAAAGGTCCCGGCGACTATGTTTCGCAGGCGGACCACAAGGCGGAAAAGCTGGTCCGCGAAGAACTGATGAAGGCACGCCCGACCTATGGCTTCCTCGGTGAGGAAAGCGAAGAGGTTATCGGCACCGACGGCGCGCATCGCTGGATCGTCGATCCGCTCGATGGCACGACCAACTTCCTGCATGGCATCCCGCATTTTGCCATCTCGATCGCACTGGAGCGTCAGGGTGAAGTGGTTGCTGGCGTCATCCTCAATCCGGCGACCGACGAACTCTACACGGCAGAGCGTGGTGGTGGAGCCTTCCTCAACGACCGCCGCCTGCGCGTCGCTGCCCGCAAGAATCTTTCGGATGCCGTCATCGGCACCGGCACGCCGCATCTGGGTGTCGGCAACCACGGCACCTATCTGGTCGAGCTGCGCCATGTGATGGGCGAAGTCGCCGGCGTGCGCCGCATGGGCGCTGCCTCCCTCGATCTTGCCTATGTCGCAGCCGGCCGTTTCGACGGTTTCTGGGAACGCGGCCTGATGCCCTGGGATCTGGCCGCGGGCATTCTTCTGATTCGCGAAGCCGGCGGATGGGTTGCCGACATCGACGGCGGCAACAAGCCGATGGACGATGGCTCTATCGTTGCGGGCAACGAATATATCCGCAAGGCGCTGCATGACGTGCTGCACCGTCCCGTACCGGGAAAATAATCCGGTTTCGGCCTGAACGGCCGGCTGTTTCATCCTGTTGATGTTGCCGGTTGTTTCCCCTTCAATTTGGCACAAACTTCCTCTAGTCTCCGCCCTGCGTCGCCAGGCCCGTATCTGCGGGCAGGTTCGTTGCACTGGAAAACCGGAGAAGTGAGCCCCATGGCGAAATTGGAACTGTCGGGATGGGATGCCGACGGAGGGTCGAACGAGGGGTATAATCCCAACAAGCTGTCGAGCCCGATGGTCTTCTTCTGGACCATGGTGATCTTCCTGATCATCGTCGGCTTCGTCGGAGCTATCCTGTTTCGTCAGGCACAGGCGGCTTTCCTGAGCAATCCCGGTCTGAACGGCCTTATTCTGGGCGTTCTGCTGATCGGTATTCTGCTGGTCTTCAACCATGTCTTCAGCCTGCGGCCCGAGGTTCGCTGGTTCAATTCCTTCCGTGCAGCCGGCAGCGCAGAAAAAGTCGGCCGCGATCCGGTCCTTCTGGCGCCGATGCGCGCGCTGATCGGCCAGCGCCATTCCATGTCGATCTCTACCACGGCGCTGCGTTCCATTCTCGATTCGATCGCCACCCGGCTCGACGAATCACGCGACACCTCGCGTTACCTGATCGGTCTTCTGGTCTTCCTTGGTCTGCTGGGCACTTTCTGGGGTCTGCTCGGCACCATCGGCTCGATCAATACGGTCATCCAGTCGCTGGATGCCGGAACGGGCAGCACCGAAGATGTCCTCGCGGCATTGAAGACGGGCCTGTCCGCGCCTTTGACCGGCATGGGCACGGCGTTTTCCACCTCGCTTTTCGGCCTGTCCGGTTCGCTGATCCTCGGTTTTCTCGACCTGCAGGCCGGCCGGGCGCAGAACCGCTTCTACACCGAGCTCGAAAACTGGCTGTCGTCGGTGACAGACGTCAGCTCCGACCTGATGGCGACGCCCGGCAAGCCGGCTACCGCGCCTGTCGAAGAACTTCGCCAGCTGACGGAGCAGCTCACCCGCCTCAACCAGGACGGCGGTATGAACCAGCGCACGACCGCCGCCATGGCGAGCCTGGCGGAAGGTATCCAGGGACTGGTGAAGAACATGCGTGGCGAGCAGCAGATGCTGCGCGACTGGATTGAAGCGCAGCAGGAAGAAGCAAAGGCGATGCGCAAGACGCTGGACAAGCTTTCGGTGCGCATCGGCCAATCCGATAAAATCGCCGTTCATCCGGAAAGAGCGCCGCCCAAGCTGGCGCGCGTCGAAGACGCCGGGGGGGAATGATCGATGGCGCTTGCACGCAAGGGCCGGACACAGAGAACCGTCGATTACTGGCCAGGTTTCGTCGATGCGCTGTCGACACTGTTGCTCTCGATCATGTTCCTGCTGTGCGTCTTCGTGCTCGGGCAGTTTCTGCTCAGCCGCGAAATTAGCGGCAAGGATGATGTGCTCAATCGGCTGAACAGCCAGATCAACGAACTGACCCAGCTTCTGGCGCTGGAAAAGGGCGGCAAGCAGGATCTCGAGGATTCCCTTGCCAATCTGCAGGCGTCGCTCGCGTCGTCGGAAGGTGAGCGCTCACGGCTGCAGGCGCTGCTGGAACAGGGCTCGGGAAGTTCCGATACGGCAAACCAGCAGATCGGCGACCTCACCGGAAAGCTGGATACGGAGAAGCAGGTCAGTGCCCGGGCAATGAACCAGATCGATCTCCTCAACCAGCAGATTGCCGCGCTGCGCAGCCAGATCGCCGCCATCGAAGGCGCGCTTCAGGCGTCCGAGGCCAAGGACAATGCATCGCAGACGAAGATCGCCGATCTCGGCCGCCGGCTGAACGTCGCGCTGGCGCAGCGTGTTCAGGAACTCAACCGCTACCGCTCCGATTTCTTCGGGCGCCTGCGCGAAATCCTGTCGGACCGCGAGAATATCCGCATCGTCGGCGACCGCTTCGTCTTCCAGTCGGAAGTGCTGTTTCCCTCCGGTGGCAACGAGTTGAACCCGGCCGGGCAGGAGGAGATGGCCAAGCTCGCCGCGGCGCTGCTCGATCTCGCCAAGGAGATCCCCTCGGAGATCAACTGGGTGCTTCGCGTCGATGGCCATACCGACAATGTTCCGCTCTCAGGCGCCGGACGTTACGCCGACAATTGGGAACTCTCGTCGGCGCGGTCGACATCGGTCGTCAAGTTTCTGATCTCTAGGGGCGTTCCGGCGGACCGTCTGGTTGCCGCAGGCTTCGGCGAATTTCAGCCGATCGCCGAGGGCGACACCCCGGAAGCGCGTTCGCAAAACCGCCGCATCGAGTTGAAGCTGACCGAGAAGTGATTGGCTTTCCCGCCGGTTATTAAGGTGATTTGCAATCATAGAAGTTGCTGGCAGTGCGGCTGCGTTTCACCGTTGCCCTGACGTTTACGTGTGCGTAATGTTCAGGGCAGGTGGAGTTGCAGGAGGGCGAATATGGATTGCGATGTTCTGGTGATCGGGGCAGGGCTTGCCGGTCTTGTCGCGGCGGTTGAGGCTGCCGATCGGGGCCTGCGGGTCATCGTGCTGGACCTGGAGGGTGAGCAGAACCTCGGAGGTCAGGCCTTCTGGTCGCTCGGCGGTCTTCTGTTCGTCGATAGTCCCGAGCAGCGTCGCATGCGTATCCGTGACAATCTTAATCTGGCGCGGCAGGACTGGATGGGCTCGGCGCAGTTCGACCGGCCGGAAGATTTCTGGCCGCGCCGCTGGGCCGAAGCCTATCTCGATTTTGCCGCCGGTGAAAAGCGCGCCTGGCTGCATAGCCAAGGCATGCGCTGGTTTCCCGTCGTCGGCTGGGCGGAGCGTGGCGGCGGACTTGCGCATGGTCACGGAAACTCTGTGCCGCGCTTCCATGTGACGTGGGGCACCGGGCCCGGTGTGCTGGCGCCGTTCATTGCCCGGGCACGGGCGTTGGAAAGCAAAGGCCGCATCCGTTTCCGGTTTCGTCATCAGGTGGACGAACTGATCATGAGCAATGGCGCCGTTACCGGGGCGCGGGGATCGGTTCTTAAAAATGACGGCGTGCCGCGCGGTCACCGCAGTTCGCGCGAGGTTGTCGATGAGTTCTGGTTCGAGGCCGGCGCCGTGGTGGTCTCGTCCGGCGGCATCGGCGGCAACCATGATCTGGTTCGCAAGCAATGGCCGGTCGATCGGCTCGGACCGCCGCCCGAATTCATGGTCAGTGGCGTGCCGCATTATGTCGACGGGCGCATGGTGGAAATTGCCGAGCATGCCCGTGGCTCGGTCATCAACAAGGATCGCATGTGGCACTATACCGAAGGCTTGCGGAACTTCGATCCGGTCTGGCCGAACCACGGGATCCGTATTCTGCCGGGTCCGTCCTCCTTCTGGTGCGACGCTGACGGCAACCGGTTTGCTGCACCTGCCATGCCTGGCTTCGACACGCTCGGCACGCTGAAGGCGATCCGCAAGAGCGGGGCGGACTATAGCTGGTTGATCCTGACCAAGGCGATCATCAAAAAGGAGTTCGCACTGTCCGGCTCCGAGCAGAACCCGGACCTGACGAACAAGGACATCCCGCTGCTTTTGAAGAGGCTCGGCAAAAATCCGCCGGGGCCTGTGCAGGCGTTCATGGACAAGGGCGAGGATTTTGTCGTTCGCGACCGGCTGGACGATCTGGTTGAGGGCATGAACAGGCTGAGTGGGGAAGGCCGCCTCTCGCTGGAGCATCTGCGCCGGCAGATCGAAGCGCGGGATCGCGAGATCGACAATCCGTTTTCGAAGGACGCGCAGATCACTGCCATTCGCGGTGCGCGAAACTATCTCGGCGACAGGCTGATGCGGACGGCCAAGCCGCACCGGCTGCTCGATCCGAAGGCTGGTCCGCTGATTGCCGTGCGCCTCAATATCCTGACGCGAAAGACACTGGGCGGCCTGCAGACGGATCTTAACGGCCGGGTTCTGGAGCTATCCGGCGAGCCGGTGCCGGGCCTCTATGCAGCAGGCGAGGTTGCCGGCTTCGGCGGCGGCGGCATGCACGGTTACAACGCACTGGAGGGCACGTTCCTCGGCGGCTGCCTGTTTTCGGGACGGGTTGTCGGGCGCAGCGTCGGGGCCTGATGGGGCCAGCCGAAGGGAACAGCTCTCCGGATTGTCCGGAGAGCCCCTGAAAATCAATCCAGATGGACGTTGGCGTCCTTGACCACCGGCCCCCATTTGGCAAGCTCGGCTGTCACATGGGCTGCCAGTTCTTCCGGTGTCGATGCGACGATGGTGGCGCTGAAATCCTTCATCTTCTCGGCGACGGCAGGGTCAGCCAAGGCTTTCTTTGCCGATGCGTTGAGCCGGTCGATAGCTTCCTTCGGCGTCCCGGCGGGCGCAAAGAGCGCATTCCAGGTGTAGGTCTCGTAGCCCGGAATGGTTTCGGCGATGGTCGGCACATCCGGGAAGGAGGGCGCGCGTTCCTTGGTGGTCACCGCAAGCGCCCGGAGCGTACCGGATTTGATATGGCCGGAGGACGAGGGCAGGTTGTCGAACATGATCGGCACCTGATTGCCGATGACGTCGTTCAGCGCCGGGCCTGATCCTTTGTAGGGAACATGCTGCATGCTGACGCCGGCCATCTTCTTGAACAGTTCGCCGGAGAGATGCAACGGCGTGCCGTTGCCCGAGGAGGCGTAGGAATATTGCTCCGGTGCCGCCTTCAGAAGGGCCAGGAGCTCCGCGACGTTCTTGGCCGGCAGCTCCGGATTGACGACGAGCACATTGGGCACCAGCACCAGTAGCGAGACCGGGGCGAAGTCCTTCTCCGGATCATAGGGCTTGGTCTTCAGGATCAAAGGATTGAGCGCGTGGGTCGCGACCGTTCCCATCAGGATCGTGTAGCCATCGGGCTCGGCCCTGGCCACCCGGTCGGCGCCGAGATTGCCGCCGGCACCTGCAACGTTTTCCACCACCACCTGCTGGCCGAGATCCTCGGACATCTTCTGCCCGATAATACGGGCAACGACGTCGGTCGAGCCGCCTGCCGCAAACGGCACCACCAGGGTCACCGGGCGATCGGGAAATTCCTGCGCCTGCGCTTTCGTGCCCAAAGCAAGCGCCGATGCCGCCACCATTGCAAGACCCAGTGCCGTGCGCCGCTTCAACAAAGACAATGCCATTCAAATCTCCTCCCAAAGACGTTCCTGTCCGGAAAACGGCAGCGAAGCCGCTTCTGCTGACAACAATAGCGCGGGATGCCCGGAGGGCAACCTTGAGAGGAGGATTAACGGTTAAACGCGTCAGCCCAGCGTGACGACGTTGTTCGGCTCCGGGCTGTGATCGTTGAACTGCAACCGGGCAAGCTTGGCGTAGAGGCCGCCTTGGCGGACGAGGGAGGCATGCGTTCCTTCCTCGACGATCCGGCCCTGGTCCATGACCAGGATGCGATCGGCCTTCAACACGGTCGCCAGCCGGTGGGCAATGACCAGCGTGGTGCGCTCGCGCATCAGGCCGTCCAGCGCCTTCTGGACCAGCGTCTCGCTCTCGGCATCGAGTGCGGAGGTCGCCTCGTCGAGCAACAGGATGGGAGCATTCTTCAGGATGGCGCGGGCGATGGCGATCCGCTGCCTCTGGCCGCCGGACAGCGTGATGCCGCGTTCACCGACCTGCGTATCGTAGCCGTGATCAAGCCTTGCGATGAATTCGTCGGCCTGGGCGGCGACGGCTGCGGCTTTCACCATGTCGCGGGATGCCGACGGCAGGCCGAAGGCGATGTTGTCGTGGATCGAGGCGGCAAAGATCGTCACGTCCTGCGGCACGATGGCGATGCGGCGGCGCAGCTTTTCCGGATCGACGGCGCGGATGTCGATGCCATCGACATTGATCGTTCCCTTGACCGGATCATAGAAGCGCAGAAGCAGCGAGAAGACCGTGCTCTTGCCGGCGCCGGATGGGCCAACGACGGCAACAGTTTCGCCGGGCTTGACGGCAAAGCTCAGACCCTTGACGCTCTTGTAGCCGGGACGCGAGGGATAGGCGAAGTGCACGTCGTCAAAGGTCACGGCACCCTGCGCCGGTTCCGGCATGGCCACCGGATCGGCAGGCGCAGTGATCTCCGGCTGTTCGGCCAGCAGCTCACTCAGGCGCTCGGCTGCACCTGCTGCCTGCGAGAGTTCGCCCCAGACCTCCGAGAGTGAGCCGAGGCTACCTGCCGCAAAGACCGAATAGAGCAGAAACTGGCCGAGCGTACCCGCCGACAGCGTACCGGACAGCACATCCTGTGCGCCGAACCACAAGACGGCGACGACGCTGCCGAAGATCATGGTGATGGCAAAGGCGGTGAGGATCGAGCGGGCTTTGATGGCGGATCGCGCTGCCTCATAGGCGCTTTCGACGGCGCTGCCGTAGCGGGCCTGTGCCGCGGCTTCGCCATTGAAGGCCTGGACGGTGCGGGCGGCCGAGATCGCCTCGCCGGCATAGGCTGACGCTGTCGCCAGAGTATCCTGCGCCTCGCGCGAGCGGCGGCGCACCGAGCGGCCGAAACCGACCAGCGGAAAGACGATGACGGGGATCGCCGCGATCACCAGGCTCGACAGCTTGGGGCTTGTATAGACCATCATGCCGATGGCGCCGAGACACAGGATCGTGTTGCGCAGCGCCACGGAGGCCGTCGCGCCGACGGCAGACTTGATCTGCGTCGTATCGGCCGTCAGCCGCGAGACGATCTCGCCGGACTGGTTGACGTCGAAGAAGGACGGGGAAAGCCGGGTGACATGATCGAACACGTCGCGGCGCAGGTCCGAGACGATGCGCTCGCCAAGCGTGATGACGAAATAATAGCGGGCGGCGCTGGCAAGGGCCAGCACGATCGCCAGGATCATCAGCATGGAGAAATAGGTGTTGATGAAGCCGGAATCGGAATTCGAAAACCCGTGGTCGATCATCCGGCGCACGGCCATCGGCAGCGTCAGGGTGGTGACGGCCGCGACGACGAGCGAAATGCCGGCACCGATGACGAGATTTCGGTAACGCCTTATATACGGCAGCAGCTTGACCAGCGGGCGGACGGACTTTCGCCCCGCCGGCTGAACGACTTCATTCGACACGTTACCTCCAATAGCGGAAGAAGCTGCAAAACTCGCACGAGTCTTCTCCGGCGGTACTTGTTATCCCGGTGACCATCATGTATAGGCACGGCATCAAATTGGGAAGCCGTGGTCCCTTGAGTGGTCTGCGGCTTCATTTACGTGTTCGGTCCCCATGCCGCAATGGCCCGCAAATGGCTTGCGACAATTGGACCCTGGAACTTGCAGGAAGATTGTTATGAAGGCTGATATCCATCCCGCTTACCACATGATCAAAGTCGTCATGACAGACGGCACCGCGTACGAAACCCGCTCGACCTGGGGTTCGGAAGGCCAGACCATGAACCTCGAAATCGACCCGAAGTCGCATCCGGCATGGACCGGCGGTAATCAGCAGATGCTGGACCGCGGCGGTCGCGTTTCCAAGTTCAAGAAGCGCTTCGAAGGCCTCGGCCTCTAAGCTTTTTCTGCTGGATTGTGATTTTTGAAAAGCCCGGTTCGTCCGGGCTTTTTGCGTTTGACGTTGGGCGGACGTTCTCGTCCGCACGATAGTCTCGGATTTAAATGATTAGTATTGACTTATCGATTAGCGTGCACTATTTGATTTTCCATGATCGAAGCCGCCAATATCACGACTGTCCTGCGCACCCTCGCTGACCCGACACGCCGCGCCTTGTTCGAGCGGGTCGTCGGATCCGAGGAGATTACCGTGGTCGAGTTGACGCGCGGGAGCGGGGTGACGCAGGGCGCTATCTCCCAGCATCTCAAATCTCTGAAGCTGGCCGGCCTGGTCGTCGAACGCCCGGAAGGGCGCAACGTCTATTATCGCGCCCGGCCGGAAGGCCTCGAGCCGCTTGTCGACTGGATGAGCCATTACGGCGTCTTCTGGCGCGATCGCTTTGCCAATCTCAGAACCTTGCTCAAGGAGATCGATCCATGACCGACACCGCATTGAAATCCGATACCCAGGATATCGTGGTCGACGAGGTCTTCCCGCATGCGCCGGAAACGATCTGGAAGGCGTTGACGTCCGGCGACCTGATCGCCCGGTGGCTGATGCCGCCGACAGGGTTTCAGGCGGTGGAGGGCGCGGACTTCACCTACCAGACGAAGCCGGCCGGGGAATGGGATGGGACCATTCGCTGCAAGGTGCTTCAGGTCATCCCCAACACCCGCCTGGCCTATGCCTGGACAGGTGGGCATGCGGGAAATGTCGGTTATGGCTCGCCGCTGGACACGGTCGTGACATGGGTCCTGACCAAGGTCGAAAACGGCACGCGTGTTCGCCTTGTTCACTCCGGCTTCGTTTTGCCGAAGAACGACACTGCTTACAGGAACATGAGCGACGGCTGGAAAAAGGTCGTCCGAAACCTCGATGCCATCGCTGCCGAGCAGGATTCTTCGAAGCCGGTTCACTAACGCACGGCAGGCGCAAACGCGGGCTCTCGATGCCTTCGAAGCATTTCGTGATCAACAGCATCTTACGGGAGAAGAGAGATGAGCAAGCCTTACACGGGCGGATGCGCCTGCGGTGGAATCCGCTATGAAATTTCCGCCGAACCGCTTTTCATGAACGATTGCCAGTGCCGGGATTGCCAGCACAGGAGCGGCACGGGGCACGGCTCCTACCTGACTTTTGCCGACAAGAAGAACGTGAAGCTCGAAGGGGACGCGACGGGCTGGGACGTTGCCGGCGATAGCGGCGGTATCAAGACGCACGCCTTTTGCCCGACCTGCGGGTCGCCAGTGTATTTGACGTTCGCGGCGATGCCGGACCTTTTCACGGTGCATGCCGCAAGCCTTGACGATCCGAGCCGGTACAATCCGCAGGCGGTGACATATCGCATGCGCGGTTACGCATGGGACCACCTCGATCCGGCCCTGCCGAAATTCGACAGGATGCCGCCGGCGTAGCGTGCCGGTTTGCGTGCAAGCCCGGCATAGCAAGCGCCAATGGCTGCTTTCCTCCTGCCGCAACCGTTGCTACAGTCACAATAGCGTCATGGGACTGGCGGGGGGCGAAATCCGGATGAAGGCTTTGGTTGCGAAGATCGCTGCGGCGGCCGTCGTTCTGTTTGCCCGCGCGATAACCGCGGTTCGCGCCATCTGGCCGGAGGAGGGGCTGCCGTCCCGGCCTTGCATCTATTTCGCCAACCATTCCAGCCATGGCGATTTCGTGCTGGTCTGGGCCGTGCTGCCGCCGAGGCTGCGGCATCTCGCCCGCCCGGTGGCCGGTGCCGAATACTGGCTGAAATCAAAGGTCAGCGCGTTCATCGGGCGCGACGTCTTCAACGCGGTGCTGATCGAGCGTGAGCGCGAGAAGCGGACGCAGGATCCGATCGAACTGATGACCACGGCGATCGATGACGGCTCGTCGCTGATCCTCTTTCCCGAGGGGACGCGAAACCAGACGGACGCGCGGCTCCTTCCCTTCAAGAGCGGTATCTTTCATCTGGTCGCTGCCCGCCCGGATGTGGAACTCGTGCCGGTGTGGATCAACAACCTCAATCGCGTCATGCCGAAGGGCGAGATTGTGCCGATACCGCTGATCTGCACCGTCACCTTCGGTAACCCTCTGCGCATAACGCCCAACGAGGGCAAGGACGCATTTCTCGAAAGAATACAGGCCGCTCTGCTGGCCCTGTCTCCGAAACCATTGGGGAGCGGCGAATGAATACGGCAAGCTCCGATCTTTTGACCCTGGTCCTCGGTATCTTCGGCGTGCTGATCCTTGCCTCCGTGATCGGCTATGTGCTGCAGCGGCGCTTTTCCGCCAACGGGCCGAATGCCGCGGTGGACAACCTCAACGCCCGCATCAAGGCCTGGTGGGTCATGGTCATCCTGATTGGCCTTGCCTTCATCGCAGGCCGGATCGGCGTCCTCGTCCTCTTCGCCTTCTGCTCCTTTGCCGCCCTGCGGGAATTCGTCACTCTCATCAATACCCGGCGTGCCGATCACTGGGCGCTGGCCTCGGCCTTCTTCATCGTCCTGCCGATCCAGTATTACCTGCTCTGGGCGGAAGAATACGGCATCTTCGCAATCTTCATTCCCGTCTATGCCTTTCTTCTGATGCCGATCATTTCCGTCCTGCGGGGGGATACAGAACGCTTCCTCCTCCGTATCGCCGAGGTGCAGTGGGCGCTGATGATCTGCGTGTTCTGCGCCTCGCATGTGCCGGCGCTGCTGACGCTGACTATCCCCGGCTACGAGGGGCGCAATGTGCTTCTGATCGCCTTCCTGGTGATTGTCGTGCAATTGAGCGATGTGCTGCAATATGTCTGGGGCAAGCTGTTCGGACGCACCAAGATCGCCCCGAACCTGTCGCCGTCGAAGACTGTCGAGGGTTTTGTCGGCGGGGTCATCAGCGCCACGCTGATCGGCGCATCCCTGTGGTGGATTACGCCGTTTACGCCGTTCCAGGCGGGTGTCCTTGCCTTCATCATCACCCTCATGGGCTTCTTTGGCGGGCTGGTGATGTCGGCGGTCAAGCGTGATCGCGGCGTCAAGGACTGGGGCAATCTGATCGAGGGCCATGGCGGGCTGATCGACAGACTGGATTCGGTCGTCTTCTCGGCGCCGATCTTCTTCCACGTCGTGCGCTACTGGTGGTCGCTGTCGTGACGGCTGCGCTTCGGCGACTGGCGGGCAGCGGCATCGTGCATGTCCTCTTCGCCTTTCTGGCGATGGGCGGCTGGGCCGCCTTTGCCAATCGCGATCATGCCATGCCGCAGCCGCTCTATTCGGGGTTTTTGCAGGGGTTGCTGTCGGCCTGCTTGACGCTTTTCCTGAAATCCGTGATCGATGGTCTGTCGAAGCGTTTCAGCGGCATGACCAGACTTTGGGCGCCGCCATTGATCGCATGCCTGGGTTCGGCAAGCCTGCTGGTGGCGCTGCATGGGCTCATCGGAACGCCGGAGATAGCTAGCACCGTCGCGGTTCCGCTGCTCGTGTCCACCAGCTATGCGGCGGTCTACAATTACTCGATTTCCAGAAGAAGAGGTGCCGGACGATGACGGAGACAGGCGACAGGCGGCCTCTGGCAAGCCGCGACACCCGATGGGCGGGCGCCATCGCACGATGGATGGCGGCGCGGGCGATCACGCCCAACCAGATATCTCAAGCCAGCATGGTGGCGGCGGCACTGGCCGGGTTCATGTTCTTCCTGGCGGGAGAGGGGACGGGCGCGGCGCGGATCGTCTGGCTGCTGTTGGCGGCATCGTTCTGCCAGCTCCGGCTGCTTTGCAATCTGTTCGACGGCATGGTCGCGGTAGAGGGCGGCAAGGGCGCACCGGACGGCCCTTTCTGGAACGAGTTTCCCGATCGGGTCGCTGATCTCCTGATCTTTGCCGGCGTCGGCTATGGCATCGGCATGCCGGGTCTCGGCTGGGCGGCCGGCGCCTTTGCCGTTCTGACCGCCTATGTCCGTGAACTGGGGCGGGCGACCGGGCAGCCGAGCGACTTTTCGGGCCCGATGGCCAAGCAGCATCGTATGGCGGCCATTACAGCGGCTGCGGCAATCTCCGTCCTGGAACCGTTGTGGGCAGGCCACAATCAGGTGTTGACGGCGGCGCTTTGGATCGTCGTCGTCGGTGCGGCTTTAACGGCGATCCGCCGTGGCCGGACCTTGGTCCTTCGTTTGAAAGAGGCCGCCAAGCCATAGCCCGCAAAACTACCGTTCGCGGACAATAAAAAACCCGGCTCAGTGGCCGGGTTCGACGTCTCGGGGGCTGCAGGCTCCGGGATCAGTTGATGCCGAAAGCGGTCTGCAACAGGCTGAGCTGTGCCTTGACGCCATTCTGGTTGTCCGGAAGGAAATTCTGGGCTTCCTGTGGGCGGTAGATTTCCCGGTCGAGCAGGGCGACGCGGTTCTGCAGGCGCAGCGAGCGGTCGATCAGGTCGCGAAAGCCTTCCGGCAGGTCGCCCCAGCCCGGTGCCGTGCGATCGACGTTGAAGCTGTCGAGGCGGACCTTGTTCTTTTCCGACAGGACCTGCTCGCGGTTCATCTCGCCATTGTTGACGGCGCGCTGAAGAAGCAGCCAGGACGCCATCTGCATCAGGCGGGTGGTGAGGCGCATCGATTCTGCAGCGTAAAGTACAGACGCCATGCGCGGCAGAACCTTGGATGCGGCACGACCGGGGCCGTCGAGATAGCTTGCGGTTTCTTCAACCAGGCCCATGCCTTCCGCGTACAGCACCTTGAACTGCGCCGAAGACGCAGCGTGCCCCGCGAAGCTCACAGTATTCAATCCCCGTTCGGACATGGCTTGATTCCCTGGTTAAACGCATCAACTCGGTCAGGTAACGAACGGGTTAACAAAAGGTTTCGTTCCGCTCGTCTTATAGCTTGAACATGATCTCATAGCGCATTCCGCGCAAGCCTATTCTTAAGAAAGGGTTAATCTCCACAATTCTTTGCAGGCTGGGGAAAAAAGGACAAAAAAAGAGCCGCAAACGCGGCTCTCAAGGTAAAACAGGGAGAAAAATCAGACCATTCGCCAATCGGGAAATTGTCTGAGTCCAGAGCGATCTGGATGTCTTAGTAATACCTTATAAGGCTTAATGAAGCGTTACGGCGGCCGGATTCACGGCGAAGTGATGTCCTGTTTTCGACAATCGGGTCGGCCAGTGTTTCTTGAAATCGCCAGGCTACTATCGAAAGAAGCTTTCCGCCGCCGATTTACTTGCCGACTTGTTTGTTCTTTCCGCTTCAAGCCGCTCGATTTCCTGTTTCAGCAGGTCGATCCGCAACGAAAGCTCGTCGGCCGACAGCAGCGACAGGTCGCAGCCGATCTCGTGAGCCAGTTGTTTCTTCGGGCGGTCGTCGTCAAACAGGCTCATTCCGGCCCCCTTGCTGGCTTCTCGCCATTCGGTTCCTCGAACGGTGCTGCCCGTGGCGACAGCTGCAGGCTCTCGGGTGTCGTCAGCGTGCCCGGGTTGATGGTGGAATAGGCGTCGCGTTCGGATGCGGGCACGGCTGCGCGCATGCGGCTGCGGAAGATCGCATAAGCCGTGATCAGCACATGGGCGCAGGCGGTAATCATGAACAGACCATAGGGGCCGGTGGCGGTCATGATCGGGCCGCCGATGGTCGGGCCGATGATCGTGCCGATGCCGTAAAGTAGCAGAAGGCCGCCGGAAATCTTGACGAAATCCTCCGGTGTGGCGAAGTCGTTGGCATGCGACACGGCGATCGGATAGAGCGCGTTCGCCGTCGCGCCGTAGATGCCGACCAGCGTGATCAGCAGGATGACACGGGTCGGCTCGATCAGGAAGATCAGCGTGCCGGCGACGGCAGCGACGGCGGCAAGCGCTGCCAGGACATAGCGCCGGTCGATCATGTCGGAAAGGCGTCCGGCCGGGAACTGCATCACCGCGCCGGCAAAGATCGTCGTACTCATCATCAGCGCGACATTGCTGTCCGTCAGCCCGACCTGGCGACCGAAGACGGCGCCGAGCGTGCCATAGGCGCCGTTGGCGATGCCGACGAGCAGGATGCCGAGGAAGGAGATCGGCGAATTGCGGTAGAGGCCGCGCAGGTCGAGGCTGACCTGTTTCAACGGCTGGGGCGAGGCGGCGGTCGACAGCAGGGTCGGCAGCATGGCAAGGCAATAGACGATGCCGCAGATCATGAAGAATGTTGTCGCCGATGTATCGCCGAACGGGATCATCAGCTGACCGCCGACGACGCCCATCAGCGTGATGGCGATGTAGAGCGAGAAAATCGCGCCGCGGCTTTCATTGGTGGCGCGCTCGTTCAGCCAGCTTTCGATGATCATCGAGGTGCCGGCTGTCGAAAATCCGGTAAAGGCGCGCAGCACCACCCACCAGATCGGATCGACCAGAAGGCCGGTCAAAAGCGCGATGATGGCGAGAAGCGCTGCAAAGCCGCTGAAGGCGCGCACATGGCCGGCGCGCTTGACGATCGTCGGCGCAAGCAGGCAGCCCAATACAAAGCCACTGGCCCAGGATGTACCGAGCAGGCCGAGCAGTGTTGTCGAATAGCCTTCCGTCGTGCCGCGCACGGGCAGCAACAGGCTGTGTAGGCCGTTGCCCAGGAAGAGGAACAGCGTTCCAAGCAGGAGAGCGGCGACGGGCAGGAGGTTTTTTCGCATGTGAAATCCGCTGGTTCCAGGCTGCAATTGAAAGGTAGAGCGACGCCGCCACAATTGCCAGCCGGAATTTTTCATGGACGGGAGATTGCAAAAGACAGCGCTACGGCCTAGCCCTGATCGCGCGCAATAGTGACGGGCGTGTGACGGGCCGCAAGTCTGCCAAGTTGTTTTCCACAAAAGAGAAAAACGATGTCGAAAGCGTTAACGGTGATCCTGCTTCTGGCCATGGTGATCCAACTGTTGAAGCCGCTCGACCTGCCCGGACTGCGCCAGCGCCGCGACTTCTGGAAGATTGCGGTGTTTGCGATCGCGGTGATGATGCTGACGGTGCTGATCCGGCCTTAGAGGTTGATGGAGCCCTGCATGACGGCGACGCAGCGTCCCGCGATCCGCACGCTGCGAACCAGCCCATCCGATTTGCGGACAGTCAATTCGATCAGGCTCCGGCGTCCCATCTCGACGCCTTGCTCGATGCTGAGATTGATCTCGATATCGCTCTCCGGCTGGAGGGAGACCAAAAGTGCACTCAAAGCACCGGAAGCGCTTCCGGTCGCCGGATCCTCGATGACGTTGTCGAGCGGGGCGAACATCCGGGCACGCAGATGCCATGGGCTTTCCGGCATGCGCGTATAGAGAAACAGGGCGAACTGGTCGTCGTCCGGCGAGTATCGCCGGCCAGCTTCGGCAAAGGCGGCGGTGTTGGGGCAGGCGCGGGCGAGCGTTTCGAGATCGGCCACTTCGGCAACCGCGAAAGGCAGGCCGACTGAAGCGATGACGGGGGCGTGGGTTCCGGTGCGAATGTTACCGGCGTCGATCGAGGCACAGCGGGCGATGGTCTCGCTGTCGACCTGTGGTCCGAGCGACAGACGCTGCGGCGCGAAAATGCCGGCGCCGACCACATGCCCTTCGTTGCGCATCAGCGCCGCCTCGACGATACCGGCCTTTTCCTCGAACCGGAGCAGGTCTCCAGTCGGCTTGCCGAAAATGTCGCCCTGGCCGCCGAGAACGAAGGCCGTGCCGACATTCGGATGCCCGGCGAAGGGGATTTCCATCGTCGGCGTGAATATCCGCACCCGGGCGGTGTTGGCGGGATCTTTCGGCGGCAACACGAAGGTGACTTCGGAATAGCGGAATTCGGCGGCGATATTCTGCATCTGCGCATCGGACAGGCCGCGGGCATCCGGAATGACTGCAAGCTGGTTTCCGGAAAACCGTTCGCTGGTGAAAACATCGACGGTGACATAGGCGACGCTGTTCATGCTGTTTTCTCCCCATAGGCGCGATCTGGCTTTCAGGGGATATCGCAGGGCGGGGACTGTGCAAACAAGGTTCTTGTGACCCAGACAATCGGTTTCTGCACGCCATGAAAAAAGCCCGGCCGCTTGCGCAGGCCGGACTTTCTCCTCTCCCTCCGTAACTTTGAAAATCATGCGGCTTTTTCGAGTTCCTTCTTCCATCCGCCCTTGGCGGCAAGGCTGCACATCTGCGCACGGTGGCTGAAGGCGCGCTGGCCGGCGGCGATGTTTTCGGGCTTGCCGCCCCAGGCATTGAGCGCCTCGGTCTGCAACGCACGGCCATAGGAGAAGGTCATGCCCCAGGGCAGGTCGTAGCCGGCCTTCATGGCGGAGAGGTGGGCGGTTGCTTCCTCGGTGGACTGTCCGCCAGACAGGAAGGCGATGCCGGGAACGGCTGAAGGCACGGTGCGCTTCAGCACCTTGACGGTGCGTTCGGCGACCTCGGCGACGGACGCCTTGCGCGCCTTCTTGCCGTCGATCACCATGCTTGGCTTCAGGATGATCCCTTCCAGGCTGACGCGGGCGTCATTCAGTTCGTCGAAGACGATGCGCAATGTCAGCTCCGTCACTTCTTCCGAGCGTTCGATCGAATGCGTGCCCGGTGCGCCGTCCATCAGCACTTCCGGCTCGACGATCGGCACGATACCGGCTTCCTGGCAAAGTGCCGCGTAGCGGGCGAGCGCCTGCGCATTGGCCTTAATGGCGCCGAAGCTTGGCAGGACATCGGAGACGGAGATCACGCCGCGCCATTTGGCGAAACGGGCACCGGCGTCATAATAGGTCTTCAGGCGGGCGGCGAGGCCATCGAGGCCTTCGGTGATCGTTTCGCCCGGAAACTTCGCCATCGGCTTGGCGCCGGTATCGACCTTGATGCCGGGAACGGCGCCGGCGGCGCGGATGACATCGACGAGAGGCGTGCCATCGGCAGCCTTCTGGAAAAGGGTTTCCTCATAGAGGATGACGCCGGAGATATAGGCTTTCATCGCCTCGTCGGCGCGAAACAGCATCTCGCGGTAGTCGCGGCGCGATGTTTCTGTCGATGCCAGGCCGATCATCTCGAAGCGCTTGCCGATCGTCGCCGTGGATTCGTCGGCGGCCAATAGGCCCTTGCCGGTGGCGACCATGGCTGCTGCAATGTCTTCCAATCTTTCGCTCATGTGCGTTCTCCTGATTATCGCGATAGGTCGCCGATAGCAGAAGAATAGAGCAACGAAAATGGAAGTTAAATTGTTTAAAACGATTAAAATAAATTTAATCGTTTGAAATGTTAAGATTATTTTTGCGGTGCATTCAAAAATGGGTGCGATGCAACGAAAACCCCCGGCGCAAAGCCGAGGGCAAAGTGGGCGGGTTAGCGGTCTGTGAAGCGGTCTTTCGCTTACTTCTGCTGGTGCAGGATATCGACGCCCGGAAGCGGCTTGCCTTCCATCCATTCGAGGAAAGCGCCGCCGGCGGTCGAGACATAGGTGAGGTCATCGGCAACGCCGGCATGGTTCATCGCCGAAACCGTATCGCCGCCACCGGCGACGGAAACCAGCGCGCCGCTCTTGGTGCGGGCGGCCGCATGCTTGGCAACTGCAACGGTGGCCTTGTCGAACGGGGCGATTTCGAAGGCGCCGAGCGGGCCGTTCCAGACCAGCGTCTCGGCCTTGCCGACCCAATCGTTGACGGCTGCGATCGACTTTGGACCGACATCGAGCACCATGGCATCGGCCGGGATCGCCTCGATGTCGACGACTTCGTTCTCGGCGCCGGCCTTGAATTCGCGGGCGATGACGCCATCGACCGGCAATACGATGGCGCAGCCGGCGGTCGCGGCTTCGATCATGATCTGCTTGGCGGTGTCGGCAAGGTCATGTTCGCACAGCGACTTGCCGACATTGGTGCCGCGCGCGGCGATGAAGGTATTGGCCATGCCGCCGCCGATGACGAGCGCATCGACCTTCTTCACGAGGTTCATCAACAGGTCGATCTTGGTGGACACCTTGGCTCCGCCGACGATGGCGACGACCGGGCGCTTCGGATTGCCGAGGCCCTTTTCCAGCGCCTCAAGCTCGGCCTGCATGGTGCGGCCGGCATAGGCCGGCAGCAGGCGGGCGAGGCCTTCGGTGGACGAATGCGCACGGTGCGCGGCGGAAAAGGCGTCGTTGACATAGATGTCGCCATTTGCGGCCAGCGCCTTGGTGAATTCGGCGTCGTTCTTTTCCTCGCCCTTGTGGAAGCGGGTGTTTTCCAGAAGCAGGACATCGCCGTTGCTCATGCCGGCGATCGCTGTCGCGGCCTTCTCGGCAATGCAATCGGCAGCGAAATGAACGCGCTGGTCGAGAATGTCCTCGACGGCGGGCGCGATCAGCGACAGCGACATGTCAGCGACCGGTTCGCCCTTTGGGCGGCCGAAATGGGCGAGCAGGATGACCTTGGCGCCTTTTTCCGAGAGTTCGCGGATGGTCGGCACGACGCGCTCGATGCGGGTGGCGTCCGTCACCTTGCCGTCCTTGACCGGCACATTGAGATCGACGCGCACGAGTACACGCTTGCCGGCGATATCGGTGAGGTCGTCGAGGGTCTTGAAAGTCATGATCGGTCTCCGGTCATAGTCTTAGGAAAAGGGTGGGATAATCCGTCACCAGCCCGTCCTCGTCCACCGGCAGATCGGCGGTGAAAGGGCGGCCCTCGGCCTCGTATCGATAGAGCCGGCCGTCTTCGAGGCAGGTATAGTTCTGGCCGTCGGGAAGAGGCTCGAACGTATCGAAAGGCACATAGAGCATGGTGAGTTTGACGGTGCCGTCCTTTGGCGTCAGGCCGAGGCGGCGGATGGGCAGCGTATTGGTAAAGGGCGTTCCGGCAAGGTCAATGTCGATACAGCCGTCGAATGCGGGAAGGGCGTTTCCATCCGTGTCGCGCCAGTGGCCCCGGCCGTCGGATGCCAGGGAAAGACGCTGGCCGGCTGTCGTTTCGATGCTGAAGGACATGACGGTCCAGGTTTCATCGCAGTCGATGGTGTAGCGGACGCCATAAGGGTGGCCGCCGCGTTCGCCGATCAGGACGCTCGAAGCGCGGATGCCTGTGCCGTGAAGCGGTCCGACCGTCAGATGTTCGAGCCCTTCCCCTTCGAGCGGACGCCAGCGTACCGTCTTGAGGGGAAGGGGCCGAAACATGGCTTTAGATGAGCTTTGCCATTGCAACGGCCGTGTCGGCCATGCGGTTGGAGAAGCCCCATTCATTGTCATACCAGGAGAGGATACGCACGAACTTGCCTTCGAGGACCTTGGTCTGGTCGTTGGCGAAGATCGAGGAATGGCTGTCGTGGTTGAAGTCGCGCGACACCAGCGGCTCGTCGGTATAGCCGAGGATGCCCTTGAGCGCGCCGTCGGCGGCTGCCTTGATGGCTGCGTTGATTTCGGCAACCGTGGTGTCGCGCTTGGCAACGAACTTGAAGTCGACGACCGAGACGTTCGGGGTCGGGACGCGGATCGAGGTGCCGTCGAGCTTGCCCTTGAGGTGCGGCAGGACGAGGCCGACGGCCTTGGCGGCACCGGTCGAGGTCGGGATCATCGACAGGGCGGCTGCGCGGGCGCGGTACAGATCCTTGTGCATCGTGTCGAGCGTCGGCTGGTCGCCGGTATAGGAATGGATCGTCGTCATGAAGCCATGGTCGATGCCGACGACGTCGTCCAGGGTCTTGACGACCGGAACCAGGCAGTTGGTCGTGCAGGATGCATTGGAGATGACCAGGTGTTCCTTGGTCAGCTCGTTGTGGTTGACACCGAAGACGACGGTGAGGTCGGCACCATCGGCAGGCGCCGAAACGATGACGCGCTTGGCACCGGCCTGAAGGTGCAGGGCAGCCTTGTCGCGCGAGGTGAAGATGCCGGTGCATTCCAGAGCGATATCGACGCCCATTGCGGCATGCGGCAGGGTTGCCGGATCCTTGATCGCGGTAACCTTGATCGGCTTACCGCCGGCAACGATGATGGTGTCGCCTTCGACCTGCACCGTGGCCGGGAACTTGCCGTGGATCGAATCGTAGCGCAGCAGGTGGGCATTGGTTTCGACCGGGCCCAGGTCGTTGATGGCAACGACTTCGATGTCGGTACGTCCGGATTCGACGATGGCGCGAAGGACGTTGCGGCCGATGCGGCCAAAGCCGTTGATGGCAACTTTTACAGTCATTTCAGGTCTCTCCCTGTCTAAGGTCTCGATGTGAAAAACGGAGCGCGTTGGGACGCGCTCCGAAACGGAAAATCAGGCGAGCTTCTTTTCGGCAGCCGCGACGATGGCGTCCGACGTGATGCCGAAATGCTTGAACAGATCCTTGGCCGGGCCGGATGCGCCGAACGAGTGCATGCCGACGAAATCGCCATCGTTGCCGATGAAATAATCCCAGCCCTGGCGGACTGCGGCTTCTGCGGCGATCTTCACCGGTGCATCGCCGATGACGGCCTTGCGGTAGGCGTCCGGCTGTTCCTGGAAGAGCTCGAAGCAGGGAACGGAGACGACGCGGGTGGCGATGCCCTTGCCGTTCAGCACTTCGGCAGCCTTGACGGCTAGCTCGACTTCGGAGCCGGACGCGAAGATCGAAACCTTGGCGTTGGCGGCCGAACGAAGTTCATAGGCACCCTTGGCGCAAAGGTTGTCCGCCTCATAGGTCAGGCGGGACGGCGCAAGGTTCTGGCGGGTCAGCGCCAGGCCGGAGGGACGATGTTGTTCGTGAAGCGCCAGCTGCCAGCATTCGGCGGTTTCCACCGCATCGGCCGGGCGGAACATCAGGAGGTTCGGAATGGCGCGAAGAGCTGCCATGTGCTCGACCGGCTCGTGGGTCGGGCCGTCTTCGCCGACGCCGATGGAATCATGCGTCAGGACGTGGATGACGCGGATGCCCATAAGAGCGGCCAGGCGGATCGACGGACGGCAATAATCCGAGAAGATCATGAAGCCGCCGGAGTAGGGGATCAGGCCGCCGTGCAGCGCGATGCCGTTCATGGCGGCAGCCATGCCGTGCTCGCGGATGCCCCAGTGCATGTAGCGGCCGGAGAAATCGGTCGGGGTGATCGACTTCATCTGGCTGGTCTTGGTGTTGTTGGACGGCGTCAGGTCGGCCGAACCACCAAGCGTTTCCGGCACGATGCCGTTGATGACTTCGAGCGCATCTTCGGACGCCTTGCGGGTGGCGATTGCCGGAGGAGCGTCGGCCAGCTTCTTCTTGTAGACGTCGATGGCAGCATCAAGACCGCCGGGCAGTGCGCCGGCGAAGCGGCGGGTGAACTCGGACTTCTTGGCCGTTTCGGTGGATGCGAGGCGGCCTTCCCATTCCTTGCGTTTGCCGACCGAATGGGTGCCGACTTCGCGCCAGGCATCGAGAACGTCTGCCGGAACGGTAAAGGCTTCGGCTTCCCAGTTGAGCGCCTTGCGGGTGGCGGCAATTTCCTCGGCGCCGAGCGGCGAGCCGTGGACCTTGTGCGTGCCCTGCTTGTTCGGCGCGCCGAAGCCGATAACGGTCTTGCAGGCGATGAAGGTCGGGCGGTCCGACTTCTGGGCAGCTTCGATGGCGGCGGCGATCTGCTCCGGATCATGGCCGTCGACCGCGATCGTGTTCCAGTGGACTGCCTGGAAGCGGGCGATCTGGTCGGTCGAATCCGACAGCGAGACGGCGCCGTCGATGGTGATGTTGTTGTTGTCCCAGAACAGCACCAACTTGTTGAGCTTCAGGTGCCCGGCAAGGGCGATCGCCTCGTGGCTGATGCCTTCCATCAGGCAGCCGTCGCCGCAGAGTACGTAGGTGTGGTGGTCCTGCAGGTCGGAACCGAATTCTTCGGCGAGCTTGCGCTCGGCGATCGCCATGCCGACGGCATTGGCAATGCCCTGGCCGAGCGGGCCGGTGGTGGTTTCGATGCCGGTGGCATGGCCGTATTCCGGGTGGCCGGCGGTCTTGGAGCCGAGCTGGCGGAACTGCTTGAGATCCTCGATCGTCATGTCTTCGTAGCCCGTCAGATAGAGCAGCGAATAGATGAGCATCGAACCATGGCCGGCCGACAGCACGAAGCGATCCCGGTCTGCCCAGAGCGGCGCCTTCGGATCGAATTTCAGGTAACGGGAGAATAGAACCGTTGCCACGTCGGCGGCGCCCATGGGCAGGCCGGGATGGCCGGAATTC
>Ga0307515_10005290_pt1 | contig 26239 bp, 14 predicted proteins | sample 17_EM_MG_FD_194513 | JGI IMG/M metagenome (GOLD analysis project Ga0307515, IMG submission 194513) | Populus trichocarpa ectomycorrhiza microbial communities from riparian zone in the Pacific Northwest, United States - 17_EM | ecosystem: Host-associated > Plants > Roots > Unclassified | place... | reverse complement strand
ATTTATTCAGATTAAAATATATATATATATATATATATATATATATATATATATATATATATATATTCTAAATTGTTTTCCTCTATTGCTAAATTGCTTCGTATCTAGTTAATTTAATGTCTTGAAGTAAGAGATTTCTAGGAAAGAGAGATGTCAGAAGGGAATCATGTCACCAACCCAACCCAGTACAACGAGTTTGGTAAGAAATATGCACATTAAAAAACTAAACAACTGTTTTATTTAATATACATTTTTTTATAAATATCTCTATAAAAATCATAAATATTTATAAAATATTTATATTGAATATTTTTCTTTAAGAAAGCCTGTATGAAGAAAATTTCATCTTTCTAGATTTAAGGTATGTAAAGGTCAAGAAACTAGAGTTCATTTTATAAAAGTGGGTCTATCCAGTTTAACCGGGTCGACAATGAAAAAAAAAGAGTTTCAAAGCTATTTTTAAGTTAAATTTGTTATTTTTTTTATCAACATTAAGTCCACCGGGTTGATATTAGTAAAAAATTATTTTGGTGTTTGAATTTTTTTTTGGGTAATCAAAATTAAGTTTTAGTTATTAAAATAAGTTTTTTCTAATATTAATTTGAGTTTTTATTTTTAATCGTGTGTGTATATAATAAAATAAAAATAATAATAATACTGAAGTTTTTTTCAACGGAGCAGCTTCAGTTGATATGATTAATCGTATATTTCTTGGAAGAACAAGCTCATGATCTATCATTGATTTATTTATTCATAATAAATGAAAAGAAGAAAAAAGAGTGGTAATTATAATAATTAAAAGGAAGGATTGTTAATTAGTACGGTTGTTCTGCAGTGATGCTTTCTCTTTTATAAAATTTAATTTAAAATTTTATAAATATTTAATAGCTAAAAATAAGATTTAAGATGAATAATGAAATAAAATCATATGGAAAAAAAAAATTTAAAACAAACGGGTTAACTAGTAGGGATTTGTATTTTACACATTCAATGTTGTTAGAATGATCTAAATGAAATGATTCTAACTACACATTGAAAAACTGCTAAACGAGATCGTAATTAATCCTAAATTAATTTCAAACAAAACCTCTAATAAATTACGACTATGGTTGGTGGTCTTTTAAGATGTGGTTATAATCGTTTCGTCGAGATTTTTTTAATGATATTGGATGTGTCAAAAATAGAATTTCAATGATCTATTTTTTCTTAGAGATTGGATCTTGAATTTTATTTATTAGTTATTGGATCTTCAAAAAAATTTAGATTGATTTCTATAGTAGTTAATTAATTTGACTGAGGAGTTATCATAGTAATACGAACCTGAAACCTGCAAATTTTTTTTTCTTACAATTTAAGTCAACACTTTAAAGGTTAAAAGTAATAAAGTCAAGTTTTAAAACTCGATGTTGAATCTACATGTAATAAAACTTAGGTGATGAATTGAGAAGGTTAATCTCAACATAATTTTCTTTTAAAAAAATTAATCAAAATATCATTTTGCAACACCAGTTCGATAAAAACAAAAAACATAAAAAAATCAACAGGTTCATGTATATGTTTTGATTGGACCAGGTTAGGTCAATCAGGTTACCAGATCAATCCGAATTTTTAATCAAATCAGCCACACATACATATATGTATATTCTAGATTAGTTCAAGTCTCGGGTCAATCGGATGTACAATTAGATCTCCAAACTAAAAATTTGTTGTACATGTAGCCTGACTTATTAATTAAACTGTTTTTTTAAAAAAACTAAATCTTTCTATCCATATCCGTTAAATGGTTTTAATCACAACGAAAATTCAATGATACTGTATCTCACGTGCAATATTAATGCATATGATATATTGCTCTTTTTTTTTTTTCCTAGGTTACAGTACCCTTTCAGCCTTTGTTTTTTTGGTGCTGTTTCTTAGTTTTTGTGCAATTATTTTTTAGATTAATATATGTATTTTAATTAATTTTATGAATTTTAAAATTAATAATTATATAAACTTTCAGTAGTATTGAGAAAACTCAAACTCATAATTATTAAAAAATAAATCTATGACTGATTATCCTAAAATTAATTTTTGTGCATTTTGTACAACAACTTGTATCACACATATACTCCTGCAGGGACCATCTATGTTATCTTGCATTGTGCTTGGATGCAATCGACTTTTCATTCGTGCATTTAACTGGATGACTTCGTACTACTGCTATAGTGATATTGTGTTTGATTGTAATAAAATATAAAAATATTTATTTTATTTTTAATATATATTATTGTAAAACTTAAATATTTTAAAAAATAATTAAATAATAATTCTTTTTACTTCAGTTTATATTAAATGTTAAAATTAATAATATTATAATAATCATAGTTATAAAAACCGGATTGGCCTAGTGGGTTGATTCGAAGCCTAGATCGATCAGTCTGATTTAAAAAAAAAATAGAGGAATGATTGACTTTATCTAACCCAATCAAAAACCTGAGTCGACTTATGACCTGGTTGACATGAGATAAAACACGAGTCAAAAACCTATTTATATTTATTTTGAATTTATTTTTTTCAAAACAATGTTGCTTTCACTCTTTTTTTTAAAAACAAATTGGGTCAAATCAGGTTGATCCTCTCGACCTATAACCCAAGTCTTGTTTTGGATCGATTTCTAAGTTAGATTTTAAAACTATAATAATACTTATTTTTATTTATATATTAAGTCAGGTAAATCTAGTTGGATTTTTTTAACCCATGATATAAGCCTAGTTAAAACCTAGTTGAATTTTAAAATTATAATAATAATTAATTTTATCATTTTATTGTAGTAGGTAATACCTCCAACAACACTTTTAAATTCCAATAATCATCTTCTCTTTTCTTTATTAAAAGTTTAATTTTTTTTTTTTGTGAGAACCCATATTTGGTTAAAAGTTTAATAAGACCATAGCCCCTCGTACGGTTGGCTAAATTCTTTCTAAATTAGTAGTCTCTGTTCACGAGACTGATTTAGTTCTTTTAAATCTACAGCACTTGCTCGTCAGCAGGCTTTATTCTTTTAAATAAATAGTCCACGCTCATGCAACTAAGTAACTTGATACTTTTAAATTAATAGTCTTTGCTCTAACTTAATTCTTTTAAATCAATAGCCCCCACTTGTATAGTCGGCTTAACACTTTTTTAATACTCTTCATTCATGCAGCTGCTTAATTCATTTAAATTAATAGCCGACTAGCTTAATTAATTTTTTTTTTATGATATATAATATGTTTTTATGTTTTTTTTCAAGATTCATTTCTCTAAGAAAACATTACCAAAATTAAAAAAAAAAGGTGCTACGCATCCATCTGACATTACACAATATATTTGTGTGAGACATTACTTTTTTATTTTATGATAGCTTTATGATTAAATAGTTATCAGTTCGAATCTTATAACTTTTATTTTAATTAATAAAATTAAGTATAAGAAAGTATATATTTGTGTAAATTTCAAGTTCAAAGAGCTTCAAATTTAAAGTATATTAAAGAATAATATAAATTATATATTCGAGTCTTACCTAGTAGCTTAAGTTTTTAAGTTGAGATAATCTTTTAAATATATTAAAAAATAGTATAAATTAGAAATATAATAGCTTTAAAGGTGTAAACAATGGAGGCTTCCATCTCTTTGAGCCCACCTGTGTCCATTTCTTTTTCTTTTTTATAAGATTTTTATCTTCCAATGCTCATTTGCCTGATTTTTTTTTAATACAAAAACCATGCTACGAATTAAGAAAAAAATATTTCATAAAAAAAATCAATTAATAAGGAAATGGAGTTTTCGATAGATGGAAAAATTCGAACTTTTTTTTTATATAAGATATAGAGATTGTCTCTATTCCACTACAGTTTTAAGGATATAACTTTAAGGCTTAACATCAATACTCAAAAAATGGTGATGCTGACGAAAACAATTCAAGAAAGATCTTGAACAAATAATTTCCCATAAAAATCTTTCTGCATGGATATCCCCTAAAACATTTCAGCTTTTAACCTCAAGAGCTATTCAAAACAAATATCGAAGGGCTTTGTGAATCGTCACCTTTAAAAAAACTTGAGCGATGAGCCTTTTCTCTTGGCCTCGTAGCTCAATCAGCACAATCCTTGTCTAATTTGGAAATCAGTTTCGTTTTGCTTTGCAGACTTTGTCATTAAGAAGTTGAGAATTATATGTTTTGTATTATATATTCAGAAGACGTGAAGCAGTAATATATACAAGAGTATGTGCTACTACAGATCTGCTATTCAAGGAAAGTAGATCATACAATAAAAGCTGATTACATTTATATCCTATAATCTCGTTCAATCAATCAGAGAGATTTGTTTTCCTTCTTCATTCACTGTCTTGTAATGGATTTCCTTTCCTTTAACACTCCTCCTCAAGTTGGAGCATGTACATCAATAGTGCCAAACTTGCTCAGATGTGTATGGAAAATAGGTGCACGCAGTGGCTTAGTAAATAAGTCTGATACTTGCTCTCCTGTTCTGACATATGAGGTTTTGATCTCTCCCCTTTGAATTCTTTCACGAACAGTGTGGCAATCGATTTCAATGTGTTTGGTACGTTCATGATACACGGGATTTGCGGCTATGTGCAGAGCGACTTGATTATCACAGAATAATGCTGCTGGTTGGGGATGTTCAACACATAAATCTCTTAATAAAAATCATAGCCAGCTCAACTCACAAGTAGCTGCAGCCATAGATCGATATTCTGCCTCTGCGGATAATCGGGCAACTGTAATCTGCTTCTTGCTTTTCCATGACACCAATGACTTTCCAAGAAAGATACAATAGCCAGTTACTGAGCGTCGTGTTGTGGGGCACCGCGCCCAATCTGCATCACAATAACTAATCAAATGGAGCTCATTGTGGGAAGGAGATATCAAACCTTGTCCAGGAGCCCCTTTGAGATATCGAAGAAGTCGATATGCCTCATCAAGATGGTGTCGCTGTGGGTTTGCATGAACTGACTTAATGTGTTGACAGTGTATGCGATTTCTGGTCTTGTGATGGTCAAGTAAATTAATTTTCCAACTAGGCGTCTATATCTTGCTGGCTCATGTAGTGGACTGCTACCTGCAGGTGTTAATACCAAATCTGCCTCCATTGGTATCTTTGTAGGTTTAGCACCAAGTAATCCAGCCTCCTCCAATATGTCCAGTGTATATTTTCATTGACAAATGGTGATTCCAGCTTGTGACCGTGCGATTTCAACTCCAAGAAAATATTTCAGGGGTCCGAGATCTTTAATTCGAAATTAATTGCTACTGAGAAAACCTTTCAAGTTCTTAATTTCTGCTTCATTATTGCCTGTGATCACCATGTCATCAACATATAACAGCACAATAGTGAGTGAAGTCCCCTTAACTTGAGTGAATAAAGAGTAGTCTGCCTTGGATTGACAGAAACCGATGGTCTGTATTGCTAAAGAAAATTCTCTAAACCAGCTTCTGGATGCCTACTTAAGCCCATATAAAGATTTGTGGAGTCGACAAACAATGTTCTCCCCCTGTCGATGACAACCTGGAGGAGGCAACATGTAAACTTCCTCTTGGAGTTCGCCATGAAGAAAAGCATTTTGAACATCCATTTGGTGTAAAGACCAGTTGCGAACAGCAGCCACAGCTAAGAGGCAACGAACACTAATGAGTTTGGCTACTGGGGCGAAGGTCTCTTTGTAGTCAATGCCTTCGCGTTGGGTGAAACCTTTTGCAACAAGGCGAGCTTTGTTTTGCTAAAGGACAAATATCGCAAATATGTGTGGAATCAAATATGATTTCAACATTATTTTTTGCTAATGAAAGTAAAGGTGCAGATGACGGGTGCCCTAAACGTCGATGCCATAAATTATTGGTATGGTGAATGTGGTTGGCGAGATGGGGGTTTTGTTCTGATGTAAGGTAGTAGAGGCCATCAAAATGCTTGCCCAGGCCAATCATCCTCTTCGTGTCCATATCCTGCACAATACAAAAATCCGGATAAAATGTTACCATACAATGTAAAGCTCTTGTTAATTTACTGACAGACAATAAATTGACACGAAATGTTGGTACATAGAGAACTTTATCGAGAGATAGCTCATGTGATAATTTGATAGAACCAATGTTTCTTATTTTTGTATGTCCTCCATTTGGTAAACCAACAGATGCATGCTGAGCATTAATAATGTTATGCGTTGGTGATGAATGTGATATATAATCAGTTGCTCCACTGTCAATAATCCAATAGAGAGTTGAATGTGAACCTGTTTATGCTATATTGCATTTTGGCGAGATACCTGTTGCATTTAAAGATGGTTGTCCATTACCATTACGGAGCATGGCTATGATCTGATTATACTCCTCGGTAGTGAATGTAGGACCATCTGGAACTGGAGTGTTGTGCTTGGAATTTGTGACAGTGTGAACAACCCTTGTAGCAGAGTGGACAACCTCAATATTATTGGCCATTGATCTCTTATTTCTCGGCTTCACATTCTTGCCATGCCATCTGTGTCCTTCTGGAAACCCAATAATATAATAGCAATGGTCTACCAAGTGTCCATCTCCATCGCAGTAGTTGCATTTGAGTGGTTTACGTGAAGATGTGTTGGTGCTCTGTTTGTTAAATGACTGGAATGTTGGGTTTCGCCTTACCTGCATTGCATGAGAATTCATCCCTATATCTCGACGACTTGCAACATCCATTTGCCGTTCATGTTGGAGAATAAGACCATGAACTCGTTGTGTGTCAGGGAGTGGATTCATCATCAGGATCGACCCTCGTATTGTGGAGTAAGATTCATTCAATCCCATTAGGAATTGCATAACTCTTTTTTTCTCTTCCCGTTCAGTGAGTCCCTTTAAACCTGCACAAGTGCAAACAAGTGGATCATGGCAGGATGCTAACTCATCCCATAAAGCTTTCATCTTGGTATAATAAGAGGAAACCGAGAGTTGTCCTTGATGATTTTCAATAATTTCTTGTCGAATCTGATAGATTCTTGAGTCGCTATTTTGTGAAAACCTTTCTTTGAGATCGTTCCAAATTGCAGCAGCAGATTCTGTGTACATGATGCTGTTGGAAATGTCTGGGTGGACAGAATTCACGATCCACAGTGTTACCATATCATTGCATCTTTTTCAAGATGCATAGTTATAGTTTTCATTTAGGGGTGATGGAGCTGTAATGGTTCCATCAATGAACCCTGTTTTGTTCTTTGCGCTGAGACCCATGCACATGGCACGACTCCATTGCCCAAAATTGTTTCCATCAAGCGGCTTGGAAGCAAGAATAATTCCAGTATGATCTGTATGGTGTATCGCATACGGGTCTGATAACTCCATGGAATGCTTGTCTGTCTTCATGCTTGCTTCTGTCATGGTGTTTGTGAGAGATTTGTGATTACTGTGAGGGGGCTGTGTATTTGAGGCTGTGTTTGTTATGGTGGCAGAAGCGTGATAGGTTACCAAAGGCGATGCTCTGATACCATAAGAAGTTGAGAATTATATGTTTTGTATTATATATTCAGAAGACGTGAAGCAGTAATATATACAAGAGTATGTGCTACTACAGATCTGCTATTCAAGGAAAGTAGATCATACAATAAAAGCTGATTACATTTATATCCTATAATCTCGTTCAATCAATCAGAGAGATTTGTTTTCCTTCTTCATTCACTGTCTTGTAACAGATTTCCTTTCCTTTAACAGTCATTGCCACGGATTAATGCTGCCTCTAAGTTCTGACGAGCTTTGTCGTAACGCAAAAAGTCCATAAACAGGAATGCAGAACTATCTTCTGTGATTATGATCACTTTCTTCTGTTGTGACTCGTTCAGGTCGAACCCTCTAATGTTCCTTATTGGTATCTCAATCTGCTCATGTGTATCCAATTTCAACGAGTCAAGCCTCTTTTGTGTACAAGAACAACAACGCAAATTAATACAATTCAATTAACAGAAACACGAGGAATCCCTTTATTTTCTTTATGCGTTGTTGTCAAGATTGTAGCCAGTACTTTGAGTAATTATGATCCTGCAGAAATCATTTTATTTTTTTATAAAAAAAAGGAAGAAATTGAAGAGTGATCACAAACCCTGTTTATATATCCTCCAATATTTTAGTATGTTAGTTAATTCTTTTTAAAACCACAGCTAAGAGTTAATTCACGAAATTGAGACAAGGAAAATATAATAAAGAGGAGGTATTTATTCACCTTTCGATCTGTTTCTTCGAGCAGCTCATCTGGAGATTTGAAGGTAACTGATCTCTGACTGCAGAATGCAACCTTTTCAGTGGAAATAAAGAGAAGTCCGGCAACAGGACCAGCTTCAGTTGATAAACAGCAATGCGATGCCTTTAATAGCCTTTCCCCGTCTCTGACCTCAAATTTCTGCTTGAAAATATTCTTCTTCCCACCTTCTTTAATTTTCTTTGCCTCAAATTTTATTGAGTCTGAGAGACCAACCGACCTCACTGCAATCAACATATGATCAATCATATTTTTCTCTGAAGAAGAAGCTCATGATCATTGATTTATTCACTCATAATGAAAGAAAAGAGTAGAAAAGAGAGCTACATATGATAATTAGAAGGAGCGATTGTTAATTACCACGGTCACGAATTATATTTGCAAGGGTCCTGCTCCCCCCAGTTGTATCCACTTCATCACCTGCACCAGCACGTCAAGGAATTAAAGCTGTCAACATAGAACTAATTTAGACTTAGAAATACTAATTTATGATCTGTGAAGAAGTTGGAGAAGAACCATGATGATCAGTGGAAGAGGGTGTTGCTGAGAACTCAAAACATGGACGTGAAATGAACTTGTAAAGATGCATTTTGTCAAGCAGCACAAAACATTTAAGTGCTCAGATCAGAAGAAGCTGAGAGGTTCTGTCTAAACTTTTACTTTTCTTCGGTCTTGATGCAAGAAAGTGCTCAGATCAGAAGAAGCTGAGAGGTTCTGTCTAAACTTTTACTTTTCTTCGGTCTTGATGCAAGAAAGTGCTCAGATCAGAAGAAGCTGAGAGGTTCTGGCTAAACTTGTACTTTTCTTCGGTCTTTATGCAAGAGGGCGAGGTTAATGATTTTCTTCGCAGTCTACCTTTGTATATAATGATTAATTAATTTCCAAGCAGTTTCTTTGTAAAGGTGTTAGGCACCCACCTAGTACCCACATGAAACGTGTTTCTCCTACTCCAAGTCCTGCCTCCAACATATATCACTCCTGAATTCCAATAATCATCATTTTTTTTTATTTTATTAAAAGTTTAATTTTCTTTACGAGAACCTATATTTGGTTTCCTTTTCCTTTTTCTTTCTATCCCTCTTGTCTCAGCTTTCTTCTTTTCTTTCCTTTTATTACTTGATCTTATTTCTTTTGTTTTAATATCAACAAATAAGGACATTGCCAATGTTTTTTTTTGTCTAATGATCATTTTGTTCCCAATTTTTTTTTTTTTTGCCATTGTTTGGTTTATATGGGTTGAAATTCTTTCTGAGCCATTTTTATTTTCTTGTTTGTTGGAATGATGCCTAGTTATGTCTTTATTGGTCAATATTTGATGTTAATATTCCCAAAGGATCTTGTTTAAAACCAAAAGTTGAAGGTAGAGGGAGTTATTTTTTCAATCGCAGATGAAATGATCGATTGTCTGAGTCCTTTGGAAAATTCCAAAGAGTTGGAAAAAAGTGGCAAGACTTTTCCACTGATAATTATAAATAGAATTGCCAACGGACTAATCCCATTGAAAGGTTTTAGATAATTAAAAAAAAATTAAAGAAATTGCCACTATAATATGTGAATCATAGTTAAGTTAATTCTGTTGGTAATATGAATTTAATTACAAATAAAATTACCAACTGTTTATTTTATCGATGATTTGCCATAATCACATTTGAAATTATTGATGAAATGATATAGGTAATTTTTTTTTGTTTAGCGTGTTTTTTTTGTCTGTAAATCTATCGGTGATTATATTACTGATAGAGAATGACAGGCATAATATAAATCACCGACGATAAGTTTTCCGACAATCATTTACTGTTCGTGATTCCATTGGCAAATTGTTTTTCTACCGAATTAATGTTTAAATACCGAGGTAATAATATGTCAGTATTGTGCAATATTCTAGTTGTGTTCTCTCTCTAATCTCAAGTGGATTACTTAACACATTGCTGTTCATATAACCAGAGGCGGAGCAAGAAGAAAAAAGTAAGAGGAGCCAAATTAAAAAAAAAATATTTTAAAAAGATTAAAATTTTAAATATTTTACAAAGAAAGAGGCTGGGAAAAATTTCCTTGCAGGGGTCCGGGCCCCTGCCAGCCTCCGCCACTGCATATAACCTTGTCACATCACTGCCATTGATGATTAAACAAGTTTCTTGATTTAAAACATTTCATCTTTTGCAATTGAAAACAACAATAATATTCCAAAGCATAGTATGTGCATAACTTCTCCTTATCATATAATCATATGTGAATACTTGTTATTGCAAAGTTATTTATTTATTTTATGCATGCTTTTTGTAATTAAAACAAAATGCTATTGCAGGAAAGAAAGTGAGGATAAGGAAAATATGGTTGAGTGAAGATAAGAAGAGGTCATGATTGAGTAAATGAGACGATACATCTCTTCATCGTTTGTTTATTTGGAATATTGTTGTATGCACCGATCACTTTTATATATTCTCTTTCTCTTGTTGATGGTAATAATATAAAAAAGTTTAAAAACTAATAAATTTTTTTGTTCAATTTAATTTTGTGATTTTTTAATAATTCAAGGTTATAAATTGATTAATTTAGCTTAATAAGATGTTTAATAGGTAAATTTATAACCTTAAATTATTATAAAAGAACAGATGAAACATTAAAAAAAAAAAAAAGGAGGCAGCCCGATTTTTTAAGAAATTTGATTTTTTTAGGAGAAAGGTATTCATTATTATTTTATTATTTTTTTACGTGAAAAACAGACCCTATATATAGAGATACAGAGAAAGCATGAAAACATACAACAAAAACAAAGGGCAATATACATAGAATCACAGCCAGATTGATCATGGCTTTCAAAGCAGATAAGATGGTCTTTTTCATGCTCTTCTTTGTGATTATGGTGAGCACTGTGGAAATTTGCAGTGCAAGGCATGTTCCTGCAACAAGTACTGGTGATATTACCTCAGGTCATCGATTCGCTTTTAGAAGGCTCATCGTCCCTGTTTGCTGTAGATACAATCCTGATTGCTGCCAAGCCAGCACGAAAACCACTACGCGTTCATGAGCACGCAAGCAGTTTGCTAGTTGCACTTATGGTGTCAAAATAAATGCTACCACATAAGAGAGGTTCATATAAACTGCTCTTGTTACAAGAGATCTCGCATGGTTTTTACCTTCCTCTTAATTGAATAAATAATTATAATGATAATCAAACTCCCTTCTTGCTGATCATATTTAACTAAATATCTCAACCCTTTTGTTCTGCTTTTATATTGACAGAAAGTAAGCGTCTGTGTGTGAGAGAGAGAGATTCTTTCCATTTCGAGATTTTCCAGCCATAGATATGTTGTTGCTTGGACTATGGCTCAAATCGTATTTTTGAGATCTAAACATGGGTTTTGGTGACTGAAAGGCTGGAATTCCTGGTGTCTCACCGTTAAATTCTGTATTCAGTTCACTCAGATTCATGGACCTACTACTTTTTCTACAAAATTCTCAAGTCTTTTCGAGGTTACTTGGAAAAACATATGGTTCCACTTTGATGATTTCCTCTGTTTCAACGTTAATATTTGTAAAAATTCGTCTTCATCGATTACTCATCTAACTTCTGATTAAGAATCTCGAGATAGAATGAACAGGGTAATCGAAATTAATTTCAATTACTTGTCGTATGCCATCTCCACGCTGAAATACAACATACATTTTTTAACATATTGCCACAAAGTTTCATCTGTTGAAATGTAATGTAATTGTGTAAAACATGAACCAAGCAAAGCTGTACTCTGTTGAAATGTAATGTAATTGTGTAAAACATGAACCAAGCAAAGCTGTACTGACTCTGCATTAAAGAAGAGAACCGAGAGGCCCAAGACGGCCAATAAGTTGCACCACCTCGATCAAATCTCGGCTGCGTTTCAGAGGGTTATAAAATCTAGAGTTTTCTAGCCCTTCTATCTATCAGCATTTATGCAGATCCCAGCATATTTTTGGTTGAAACCTTTCTGCTACATTTCTGATCATTCTTCCACTCCGAAACTAGAACGAAGCTGGGAAAGGCAACGGTTCTATCCCTTGAGGAAACAAAATGGTCATGTTTAAAGACAATTACAGTTATTAGAGGACAATCAAATTCCTCAGATATCAGTGATTCTTCATAATTGTAGGTAGCTATTTGTTTCTATATCTGTAATTGTCCAGATACTATGTATCTTCGGTCTATAAATGAATATTTTCCCACAACATATTTGCGTGAGGCATTTCCTTTTTATTTTACGATAGCTTTTATAACCAAATAGTCATGAGTTTGTATCTCACAATTCTCATTCTAATTAATAAATTTATCAATGCAATCAATCACCTAACAGTGGATCATAAACCTAGAATTCAAATCAACAATAAAAGAAAAAATAATGTGACGTTGCCTGGCAGTGCATAACCACCGGTGCCTTTTATACCAACAGAGCTAGTCTGATCCAAAGATAATTGATGGGAAGCTTCTGGACTGAACATTGCTTCACCAACAAGAGCAGTCATATCACTATCCAGAAGAACATTGCTTGGCTTCAGATCACCGTGAACAACAGGCATTTGGCAACCATGGTGCAAATAGTCAAGCGCAGATGCCACATCAATTGAAATGCTTAACCTCTGAATAAGGTTCAAGTTTCTTGCCTCATGTGCCTCCTCTGGTATACGAACTGGATGCTACCACTCTTCTAGACTCCCATTGACCATAAACTCATAAACAAGAGACTTAAAATCATTACCTTGAAAATCAACACCATCGCGTGCGCTTAAAACTCTGACAAGATTTCGGTGCCTGATGTTTATCAAGGCTGCACGTTCACTCATAAAGCTCTTGGAAGCTCCTTTAGACAGCAACTTGAATACTTTCACTGCAACAATTGCTCCATCTGATGCAATAACTCCTTTGTACACAGATCCAAAACTACCGGCACCAATTAAATTGGATGAGGAAAATCTGACAGTTGCTTGGAAGAGTTCTTTATATGTTACTCGCCGAAATGAGAACTCCCTTGAAGATTCAGAAGAAGGCTTATTTTTTGTTATTTTGAAGCAACAGAAAAGCAGACAAGCAATCATAAAAAAAAATCCTAGAAAACCACAAGGAATTGCAATTATCAGCATCTGCTCGGTAGAAGATGTTTGCCCTTTTGAATTGTTGGGAATGCATCTGGACAAATTCAACTGAGATATTCCTCCACAAAGCTTACTGTTTCCCAAAACTGAGACTGCACTTGCATTTCCGAAAACTCCTTGCGTAGGCATCTCACCTTGAATGTCATTAAATGAGAGATCCAAATACTGCAACAACCTGAAGCCTGCCAAAAACTTTGGAATTTGGCCAGTAAAGTTGCTGTGGGAAAGATTAAGATATTGAAGTGCTCTCAGAAACCTCAATAACTCAGGTATAGAGCTTGGAAATAGTTCCCCTCCAAATGCAAATTTTTCAACATAAGCAGCTTCTAAGACTTCCAGGAATTTCACCTGATAACCTGTTATGTGAAAATCTAGATATCCTAGGTTCACCAACTCATTTTTGGACTAGGGAAGGTTTGTGTGTGTATATATATATATATATACACGCACACACACCTATTTTTGGGCATTTTAGCATTATAAATAGGATTATTAAGGTTTATATGTTTGTTCGATGTGTGTTTTTGGTGAAATGGATAGAATATTGAGTTTTTTGGATAAAAATATCCTAGACATTGATTTTTAAATGTCGATCATGATCAGAAATTGTTACAAAAAAGGTGTGAGGCTTTTCTTCCATTGGTCTAGGCACGCGGGTCATCCTTTTAAGTTCGCCCACGTCTAGCCCCTTCATCTTTTATGTTTAGTTTTAATTTTCTTTTAAATTATTAAAATAATATTTTAAAAAATGATTCAATTATTCCATAGTTTGTAAATAAGATTAAAGATTATTTTAGTAATATTTGAGTGATTCCAATTCAATTAATTCATGTTAAATTTTTATTAAATTTCATTATTCGGTATACTGAATTATAAATTGAATTTTTCATTTTTATAAATTTTTTATTTTTATTATATAAAAATATAATTCAACTCAGTAAGAATCATAACTTAAATAACGTGTTTGTTTGACAAATTAACCATGATGAATTTACTTTTTTACTTTTATTCTTTCTAATCTACTTGGTCAACAAGATTTGTCAAGAAAACTTCTACACAAATTAGTTTAAAACCCAAGCTAATTAAATAGTTAGGTTAGAATTTAAGTTTAAACTGTTATAATTTAATAACAATGTCAAAATATACCGGTATAAATATTTTATTTTTTTTACATTACACCCTATTGCGAAAGCATCCTATAGCAAAGGCACGAGCAATAAACTAATTTTAGACCTAAGCCTAAATAAAATAAATGGTTACCATTGCCACAGCCTCCATTACTGAAAACTGCAGCAACCTAGGAAAGATTTGCAACCGGTGATCCTATCAATCAAAACCGCTTATTCAAAAACCTCATACAAAGTCTTAAAAATTCAGCAATATTCTACAGACAAGGACTGAGACCACGTGTATGGTGCCGAGGATAAATCATCAAAAGTTCACTTCTGACATTTAATTTGTTACTACAACAGAACACTATGGGATATGAAGACATTAATTGCCATACATCTTACTAGTGCCTGAAAATTAACAAGCTCCATGTAGAAGTTTCTCTACACTGTCTACCTTTCTGTAGTTAGCAGGGCAGACACTCCGTTTTCTTTTTGTAGATAAGCAATTTTAACTCTTCAATCATAATGCTTGTTATCTTCAAAATATTAAGATCAATCACACCTTAAAGACAAAATGCGAAATTCTACTACACTGAATGAGGTGGTTGTTTTAGCCTGCCAAAAGACTTCCTAGCTTAATCCGCTCAACATCAAAGAGTGAATTAGGTGGTTTTGCAGCTTTGTCACAGCTTCGTCTCAAGATCAGGGAACAATTCATCTTCTTTCTCTATAACCTGCCAAGTATTGGATACACACATTAATATGGATTGCAGCAAATTCTATAGCTTTAATTCAAACTGCTCAAAACCAATCAATTAAGCTCAACAACATCAGAAAAAGGGTAGTACGGAAACCCCAAAACTTTATGCCAGTACGTAATTAACTTTAACAGAAGCCTATAGGCACTGAGAACCCTTGCATATGATTCTTTGGTAATCAGCCATTATATTTGGTAACCCTTTGAGGGGACTTTCAGCATCCATTTAGGACTCCAAAAACTACACCCTAGCATATGATTCTTCTTTGCCCTCCAATCCAAGGTCTTCACAAAAACCGATGGAGAAAATTGGAGCTTGCCTTCTGCTAGGTCATAGAATATCATGCAGATTCAAGTATTGGATCTATCCTAATCCTTCTTGCACTTACTTTATGTTTCCAAAACCCTTTTACATCCATTGATTTATCAATGAACATGACTCATTATCTTTGTTAAAACTAGGAGTCCTAAAGTAGATTTTGGTTCAATTTCGTTCATGGAGTCTAACTTTATTCCTAAAATAAGTTAATCTATCCATTTTTTTTTTTTAAAAAAAAAAAAAACTAATCACTCTTTTCATGTTGAACTAAACCAACCAACCAACCAAAATTCTTGAAAAATGAATAGAAAATACAGAAAAGAGAAATAATTCCACAAGACAACAAAACCTAAGTAAAGTCAAAATCAGAACCCTTGCCACACAGATTTGATCAGCCATTAAGGGAAACTCATGGCATTCATTTGCATGCTCTCTAAACTAAAATACAACCTGAGAACTGTTTTTAATTCTTCAATACCCCCAAGTAAATGTATGTGCTTTAATAGATAAACAAGTAGAAACTAGCCAGGCCCCAAACCAGTTCAGAGCATATAGTTGATATTAATTGTAGTAGATTTATACCACAGTATCTATCCTAATAATTTTTGTCTAGAAAATTCTATTATCTTCCACATCTAGTGGGTAAGACCCTAAAATTGATTTGGTTCTTTATGCTTGTTTCATGGGGCCACCCTTTATCCCTAAAAACAAATCAAAACATCACTGATAATTCTATTGCCACTAAAAAACCCTAAATTTTGATTACTTCAAACAAATCTCAAAAACCTCACTAAATTATATTCCTAGACAAACCGTAATCATGCCTCTAACAGCTTGTTCCTCCATCAATCTCTTAATAATTCTTAACAAAAAAATCAAATCAAATCAAATCAAAATTACCTCATTTACAGTAACGATCAGCTTTCTTCTTAACCCGATCATCAAGAGCATCTTCAACAGATTTCAAATCCTTCTTCTCGCTATACCCAAACTTCTTCGTCTCCACAGGAAATAATTCCTCGTACTTCATTTTCTTCGCCGCGTCAATCGTATAAATTATCTCACCAGCATCAGATTCCAAATTCTCCGCCACTGGTGCGGCGTCCTCCACCGTGTCAACCACCGGCTTCTTCTTTTTCTTCCTTTTCTTTTCGATTCCTTTGCTTAGCGTTGCTAAGCTTCCTCCTTTGAAGGTGAGTCTCCCTCCTGTCACTCTCTCGTATGGATCCGACATCGTTTTCGCTCTCGCTCTATCGTTTCTGTTTCGCCAAGGGACTAGAAGAGCGGAGACAGTTTTATCATTATTTTTATTATCTTGAGGAACCCTAATTTACTTTTTCGCCCCTATTATATGTGATGTTTTGGCGAAACGACATCGTTTTCCCTGTTCTACAATTATAATTATAATTATAATTATAATTATTATTACACTATAAACTAAAAAAGAAAACAACAGAATTTCACTGTTTTTTTTTTTTTTAACTGTGGGCTGTGAGAGAGTTGCATTGTGGACTGTGTTTTTCTTTTTTATTGTTTTTAAATATTCTGTTTTAAAAAATTATCTTTCCATGCTATGTTTATACAATTATAAGGCTCTTAGTTATTTTCTGGTCGCCTGTTATATCTTATTGTTTATGCAACTGAATGTCCCATATTAAATTAGTTTGATGCTTGGTTTTATAAAATAATATTTAATTTTATAAATTAAAAAATTGAAACAAAAAAGATTATATTTGGAACAAAAATAAAGAGGCTACCCTTTTTTTTAGTCTTTTTACTCTTAAAGAGGCATAAAAAAGTTCACTTCAGTACCTAATTTTTTTTGTCTTTTAGGTATGGTCCCATTCTTTTTAAGGATTTCACATTTTTATCCCTCATCTTCATTAATTTTACGTTTTAGTTCTTGAAGTTTGAGAAAAAAGAAAAGATCATTCGAAAAGAAAAAATGATTGATCGGTCACATTCTAACTAATAAAAAGATCACATTCTAGCTAGTAAAAAAAGCATATCTTGTTTTCATTGAATTTTTCTTGAAAAGATGGTTTTTATTGAAGTGTTTTTAAGCTTTTATATTGCCGAAAAAAATAAAGTGGGTTAAGAAAGTTTTTTTTATTTGGTTTAATATTGTTTTTTCTTTAACAATTTTTTCTTAAGATGTTTGAGGTTATAAATTGATTTATTTAGTTTAATAAGGTGTTTATTAAGTGTTTTTATGTTAAAATATGTGCAAAATGATTTTTTAGATCCAAAAATTCTGGCTTAACTTTATGGGCACCTCTGGTCAAATGATGTGTCATATAAAACTTAAAATGATATTTTCATTTATTTTATTGTTATTTTTTTAATAAGAATTATTTACCCTTAAACATAAAAAAATAGAGGGCTAGTAATGCAAAGTGCTTGGAACTCCCTTCACTGTTCGACTTTTAAAACATGTTTTTTAATTAGGTAAGGTGCTTGTAACTTGCTTGTATCAATTTGAATAAGAATTTAGTGATTTGAGTAAAAATTAATCATAATTATATTAGGATTTTTAATATGAAATTGGGAGAAAAGTGAATTTTTTAGAAATTAGATTTCTCAGATCTTTGTAGATGGTTGTGAGAGTACTGAAATCATGTTGAAATAACAAAGAAATTTAGATAGATAGTGAAGCCTAAGAGTCGGTCATTGAGAGATAAAAAAAGATTTGATGTATTTTTGTTATACTTGTAAATTGTATTAAAATTGTGATGACTAAACACATGGATTATAGTTTTGATAAATAGTTCTATTTTTATATGATAAATATAAATTTTAATGTTTTAGGAATTTAATGCGTTTGAGAAATTGATTGTATTTATGCTTGTAGTTGTATTTGTGATCAAAGTAAAATGGAATTGAATTCATGTTTATTTAGATGTAACTAAAATGATATAAAAAGAGAAATGAATTTATAAATTTTGAATAAATACTAAGTGGAATTATAATAGATACTACGAGGAATAAAAAGTATTTTCTTAATTATATAAGTGCATGGTAATTAAGAGACAGATTACTACAATTGAATGAGCTTATATTCAGTATAATTTTGACAAAATGATTTAAAGTATTTTTAACTTTAACTCAGAAAAAAAGTTATAAATATATTTTATTAAAAAGAATTATTTTTACATAATTTGAGTCAAAATTCTTATTTAATAAAAAATTAAAAAATATATATCTTACAATTGTGCTACACTCCTTGAAAACTTTTTTTATTAAAAAAAAAGTTGCTTTGAATATTCTTACCAAAAAATGTTTTGTTTAAAAAGGAAAATTAATTAGAGAAGCTGAAGGATGACAAATTAAAACAATTTATTTATAATTGACAAGGCCTTCCTCTACCTCCTATGACTTCTCATTATCCAAATCGCTGCTCCTGCTTACATAACATTTGCAGAAAACGACATAAAATATCAAGCTGAGAACACTTAACAAGGCTAGAAGCCAGTAGTATTTGTCTAGACGGGCTTCTCTCATGTCATCAGAGAACCAGCTCTTGCCCCCTGTTGAAGATGTAAAATATTCAACGAGCGAGATCAATAGGGCACTCAAGAAGCTTCCCACTCCAAATACACTAGTATACAGTGCAATTCCCATTGTTCTCATTCTGACAGGAACTTCACTGTAGAAAAACTCTTGCATCCCTACAACAGTGAAGATATCCGAAATGCCTAGCAGGATGTACTGAGGTAGCAACCAAAATATGCTTAATGGAACTTCGGTTTCCATTTTCTGATCAACAACTTCCATCTTTTGTCCGATTTCGAGTCTCTTTGTTTCGACAAGAGCAGCTATGGCCATTGCTATGATAGATAGGACCATCCCAATTCCCATTCTTTCAGTCACACTGATACCTTTTTCGTCACGGGTAATCAGTCGTGCAAGTGGGATCAGCAATGCATCATAAAATGGCATTAGGAGGATTATAGAAACTGTAATAGAACTTTGTAGAGTAGCTGGTGGGATCTTGAAGCTGCTGCCTACATTTCTCTTCATTGTCATTCCTTGTTTGGTAAAGAATGTGGCAGGCAGTTGAAAGATGACCGCGAACATTAGGAGCATCGACCATATCGGCAAAAGCCTCAATACTACTTTTCCATTTTCTACCAGGTAGTTAATATCGCCGACAGGCTTCTCCATCAATGCCTTGGCATTGCCTGAATTCTGACAAAGAGGTTTTTCTTGAAGCCTATAAACAAGTAAAAAGAGTAGCACAATTATAAGATATTTTAAAGCAAGGCTGGGTTGATTGACGACAAGAAAACATACTCTAGCTCAGCCACGTCTGGCTTGTTGCTTGACAAGGTGATTCTGCTATTCATTAATTTCGACACAGCTCCCTTAATGGCTCGAAATATGTCCAGTGAAGACCTTTCAGAGATATTGTCATCCTGTTTATATGTATAAATTCTGCTACCACACCAAAATAGTAAAATCGATGCTGTCATTGCGATTGTGGGAATGGCAAATCCGAGTGCCCAGCCAAATGTGTCTTGGATATAGGACATGACTGTGACACCTGCGAGGCTGCCACCGCAAACCCCAAAATACCACCATTGGAAGAACAAACTCTTCTTATTTGATTTCTGCTCATCTTTTGTGCACGGTAGCTCATCATCGTTCGGAATTTGATCTGCTCCAAAGGCTTGTAAAGACGGGTTATATCCACCTTGTCCTAGAGAAATCAAACAGAGTGACCAAAACAGGTATGAAGAGCTTATATTGTTGGTGGGATGCCTTGCCCAAGCCAATGCTGTTGATGTCAAAGCCACAAGTCCCTTAAAAGAAGAAATTAAGAAGGCTAACAAAAGCATATTTACCATGAAAAATCATAAACCAAAAACTGTATAAGATTCTACAGTTACAGAGGCAAATTTGTTCAAATTAATCAAATTCTTGCTTACAAGTACATCAAATGGTGGCATTAATTTTACAAATAAGCACATAATCAAGAGTTTATGACATAATCACCAAAACTTTTCCATAGTTGTCAGCTTAATGGTAAATTTGCAGAATTTCAAGAGCAGAAATGAATGGAAAAAAAAAAAAAAAAACAGAAAGTAATAACCACAACATATAGAAAGGAAGAGCTAAGAATGGTGGAATACCGATCCCAAGAATCAGCAAGGGATGCTACTAGAAGTGGTAACATGGATGTGAACCCACACCAATTATTTACTGTCTTAGCTGCAGCAGAGTTGCTCATCATAACAACATCTGTAAGATAAGTTACCAAATTTGATGCCACCCCTTTGAATGCAAACCTCTCCATACCAGCTATCACTATCAAAGTGGAAAAACCATGATAAATTTAAATCAATTAACATGCTTTCTAGCAGATTCTTCAAGTTTAAGCAAAATACTTATCAGCTATTCATCTGGGAAAATCCTAATTAAGAAGATATTCTATAAGAGAAAAATACTCTACCTATGAGGAGAAAACATGACCTGTTCAGTCCTTTAGGCTTCTGCCCACTGGCCATTATGAGAATGATAGATATGATGAAACTGTACGATCGGTAGGATTAATACGATTATGCAAATTGATTATAAATGAGATAATGGAATCCTATTAGGATTCTATCAATCCCTCTAAGATTCCATAAAGACTTTGATCCTTTAAAAAGAATAGGAATGAATCAAGGACAACAGCATTGCATGACCCTCCACTAAACAAAATAGATTCTTTCAGGTGCAGAGAACCAAAACTATTGACAAAAATTCTGAGGCTCTTAGTACACCATGACATCATTGGAAACCTTTTTCCAACAAAAAATAAAATCAGGTGGGCTTTGTTTTATGACACGAAAAACACTAAAGGCTAAAGCAACTCCGAGAGTTTCTGTTCTCATAATGTAATCACTTCCAACAAGCAAAGGTTGAAATCCACTTTCAGTTCGTGAATGCTGACATAGAGGCATTACCAATGTCTGAAAAATGTTGACGTGCATTGATAATGGATGTCTGTTGTTCCGAGATGGATAATCCAATGGTGCCACGTACGCAACACGTGGCAGTTTCGACACTCGGTGCTGGGTGCTGTTGCCACGTAATGTTTCCATTGAATATTTTCTTATTTTTAATTTCAGATTTTGACAGTGGATAATAATTGGTTTGGGGAACAAGGACATATTGTGGAGCTCCCAGACTCAACAGGACCTGCCACTTCCTATAGAATAAAAAAGCTAACCTTAACAGGACAGAACAAAACATGATAGGAAAGAAAAAGGCAGTTGTTGAGGAGATGCTGTGCGGGAAGTGGATTCCTCCCATAATGAAGTCCCCAATACCTGATCTGGACGTGTGCAAAGAGAATTGGGTTGTTGTTTTCAAGGATTATTTTCCAATGATAATTAACTTGTTGAGAAGATGCTTTTGTATTCTAACTCCAATTTATCTTCTTCTTTTTTTTTAAAAAAAAAGAAGAAAATCGGTGCCTTAATCTGTTGAACTGTGGATTAACTATCAGACTTGTTGCCTTATTTTTAGTTCCTTTATTGTATTGGATTGTACTTCATTTGCTGGTTTTCCACTAGATGGCCAACATGCATGATAAGGAATTCTCAGTCTTCCATAAGAAAAAGAAAAGAAAGGAAAAGAAACCAAGAGATGTAAGGTTGTAGGCCATATCAAAAACAAATATGATCACTTGGGAAAGGTTGAAGATTATAAATTTGAAGGACCCAGCATTACTTTATGATCGTAGGATGTCCCTTCGTGTCTTCCAATCATAATTTGAGTGTATAGTGATTGCTTTACATGTATGAATCTTACCAAGCATGATCTCTTCTAGGGTGATGATTTCCAGTATCTCTCGATGTTACTGATGCCAAGATGCTATCCAAGGGACCAAAATCCTTGTGCTTCTGGCACATCACACCAGTACCAGTGAAGAAATTATCTGGAGAGCACAACACGCTAGCTAGTGCATGGCTTTTTACTGGTTTTCCAAGAAAGCATGCGTGTAGCAGCAGCTGTATGCATGGACTGGCGGATGACTAATGTTATAGATGGCTTTTTTTTTTCTTCTTTTTCTTTTAAATGCTACACAAGCAAACCAGTAAAGAAAGAGTTGAAGAGTATAGATATATTATAGCTTATAAACGAGACCAAAATATGCTCTCCCAAAGCTCTTTCTTGCACAAGTAATCAAACTATGTTAATTAATTGCGATTCCACTGCAAGTTGCCCCCGTGGATCCCAACACTGTTATCCATGCCTCTCTTTTTCTGTTTTTTCATTGCAATATTTAATTGCTAAAGATCATCCTCGCAATTATTTAATTGCTGTCGGTGGCTATATATACAATTTCTTATCGTCAAACACCATTTAAAAAACCAAAGAAAGTTGGATACTGCAGGGAGCTTTTTTTTCATGTTCATGAATTTGTCTCTTTTCAATAAAGTTGGTATTGTAGATATGATTTGTCTTTAGGGTTTTATTTTTTATTTTTTATAATGATTGCAGGCCTTCATGTGGATATTATTATTATTTTACCTAAAGGTAAAACTCATTAGTGTACGTACTGGGCAAATTGCACATAATAAAATGATCATTTTACTCTTTAAAAATCAAAGGATTGAACACACTCAGGGCTAAAATAATATTTTCATAATTTATTTTATAATATAATTACTCTCATGCTCTTGAAAAATAAAACATAGCTTATAAATGAAGGGGTTTTGTGATTTTCTTATTTTTTGCACAAATTAATTATCAAATAGCTTTTGATAAAAATAATGGATTTTTACTTCATTTGACTGCTTATTCAATTTTGATTCTTATTCTTTTAATTATTTTTTTTATTCTTTATAGCAGATTTGATTCTCATTGTTTTAATTATTATTTTTTTTAATTTTTTGATAGTTAAGAATTTTATTCAGGATTTTTTATGATCATCTCGATCTCATGATCAGAGTTACAAATTTTAAAAATTAAATCAATTTAATTTTATCTTTAAATTTTATTTTTATTTCGTTGATATTAAATTATTGAACCTTGAGTTTTATTTTTATTTTTTTCTAGAGTTATCTTCAGCTTCAGCTGATTAATCAAATTAATCCAGATTCACTTTTAAATATTATTTTATATTAAAAAAAATTAATCCATCCGCTGTCTAGCACGGCAACAAAACTCAAGTAGACTCTACTTTTGTGAGTTATAGCCCTTGCCCGCCGTCTTATCATGATCCTCCACCTATCGGAAAGGCCTTGCGCCACTAAAACAAAACCACACGGCTTGTTTTTCTCTTTTGCCATTTCATAATCTATCTTGCCCAGATATTTGATAGAGATGGAATTTTTTTCTCTTGTGAAAAGAAATTAATCCATGAACTTAATTTCTTAGGGTGCTGATTTCAAGCTTGTTAAGATTCGGTCCAAACAGTGGTTTAACAAAAACCGGATATTTCTTGGCTTCATGCCAACTTCTTTGCTAAATCCAGTGACGATGACTATCCAAAATTTTTTTTTTTATCTGAAGTGAAGAATGTTGATGTAGGAGTATCAACATATGTTGTATCTTGGATCCCGGCAATGGTATTGCTCATCTACTTCTTTTTTTCTCTTCCTTTTATAATTAATTTTACTTTTACCCTACCTTTTAATTTCTTTTTTGCAAGTTGTACATGTGTTGTGTTCCATCCCTTTTATTGAGAGTTTCTTCTCTCTTTTTTCACTCTTTTTAATGGGGTTTGTTGCAGCTTTTGGCCCTCACTAAATAGAGATCCATGTTATGTTGCATGCCGGACTTTTTTTTTCTAAAAATAAAAAAAAAGACTCCATGCAAAACTTGGGATTTAAAATTAGAGAATTTGATCATTGAATCGACCATGTTTAATAACTTAGATAATGACAACAAATAAACTGAATTAATAAAAAATTGACATCCAGAATATATAAAAAAGGTGACAATAGAAAAAGACTCAAGTCAACTCGGGTCAACCCATTAAATCTGTAACTCGGAACATGAGATCGGGATAACCTTAAAGAAAAAAAAGTGAAAAAAATAACAAAGACTAATTCATAACCAACCAAATGTTGGAAAACAAAATTTTAAAAAATACACTAAAAAAAACAGAAGTCAACTAAACCTAACCTTTTAAACTTGTAACCCCAGTTATGAGGCTGATACCACATTATAAAAGGCAAACCTGAAAAAATCATGAAGAAAAATCCTCAATAAACTAAATGTTAAGGGATGAAACAAAAAAAATGATAATTAAAAACTACAATCAAATGAATGAGGACTAAATGTTTTTGTTACATTTTTTCAAAACTCGTTGACTTTATTTGTTAAATCTTTATAAAAAAACTATAATTTTGACATTCTTGCAGAATAAAAAAATCAGTCGATCTGAATAATTTTAGTCAACTTACTCGACCTGTGACCTAGGAGCTGCTTGGGGTCAACCCCTGTGCCGAGTCTAAAAACCACGATCAAAAGAATAAGGACCCAATTTCTTCGTTAAATTCTTTTTAATTTTTTAAAACCTTTTATAAAACCCATTGAGTTTTTTTTAAAAAAAATTTTGACCAAAATAATGTCATTTTACATATTTTTAAAATAAAAAAATTAGTTGTCCGGGTAACCCTGGCCAACCCACCTGCCTTATGACTCAGGACTTGCCTAGGGTTGACCTCCGGGCCGAGTTTAAAAACCATAATTAAAAAAAATGAGGATGCAACTTCTTTGTAATTTTTTTTAAAACCCGTTGAATATTTTTTAGGCCAAGTTAATCCGGGTAACCTTGACCAACCCACTCAATTTGTGATCCAGAACTTGCCGCAGGTCGGGTTTAAAAACTAGTATTGAAAAAATAAGGATTAAATTTAGCATTAAAATCAAATAAAATCAAACAATGAGGGATGAATCTGAAAAAAAAAATCAATTAAGAAAATAAATGAAACCAAAAGAAATTATAATGAAAAGAATGAGGACAAATTAAAAAAAACAAAAATCAGGTATAAAATTAAAAATAAAATCAATTAGAAGAACGGTGAAAAGCAAGATAAATATCAATTAAAATAAAAAGGACCAAATCTAACATAGAAATAAAATAAAATAAAATACAAAAAGAAGAAATAAAAAAAAATAATTTAAAGCAAATATAGAACAACAAAAATTATAAGAACCACAATTGAAATAATACAAAAATTTGGGACATTTTTTTAACTTTGGGTGAGTGGAGGAGAGAGAAAAGAAGGTAGAGAAGAAGAAATATAGCCACCGTCTTATGGTGACCCTTACGACAACATGCGTCGGTCAGGACGAAGCGCCACCTCAGAACATTTCTCCCAAGACAACGATTGGGTATTTTTTGACACCGGAAAGAGGTGTCATATGCTGCCAAAATGGTGTGGACAACCTCCACACGTTGACGCGTTTTTATCACGCGCCAACAACTTTTTAGTTTTTTTTTTAATTTTTTTCATAAATATCAAAAAACTCCTAACCCCACATGAAATTTACAAAAAAACTGGAGTCCAAAAAACACCAATACCCTTAAAGACAAAGCATGTGTTTTAAAATCCAAGGTTATTTTGGTAATTTAACTATGCTAAAGAATAGAAAAAACCAAAAAAACCCTTCTCCCAAAGCAAAAGATATTCAGACTCCTCACCAATTCTAGAATACCAATTAT
>Ga0307515_10005289_pt1 | contig 26242 bp, 23 predicted proteins | sample 17_EM_MG_FD_194513 | JGI IMG/M metagenome (GOLD analysis project Ga0307515, IMG submission 194513) | Populus trichocarpa ectomycorrhiza microbial communities from riparian zone in the Pacific Northwest, United States - 17_EM | ecosystem: Host-associated > Plants > Roots > Unclassified | place... | reverse complement strand
CAAATACTTAATTGGAGCGAAAATTGTGGACTTGAAATGCCGGGTTTTTGGTGGTAAAACCGCCCCATTTCCTACGGTCCGGGTTTTTCGTGTGGTAAGACCCGTTGCAACGGTCCGGTTTCGGGTGTAACCCAACCCGGAACCGACCCGGGAATTTGGACCCGTTGCTAACACTAGTCATACACCGCAATTAATCCCTATTAACAAACACACATGATCGGACATCCGGATTGCACAGCGCGGGATGATGGGAAACCCCTGCAACTTGCAGCCATACGGAAAAGGATTCATCTTGAGTATATGGAACACCTTGGCTGCTACTTATTCCATTCTGACATGAAGCTAACTATATAGTCCTCAGGACTTCCCACTACTTTTCATTATCATCTTCCTCCCCCATTCCACACCAGTAAATCCTGGTAACACAACTACCCCAGCCAGGAGAGAGTGGATCAAAATCCAGCCAATTGGTGGGCCCCAGATCAAATACGTCACATAGTGGCACACAGCATGAACACAGACACCAGTTACTCCACCGTGACGCTGCCAATGCAGCCACCAGTAATATGACCCAGGATGCACTTCCAAAAATCGTCCGTAAAACTGGAAGCAGCAAGAAAAAGAAGCAGCATGCAGTTGGATGTAAGTATATGTATATCGTGGTGAACGGCCATCAATTGACCGTATACCTTAATGCGGGTGTACGTAGAGAGCTACGCAACCAATTCATCGCTGCCAGTAATGGGAAACCTCCATGGTGGACGAAGGCATTCTTCCACACAGTCCGCGAAATTGAACATCATGATGTAGTCAGGTCTGGGATCTTTGGAGATGAATTTCCTCATAAGCATCCCCGTGAGTGGACAACACAGGTTATATTCACCTTGGAGGAGGCTACTGAAGCAGATATGGTTGAGCCAATCGCTGAATCTCATTGTTTCAAGCAGCAACTAATTTCTGGTAGATTTTCAAAATGTCGGGTACCATGGCAAGGCAAGGAGGTCGGGTACAGCTGGAACAGTCCGACATGGGCCTGGCCTTGATTTTGGCGAACATGGCCAAAGAAGGGTTTTTGCGAGCTTCAATACAGGAAACTCAATTCCTGATCAGAAATCGTCGCGCGGAGGTCCGAGAAAAGGAGAGGCGGGGTGTCGAGTTTCCTGAGCATAGACAGGTGAAGGCTGCGAGAGAAAGACAGCCAGCTATGCTTCGTCAAAACCACACGGCCGGATGCCTTCTTTGCCACAATGGCACTGCAAAGAATCGGCAGACACAATGAAGATGCAAAGGAACAGGCGCACCTCCAACCGACTGAATCAGGTAGCCGACTCCAGAGCCGATTCTTCCACTGCCCATAATGCCACCCGCCCCAACTGGCAACAATTCCGGAGCTCAACGTTTCTAAATCATCAATTCTGCCTGCTGGATATGCATAGTCACATACATGTCTTCCCTGTGAAGTAATTTTTACTCTTGATGCATCTGCCCAGGATAGCCAGCATGATACAGATTTTGATCCAGATATGCTTACTGATGAAGGAACGTCCACCGGTTAGTACACTATCTGCTGTGTGGTAATGCAGCTGACATCCATTTTGAAGACCAGAGCAGCCGATTGAGTGAACCTGCAAGTGAAGACGAGCATTGATCGAAAGGCCCAGAATTGTGGAGATTGCTATTATAAATTTATATGTATCATCATAGAACAATGTAGTGATCAAGAAGAAAGTTAATGAAAATGCTAGAAAGGCTGCCAAAACAATGTGAATGATGGACTATGACAAATCAAATGATTGCATAATGTGGATGCACCAGTGGCAAAATGAGCGTCAACGGAGCGGCAACAATTTTAGGTCATGTAAGTCTGGTAATTAAAAATTGATTTGGTCGTGGTTATACATAATGGAAGGATTGGCCACCTTCAATGGCAAAAATCATACCGACAGGCTCTCTACCTCATATTGAAAATCAGTGTCAACGCGGCATTAATGATGATTGGTCATGGGTTCTGGGTAATCACACTGCCAATAGGTTGCAGGCAGTCATAAAGCAATCACCAGCTGCCTTTATAGGCAAAACAGAGTGCGATACCCTCCCTGCCCCATCTTGAAATTGAGCGTCAACTGAGAGTCAACGATTGTTGGTCATATATCTTGGGTAATATGGGGTGCGACAGGTTGCAAACAGTCATAAATGAATTATTGGCTGCCATTATAGGCAACAGAAAAAGAGAAACGCTCCCTGCGCCATCTTGGAAATGAGCGTTGATGGAGCATCAATGATTGTTGGTAGTGTTTCTTGGGAAATATGGGGTGCGACAGGTTGCAAACAGTCATAAACAAATTATTGGCTGCCTCTATAGGTAAAAGAGAAAGAGCAATGCTCCCTGCCCCAGCTTGAGAATGAATGTCAACGGAGCGTCAACAATTGTTGGTCATGTATCTCGGGCAATCTTGGGTGCGACAGGTTGCAAATAGTCATAAACGAATTATTGGCTGCCTTTATAGGCAAAAGAGAAAGAGTAATGCTCCCGGGCCCATCTTGAAAATGTGTGTCAAAGGAGTGTCAACGATTGTTGGCCTTCCATTATGGTTACTCACAGCACGATTTGGCCATTATGGTCTATATATATCGTTTTGTTGGCTTTTGAATGCTAATAGTCTCAAGAATACTGAGTGGTACCTCTGTAAATGAAGTGAGTTGTTACTGTCCCGGATGATGTGGTGGGATTATCCCGTACATATCTGCCTATAAAGGCTGCCATCTCCTTGTTCATGGATGCTTGTAATCAAGCGCCACTCATAATACCGAAGATGCAAGACTAATAATTGTTGATGCTCTGTTGACGCTCATCTTCAATATTGGGTAGGGAGTGTTTCGCTAACTCTTGTTGCAATAAAGGCAGACAATACTATGTTTATGACTGTGGGTAACCTGTCGCCCCCCAGATTACACAAGATACACGAACTGCAATAGTTGATGCTCAATTCACGAGAGTTTTCAGGATGTGGTAGGATGCGTGAGTCTGTTCAATTTGATCACTATGGCGGCCAATACATCGAAAATAGACTGTGAGGTACCAATGTCAATATTTTCCGATTATCAGTAGCATATCTGAATGGGACGAGGAATGTGAAACAGGAAATGCAGAACCAGAGACTGGAACCGGCGGGTGTACCCAAACCCAGCAAAACGCGCGGGTTGATGGCTGAGGGTCCGGATTTCACCCACCAAGAGGCAGCAGGTCGGGTTTGTGTATGGGTCTGGAACCAAACCGACCTGTTTTTGCGGTCCAAACTCGGACTGCCTCCGGGTTACCTGGGCCTGTTGTTAACACTACCTACAGATGGACCTCCTGGGCGACGAGCTGACAACCCACCCAATTGGGACTGGTTTGTACATTTCCATAGAACCGTACCTGAATTGACGGTTCTCGTGTATTAACAACCTGGACAGCCCAGTTGGCAACGGATAGGTTTGTAGCAGGACCTGGACCCGAACCGAAGGTGCGGAACCGTTGTTAACACTATCCACAACTGTGTCATCATCGCAGAACACAAAGTTAAGTCATGCCTCTCTATCTCTCCATGCCATGATCATGGGTTGACACCAAGTACAGAATCCACTGAGTACAGCATACACTGAGTACAGCCTACACAGAGTACAGCGTTAACCGAGTACAGCATACACCGTTGAAAGCATACAACGAGTACAGCATTCACACGGTACGGCAACCACCGAGAATTGTGTCTCTTCACTGTATTCTCATGATTACAAGTTGACCGCTGAATGTAGCTTCAGTTTCCGGTGTGCCTCCCTACACGATCGACTGCCATCAGCCAGCTCTCGATGAGAGCTCAAATGTAATGTCACCTTGTCACATTCCGATGGTTGCAAGTTAGCTAACTGATGAATAGAGTCTCAGCACCTGGCGCCCTGTCCATCGACCACCCCCAATTACATGTCCAATCTCGCTCAATAATGGCCTCCAGGTGCATTTCCAAACTCGCTTCATCACCGCCTTGATGTGTATTTCAAGACTCGCTTGATTATGGCCTGCAATTTTGCATGATCATGGCCTCCAAGTGCATCTCCAAACTCGCTCGATCATAGCCTTCAAGGTGGCACGATCAAGGCCTCCAAGTGCATATCACTAAACTCGCTCAATCATGGCCTCCAAGGGTATCTCCAAACTCACTCGATTACGGCCTCCAAGCCGGTACAACCATGGGCTCCAAGTGCATCGCCAAACTTGCTCGATCACGATCTTGGAGTGCATTTCAAAGTTCACTTGTTCATTGCCTCCGAGTATATCTCCAAATACGTTTGATTACCACCCCCAAGTGCATCTGCATCAGCAATGACCCTAGTTTCTGTCAGAAACACCCGGGTGTTCCGGACGGCTCTGACGGCTCAGACGGAACATCGTACCCTCTGACGGAGAATTACACGTTACCTGTCGCTGAGGCGACGGGTCGCGTTGCACACATACCTCCTTTACTGTGTGGTGACGTATAAGCACCATCAGAACGACACGTGTGTTACACTCTTCGCAGTGGCTGCAGTTATGCTGAAATGGTTTACACAACGCCCGGCGATGTTTAACGCCTGGCGATGTTTATGTCTTTCTCCTGCCGCCGCTTCTTTGGGAATGCTGCTGGTGCACCTGGAAATCATAGCTACAACTCATCATTCAACGATTTTCAAAACTTATGCATTCAGTTTGTATTCTCATCTGTGTATCTATGTATCTATATAGCTACCTATCTACACCTCCGTTACCCCTGAATCTCCGTACACCCGCCGTCACGCATTAATGATGTACTTGGAGGCCGTGATCGAGCGAGTAGAGATATACACTTGGAGGCCGAGATCGAGTGAACTCAGAGATGCACTTGGAGGCCCGGATCGAGTGAACTCAGAGATGAACTTGGAGGCCGTGATCGTGTGTACTTAGAGGCCCTAATCGAGTGAGTTTGGAGATACACTTGGTGGTTGTGATTAGGTGAGTTTGGAGATGTACTTGGAGGTTGTGATTGAGCGGGTTTGGAGATGCACTTGGAGGCCGTGATGAAGTGAGATTGGACGAGTAATTGGAGGCGGTCGATGGATGGCGCACCCAGTGCTGAGACTCTATTCATCAGTTAGTTAACTCGCAGCCGTGGGAATGTGACAATGTGACTTTACCTTTGAGCTCTCATGGAGAGCTGGCGGATGGCGGTCGATCATGTAGGGAGGTACACCGGAAGCTGAAGGTACATTCAGGGGTCAACTCCTAATCATGAGAATGAAGGGAACACAAACAATCTTGGGTCGATGCTGTACTCGGTGTATGCTGTACTCGGTGTCAACTCATGATCATGTCATGGAGACATAGAGAGGGATGACTTAACGTTGTGTTCTGCGATGATGGTTGGGTTGTGGACGAGAAAGAGAGAGATGGGGGATGAAGATGAGTATGATATGGAGGATATGAGCTGATATGAGAAATCAGGGGTACGACTTACCTGACTGGGTTGGGAAGACCTCGTATCGGAGTTAGTTCGCGCCTGATCGGGACTCGTACCTGCCATATCGGGGATGGTCAATTGACTTCCACACAAAATTCTCTATGTTCCAGTTTCTCATGATGATTTCCCCCAATCTCTCACTTTCTTGTGCTCAACTCTACCATCACCTAAGAACACCAATTTAAGTCATCCCTCTCTATCTCTCCATGCCATAATCATGAGTTAACACAGAGTACAGCATACACCAAGTACAGCATCATTCCAAGATCGACAGTCTCCCGCTCCCAGCCAGTTTCTCATCCAATTACAAATTAACCAATGATTAGAGTCTCAGGTGCCGTCGCGCCTCCCTCCAAATCGACCGCCTCCAAGTACTCCTCCAATCTCGCTCGATTATAGTGTGCAAGTGCATCTCCAAACTCGCTCTGTCACAGCCTCAGAGTGCATCTCCAAACTCGATCGATCACGGCCGCCAAGTACATCTTCTCAGTTCACTCGATCTCGGCCTCCAAATGCATCTCTGAGTTCATTCGATCTCCGTCTCCAAGTGCATCGCGAACACGCTCGATCAAGGACATCTTCAAAGAGCGACGGCGGTTGAATAGAGATACCGGGGTAACGGAGGTTGGCAGAGTGATGGGGAGTATATATTCGGCAGACCCCGGAGTAGATAGACATCATGTCATTTCCATCTCCTCTTATCATACAATGAAAATTCACAGTCTATCTTTCCGAACTTTTTGACTCACTTGCTCTGTCCGAGATCCAAGCAATTGCGTGGATCTTCACGGCCGGGTAGTATTATATCTTCGCACCTTCCTACAATCCTCGAGCTTAATGTAGAAGGAACGCGAGGAGAGAATTTTGCAGCGTCACCCATTGCATTGCAATCCCGATGCAAGCGTGTACCCAATGAACCCATTCTGACGTATGTTCACAGTTGGCCACAACGCCAGAGTGTTTGTTTAAAATAGGAGACCGACAGAGCGAGAAGAAACGGTGAAACAGCGATCGGAGGGCGATATGTGACACGACATGTGGTCTTGATGTCGGGCGCAGAGTGATCCGCCACCGGGGTGTCTCTGACGGCTCTCATGGAGCGTGTTCACTCTGTCAGAGCCATTCCGCCCGGACGGAAATGTTTATTGCTGATGTGCAAGCTTGCTCAATCACGGCCTCGGAGTGTATCTCCAAGTTCAATTGATTGTCATTTTCAGGCGCACCTCAAATTGCTCTCAAGCACCGGCTGCAGCCAGTCCAGATATACCGTGTGTAGATGGGTAGCTATATTAATACATAGATGAGATTACCAACTGAATACATCAGGTTTATACATCATTGAATGATAAGTAGTAGCTATGATATCCAGGCCCACCAGCTGCGTTCTGAAAGAAGATGTTGTGTTTCCCAGACTGCTCTACTGTGATTCGAGGTGCTTCTAGACCTGTCGCCAGCGCTCTCAGGCTTGTCATTGGCGATCCCAGCATGTCATCAGCACATCCAGGCTTGTCATCGGCGCTCCCAGGCTCGTCGCTGGCGCTCGAAGGTCCTCCCAGGTGAACCCATATTTCCCTCCGGCACTCTGCAGTGTTCCCGAACTCATCAGAATCACTTCTATGGTACTCTTGTACCTGTCATCAGAGATCCCAGTGACTCTAAAGGCCAGCCGGAATGCCCTCCTATGGTCTGATACCCTCCTGAAATTCACGCATCTATGTTTACACTCCACATCCTCTCAGACACTCCTGGAGGCTCCCAGTGACTCAAATACATTTTGCTGACGCAGAGATTGCCTAAGACATGAATAATTGAGACGATGAGAGCATTGATTTATCGGACTTGGTCGGTGCAGAAGGCAAACCCCCAAGTAGCCTGAACCAAACTGAATTCTCTTTGAAGCAATTTATGAAATGGATGGGGCAGGCCAACTACATTATGTTCAACAAGTGGAAGAAGGTATGAGTGGCTGGGAAGCTGAAGAAAAAGCATCAGACCATTATCCGGGAGCAGAACCGTTTGAAATAGCTTCCATATGGACCTCCACACTGAGAGACTTGTTGAGCTGATTGGAAGTATGGATATCACTATGCCAAGGACTATGATGTAACATGCCTCTTGTGTAGTTAGCGCCATTAGTTATTGATCAACCTTATGTCAAGACGACATGTCTCGTTACACAATACAATAGACACACCTTCACATATGCCGACGCACACTGAACTATATGAGCACACACCACCGTGCAAAAGGTTAACAGCCGTTATGTTGAAAAAGGGAACCGATGATCAACACTGCCACTTTCGTTTGCCGAGTGGATGTCATCGTCACGGAGAATCGTCTCCACAAGCAATGCAATTACCCTGCATTCCGCCGTATTTCTGTTGGCGGCTGCTGGACGTCTCCCGTGGAGTCCGAGAGACTACTATAACTCACGATTGTGATACAAGATGGTGCAGGATGAGTTCGACTACGATCACCATCACCAACTTTAATGGCATGAACTAATCACAATGGGTATCCGAAATGGCCCTACTTCTTGAGCAGAAGCAAGTGTATGGTTTCATCACAGGATACGATGACAAGCCCAAAGAGCCAGGTCCAAACGCAACCGCCACAGGGAAGGCCGCTTTCAAAGACTGGATGAATGGCCATGGTGTTGCCAGATCGACTATCCTGCTGGGCATGGAACTGAGGATGCAAGCGGAATATACAGTCATCAACGATTCGAAGACGCTCTGGGACAAGCTAGCATCACCCTACAAGTCAAAGTTGAAGCTCAAAATCTTCGAGAATAGAGAAGACCATTGGAGCATCAAGCAACAGGACTGCGGAGATGTCGACAACTACGCATCGTGGATCGAGCGGAAAGTAAATGATTACTATCTCTGCGTAGGACTGGCAGCACCATTGACCACTGACACTGATACTGCCGATACGGACTCTTCAAAGACAATCGGCAAGATGAGTCAGCACGTGCACATCTTCGACCTCCTTCGCGGAATCGCAAGGAACGACGAGTGGAATGTCTTCCTGGAGCTCATGATGGACAAAAATGCCACTATGACTGCCACACCCGACAAGATCGTCACCAAGCTTGTCGCAAACGAAGCTGCAACCACGAGAGAGAATGGGCTCTCTCCAGAAACTCTGCTCTTTGCAAAGATGGGTGGCAAAGGCGGTAAAGCCGGTAGAGGCGACAAAAGCCCAAAGAGGAACAAGAGAGATAATAAGGATGATAGGAATGAGAAAAATCTGCAGAAGTGCTTTCATTGCCAACGGCGAGGGCATATCACCGAGAACTGCTTGAGGAAGCAACGCGGCGATCCTCCAAAGGCTGCCGACACTGCAGCAAAAGCATCGACTGAGACTAGTTCAACTCTCACCACTTTGATCAAGAACTATTGGATGGTGGCCAGCTGAAATGCTTCATGCAGTGATTGGTTTATGCATTGTGGATGCACGACTCACATCTCCGGCCGTCGATCAATTTTCAACACCTACAACGAATATCCTCCGAATATGAAGTAGGTGATGGGATACAATGGGGTCACATCGTTTGCTTCTGGATATGAACGTGTTATGTTAATTTGTCAACTACCGGATGGAAAGACGGAAATGATCATACTCCAAGAAGTGGTGCATTTAACGGGGTAGTTCAACCTCATCTCATAGTCTCAGATCATGGACAAGGAGGTCAAAGTCGAACTGGTGAATCACTACGGTCTCAACCTCTGATATCGCGATGGCAAGTTGATTGCCAGTGCACCTTCTGTCGATGGGCTATTCGGTCTGGCTCGCATTCTGGATCCAGCTCCGAAATCGACCGAAGATACGGATATCGACCAAATTCACCGATATCGACCAAATACACCGATATCCACCGAATACACTGATATCGACAATGACAGTTGCCAGATGACACTTAAGACGACTGGGCATGCATCTCGGCACGATGCAGAGAAGTGGATGTCATGGCACCGCCTCTTGGCACCGGTTGGTCTTAAAGCTTTGGAGAGCTTGGCAAAGTTCGGAGCCGATGCTCTGAAGATGACCGGGAAGTGCGATTGCGTGAGATGGATCAAATGCAAATTCACGAGAAAACCCTTTACTCTGAATACGACTTCCCGTGCAACTGAGCCTCTGCAGCTCGTGCACTGAAACATATGCGGTCCCCTGGACACAGCCATTGGAGGAGGTCTATATATGCTGCTCTTCATCGACAACGCCACAACGCATACAGGTGAGTACATATTGAAGTACAAGTCGGAAGCCATGGAGAAATTCAAAGAATGTAACACTATTAGAGAAAAGAAGTCAGGGAAGCAAGTGAAGCGATTTCGTACAGATGGTGGCGGTGAGTATACCTCCAAGAACCTCGCAGATTACCTACAATCTGAGGGCATACTAAAGGAGACGACTATGCCCTTCACTCCCCAGTCTATTGGAGTTGTCGAACAAGCGAACCACACAATTATGTCAGTGCTTATGATGCATGCTAGACGATGCCGGAATTTCGAAGAAGTACTGGGCATTTGCAGTCTCAGTGGGAGTCTATCTCAAGAATCGCACTCAGACGCGATTGGTAGTGGGTAAAACCCTGTACCAGGCCAGGCATGGGAGGAAGCCATTTATGAAGCATCTCGGTGTGTTCGGAAGCTTGGCTTTCATGCACGCTCCAGGAGAGAAATGAACGAAGCTGGATTACAGAGCCACTCCCAGCAACATCGTTGGGTACAGCAGATCAACTAAGCAGTACTTCGTATATGACCCATTGGCGATGACGCTTCACCGCTCCAGTCATGTGGTATTCAGAGAAGGGAAGGGGTACACAGCACCGAATGATGCAGACGAAGTAATCCTGAACGAGCACTTCTACAGAGATTTCATCGAGGAACCCAAACCCACACCCACCAAAAGGAAATCTGAAACATAGCTGCAAACAGGAGATGGAAATTCCAAACGTCAAACAGAGGAGCCATTGGACGACGAATCACCTCGGAAGCCAAAGACGAAGTCATGAGAATTGGCTGGCCCTGAGAGGTCACTTGGAGATGCATGGAAGCCGCCGGCCGAAGATAGTCGCAGAAACCACGCTGGGAAGGATACTTTGGCAGAGTCTGCGCAATTGGCTTTAGAAGATGAGGAATTTGAAGATATGATTCCCATCTATGCTGCAGCTGCGATCTCCATTGATCAAGATGATGGGATCAATCAAAAGTCCTACCAAGCAGCAACCGAGTCACCCCTCCCCAAGAAATGGGATATGGCGATGAATGAAGAGTTCGATGTAATTGGTCAACATCAGGTCTTTGGAGATTTGGTTGCGCTTCCGGAAGGAAGAAAGGCTTTGCCAAGTCATTGGGTGTGCAAGATCAAGCGCAATGGAGCAGGCAATGTGCAGTGGTTCAAGGCCAGGCTAGTTGGCGGAGGAAATCACCAAGTCGAAGGCATCAACTGCCAGGTGAGGTATGCACCAACTCCTCGCTTGGGCCACGTTTGGCTGGCACGTGGCATCGCCGGCAAGTATTATCTCGAGATCCATCAACTGGATGTATGCACCGCTTTCTTGGGAGTTGACTTGGAAGAAGAGATCTATACACACCCACCGCAGGGATATTTGTGTTTGGTCCAAACTGGGAGCCACGACAATGATCCAAGATAAACAAACACTATGCGGAAGATGGTACTCCGCTTGAGAAAGTCTCTTTAGGGCCTGAAACAGTCTTCGCACGTTGGGTACCGCACTTTGAAGGATTTCATGATCTCGATTGGGTTCTTGGCATCACGTGTCCACAGAAGACTATTCGTGCTTGAGGATCAAGGCATAGTTGTTGCCACAGTTGTTCTGAATGTTGATGATCTCTTCAACATTGCTAACGAGAGCTTGATTATGCAGATCAAGGACCAGATGAAGAAGAGGTTCCAGATGCATCATCTCGGGAGTGTCTCCTGCTATCTCGGCATGAACATCGAATGCAATCGGGAGCATCACACGATCCACATCCATCAGCACAGCTACATTCGAACAATCTTGGCGAAGCTCAAATTAGACGAGTCCAGGCCAGTTCCCACGTGAACGGAAATGAAGCTTCACAAGAGGCACCCCGACAAAGAAGTCTGTAATCCGACCATGTCCCAATCAATGATCTGATGCGTCATGGAAGCGATGACTGCCACTTGGCCCGAAATCCGTTATGCCATCGTGGTTCTCAGCCGGTACAATCACGACCCGAGCAATGAGCATATGGTAGCTCTCAAGCATGTGAGTCGGTACCTTGATGGCATGAAGGACTGGCGACTGCGTTTCGGAGGAGCACCCGAACTAGAAGGAGAAGGCGCACTTAGATTGTATGTCAATTCGGACTATGCTGGATGCCCGGATGACTGCAAATCGACAAGCGGACTGGCCATCAGCTTCGGAGGAGCGGTCGACTGGCGATCGAAGAACCAGAAGTCGACTGCCCAGTCTACGACCGATGCCAAATATTATGCCTTCGGAGTAGGCTGCATGACACTCAGAGAGATCTCGCATCTCATGAACGAGCTTGGCATCCCGACTATCCCTGACGTGTTCTCCGATTTACAGTCAATGTTCGTCAGCCTCAAGAACAGAATCTGCAGTGGACCTGCAGTTGCTCACATTGCAACCACATACTATCTTGCGGCGGATCTGGGTAGAGATGGAGAGATCGACTCGAGTTACGTACCGACTGCTGAGATGCTCGCTGACTGCTTCACAAAGCCGCTGCCACAGCCCGCCTTCTTGAAGCAGTGTGCTGAAATGGGAAGTATCGGAATTGGACTCGGGAATGGCTTTGGGGATGGCCTCGGGATTGGATTCAGTAATGACCTCAGAAATGGTCACGAAATGGTATTGGAACTGGATTTGGCATCGGGAATGCCGTCGGAATGTAGATTGATTGGGCATGTTTGTTTCTAGGAGATCCACAATGGTTTATTGGCTCCTCATCTGTTTTGTTTACGGATTTTGTTTGAAACGGACGTGATTGCCGTCCTGGAGGAGTGTTGAGCTGATTGGAAGTATGGATATCATTATGCCAAGGACTAAGATGTGACTTGCGTCTTTGTATTAGCGCCATTACTCATCGATCGACCTGATGTCAATGCGACATGTCTCATTAAACGATACAGTAGACACAACTTTGCTTTTGCCTGCGCACACTTGACTACTCGAGCACATGCCACCGTACAACAAGACTGCCATTGCAGATTGTCTTGTGATATTTGTGAACTTTCTGCCATTGGTTATTTTCAGTGATGCTAACTGGATTCGATCGCAGCGGGTTGAGATGTTTTTGACGAAATATGCAAGGAAAATCCAAGAAGCAAGGGAAAAGGGAAGCTGAGGCAACAAGTGACCAGCAATGGATTTTGGCAAGTGCACAGGAAATGTGGCAAGAAATAATCTCCCAGAGTTGCAAACTACAATGTCAATGGTTGTGTTTTGCTGGGTGTTGAATGGTAACTATATTGTTCTATCTCCCAACTAACTACAAGCTTCTTATACAGATTTCAGGAACTGGGAGAAGCTGATTTATTTTATCGACAATAATGGAGGCCCAATTGAGCCATCCATCCTAACATCAATGTTCAAGTGACGGGTGGAGCACGATGAATGGGATGATGAGTATATGGGATTACATACACATGGGGACATGATGAATGACCCCAAATATGGACACATTCCATACAACTGTTGCCTTTCAAATCCTTTCAAGTTGAGACATGGACACAATTTGAAAAACGTTTTTGGTAGGAATGAAGAGAGCTACACAGATGGAGATTGCAAAGTACCTAATTAGAGCAGCAAAGGCAATCCCCACTCGCCATGTCAAGGCTAGAAGTTGGCAACTGCTGATCATTGTACATAGACTTTGGAACATTCTGAAGAGGGTGGAAGAGAGGAGGCAGAGGAGGAGGGTGGGCAAGGGAATATAACTTGAATTAATGTAAGTTCTGATTGAAAGAATAGAATTGATTGTATTCCATCCATATATATATATTCCAATGGTTGCTTGTCTGTGAAATACCTAACATTGCGATGAATTTCAGAAGTGCCAGAGTACAATCCCATCTGCCCAGCTTACATTGGTGCAAACTGGAAGAAATCATTGAGGATGAAAAGATAACAGACAAAGGTGCAAGGGAGGTTCAGGAGCAAGTTGAGGATGGTGAGGAGGTCCTCAATCCAGATAATGCCAATCTGATGAAAATTGCATAATTCAACCACTTGTAAAGGCATGTACGCTTACGCTTGACGGCAGATGTATACTATGCTAGTACGGTTGCACCCGAGAGTGAGTGAGTTCATAAGTAGAATAGGGTGGTAAGACATTCGATACCGATCTAAGTGTCACAGTGGCAACCTATGTACAATGGTCCTTACCCGGCCTTTGGTCACTTCTCGCCATTACATTATCCCCCTCTGCATTCGCAGACCTCCTTGGCTGCGTAAGCCAGTATATAAGAGAAGAGGAGGAAAGCGAAACAAAGAATGAAACAATCACTCTATGTATGCACCTGTACGATCCCATAAGTCCCACAACCGATAGGTACTGCTCAATGGCGACCTTTCGGCAGATTCGGCTCACGGGTAAACTCCACCTCCATTGGTAGGTGGTAAAACTTATGCTGACGCCATTTATATCGGGCCAAAATCCTTTCAAAAGGGAAGAGAAGAAAATGAAGGAACACAGTACAATGCAATGTCCAAAGTGCTTCCATGTCCTCCGTACCTCCACCGCGGGACTCTGTATCTCTACTCCCGTAGCCAATGAGGACGCTCTGGGTTAAATCAGTCAACCAGATCTCGAGCGTTTTCATGGTGCTCCTGGGTTCCCAGCTAGTGCGTATGTAGTTATAACCGGCCCATTGGATGAGATAATGCAGCATCCAATAGCGCCGCCTAGAGTCGAGTAAGCGGTTGACTTCCCATTCCTCCGTTTCCTCGACTATTACTGGGAGTGGTTCTGAAGGTGGTTGACCTCAGACTGGTGGTGTATCATGACCGAGATGCGACACATGGAAGACATTGTGGTTCCGCATTGTACTCGGGTAGCCTAGTTTGTAAGCATTCATATTGATGATCTTATTTACCGTATACGGTCCTGTGCATTTGTAATCCAGTTACTTGGAACGAGTAGATGTTTTCAAGTTCCTTGTCGATGGCCATATCTTGTCTCCAACCGCAAAAGTCATCTCTTTCCTGCCGGCATACTTTGTTTGTCGCTCCTGAGCCTTAACTTCATTTTCCTGGAGAATTCGGTGAGGCCCTTCCATGCCTGCCATCCATGAGTCTGCTTGCACCTATGATCTGAAACTGTGGTCCTTGGGAGGCTTGAATTGCTTTGTAGGATTGTAATTGTAGATCGCCCAAAAGGGTGTCATCAGCGTGGAATCGTGGATGGAGTTGTTGTATGCAAATTCCACCAGCGCCACCAATTTGACCCAGTTGTCCTGCTCATAGTTGCAAAACGGTCAGAGGTGCTGCTCCATCATTCCGTTCTGCCGCTCGGTTTGACTGTCCATCTGCAGGTGGAAAGCAGTTGAGAGTCGGTGATTGATACTGAGGTTGGAATACACTTTGTTCCAAAGTCGACTGCTAAACTCTTTGCCACAATCATTGGCGAAATTGTCTGGTACACTGCGTTTGGAGATCACGTGTTTGAAAAACATTCATGCCAGCTCTGGGGAGTGAATGTCCTATTTGCATGGGAGGTTAGTCGCCATTTTAGTCAAATGGTCAACGATTACAAGGATCACGGTGAATCCCAATGCTGTTGACACTGGCAAGTTGGTAACGAAATCCATGGTAAGTCCCTCCCAAGGACGAGAAGGCGGTGGCAGTGGCATGTTGAGTCCGTCGCGTGCGTGACGCGGTGGTTTGATTTGGTGGCACAACTTACCGCCGGCAACATACTTCCGTATCGATGACTCAATTGGAGGCAGATAATAATCTCGTGCTACGAGTTCGGCAGTTTCCAGGGCTCAGAAGTGACTGGATTCGGGGTTATAGTGGAAAAAACTGGTCACTCTACTGCGGAGTGCCGCGGGCACCAATATCATCCTCTCAAAGGTCAGAGCTCATTTGATTGATCTCCATTGACTCTCATCTGCGATTGAAAGATCGATGAAAGTTGGCCATATCATTATGGCCCAAAAGTCAGTCTCCTGGGCTGCCGCGATGTCCGGTAGTAGGTCACCATATGATTTGATGATGGTGGTCACTGATAAGGTGGCCAGGAGCCTTGCCGTCATATTTCAATCGCAGATCTCATAGTCGGGTCTTCTCGATGGTCCGTCAGCTGGGTGTTTCTTGTGTTCACAGTGTTCGATAACAAAGTTGTACAAACAGAGAATCTCCGCCCATCTAGCCTGTCGCCAGGAGATCACTTCTAATGTTTTGAAATATTCGAGGTTCTTATGGTCGCAATGTATGAGGACCTCATGATTCGCTCCCTCCATGTAGTTACGCCATTGCTTTGTTGTCTCCACAATGGCTAAGAGCTCCTCATCATACGTGTCAGAGTCTGGTTCGGCACCTAAGCATTGTTGAGCATAGAAGTTGACCGGTCGGAGAATCCCAAAACTGTTGTACCAGTTGAGAATGCTGGCTATAGTGAAACGGCTTGCATCAGTCCGCAGAATAATCGGGTCAGCCAGTTCGACATGCAGGACGATGAGTGCATTGGTAAAGGCTCTGGTTAACTTCCGGAACGCGAGTTTGGCATCCTGAGTGCATTCTCATCTGACCTGTTAGACGCCGTGCAATTCTCTGGTTTGTTTAGTAGGTCTGATATTGGCGATGTCACCTTTGCATATTTCCTGATCAACCACTAGTAAAAGTTTGTGAATCCAAGAAGCACCTGCACGTCCCAAATGGACTCCGGGGTAGGCCAGTCCTCAATCGGTGATATGCAGTCCCATTCCATGGCAATCGCATCTGGGATAATGACAAATCTAAGAAAGCTGACCTCCGAGACTCCAAAACGGCACTTCTCAGCCGAGCCATAGAGACCAAATTCTTGTAGTCATTCCAGCACTTTTCATCCCTGCTTTTTGTTCTGCTCCTCATTGGTCAAGTAGATCAGTATATCATGAGGGTAGCACACAGCGAAGTTGTCAATGTACGGCTGTAAGCAGTGATCGATATAGGCTTTGAAAGTAGCTGGTGCGTTCCTCAACCTGAATGGCAGGAATCAGTACTCGAACTGCCCATACCGAGTGCGGAATGCAGGTGTGTACACATTGCCCGCCTTGATCAGGATGAGGGGATAGGCGTTTGTGAGGTCCAGTTGTGTGATGATCCGGGCTCCGCACAACCTGTCGAACATCTCCGAGATCTGTGGCAGAGGGTATATGTTCTTCACAGTGGCTTAATTCAGAGCTTCGTACTCGAAACACAGCCGCAGTGCACCGTCCTTCTTCGTTGCAAACAATATTGGTGATGCAGGCCATGACAACTGATGGATGAATTCATTGGCTAGCATTGTTTCCACGTAGGCCTTGACGGTTTGTAACTTGGCTTCCAGAAGGATGTAGATTTGGCCATATGGTAAATTGAAGGGTGATTCCAGATTGATCACGTGGTCAATCGGTCGATGCGGTGGGAGAATCTCTGCTATATCTGAGGCGAACACGTCCACATCGTTCTTGTATCTCACGGGGATATGACCTCCATTATGAGTAGGTTCAGTACCTGTACCAGCATATGTACATTAGCTTCTATCTCTGACTTGCAAGTGGGGAAGATGATGGGGAAGGAAAACCACGGACCTGCGGATCAAGCAGTTCGCCCAGGAACAAGCCAAACCATGCTAGTCCAACAACCTGCAATTGTGACTCGGCAAGCCGGTAGCAGTCATTCAAGTATACCTGAGTGAGGTTCCGCTTCTGCTGCGATGACGGCCGTTGCTCCCTGCCCGCTCGTCCAGCACTTTGGGTTGATAGTCTCAATCTCACCTGGACCTTCCAAAGTGGTGAACTCCATAGTCGCTCCCAGGAGTCCACTGCATTCCCCATTTCGTAGGGCAAATGTCTCGATGGTCTCATCACACACTATGAGATTGTCGAATCTGGATGCTCCGAGTATTTCAATATCTGGATTAGGACAGTTCGCACAGCTCTCACTTGGCGTTCCATCTGGATCCATAGGGATTTCCGACATCGGGTTGATCGTCCGCATACTGCCACCGATGACTGGCAGCGATACGTTTGTACATACGTCATCCTGACCATTGTACCACTGCACCATATGTGATATGCGTGCTGCCCTGGGTGGCATTGGGGTCTTAATGAAGTTGATTGACTGGTAGCCCAGTCGATCTCCGGCTTGCAGGTTTGGAACCATGGTAATCCCAGTACTAGATCGTTTACCCTCATTGGGATGGCCAGCACCTCCGGTTGGCAAACCGGGGTTACATGATCCATACATTTGACGGTCATCGCTGTCTTGCATCTCTCCCTCGCATGCCGGATCACCTGACAGTCAAGGCAGCGAGTTGTGATGTGCGTTGCTTCGTGGGTTAGTTCGAGTCCGTTGAGAAGTGGTGGAGAAATCAAGATGGTTGAAGCGCCACAGTCGATGAGTGCTCGTATGTTTTGCAATTCTCCGTTTTTATCTCATGTCTTGACCACACGGAAAATGTGCAATGAATCCGGTTTGCCATTCCACCACAATATTGACTTGTCATGAGAGCTTGCGGGCACTCTAAGACAAACCTCGGCCTGAATGAAATTCCATGGGGTTGGATTTCTTCCGATGTTGCCATCAATGCCCTCGTACCCAATGACTTCAATCATAGCTCTGAGACATCCATTCTCTTCCACCGAGCCTCGTCCCGAGAGAGGCAAAGTAGCTTTTTAGTTGCTTACTGTCCATGGAGCACTGGCGTTTGATTTGTCTTCAGTCTGGCGGAAGAGCAAGGTTTTCGGGGAAGTTGGCACGTTGATATTTAGTTCACCGGAATGTTTTATATTTGGGTGACCTGCAGTGTATGCATTTTCCTTCTGACTTCTGCGTTTTGTAGATCTCTGGAGAGGCCCTGAACGCGGGAGTGCGTGTGTCATCCTTGTCAGACTTTAACCCGTCGGGCTTCAGTGCTTTGGCCGGCTTGGATATGGATGGTCCGAAGTAGCGTTTCTTGCCTCCTTGTTGAGATGATTCTCCTGGCTGCATTTGGTGTTGATGTGGCTGTCACTGTTCACGCATGGAGCGGTCCGGCTTGACTTCTGGATCGGAGGCGTGGTTCAAATGCTCTTCGATACTGTCGAATTTTCCATGCTTTGGGGTTCACGGCTTCATCATGGCATTAAGTACTGGTCGCAGTGGGCTCGAAGCGATTTCGTACAGGTTCCTGTTATCCTGCGGGAGCCATCCCACTGCTCTTCAATTTGCTTCGATTCGATTGGTGTAGACTCTCACTGGTTCATTCGCTCCTTGTAGCAAGTCGGTCATACACTGTATTGCTGGGTTGAGTTTTTGGTCATTGTCGCTATACATCCTCTGCACTTCTTCTGAGATGGCCTCAAAGTTTTCCAATCAGGGATCTGAGTCGCTCCGTAGGTCTCGCAGCCACTCTACCAGATCGGTCATCTGTGTCTGTCTCTGTGCCGGGTCCGGGTAATTGTTCCAAGGACTGACAAGGCTCGCTGCATATTTGACTATGTTGCAATTCCGGTGTGGGCATACATCCGTGTGGGATTGGTACTTAGACTGTAATGTGTCGAGGACGTCATCAGGCTCCTTCGCTCCGCCTCAGTACCATTCTGGATGGGTCATATCGAAGATTTGCATTTTTGTTGCTTCTAGTCGAATAGACTCTCTGAGGTATTCCTGGGTTGCTTCCATCTGTTCAGCAGTTTGCACGCATAGTTCAGTCTTCAATTGCATGGCATAGTTGATCATTTCTCGTTGTTCCTCTCTCACCTTGTGCATGGTGGCGGTCTCGGATTGAATGGTAGGCTCAGGTTTGCTCGGGTTGTTGCCAAGAATGTCATCCAGGTTGTCGCCCAGACTGTCGCTCAGGTCATCTTACATGTCGGCTGTGTTTGCTTCTTCATCGTGATCGCTCTTGTTGTGGATATCATACTCCGGAAGTACTGAGGGTTGTCGGGTGAGAATAGGGGTTAATCGGCGGAGTGGACATTGTTGGTTTTCCATGCTCGAACATATAATGTCCAAGCGCTATCGACCTCTGGCAGCTGCCTTGGGAGGCATAGTAGACGATTGATCGTAGGATTCACACACAAGCTCTTCGTTTTCGGTCAATTGTGTTGTACTTTGCCAATTCAGGTCACACTTGTGTATCCTCATGAGCGAAACGTATCTGACAACTGAATGATTGAATATAGTGTAAAGGCACATATGCCAATGCTTGTCCGCAGATGTATAGTATAGTAATACAGTTGCAAATGAAAGCAAGTGAGTATATAATCAGAATAGAGTTGTATGTTATTTCATGCCGTTCGAGGTGTCGCCACAGCGACCTATATACACCGTTTCTTACCCCGCCTCGGGTCAGGTATCGCCGTTACACCACATCCAGGATCACCTGAGAGTGCTTGGCATATGTCTGGACTCAGCTTAGAACAGATCGAGCACTGCAAATCTGCCAATCCCATTTGGCAATAATGTGGCGCTAGGCCATAATGAGTATCTGTGTTAAGATATAAGTAGTGTTACCAATTGTTCGGGACCACCACTTCACGTCGAGGTCCAGGTCAGAACCGAATCGTGGCCAAATACACGTTCCGGGTTGTCAATACACCCAAAATGTGAATTCGGGTAGAGTTCGATGGACATCTCCCAATCCGTCGGAATTTAGCTGGTAGTCAGTGGGTTGTCCAGCGGGTCCATCTGTAGATATATCTAATGCTCTTGCTTTTGCTGTTAGATAACGGTATTTGATCAAAATCAGTTAATTAACATCCAGAACTTCCTTCTGGATAACTTTGCAGGTTGTGACATCGGTTATTTTGGAATCGATGTTTTGTCAATTGTGTGCTGGATTTTGGAGTACTAAGGCAGTCAATTGTACGGTTATGATCTCATCTAACCTCATGATTCCTTGATTACCCAATGTACAAGACCAACAATCATTGAGGCTCTGTTGACATTCACTTCCAGGATGGGGCAGGAAGTGTGCTGCTGTTGCTTTTGACGCTAAAGGCGGCTAATAGATGTTTTATGAATGTCTGCAACCAATTGCCACTTAGATAACCCAAGATGCAACGCCAAAAATAGTTGACGCTCAGTTGATGCTCATTTTCAGAATGGGGCAATGACCATGTCACTTTCTTCTTCGCCTATAAAGGCAGCCAATACATCCATTAAGCCCAATCACTACCAGATCACTTTGAAATGACCTGACTTAGAAGACTAAAAATCATTGACGCTCTGTTGACACTGATTTTCATGATGTAGTGACGAACGTCACAAGCACTGTTTTGCCAGAACCGGCCGCCAATACATTGTACATGGATTACTATTACAAATCCACACTTAGATAACCCATGATGCAAAACCAAAAATCATTGACGCTTAGTTGACCCTCATTTCCAGAATGGGGCAATGCCACTGCCGCATACTGTTTTGCCTATCAAAGCAGCCGATACAACAGTTATGCTACAGAGCGATTAAATCTCTTTACAATTACCATGTTTACATGACCAACAATCACTGATGCTCCGTTGACGCTCAGTTTCAAGGTGAGGTGGGGATCATGTCGCTCTGATTTTTGACTAGACTGGCGGCTAATACTTTGATTATGTATAACCACGACCAAGTCAATTTTGATTACCAGTCTTACTTGACCTGAAATTGTTGATGGTCAGCTGACACTCATTATGCCACTGGTGTATCTGCAATCTTCAATCATTTGATTTGGCGTAGTCTATCATTCATATTGTTCTGGCAGCCTTTGAAGCATTTTCATTTACTTTCTCCTTGATCACTACATTGTTCTTTAGTAATACGTACAAATATATCCTTTAAAATATACATTACAGTGTCCGCTAATTGTAGATAATAATACGCTCCCAAATCCCGTTCCATTCAATCAATGCTCATCATCACTTGCAGGTCCGCTCAATAGGCTGCTCTGGTCTTCAATATGGATGTTAGCTGCATTACCACACAGCAGATAGTGTACTAACCAGTGGATGTTCCTTCATCAGTCAGCATATCTGGATCATAATCGATATTGTGCTGGCTATCCTGCGCCTATGCATTACGTGTAAAAAATTCTGCGCAGGGCACTGAAGTATGTGAATGCATGTATCCGGCCAGCAAATTGATGATTTAGGAACGTAGAGCTCCGGCATTGTAACCAGGTGGGGCAGGTGGCGTTCTGGGTAGCAGTGACGTACCGCACAGTGGTGGCGTCGCCTCTGGAGTCGGCTGTCTGCATCGGTCAGGAGCAGATGCACCTGTTCCTATCCGCCTCGAACATGTCTGTGGATTCGTTGCAGTGGCATTTTGGCAAGGAAGGCATCTGTCCATCTGGTTTTGACGAAGCATGGCCGGGTGCCATTCTATCACAACCTTCACCATTCTATGCCGCAGAAACTCATCACCCCGCATCTTCCCTTCTCAGACTGTGGCATGAGGGTTCTTGATCAGATGTTGTGTTTCCTCTCTTGTAGTGTGCGACAACCAGCCATTGGCCATTTTGGTCATATTCAAGGCTAGGCGCATGTCGGACTGTTCCAGCTGTACCCGACCTCCTGCCCTTGCCATATTAGCAGACATGTTGAAAACCTACAAGAAACTAGTTGCTACTCTAACAATGAGATTCGGTTATTACCTCCACCATATACGCTTCCGTAGCCTCCACTAAGGTCGTATTAGCCTCTTTCGTCCACTCATGGGGATGATTATATTGATATTCATCCGCGAAAATCCCGGAGCTGACAACATCATGAGGTTTAATTTTGCGGACGATGGGGACAAATGCTTTGGTCGATGATGAAGGTTTCCCATTACGAGCGGCCATCCATTGGTCACGTATCTCTGTGTGTAGACCCGCTGTATGTGATACAGTAAATTGACGGCCATTCGCCACGGTATGAATATTCTCACATCCGATTGCATGCTGCTTCTTATCATTCCTGCTTCCAGTCTGACGGACGATTTTTAACTGTGCATCCTGGGCAATATTCTTGGTGGCTTCATTGGCAGCTTCGCGGTGGACTAACTGGTGTCTGCCTTCTTGCTGTGTGCCAAGGAGTGACATATTGCATGAAGCGCCTGGCGATCAGCTTGCTTCGTGTCCTTCGCCACCTGGCTGAGGTGGTTGAGTATCGATGATGTGCTGGTGTGGGAAAGGAGAGGACGATGAAGACGATATGAAGTGGGAGGTCCTGAGGAACATATAGTTAGCTTCATGTCAGACTGGAATAAGTAGCAGCCAACTTGTATGGTATCCTCAACATGAATCCTGCTGCGTATGACTACATGTAACAGGGGTTTCCCACCGTCTTGCGATGTGTAATCAGTCGGACCGATTTTGTTTGTTTGTTTCCAGGGATACAATGAGGCATACAACAGCCGAAAGCTGATGATTGTCAGATATAAATAGGACATTCTTCGAGGGGAAGGATGTCTGCTGATGTTTGTCTTAAATAATCCCTGGGATGATTCATCACACCGACGCTAACAATCCAGTCATGTTGTATCGTTAGCCTAACTTTTCCCATTTTATTGACAGTCAAAAGGCAGATTTTGCTTTGTTCAAGTTGAGTACACATACCAACCTTGACATGAAAGACTTAGCTTGCCTCCATATGGTCCATATCTTCCAACATACAACATCTCGCCCAACAACAAAGCCAACACACACTACCTTGGTCAATGTTTCAAAAAGGAAGTTTTCACCACTTCTGGCGGGCACATACGGCAAATCGACAAAGCGGTCCACACGATGACATCATCAAGCAAATCAACGCAAGAGTGGCTCGCAAGCAAACAGAGGCCGAGCCCTTCAAGCATTGCCCAACTTCCGATCGAACAAGATGCTTGCGGCTGAGAAATGAGAAGAAGAGCAATTCCTATGCAATGATGTGAAACAGCAATGGATCGAGAATTATATTGAGAGAGAAACTGCTGTGGTAGGACAGCGAGTTGATGATGCAGAGGCAGCGATTAGGCAGCAGCAGGAAGACATGGGAACAGCTGAAAACACGGGAATCAGGACCAGAGAGCCCGAATGATGTTTGAAGAGTTGATGGTGCCCATCAGAGACAGTCTGAGCGATCTTGCAAGTTCCAATGATCAGGAGGATGGGGAAGATGAGGATGATTACCAAACCGAGCAGGGCAAGCTGAGCGGAGATGACGAACCCGGCTGGGTGATGGGCACAATTACCAACACTGTACAACAGCGCATGGAGAGGTTTCAGCAGAAGCAGATGAAGCTTGACGAATTAACACAACCGGGATGGGGGGAGGCAGGAAACAACTTCGGTGGAAGAGACAAGAAGTAAGGCACATCCGCCTTAATGCTTCGTGCCGTTGTTGAACCGCAAACGGATGACGATGCAGCTGCACATGCACCCCCAACATTTCGAGAGCTTATGGAGTATATTGAAATTGTCCCCGGAATATAGCGAATTCTGCTCGAGTCGTCTCGTCCAGGAAGTTGTCATATTTGGATAGGTTCTGGGAAGCCACAGTTGGACAGAGGTATAGCCGGTCTTGCACCAGCCGCGGAGACTGATCCATCACCTAGTCAGAATATGAAGCTTGTTGAACCAGTAAGTTTTCACCCCAGCATATCGCCTCCCCAGCTAATTACCATATAGAAATCAGAGTAGGACAAAGACATGGTGACAGCTCCTTTGTAATCGGAGGAATAGATCGGCAAATTGGTATGTTTGACGTCATGTCTCTGTGAAAAACATTTGTTGTACGAATTTTGATATGTGTCAGAGTTTCCTTGATTTCAGTGACTAAATTGTGATATATGATAATTTGTCTGTGCGTGTGCAAGGGTCGAATGCAGCATGCGAATGTTCTACAACCCAAATCATCATCTAAGATGGCCAATCAGCCCGATTTCAGCTTGCCTATTACTGTTAAGTGAGAAAGCAAAAGCTATATTAGTAACAAAATATACTGACAAAACTTGAGTGAGTGATGTCATACGAGTTATAGAAGGAGCGGTCCGTGTTCAATACAAATCAGACTGAATGACACCTGTCATGCTGAATATATCCGTCCATCCAAATGCATGACGCTCCGCACCAACCTGGTGCACACTGATGAGATAAATGAATTTCCATATGGTACATCATTCGAATCAGGGAGAAGGAGCTGTATGACCAAAGGTGAGGAAGTCCAATGATATTAATCAAATAACTAGTGAAATGATCTAGATGCCATAAATTGCCAACCAAAAGCGCAGGGATGTGATAGGGCCACATCATTAATCACTCAGATAACTTTGATAGAGGTTGATCAGAAATTGAGAGTCCACAAAGCTTCTGGATGCAATTGATAATACCTAGAAACGCAATATTGGATGTCAGTAATGAATATGCAGTTCGTTGTATACAATGATTGTGTGTACGAAGGCTGTTTCGATGTGTTTACTGTGATTGTCAACACAGCATCAACGATTTTCAGTCTTACACATTTCACAATCAAAGGGCTCTATTGTCTCGTCTTTCCAAAGTGAATGTGCTGTTCGGCATTATAGCCGAAAAGGCAAATTGCACGCTTGTGGCCCCATCCTATACATGAGCCTCAATGGAGCATCAACGATTTTTAGTCTTACACATTTGACAATCACAGGGCAGTATTGTCACCACCTGCCAAAGTTGATCTTTTGGTTGTTGTTATAGTTAAAAAGGCAAATGGCACGTTCGTTGCCACATCCTGAAAATGAGCGTCAATGGAGCGTCAATGATTTCTGGCCTGTGATCTTGGAAAATCCATGCACTGTGTGGCGACATTGACCATTAATCGAAATATTGGCTGCCGTTGTAGGCTACAATGCTGCAACATCCTCGCTGCTATGACCTGCAAATGAGTGTCAACGGAGCGTCAACGATTTTTGGCTGTGCACCTTTTATACCCCAAGTGTGGTGCGGCAAGATTGACTCATAAACGAACTGTCGGTCGCCTCTCCGGGCGAAATTCCTTGCGACAACATCGCTACCATGTCCTAAAAATGAGAGTCAAAGGAGGGTAAACAATGTTTAGCGTTGCAAATTAGAAAGTGGAAGGGCTGTGGGGAGACATTAACCCATAACCGAACTATTGGCCACCTCTCTAGGTCAAAATGCTTAGGGCAACATCGGTAGTGTGTCCTGAAAATTAGCATCAACGGAGCATCAACACTGTTTGGCCTTGCATTGTGGAATATCCAAGGGCTGTATGGCGACATTGTTCCATAATCGTAATATCGGCCGCCTTTCTTAACAATAATGCCTGGGACAACATCGCTACTCTGACCTAAAAATGAGTGTCAATGGAGTGTCAACCACTTTTAGCCTAGCATGTTGGATAATGCCAGGGCTGTGCGGCAACATTAACCCATAATCGAACTACTGGCCGCCTTTCTAGGCCAAAATGCTTGCGAGAGCATTGCTACTATGTCCTGAACCTGAGCGTCAACCGAGCATCAACCGAGCATCAACCGAGCATCAACCGAGCATCAACCGAGCATCAACCGAGCATCAACCGAGCATCAACCGAGCATCAACCGAGCA
>Ga0307515_10005288_pt1 | contig 26244 bp, 13 predicted proteins | sample 17_EM_MG_FD_194513 | JGI IMG/M metagenome (GOLD analysis project Ga0307515, IMG submission 194513) | Populus trichocarpa ectomycorrhiza microbial communities from riparian zone in the Pacific Northwest, United States - 17_EM | ecosystem: Host-associated > Plants > Roots > Unclassified | place... | reverse complement strand
TATTATTATTTCTATTAGTTAGTGTTTATTTATTGTTTCGAGATAAAAAATAAAGATAATGGAGATAAAAAAAATATTTATATATATTTTCTGTTTTTAAAATACAAAAATCTCATTACAAAACTATCATAACAACATATTTATTTTATATTATCTCTTTAACCAAATACTTCAAGCTGGAGGATCAAATAACTTTATATATTAAGGGGCATTCAATTATAGCCTGTTTGTTTCTGTGGTTCTTCTGCTTTTAAAATCAACTACGAAAAATAAATATTTGATAATTATTAAAACTCAATTTTTCATTATGCATGAGCCTTATTAATTTTTGCGTTGAAAAACGCAGGATCACTGAAAGTCTGAAAGCACCATTTTCCACGCCACGCGCTAGCTGAAGAATCAATCCGAACAGTCTCAGATCATGACCAGGACAACAGAGCACAATATTAAAAAAAAAAAAAAAAGCTTTTCAGAAAAGAAGGAAACGTTGATGAAAGAGAGTAAAAATAAGTAGAGATTCTTATATTGTTCAAAGACTAGCTAACTGGCTTCCAAGAAAATGATTAGAAAGCAACCTGTACAAGTGGATGCTAATTGTCAACTGATAACTATTTTAAAGTTTGAAAACACTTTAGCAAAAATTAATTAAATTTGAAAGAAAATCTAAAACACGTAGGTTCTAGGTCTTTCACTGTAGTTTTTTTTTTTTACAATTTAGTTCTCTAACTTTATTTGTTTCCAATTGCATCCCTTGATGTTTAGATTCATGGCTAATTTATCAAAGATTGTTAAGGAGAGAAAAAAAATTGAAACAAAGGGGGACCAAAGTGTAAAAAAAAGAAATGGGTGGTTGTTTCAAAAATGGAATCAAAAGAGCACTTTGATCCTCTTGCTTTTTAAATGATACCTTTGCAGTTCCTCAAAGTTTTGGAAATTCAATTATGGTATGAAACTTCTGTTTTCTTATGTGAGAAAGTCACTCGATTATGGTGTTAGAGAAAAAAAGTCCTAGTTGACACCGATTTATTCCACGAAAAAGATCGATCTTGGTGTCAATGAGTTCCATTTAATATGAAGAGTTTCACCTAAGTGATCTTTGGACCTCCCATCGCCTGAGATGGTAGATATAAGCTTAAAGAGCCTTTTGGTTTCATATTGATTTCGGGTTTTTGACCGGTTTTTAGGTTATTTGAGGTCATATATAGGTTTATCAAGGTATATGAAGTGTTTTTTTAACTATACAAAAAAAATTATGGAATTCAATTCTCAATTAGTCCAATATCGAAGGATAAAATCATAAAAAATAAATTAAAAAAAAAAAGTTAAACTCGTCAACATGTCGTTGGACTTTCTAAAATTTAATAATTTGTTTTTTTTCCAAAAATATATTTTTTAAATATATGATAAAAATAAAAATAGATGATCACATAATTAAGTTTAATTAGAAAAAAGAAAAAAAAAGGTATCCTGCTAAACCCGTGAATCGGAACAACTAGGGTTACCTTACTAAACTTGTAAACCGGGTCATTGACTTCACAAAGTTTAATAACCTAGTTTTTTTTTAAAATTATTTTTTATTTAACTGTTTTTTTTTTTAAAAAATAGACCATATGTGATGCTGAAATATTTTTCCGATACCAAATCGATGTTGAGATATTTTTTTATACCACGATAACTATATCTGAGATAAATTAAAATAAATTATCAATTCTAAATCCTTATAAACACATCATATAAAGACTAAATAAAAAAATCAATAGCCAAAAGGAAAACAATGGGGTCAAAATGCAAAAAATAAACAACACCGTTGATTACTATTGTAATTCTTAGTGTTAATGGGTGTGAGGAAACAATATTTTCATTTTTTATTTAACTAAACTTTTTTTAAAAATAGTTCATACCATGATACTAAGATATTTTTCTGATACTAACCTAATGTTATGATATTTGTTTTTATATCGCGATAATCATATAAAAAGAAAATTAAAATATATTATCAATTCTAAATTCCCAATGCTAATGAATGTTGGGAAATAATTTTTTTTTTAATATCGTGATAACCATATAAAAAATAAATTATTAATTTTAAATCCTTATAAATAAATCATATAAAGATTAAATTTTAAAAAATTAATATAAAAAAGGATCAAAATACAAAAAGAAAACACTATAAATTAGTATTATAATCCACAATTCCTATAGGTGTTTTCTCGGTTAATTTTCCATCGGTTTTCTCGGTTTTCTTGATTATTCGGTTTTTTTGAACACCCCTACCTATAGGTGTTTTCCCCCTCACTTTATTGTTTTCTCCCATCTTTTAGCATATCTAAGTATAAATTGAATAGTTGACTCATAGCCATTATCGTATATTATCAACTCATGAACTTTCCCCCCCTTTTCAATTACGAGAAACTTCCATTACTTTATCGTTTGACCAATTTCACCTTTTAAACTTTTTATTTAATCGTTAAACATTTGTTGTATTTCCTCAAATATCAAGTCAAAGTTTTTTTTTTTAAAATATTCTAAAATATCTTGATCACCGAAAAGACAAATCTACCCCCACCTCTCATCATCTCCATTAAGGCTCCCACGAATAAACTAAAAAATAGATGAAGATAACGTCCCCAGCACATGCGGGATAAATTGCAATCACGTTAATCTTTTTTTTTTTTTTTCCCGCTCTAAAATGCATCTAGATGATAGTAACATTATTATTTATTAATTAAATTAAAAAATGAAAGAGGTCACAGCAAGCTGGGGCCTATAAATAGAAAGATGAGGAGATTACATGCACGATACTTCGAATATGCTTTTTCATTATAGCTAATTAGTCTAATATTTTTTTATTTAGAACTTGAATCAGAAGAGGAAAGCTGACTGGGAAGTATTTGCCTTCTTTTCGTTAGTATTTCAAAAAAAAAAAAAAAAAAAAACTTATAAAAAAAATTATTTAACTGAAATAGAGTTTTTAAAATGGTAATAGTAGTTACCGTTAAAAATATTTTTTTATTTAAAAATATATTAAAAAAATATTTTTTTTATTTTTTTAAAATTATTTTTAATATTAGTATATTAAAATGATTTTAAAAATATAAAAAAATATTATTTTTATATAAAAAATATTTTAAATTTTTTTAAAAATATGACGTAGCTGCGTTTCCAAACAGGATGAAAGTATTAAAGATATAAAATAAATAAATATTTAAATAATTTGCTTTTGAAACAGTAATTATATATATATATATATTGAGTTTGCGTGTTCATCATACAAAACGCACTTGGCTTTCCTGCATTTCTTCTTTCTTTCGTTATCTGGTGCGTGGAATGGAGGAGTGCTTTATCATGGAAACTTACGGGAGAGTGACTTAATTTTCTCTACGCAAGCAATGAAGCAAAACATTTGTGTCGTCTGAGCTGAGGTCGGCGGTTCTCCGTCTTTGAATTGGTCATTAATTAGTTTCCAATAAGCCGCCTTTTAAATCTCGTTAGTCTCTGTTCCATGCTACTAGTCCTGAATGTTTTTCAACTCTCAGAAACTTCCTTTTAATTCCCCCCTTCTTCTCCAACTTAAATACCCCATAATTAAATAAATCTTGCAGCTTTTTTGCATTCCCCGAGTCTTCCAAGCTTTAAGGTATGATCTGATATTGTTTTCTGGAGTTGACACCTTCAATATCCATGGCGTCTGTGTATGATGGTGAGTTTTCTTTACAGGTAGAGAGAGATAAAGTGCTTATTCGGCTCAACTGGTAAAGAGAGAGATTTTTTTTTTGTCTGGAACTAATTTGATTGCTGATGGGAGGTAAAAGCTCAAAAGAGTCCAGTTGGAGAGATTATTCTTCTTATGGTTCAGCCAATTCTTCTTCTTCTTCTTCATCGAATCAGAATGGTTATCCTCCAGCATCACCATATCCATATCCATCTCCTCAACATAATTCCTACTACACATCTCAGAATCACCATGCGCCTGCTCCTAGTTCATCATCTTATCCTTATGAATCACAAAGAACCCCCCAACATCCACAGAAGAGGTTGGATAGGAAATACTCGAGAATAGCTGACAATTACAAGACCCTGGATCAGGTTGGTTGGACCATAATTACTTGTAATTTTAGTGCTTCTATTTATGGCTCCTATGGTTTAAGACTTCTAAGGGTGTTAGTGGCACACTGAAAAAAATTGATAGTACTCGTTCACTTTAATCAAAATGTTGTGGGAGCATTAACGAAAACTAAAGCACATGGAAAAATACTGTTGCTATTTTCACTATTTATCATCTTACAAATTGTATAATTTTTTTGGGGGAGGTTGAATTGAAAAATAGAGTAATATATGTAATTTATTTAAAATATTCATTTTAATTCTTTATTGTTTTAAGCGATTTTAATTCTTATTTTTTAGTTTTTTTTTGGGTGAAGAAGAGAGAAAATTCGTTAGATTTTAGCTCAGAAAGATAAAGTTGTTATTGAAAAACATTTTGGCTACCAAAAGATTGAGTAGAAATAAGACTAGCTACTTGATGCTTATAATTTACTCAGAGCTTCCTCATATGTAAGCACACAAATGTGATTATAAAATGTGGTGGATTCTTGTGGTTGAACCATTGGTGATAAAATCCCCCCCTGTTAATCAAGTTAGCAGCTAATGCGGATTTCTATGGCAACATTCCTATGGGGGCAGCTGGCATTGACACTTCGATCTTTAGGATAAGGAACTGGGAAATAATTAGTGCTTGTTTCTATCTATACCAGATGATTTTCTGTAAAATTCTGTAGATGGCCAAATGTACGTGCTAGATAATTTTAGTATTCAACATGCTGCCAAGTACTAAACAAAGTAAATCACTGCACACAGGTGACTGCTGCTCTTGCTCAAGCTGGGTTAGAGTCTTCTAATCTCATTGTTGGAATTGACTTCACAAAAAGCAACGAGTGGACAGGTTTAGTCTTATCCTGATTTGTTTGATGTATAGCATCCATTATGATTCAGTCACAGAAGCCATGCTCAGCCTTTTCTCAAAATCATATCAGGTGCAAGATCATTCAATCGGCGAAGCTTACATCATATTGGAAATGGTCAAAATCCATATGAACAAGCAATATCAATTATTGGGAGGACTTTATCTGCATTTGATGAGGATAACTTAATTCCATGTTATGGATTCGGAGATGGTAATTTTATATTAAGCATTCTTGTTTTTGGTTTTTGAAGAATTCTCTTGAATTAAGCTCTGTAGAATTAGTATTCTTACGAGGAAGATGATATTCACATCAATTTTTGCAGCATCAACTCATGATCAGGATGTTTTCAGTTTCTTTCCGGATGAGAGATTCTGTAATGGATTCGAGGAGGTGCTGATGCAATACAAAGAAATTGTTCCCAACCTTCGGCTCGCAGGTCAGCTTCTGTTCATTGTCTAACCATGTCTTCTTATTCTAAACATTCGATCAGGTGGTTCTAAGGCATTTTGTTTATGTTTTGTTATCGTAGGACCGACATCTTTTGCACCTGTTATTGAGATGGCCATAACTATTGTTGAGCAAAGTGGTGGGCAGTACCATGTTTTACTGATAATTGCTGATGGACAGGTATTTCACCTTAAAGATGGATTTTATCTTTTCGAGTAGATTAGATTAGGTCTATCATGTGTGATTCTAGATGTTCTATTAAGATTGGTGAAACAATCCATGGTTAGTATCCTTGAAAGGCAGGGAATTTTTTATTGTTCTGCCTTTAGTAGCTCATTTAATCCTCATTTTTCAAGGTTTTGAGTGCTGGGCAATACTAATCCTTCGAAAACATACACATAACAACATCAAAGTTGCAATTATTTGTTATATGAACACCACTATGAATCCATTCCTGAAGAAACAAAAACTGGTCAGAAACATTTGCGTCAGTTAGAATAAAAAGGAAAAAGGAACATTTGCAGACCAGTATATCTGCCCGTTCGCAGAAAGACTACTTTCTAAGCAGGTCTCTCCACGGTGAAGTTTTTTTAATCAGACAGAGGCGGAAATGAATTGCATGTTTTCAATGATCACATGAAGCTACAGTTGCTTGTGATGGTCATGACATTTTATTGGTTCATGGAAAATGCAAAACAAAAGGATATGTACTCTTTTTTTTTTTTGGTTGATATTTAAGATACTCCTCCCGCACAAAATGCATAGTTTTTCCATGTACTTGGCCTGTCAATGCTTTTTGCTGTGCCACTTCCGCTTAAAAGAAAACTTAATCAATGATAGGTGACGAGAAGTGTTGACACGCAGTCTGGCCAGCTCAGTCCACAAGAGAGAAGGACAATTGATGCAATTGTCAGAGCAAGGTAACACAGTCTAGCTACATGTCTCTGTGTATGTGTGTGTGTGGGCAAGGTAGATATATGTGATATTACAGTCTCAATAGCTAGTTTTAGATTTGCCTGACCGCTTGCTTACACGCTTGATAATTCCAGCAAATACCCTCTATCGATCATCTTAGTTGGAGTTGGTGATGGACCTTGGGACATGATGAGGGAGTTCGATGATAACATCCCTGCTCGAGCCTTCGACAATTTCCAGGTAACCAGTAGTTCTGTCATGTAATTGTTCAGACATTGCAGTCCTTCACCTACACATATACTAATTAGAAAACTTTATTCTGTCTTGTTAGTTTGTGAATTTTACAGAAATAATGTCCAAAAATGTGAGTGAATCAAGAAAAGAAACAGAATTTGCTCTTGCATCATTGATGGAAATACCTTCTCAACATCAAGCAACTATTGAGCTTGGCTTATTAGGGTAAGAATGAAGTCTTAGTCCAGTCCTTTTCACTGATACACTTCGATGCGTTAGTCACGTAAGCTTTCATAAATCTCATTTGTATGCTTCCATGGATAACGCAGTCACCATAGTGGGAATGCGCCAGAGAGGGTTCCTTTGCCCCCACCACTTTACGGCCCGCATTCTTCAAGCAGATCAAATGCTTCCCGCTCAAGCAGCTTCCAGCGGCGGGTACCTTCTTATTCTGGATATGATACACCAGTTAGTGGATACGAAACAGCATCAGGGAAGGCTCCATCTCCTAGCTCTGTGTACGATAATCAGGTGTAAAAACTTTTCCAGATGCAGTTCATTTTATTGATTTTTAATATTTCTTTTCTGTTACATTACTGATCAACATGTCCTTATACTTTAGGTCTAGTCTCCAATCTATCCTCACAAGTTTAATTGTTTCTATGTAAACTACAATACAAGAACATATTGAGTTCATTCCTCTGCTATTAAATTAGCCTTCTTCCCTTGGTATAGGCATTAACAAGCAAATAAATAACCCTTGCTATCAATATTCACATCCATACCAACACTTTCAGTTCTCTCATTTTGATCTGTGTGGAAGCAATTAACACTTTCTTTTTATGAACTTTGACAGGTTTGCGTCATTTGTCTTACCAATCCAAAGGACATGGCCTTCGGCTGCGGGCACCAGGTGAATCATGTTCATTTTATTTATTTTAAGCGGGAACCATGTTCTCTTTATGCTATTTTGTCAGGACAATGGGATCATAACCGCAAGTACTTTATTGACACCTCTTTTGTTCTGCAGACTTGTTGTGACTGTGGAGAAGACCTCCAACTGTGCCCTATTTGTCGACGCCCAATACAGACCAGAATCAGGCTCTATTAATAAGTTTCAATGCAATCTCTGAGATTATTTCTGCTCCCTACATGTTTGTTTCGGTGGAAGCTGAATCAAATGCTCATTTTTCTGAGGCAGGGGCAGGTTAGCCATTCAATAGTGCCATTTTCACCTGTTAATTTGTTGTTAGAGAGAGATTTCTAGACGACCTTCATGAAGAATGAAACAGTTTTAGGATGTGCAGGGTTGATCTGTTTCTTAGTGGATGTTTTCTTCTGCCAAAATAAAGGCCAAGCTGTAGATGTATAAAACTGCCAGCCTCGGCCTTGTAGAAATTCGGGAAACTAGCTAGTTTGATTCATGCAAGTGTATACCACAGCTGAGGACTCCTCCACAGACTTGTGTTCACTTTGCAAATTTATTCTTTTATATGTGTAAATACATTTGTTTTTGGCTTGGGAAGGAGTCTTTGTAGTAATGTTGAATGATTTTGATGTAACGGTGAAGTATTGAGTCTATAAAATTGAGTTGGATTTTATGTATCGTGGAGATGTGAGCACACAGGTAAATCCAAGGAACTTGTATAATTTTATTAACATTGCACACAAAATTTTGCTTTATATGTGCCCAAAGTTAAATATTCCAGTTTTCATTAACTGGGAAAAAAAAAAAACATGTTGACATCTATAAGAAACAACAATGGAAAAGGTGTAATCATCCCCCTCTCTCTTTCTAAAAGGTGAAACAAGATATTGATGAAATGAAGAGGATCCTCTGCAAAAGATGGTTACAAAACCAAACTAAAAGGCGAAATAAAAAAATCCCTTATATATTAAAGGTCATTTGCCCAGTTATGGACAATTGTAACTCTCATCAGATTTCATTGAGATATATGATGGAATAAAAAAGATTCTCTTTAGCAGTCTTACCATCTGAAGATCAATCTTCCCAAAATTTAAGGGAGCACAACCAAAAACGAGGTTGGTAAAAGCATTCTTTAAATCAACCTCCTCAAGGACAACCTAGCTATTGCAGCCTCTACAAACAAGACTGGGATTGAGGCAAAGGGAAAACCAGCACATGAGCCTCTAAGGTTAGGGCTGAAGAACTAGTCTCCACAAAGGCGGAGATCCTTTTTAGTTTGAAGTGGGGCAGCAACACCCGCAATCATATTAGAAGGAGTCAAATCTACTTGACCCCTGGTTGGGAGAGTATGACTGCCCCTAACTTCTCTTTCTATAGGAGTTCTGACTCCCACCATAGTTCTCTTAAGAATCGAGAATTCACCGATGATGATGGGGTTGCCTACCATCTCTTCTCTAGTCTTGCCTCTACTTAAGGCATAAGAAAAAAACTCTTTTTGTGAACTTTTCTCTGTAGACTTGACTGAAGTCTTTCATTCTCTTTCAGTTGTCATTTTTGCACAAAAACAAAGCCAACAGTGAACACATGAAACATAAACCAAAAAGGAAAGGGAGGGCTTGGTAATGCCCTCTAGCCATCTTATTGACTTCATACTCGATTGAGGTCAATGCTAATACAACACATGTCTTCTTCTCATCTGAACCCAGACGAGGTTTATTGTTGACATCAGGGGAAGTACCTTCTAATAGTGGGAACAACCCCAAATGTGTTACATCCCACCTCTCTCTCTATGTTTTTGACATAGGCAAGTTTTCTCTGCAGAGTTCCCTTCATAACTTTAGTGGGTCAGTTGACGAAAGTAAAGAACTAACACACATCATTACCACTATCGGTGCTAACAACTAGATGGTAACAGGTCCTAAAGACATTAACTATAAGCTCGATTCCTACAAGCCTAAGAAACTTATCAAAAACTAATAAGATTATTCACCCATTAGGATGCAGCTGGCTTGGACCTAGCTAATAATATCTAAAAACATCCCTTATAAATTCTTGTATAGGGAAGGTGTACCCCAACACATACATGTAAATGAGACCTATAATTTAGAACTGACCTTGAGTAGAGCCTAAGGTCTCCTGGTTAATACGCTCAGGCCTCAGCTTTATCGAGCATTTGAGTTATATATTTTCTTGATTGCAAGCGAGTAACAAACTCTTTATCCTTTGCACTTAGTGTGTTAGTAGTGTTTTCCTCTAGGGTTTAAGGCCTCCCTCTCACCTAAGGTTCGCTGGAAACAGCAGGAGAAGTACTTCTCCTGTGGAGAGAACCACTTTCCCCTTGTCTGAGGCGGATGCTAGGGCTGCACCCTTTCTAGTTCTTGGGCTCAGTTTGATGAACCATTGTCCTCTACTACTCATCCTTGTCTCGGGTTGAAACTTAAACTCCTATTCAAAGACAGCGACATCTTTTTTTCTAGAGACAGATCTGACTCTTTTGGGGTCCATATTTCTATTTAAAAGTAAAAGAAGGAAAATAAGCTTGAGATGGAAGATACCTATAATAAAGTTTTCTTATTAATGTAAAACAAAACTAGTTTAAGGTTTTTGGTAAAGAAGTTTTTTTTTTCCAGAAAATCACATAAGGTAAAAGTAAAAGAAAAGACAAACAATAATGATTAGGTTTACAAAGGGAACATCTTTTCACTCTCACCATTGAATGAATGACCTTTCATATCATCTTAAATCTCTAGAAATCCATTCAATTACCACATTAAATACAAGCCACCCTTTTGTTTCTTAAAGGACACATGCCTTAATAAGAACGAGCCACCTAGATCCAAGGATCCCAACAGTTCTGCGTGGGATAAACAAATATCACATGGAAGGTGAAAAAGTCTTTCATTAAAGATGCTGACCTTTCAAAATATGTATATTGAATACACAAAGACTTGGGAGGCAATTGATGGAACAATATTTTTCAAATATGTTATTTTTTACTTAAATCCTCGTTGAGAAGAACTAAGGGTTGGGTGATAGCCCAAACAAACCTTGAGCTCAGCCAAACGTTGAGCCCAAGTATACATGGGTATGAAAAAGTTGTCAGACCCAATATCTTTGCTAAGCATTGAGCCCAAACATACGAGGTTGGCAAGGCTGCTAGACCCAACATCCTTGGATTGAACCCAAGCATATAGGTTTGGCAAGGCTACTAAACCCAGCTTCCTTGGGTTGAGCCCAAACATACATGGTCTCGTAAGGCTACCAAGCCTAACATATTTGTGTTGAGCCCAAGCATACATGGGTCTGGTAAGGCTACCAAACCCAACATTCTTGGGCTTAATCAAGCTTTGAGCCTAAGTATATATTGCTCTGGCAAGGTTGTTACACTCAACATCCTTGGGCCTAGTCAAACCTAAGTATATATTGCTCTAGCAAGGTTGTTACACTCAACATCCTTGGGCCCAGTCAAATATATTTTTCCTCTGATAAAGTCAAAGATATTTGATGCTATAAGGGAAATATGATCTTTAAGCCCTTCTCTCCATAAAAGAATAAGAATGATAGACTATATAAAAGGGGAGGCATAAGGAAAAAAAAAGGGTAATCTATTTATTTTTCTGAATGTTTTCCACACATATATTTTAGGAGTCTCTCTTTCTACAAGATCTTATCCAAAAAGATCTCCCCCCCACCTATTTTTCTCTTTAGAAAATATACTTACTTAAATATCAAAGAGTCTCTAAATTCAGGAGAGAGGGACCTTTTTGCAAGTATTGACCATCAACCACTATGGTTATGCAAACTCTAGGTATTTGATATCGACCATTTTGGTTAGGGAGAATGAATCCAACTCTTGAAATCAAGAGATTATCCGACTATCTAATGTAAAAGTCTTGCTCTCAAGTTGCTTTTATTTTCCTAGCATCATCAATTTCTTAAATTTAAAGACAATAATAGGTAGAATAAGGACTCATAATGGATGCTAATGGAAAATGAGGTGAGATTCAAGTAAAACTCAAGAAATACAAGCTATATGGGCAGACCATAAGATCTATTATTCATGAGTACTTGAAATGGGCAATAAAATGGAGGTCCCTTTTTAACACTTTACAAATTAAAATCTAAAGTTTTAGTAAATAAAGTTCCAAGGTAACGAAGAACCATAAAAATAGCTATAAGAAAATTATAACACTTTTCTAAAAAATCATACTTGGTAATAATTCATGGTTTATTAATCTTTGTATATAATTATAATTTGCATGATCTAACATTTCATGCCACATTTCACATGACTCAAGCAAATAAGAAGAAGAGACATTTTTTTTTTCTCATCATTGGTTAAAAAAGTTATTACATTTATTTTAAAGCGAACATCACACACATATTTTTTCTCTACAAACATAGCACTCTTAGAAAATATAAATTTACCACTCTAAAAAACCATCTTAAAACCATTTTCTCTGAACAATGAGCCAAATACTAAGTTTTTTCTACTGTCAGCAATACGCAATACATTGTTGATGGTGAGAAGCTTTCTAGAGGTCATCTTTAGTATGACATTTCCAACACCCAGTACCTTAGAGGTTGATGAGTTCTTCGTGTATAGGTTTTTCTTCATCTACTCTTTTGTAAGTGGAAAACATCATCTTCTCAATGCATACATGTCTTGTATCACTAGTATCAACCCACCACTGATCATGATTATTGATAAGGTTAACTTCAGAAACAACGCAAGACAATTTCATTTCTGAAACTTTATTAGTGAGGTGATCAACCTCGGTGAAATTGGCTTGAACAATCCTTTTTGTAGGGTTTCCTTGCTTATCCTTATTTTTGCAATCTTTGACTAGATATCCAATCTTGTTGCAGATAAAACACTTACCATTGAACTTCTTAGCAATTCTTTTACCTTTCACAACGAACTTATTTTGAAGTTTTTATTGTGGGGATTTACTATTTGTTCCATAATATTTGCTTTTGGGACACCAAAAGAGTTGGTTCTCTCTTTCGAATAACTTATTGTCCTTTTCTATTCTCAACTTCAAATCAAGCTTAAAATGAGGTCTTTAAGTCCCATCTCTTTACGCTTATGTTTAAGATAGTTCTAGAAGTCTTTCCAAGATGATGATAAGTTTTCAACGATTGTAGCCACTCAAAATGACTCACTTAAAGATATAATTTCAGCATGTATATCATGATTGAATTTTGAACTTGGCTCATTATGGTCCTTGAATCAACCATCTTAAAATCTAGAAATTTACCGACTATAGATTTTTTATACCGTCATCTTCAACTTTGTACTTATTGTCTAAAGCTTTCTATAATACTTTTGCACTCTTGATTGAACTATACACATCATATAGTGTATTGTCCAACCCATTCAAGATGTAGTTCTTACACATGAAAACAATATGATTCCACACATCCATATATATCACAATAGTACGGTTAGCTTCATTTTCTAATGATTTTAGTGCTTTCTTTGTTAAGAACTTTGCCAAGTTCAAGGTGGTCAAATAGAATGATATTTATTGTTGCCACCTCTTAAAGTTCAATCGATTGAACTTCTCAGGTTTCTCACAATGTACCATAGAAAGTGATGGTGAAATCCTCACTACCAAAGTAGTACTTGTCAAAGTAACATTTGTTGACACAACCAAATCTTGAGTTGAAAGAGTAAAAGACATTATATAATCTATAAAAATAAATAGCCATTAATATTTTTAAATAAATATCATGGCTTCACAATAAGAAAGTAATAAAATAAAACTTGGAAAAAACAAAATTTGAAATTAAAATATTTAAATTATTCAAGATATAATCCACAATCATTCATTTCTTTAGATTATTATGTTAAGCCCTATTTTGCTCACTAAGATTTATTCAATCATCATTATTTCACTTACGAACTATACCATGTACAAAATAGTATAATTTGAATAATATTTTCACTAAGTATGTTCTCAGGAAAGATTGAAGGGGTTATAAACGGTCCCATTTAAAATTCAATCTTCTCGTACAAAACTTTCTAAATCGTATCTATTCATCACACTAACTTTTTGTTTATGTGAATAATAATGTATATGTGAACAAATGTCAATCTTATAAAGTATAAGCATGATAATATAAATTATCATAAACAAATTAATAATTTATTTATTGGAAAATATAAATTAATAAGATTTGTGACAAGCATCAAACCATCCAAATATCATGAAAAATAATTTTAAAATATAAACTATAACTTTAAAACAAATATATATAGAAATCTTCTACAATTAAAAAAAAATCATAGCATACCAAAAGGTTATAGATTAAAGTATATAGAAATAAAATTAAATCCATATAAGAGAATATAAAAACTTGAAAGAAAGTTAAATAATAAATTAAATTTTAAAAATGCTAAAAACCTCTTTCATAATTAATTTATATTATTATTTTCATTATTCTAATATAAAAAGAATAAAACCTTAAGATTGTAAAACCATAGTTTATATATATATATATATATATATATATATATATATATTAGACCAGTGAGTAATGATGTTTAGTTTATCATAACAAGACAGGCTAAACATAAGAAAGTTTTCAATAAAAACCTAGAGTTCATAGAAATTTAAATCTATAAGCATGCAAAAGTAAAATTAATAGAAAACATGCTTTCAATACAAAAATAATAATAAAATACTAGTATGCATACTAAGCATATATTCAAATTTGCAATTGATATAAAAAAATTAGCATGCATACTAATAATAAAATTAACTATGCTTAAATTAAAACAAGAATTGTACTTACTTGTTGAAGTACTTTAAAATAATGAATATTTTGTTGTTGTTAAGAATGAATCATTTTTCCTTAAAGTTTTATTGCTCCTTACTTGTGCAATTAGGATGTTTGCAATATGTCTCTCAAGACTTCAATAACTCCATCTTGGTTTAGATGCACTTTTAAACAAGGTCTTTAAACCAAAGATTATGTAACTAAAATATCTCTCAACAAGATGAACCTAGACTCTAGTTTTGGGAAAAAAATCAAAGCACAAAAAGAAAAAGAAAAACACTAAAAATAAGGTGAGGAGGAGTGTGTAAAATCTAAAAAACAAATCAATTAAAAACTCTTTATTCATCGCCTTATATAGTGAATTTTTGAAGCTAAAATGTTGAAGAATTAATTCTCATCATTATCAACCTTGAATTAGACACCATAAATCAAGAATTAAATCTAGAAAAATCAAGGGTTCTTTGAGATTAATTTCTCATTCACTCATAATTTGTTTAATTAAAACAAATTTCCAACAACTTGAACCAGAGCCACATATAGTTTCATGTAAGATTTTAAACATTTCAAATAATGTTTAACGCTCTCAATCTTTTTGTAGTCTTCTCGATCTCCGATGTCTTTATAGTAACCCTCTTTTAATTCAAAGACTAATTGAAATTAGGGGGAAAAAGAGAAAAGGAGTCAACATGAAGAATGGGAGCTACAACAAAAAAAAAGGAAGAAATGCCACAAACAAATCTTGCTCTCTTATCTCTTACCACTTATAGACCACTGCTTAGTTATTAGTTTTTTTATTTCTATGTTAGATTTCAATCAGGATGGCAAGTCGAGTTGAGAAAGATAACCATTCATAGTTTCTGATAAAAATATTTCTAGAACTATGTTTCTTAAATTTGAAGACTACAATAGTAGAATAGGGATTCGTAATGGATGCTGATGGAAAATGAGGTGAGATTCAAGTAAGATTCAAGAAATATAAGCTATATAGGTAGTTCATAAGATCTATTAGTCACGAATACTTGGCATGAGCAATAAAATGGAGGTCTTTTTTTAACACTTTACGAATTAAAATCTGAAGTTTCAGTAAATAAAGTAACAAAAGTTAGTTAGAACACTCATTAGTCTTCTGTTATCAGAGTTTATCTAAGTGATAGCCAATTCTTCTCTTTCTTTCTTAGCTTTCCCTCACTCATGGCCAACAACTCTTTTCACACCATTATTCACAACACGAAAAAATCTCATAATACCCTTGTCATCATCAACGTGGCTGCCCAAACTCCTCTTAAACTAATATCCAACAACTACATCTCCTAGAAATTGCAATTTCATACCTTATTCATTGGGTATGACCTCCTAGGCTATATTGATGGATCAAAACCATGTCTAGCCACCAACCTCCCTCACAATAACACCATCATCCAAAATCCAGAACATATTTTTTGGATCAGATAAGACCAACTCATTTTTAATGCCATCATTGGCTTCCTATCCCCAACCATTATTCCATTCATTGCTCAATCCAAAATTTCATGTGAAGCATGGACTATATTGACCAACACTTACACCAAGCCCTCTCATGGACGTATTAAATAGGTTAAAACTCAATTAAAAAGCCTTACAAAAAGTTTTAAAAGCATATTTGAATTTTTACATACCATAAAAGTGTGATTTGATGAAGTGGCTCTTCTTGGAGTTCCACTTGATACAAAGGATCTCACATAGAACGTCCTATATGGTCTTGGAGATGATTACAAGGAACTGATTCATGTTGCTCAACCTAGAGATTCCTTAATTATCTTTAAAGAACTTCATGAAAAATTACTAAACTTTGAAGCCTCCTTACAAATAACAATGCCAGAACCATCTCCCTTCTTAACTACTGTAAATCCCACCGGTCGAAACACAATACCTTGATGACCTTACTTAGGCTCCAAACTCTCATAGTTCTTGGTGTCACTTCTTTGATGCTGATTGGGCTAACGACAAAGACACATACTGCTCCATAAAGGGCCTATGTTGTTTATCTTGGCAAAAATCCCATCTCCTAGAGCTCTAAAAAGCAACGGACTATGGCCAGATCATTCACAGAGGCAAAATATCGCTTTGTTGCCAATACCGTTGCTGAATCAAATTGGCTTTGTTCACTCTTAATTGATCTTGGTATTAAGCTTCCATGTTGTCCAACCATTTATTGTGACAATGTGAGAGCTACCCAACTTTGTTCCAACCTAACTTTTCACTCAAGAATGAAGCACACTGCTATTGATTTTTATTTTATTCGTGATCAAGTCCAGAGTGGTGCTCTCTATGTCATTCATGTTTTCTCTGAAAATCAACTCGTTAATGCTCTTACCAAGCATGTTTCTAGACAATGATTTATTCATCTCAAATTCAAGATTGAAGACCCGTACTCCATCTTAAGATGGCATAACAGAAAACTAATGTGTGTTCTAACTAACCTATGTTATTGTTAGTCCTAGGATAATGCTATGACTCATTCAAAATTGATTTGTTTAAAATCTTTCTTAGCTGTATATATCAATTGCAATCTCTAGAATCTGTAACAAACCTTCTTAACTTTTTCTATTTTTATATGTTGATAAATTAATGAAAGTGGTGTGCGAAAATCATTCATCAATAATTTTGTCATAAAGTTCCAAAGTAACAAAGAACCACAAAAATAGCTACGAGAAAATTGTAGCGCTTTTCTTTCCGGTGAAAAATTGATGGTTGCCCACAAGTGAGGGACTAGAGGAAACTTCAGAAAACATTCACTTCGACGCAGATTTAACTTTAGGCTCTTCCCAGTTGACGATCTTGCTACTTTGAGAAATTGTTTCAAGATTGAAACTAAGACATGGATATTGGATAGGTTCTCTAAGTAAATCATTTACATAATAGAAACACCTTTAGATGCGATGCTATCTGTTAATCGAAGATGAAATGTTTGAAAGATAGAGACAAGAATTCACAGGGTCATCATTTGATCTACTGAAACATAGCACATTGGAATTCTTATGGTGTTCATACGTACAGAGGATTGCAACATGAGGTTGATAGCAGACTCCATATCACCCTAATAGAATTTGAAGAGAAGGAACTCTTTCCCCTAGTTTCCAGTCTCTCTGATCTTGCCTTTTGTATCCTCTATTGTTTACAAAGCATGTACCAAATAAAGGGTGTTCAAGATCCTTTTGATTTATTTTGATGTATTATTTAAACACACTTGTGTAAAGCTACTGGGATTAAAAACGACTGTGTGCTTTGGGACAGTGTAGATGCAAGCTTTATGGAACTCAGCAAGAAGAAGATCCATTGCTTGTGGGACCTGATTCACAAATAATTAACATGATAAATGAGAAGTGCATAAATTTTGTAGACATGTGATTAATGCATTCCCTAATCTACTTTGGAAGGCTTAACCCTAGACCACTTGGGCCACATCTTGTCTATAAGGAAAATACCATGACTTCAGCTCATCAGGGATCTACACCATGACTTCAGCTCATCAATGATCTCATTATATGTTTAGCACCTCTATTTTATTATGTTTCCTAAATAGTTGCAGCCGTGTATATTCCTTTACTAGGTTTCCTTACATAGTTATATGTTCTGTAATATATATAGGCAATACTGTGCAATGAATATCAATTAAGTTATTCACCAAATCATTCGTGAAATCCTTTTATGGTATCAGAGCCTTCTTCTCTCACGAGGTTAGAAACATTCTTTATCTCCATGGAAACCGGTAGCAACCCTACTTCTCTTTCAGAGTCTGCTGCATCTTCACTCCCTCTCATTACTATCAACATCTCCAGCCAATTACCATACAAACTCACATCCTCAAATTATCCTTCCTGGCGAGCAACTTTTCTCACCATTCTCATTGGATATGATCTAATGAAATATCTGGATGGCACTCTTCAATGCCCTCCCACACCTGATGCGCACTCTTCTACCTCTGTTGTAGCACTCCATGCATACTGGAACAGACAGGACCAGTCGCTGCTACATGCTATTTTTGCTTCTGTTTCTGAAGCAGTTATGTCCCTTATTGCTATATCCACAACAAGCCGTGATGCTTGGCAACATCTTGCCCACTTGTTTGCTAGCAAATCTCGGGCTAGAATTATGCAGTTGAAAGAAGACCTTACCCTTATGTAAAGGGGCTCTCGCACGGTGTCTGAGTTTCTCCATGAAGTCAAGGTAACTGCAAACAAACTCTCTTTGATTGATGCACCCGTTTCAGATGATGATTTGACATTATATGTGCTTAATGAACTTGGCTTTGAGTTTAGAGATATGGTGGCACCCATACGCACAAGAGAAACTGTCTTATCCTTTGCAGAATTACATGACCTGTTAATTGGCCATGAACAATATCTCAAACGCATGGATGCCCACTCTTCTTCAACACTGGTTGTTACTGCAAACACCTCTCAACGAAGGTCTTCTAATCCGCGTTTCAGAAACAATAAGAATCATTTCAAACAGAATTTCTCTAACATTGCTTCTCCCAAACGGCCCTTTGTTGTGTGCCAAATATGTGACCGTCCTGGTCACACTGCCAAGAATTGTATCAAACTGCAGTCTTCACCTACTGCCAATTATACTACTTCTTCGGCTCCATCAAAAGACAAATGGCTTCTTGACTCCGCTGCCTCTCACAATATCACGTCTGACTTGGCTAATCTCTCCATTCACTCTGAGTATGATGGCCAGGATGAGGTGGTTCTTGGTGATGGTACAGGTTTGCATGTTACTCATATTGGTTCCACCACTGTCTCTTCTCCTTCTCGCCCTCTTAACTTGAAAGAAACCCTGCATGTGCCCCTCATTCATAAAAACTTGATCTTCGTTCATAAGTTTACTCTTGATAACAATGTTGTTGTTGAATTTCACCCCTTCTTTTACCTTGTAAAGGATTCAAAAACGGGGGCAGTACTCATGCGCGGTAGGTGTGAAGATGGAGTTTATCCAGTGGAACTATGTTCTCCCTCATTGCAAGCTCACGCCATCACTTTGGATGGAACTCATACCTCTCTTGATTGCTGGCATCATAGGCTGGGACATCCTAGTTCACAAACTTTATCCTCTCTTATTAATAGTTATCACTTACCTGTGTCCCTCTCTAAGTCTTCATTATCGTGTGTTTCGTGTCGGTGCAATAAATCCCATAAATTGCCTTTTAGTGTTACTTCCCTTACAAGTCATAATCCTCTCGAATATTTGTATGCTGATGTTTGGGGACCATCACCGGTTCCTTCTGTTGATGGCTACCGCTATTATGTACTCTTTGTCGATCATTTTACCAAGTATTGTTGGTTTTATCCTATGCATAACAAGTCGAATGTGTCTTCTATATTTGTCCAATTTACCACTATGGTTGAAAATCAGTTTTCTAGAAAAATTAAAATTTTTTATTCTGACAATGGTGGTGAATTTATCAAACTTAGACCTATCCTTGCTATTCATGGTATTAGCCATTTTACTACTGCACCACATACTCCCCAACAAAATGGCACTGTTGAACGTCGTCATCGACACCGTTATGGCTCTCTTACATCATGCTTCGGCTCCTTCCACTTACTGGACTTATGCCTTAGCTACAACAGTCTATCTTATTAATCGTCTTCCCACTATCTTACACTCACGTCAAAGTCCTTTTGAAGTGTTATTTGGTCGGGTTCCTGACTACAAAAAGTTGCGCACTTTTGGTTGTCAATGTTATCCATGGCTTGTTCCATATCGTGCAAATAAATTTCAATCTAAATCCCAACCTTGTGTTTTTCTTGGGTACTCCCTCACCCAACATGCATTTCAATGTCTGAATATTCACATTGGTAAGATTTATTTATCTTGCCATGTCACTTTTGATGAAAGCATTTTTCCCTTCAAACTGGCACCACCTTCGGCCGATCCTCATTTTGCCACACAGTGTCAAGCATCTTCCCCTCCTTCTCTTGTTCCTCCAGTTTGCATGGTTCCATTAGATACTCCTATCACCACACCTCTCGTGCATGATGGTGCAGCAACCGTGCCTCCTTCTCATACACCAGGTATGCCCTCATCTTCTCCTCTCAATAATTCATCTTCCTCTGTCTCTCCACTTCCAGCTGCCCCTACACTGCTTGGCCAAACACATCCCATGGTCACCCGAGCTCAAAATAATATCTTCTGTCCTAAGCAACTCTCAGTCACCACCAAGCATCCTCTTGACCCGTCATTGGAACCCACCTGCATCTCTCAGGCTCTCAAAGATCCCAAGTGGTGTAAGGCCATGGCAACAGAATTCACTGTCTTAGTCTCTCATGGCACTTGGCGTCTGGTCCCTCGCCCTTCTGCTACCAATTTAATTGGCTGTAAATGGGTGTTTATGATTAAACGTCATCCAAATGGTACTGTGGATCGCTTCAAGGCACGTCTTGTAGCTAAAAGATTTAATCAAAGGCCGGGAGTCGACTATACTGAGACCTTCAGCCCAGTCATAAAACCAACCACTATTCGTCTCATCCTCTCCGTTGCATTGTCACATAACTGGTCTCTCAAGCAGCTGGATGTTAACAATGCGTTTCTTCACGGTCAGTTAAATGAGCAGGTGTTCATGCATCAACTTGCTGGCTTCATTGATCAGTCTCATCCTCATCATGTTTGTTCTCTTCAGAAGTCCATTTATGGCCTCAAACAGGAGCCTAGAGCCTGGTATACTGCTTTACGTTCCAGCCTCCTTGCCCTGGGGTTCTTTAATTCACAGTCAGACAGCTCCTTGTTCATTTATGCTCAAGATGGTATTCTGCTCTATGTACTGGTCTACGTTGATGATTTAATTCTCACCGGCAATAACAACTCTTTTCTGCAGCATGTTGTTAACTCTTTAGGTGCAACTTTCTCTTTAAAAGAGCTTAGTGACTTGCACTATTTTCTCGGGGTAGAGGTCATTCCAGTTCAGCAAGGTTTGTTTCTGTCACAGAATCGGTATATTCATGATCTTCTTTCCAGGTTAAACATGGCTGGTGCGAAGACAGTTCACACCCCTATGTCTGTGTCTGCTAAACTCCTGCTTAATGATGGTTCAATTGGTTGTGAACTTGTGATGCCACTGAATACAGACGCACCATTGGTTCTCTCCAATATCTTTCACTTACTCGTCTTGACCTGGGCTTTGCAGTCAATCGCCTTGCTCAATTCATGCACAAACCATCAGTAATGCACTGGCAACATGTTAAACGTCTCTTGCGCTATGTCAAACAGACAATTCACTTTGGTCTCTTGCTACGCCACCAGTCCAATCCTGTGCTTCGGGGGCTCTCTGATGTTGACTGAGGTGGTGATCTTGATGATCACAAGTCCACCACCGCTTACATCATTTTCCTGGGTGATAATCTTATCAGCTGGCGCACTAGAAAACAGAAGGTTGTGGCTCGTTCCTCTACAGAAGCTGAGTATAGGGCACTTGCAACTGCTGCTTCTGATATTGCATGGATAAAATCTCTTCTTGATGAACTTGGGCTCACGCTACATGCACCTCCTCTCCTACTCTGTGATAATGTTGGTGCTACTCAACTTAGCCTCAATCCTGTTCTTCATTCCCGAATGAAGCATATCGTAATTGACCTTCACTTTGTCCGCGACTTTGTTCATCGTGGCCAATTGCGTGTTGCTCATGTTCACACGGACGACCAGCTTGCAGATTTACAAACTAAGCCTCTCGCCAGGTCTCGTTTCACTCTATTACATGACAAAATCCACGTTGCTGATGGAACGTCTATTTTGAGGGGTCGTACAAGGAAAATACCATGACTTCAGCTCATCAGGGATCTACACCATGACTTCAGCTCATCAATGATCTCATTCTATGTTTAGCACCTATGTTTTATTATGTTTCCTAAATAGTTGCAGCCGTGTATATTCCTTTACTAGTTTTCCTTACATAGTTACATGTTCTGTAATATATATAGGCAATACTGTGCAAATATCAATTAAGTTATTCACCAAATCATTCGTGAAATCCTTTTATTGTCATTGTAGAATCAAATGGTGCAATGCAAAGTTCATCAGCTAGTGTTTTTTTTTTTAATTGTAGTAACAATTATTTTTAAAGTGTTTTTTATTTAGAAATATATTTAAATAATAATTTTGAATTTTTAAAATCTATTATTCACAACACATCAAAACAATTCAAAAACATAAAATAATAAATTTTTTTAAAAATTCAAAATTCTTGGAACGTTCTAAATGGCTGCACTTAGGGTGTCTTTTTCTTTTCTTTTCGTATCAGGAGCATCATCACACAATCATCAGGCTTACACAGCACAGAGAGCATGATAAGAACTTAATTTATCTCACCAAAATTAACCACCCTTCTTTGAACAAGACACAAATAAGAAAACAAAAGAGAACAAGGCAAATTGACAAGCTTTACCTGTGAAGCAACAAGAACAATGGCATGCACACAAGCAAAAGCAGGACTTTCACGACGGGAAACAACCTACAGAGTCGTAGATATCAAAACAGGGAAGCATATTAGCGTATACTTTAGTAAGTAGAACTCTGCACATGGATAAATTTTTTTATTAAAAAAATATTTATACAGGCTTTTCTAACGTATTTTTTTATAGAAAAAAAAAATAGAATGATGAGATTTTTTTAAAAAAGAAGCATAAGCATCAATTTAGCTCTCAGCATATCCTTGGCCGGCAATTCTATCGAGGTTGTGAAAGATGCAACCGCCATCATAAATGAATTGCCTTGCAAGTCTATCAAGGTTGCCAAAGACGCAACCGCCATCATCTCTCTTGGTGAAGGAGGCGTGAGGGCGCAGGTGTAGATTTTCTTCATTGGCTTTTTCTCCTTCTCACAAGAGTCACCACTACGTACCCATTGTATTGATTGCTTAGCGTGTTTCCAACAGTTAAGTGTTTTAAATGGTGTGGCTGGATGAAAGAAAAAGATACTGAAGGAATGAGAAAGGACTATCTTTAAGCATTAAAATGCTTCTCGATGCGTCCTTGTACTCATAGTTCTAAGACTTGTTTCGGTTCTTGATATAAATTAATGGGTCAATCTAGTTTTTTTATTAGAATAATGTTTTTTAAATTTTTTTCTTAATTTGATATATATATATATAAACAAACTCAGCTGTAACTGAAATATGGTCTGAGCCAAGGTTTGAGCAGGTTAAATTTTATAACTATGCTTGTATTCCTACCTTGAAGAGGTTTTGATTTGGTCACTTTATGCTGCCATCAAATAATTGATTTGCATCTCATCACAAACGGAGTAATCCTAATTATTTGAAATCCATTAATGAAAAAAATTACAATGTGGAATTCAAAATTTAGGTGAAGTTCAAATTAGGTTTTATTTTTATTTTTATGAATAGATGAAATTAGTTTACTCATGTTTTTAGATCTCTACAAAACAAATATTAAAATTTAGAATATGGATAATTACAAAAATCCTCCTTGATTTAAATTTCATTTTCTTTTCATATTTTCATAAATTACACAAAAATTTCAAACAAAATACATTGTTAAAGATGTACATTATTATTGAACATATGAACCACATGATGAAAAGTATAATTTATGAAAGTATAAAAGGAAAGTAAAATTCAGATCAAAATATAAGAAGTTTTTGTAATTATCCCTTTGGAATATGTTATTATTTCCCTTTCCCTTTCTAACAAATGATCAAAAAGAAGGGGGAAAAAAACCAAATTCACCAAGTCCTGGCAAAGGCAACACAACTAGCCTATCATGAGCTCTAGAAGTATACAAGACGAGGGCTCGCGTTACACCATAGGTCTAAACTATTTCTTTTTGTAAAATATTTAGACGTTGTAGGTGCATTTAAAAAAGAAACAAAAACATAATAACCCTGATTATAGTCTCGTTCGACTAACCAATTAGCCATGAGAAAACCTAGTCAAAACCCATTGATTTTTTTTTTTTTTAAAAAAAGAACAATGTCATTCTTACATTTTATAAAATTAAAAAAAAAATTAGCCTAGGTTAATCCAAATCAACCAACTTAACTTGTGACTCGGGGCTTGCTACGGATTGATCATTAAGTTTGGTTAGAAAAGTATGCGAGAAATAATTTTCAAAACTAGTGACATGGATCATTAAAATGGAAACATCATATATGAAAAAAAACTGAAAAATCCAATTCTCAACAAATCAAATGTCGAATGATGAAATGAGGGGGACCAATTGCATGAAAAGATCTAAAATAATAATAACTAGTATATTGGCACGTGCTCCGCAGTAGGCCAATAACACTTTTTTTAAAATATAAAAAAATATTAAGAGTATAGAGAATATTTTAAGTGTCTTGTGTCTGGCGGCCAAGCCACACCTAAGACAAAAAAGAAAAGAAAAAAATTAAAAATTAAAAGAAGAAGACCAAAATGAAAAATATTATATATGACAAATTAGAATTGAGGACTAAATTAAAAGTACAAAAAGGGACAAGGAAAAAATCAATAATCAAAACAATGAGGACTAAATGAGAAAAAATAAAATATTCCAAATTGAAATTCAAGGACTAAATTGAAAACAAATAAAACTTCTATAAAATGGTAAAAAAATAGAAATAAAAAGAATGAGGACAAAAATTAAAAAATCAAACAGAAAAAAGACAAACTTGCATTTTTTGGGAGGAGAGAAAAAAAATAAAAAGAAGAAAAGAAATGACACCTATTGATAAACCGCCACACCTATAACCACTTGTGTCGACCTAATGGAAAAGGATGCGATAATGTACCCAATGAGACGGCGGAAAGGCTTATCCGGTCACCAAGTAGCGTCACATGTGCTATTTAAAAGGCGTGGTGCCTCCTATATGCTGATGCATGGTAAGCACTCGTTAGTAGCTTTATTAAATAAAAATTTAATATTTCAAGAGAGAAAGACCAAATTACCCTTCATGTATTTGTGATTCACCATAAAACCTATTTAAAAAGACTTAAATAACCTTTGGTCAATAGTTCATTTCTCCTTGACTGAAAGGGTAAATATAGTTTTAAACTGTACAAAGAAAAATGAAAAAGCAAATATACATTTAGCTAACCATTTTTTGTTTTTGAATTAGAGGTAATTAAGTAATTTAAATGTTTAAAAATTATGAAAAAAACATAAATAATTTTGTACAATTATTAAATGACTAATGAACCATATAAAAACATCAAAATACTCCTAAAACCAAGGGTAAAAGTGTCATTTCATTGCAGCAGTGAATAAAATAATGTGTGCATAGCTACAATAAATTTACCACCCATTTTAGTTGTTTTATATATATATATATATATATATATATATATATATATATATAGTAGCTCAACTGAGTAAAGAAATCAAACATCTTCTGAGATACACAAATAATTCCTTGAAAACTTTCATTAAAAGCTAACCAGGGAAAAAAAAGCATGGTAGCGGCATAAGAAAGTCTTTTTTTTCTCCTCCTGGTTATAAACTTTTCAAGGATATATGAATCTAAATTTGATACATGAGATGATAGTTATAAGATGTAATTTGAGAATTGAGTTTATACAAGATTGTGAGTTGAAAAAAATATTTTATGAGTTGACAGGTAAACTCAAACTATGATTTAAAAAATAAATAAATAAACACAATTCAAAATAAAATCCAATACAATTCGTTCAAGGTTAAATAATTACTTGTTTAATCCGTCGAGACCATTCATGTTTTATAACTATGAGAATTGATAGGGCAATTAATTAACAAAATACTAAGGATATGACTAAATCATTCTAACCATCCCTATCAAACATTAATAATTATAATAATGTTTTGTGTTTTATTTTTTTTTTGTATTTTTTTATTTCATCATTTAATATTAGATTGTTTTGAAAATTATGTTTTGTAATTTTTTTTAATTATTTTTTATGTTGGGTTATATACTGATCTTGTGGCTTTAATTGTTTTTTTTTATTTCAACTTTTAACAT